>Ga0208078_1000057_pt1 | contig 35369 bp, 30 predicted proteins | sample NGESurdeep072012_3_FD_184468 | JGI IMG/M metagenome (GOLD analysis project Ga0208078, IMG submission 184468) | Arctic peat soil microbial communities from Barrow, Alaska - NGEE Surface sample 53-2 deep-072012 (SPAdes) | ecosystem: Environmental > Terrestrial > Soil > Wetlands > Peat ...
AAGGTACGCTGGGGATAACAGGCTTATCGCGCCCGAGAGTTCACATCGACGGCGCGGTTTGGCACCTCGATGTCGGCTTATCACATCCTGGGGCTGGAGCAGGTCCCAAGGGTCCGGCTGTTCGCCGGTTAAAGTGGTACATGAGCTGGGTTCAGAACGTCGTGAGACAGTTCGGTCTGTATCCGCTGTGGGCGTTGGAAGATTGAGGGGCGCGGACCCTAGTACGAGAGGACCGGGTCGGATTGCCCGCTCGTGTACCGGCTGTGGTGCCAACTGCAGCGCCGGGTAGCGAGGGCAAGCGCAGATAACCGCTGAATGCATCTAAGTGGGAAGCTGCCCCCAAGATGAATCTTCCCTGGAGCCTCGAGCTCCCTGAAGGGCCGGGAGAGACCATCCCGTCAAGAGGCCGCACGTGGACGCCGGGCAACCGGTTTCGAGCGAAGCGGTCCTCATCGCCCGTGAGGCTTGATCTCCTTATATGGTTCTAGTCCTTCTTTGACTAGAACCGACTAGCAGTAACCAAGCGATCTAACGGTTGATTCGAACATCACACGATCACTACTACAATCCAAAGTCATTCACTATCTTGTCCGCGGCCTGTTCCTACTGGGGTGTAGGTCAACTGGCAGACCGCCGGACTGTTAATCCGGAAGTTGCAGGTTCGAGTCCTGCCGCCCCAGCTTTCGAGTTTTTTGACAACTGATCTACGCTGGCGACTGGAGCGTAGGGGCCACACCCGTTCCCATTCCGAACACGGTCGTTAAGCCCTACAGCGCCGATGGTACTCCGTTCGAGAGGACGCGGGAGAGTAGGCCGTCGCCGGCACCTCATTGGGCCGCTCAGATTTTCTGAGCGGCCCTTTGTTTTTCCTGCAACTGCAACTGAACTGGGTGGGAGGCGTCAGAAGCGCAGGTGCCAGTTTTCAGTTCACGACGCCCTGACTTAACTCGTGTGCGTCCAGGCACAGGCAGGCACTCGAATGCCATCGAGGCAAGTCCGGGCGTAGTGAACTGGCAACTCCCATCTACGCTTCTGACGCCTCCCACCCCGTTCAGTTGCAGTCGATAACGGACTAGTTTCATTCATGCCTAGAGCGGGTATCGTCACCGTAGTCGGAAAACCGAACGTCGGAAAATCGACGCTCCTGAACCGCATCGTCGGCCAGAAGCTGAGCATCACGAGTCCGAAGCCGCAGTCCACTCGCGACCGCGTCGTCGGCATTTACACGGCCGACGACTCCCAGATGGTGATCCTCGACACGCCCGGACTTCTGAACCCGGGCTATCTCCTCCAGCAAGCAATGCGCTCGACGGCGCTGCGCGCGCTCGACGAGGCGGACGTCATCGTGTACCTCGCTGACGCGACTGAAGGGAGACCACCATCGCTGGCCGAGGCCGCCGAGCTCGCTGTGCCACCGCGCGCTCCCGTCATAACCGTTCTCAATAAGTCGGACGCGATACCCGTGAGCCGCCGCGACGAGGCCGGCGCGGGCGAGGAACTCGTGTACGTCTCGGCCCTCACCGGTGATGGGATCCCGGAATTGATGGCGCGGATCGCGGGCAATCTTCCGGAGAGCCCGTTTCTGTACCCCGAGGACGACATCAGCACCCAGCCCGTTCGATTCTTCGCCGCGGAGCTGGTGCGGGAGACGGTGCTCGAGCAGCTGCACGACGAAGTGCCGTACGCGGTGGCCGTCCAGGTGGAAGAATTTCGCGAGGACCGCTCGCCTCTCTACATCCGCGCAGTAATTTACGTGGAGCGGGACAGCCAGAAGGCGATCATCATCGGCAGCAAGGGCGCGCAGATCCGCAGTATTGGCGAGGCGGCGCGCAAGAAAATCGAAGCCTTTCTCGGCGCCAGGGTGTATCTGGATCTCTGGGTCAAGGTGCTCGCCAACTGGCGCAAGAACCCGGGCAGTCTCTCACGATTCGGCTATCAACTCGCTACAGGAAAAAGCAAATGAGCTTGTCGGCGCGTCTCCTCGAAATTCTCGTCTGTCCCAAATGCAAGAGCGAGCTCGAGTATCGGGAGGCGGAGCAGGCCCTTCTCTGTCACAAGTGCCGGCTGCGCTATGCCGTGCGTGAAGACATCCCAATCATGCTGATAGATGAGGCGACTCCTTTTTAGCGTCGGGCTGTCGGCCCTCCTCGCTGGACACGCACGGGCTCAAGGGCAGGCCGGAAGCGAGGGCTCGCTCTTTCTGCTCCTGCCCACGGGGGCGCAGGCAGTGGGTATGGGCCAGGCGATGGTCGCGGGGAAACCGGGGAGTGAAGGGATCTGGTGGAACCCCGCATCGATCGCCGACCAGGACAAGCGCGAGCTGGCCATCCACCACTCAAAAACCATTGCTGGCGCAGGCGATGCTCTCACGTTCGTTCTCCCGACCAGCTCATACGGGACTGCGGCGCTCTCGCTCAACATCTTAAACCTCGGCGACCAGCAGGTGACCGACGCGAACAACGATGTGATCGGCGTCATCTTTCCGCGCGATGTCGTGCTTGCGGGCACATACGCGGCGAGCGTGACCAAGCGCCTGACCGCGGGTTTCAACTACAAGGTGGTGCAGATTCGCTTTGACTGCTCGGGCGAATGCAGCAGCGTCGGTCCCGAGGTCAAGAGCTCGCGGGCCGTCGACGTCGGCGCGCAATACGAGGTCGAAGTCGGAGCGCCGCTCACGTTCGGGGTCGCCATACGCAACCTCGGGGGAAAACTCAATTCGACGGAAACGAACCGAAGCGACCCGCTTCCAACGCAGGTCGATATCGGGGCGATGTATCGTCTGAAGTTCATCGATCATTACTTGAAAGACACAGAGCTTCGCGCGGCCGGCAGCTACATCAATTCCCGAGCGTTTGGAGGGAAATCAGTCCGTCTGGGTACGGATGTCACGTATCAAGGCAAGCTGCATCTGCGCGCGGGGTTCGTCGGGCACGACCGGCGGGGAGATGCCAGCGCTGCTCTCGGACTCGGCCTCCAAAGCGGCGGCTTCGTGTTCGACATTGCGCGGACTTTCGGGGGCCTGCCGGCCGAGGGCGGGCAAGCCCCCGTATACGTCTCGCTCCGATACCTGTTTTGATCTGGCGCAAATGGCCGGTGGGTGGCAGTCGTGCCCCCGCCGCGCCGTCAGCAATCCAGGAACAGGACTCGAAGGCCCAGCGATGAAAATCCTGTACGCCCTGCTTGTGTTCGTTCCGATTGCGATCATTGCGAGAATCACGGGAGCGCCACCGATCGCGGTTTTCATTCTGAGCGCGCTCGCCATTGTCCCGCTCTCGGGGGTTCTGGGCGCCGCGACTGAAGCGGTGGCCGAGCACACCAGTCCGGCGATTGGTGGCGTGCTGAGCGCGACGATGGGGAATCTGGCCGAGCTGATCATCGCCGGGGTGGCGCTCCGGGCTGGCCTGATCGACCTGGTGAAGGCATCGATCACCGGCTCCATTCTGGGCAACCTTCTCCTCGTCCTCGGGATCGCACTCTTCGCCGGCGGGCTCAAGTTCAAGGTGCAGAAATTCAACCCGAACCTGGCGGGGTCGAGCACGACGGTGCTCCTCATCGCGGTGTTCGGGCTGGTGGTACCGGCGCTGTTCCATCAGCTGCACCCCGATCCTGAGAGGGCGGCCACCGTGCGTATGTCGCACTACGTGGCGGGGCTTCTGATCGCGGGCTACGTGGCCTGGCTGGTCTTTTCCCTCTGGACACACTCCGCCTCGTTCGGGAGCGACCATGGTCCAGGCGTGACTGTAGCCCCAAAATGGTCGTCAAAGAAGGCAATGGGGATCCTGCTCGCCGCTGCCGTCACCATCGGCGTGGTCGCGGAGGTCCTCGTTTCGGCTACTGAGCAGGCGGTGAAGGTGCTGGGCCTGTCCGAGTTCTTCGTCGGACTGGTCCTGATTCCCATCATCGGCAATGCGGCCGAAAACAGCTCGGCAATCATCATGGCGATGCGGAACCGCATGGATCTCGCGCTCAACATCGCCATTGGCTCCAGCATCCAGGTGGCGCTGTTGATAGCGCCGCTGTTGGTTCTTCTAGGAATGGTGTTCCACCAGCCGATGGATCTCGCTTTCACCACCATGGAGGTGGCGAGCATCGCATTGGCTGTTTTGGTAACGTCCTCCGTGATCAGGGACGCGGAAACGAACTGGCTCGAGGGAGCCTTGCTTCTTCTCGCGTATGCCGTACTCGGAGTTGCGTTCTTTTTCTTCTGATAGACCGGAATCATCGTCCACCCGGAAAGCCAACGATTTTGCAGCAGCCAAACGCGATACACTTCTCACCTGACGGTGCTTCTCTCCCGGCGCACATCAGCGGCTGGATCGATGCGCAGCAGGCTTCGATCGTCACTCTCAGCTCGGCTGACGAGCTGATGTCGATCGGCCTGCGCGCGCGTCCGCGCTTCGTCGTGTTCGACGCACGCCGGCAGGCGGGACCGGTGCTCGCCGCTGTCCACAGGTTGAAGAAGGATTCGTACACGGCGGTCGTGCCTTGCGCGGTTCTGAGTGGCAAGAAGAACGAGGAGCTTTCAGAGGCGTTCGATGCCGGCGCCGACGAAGTAATTCGCGACGGAATGCAGCCGCCTGAAGCAGTTCGACGCCTGACGGCGATGCTGATCCGGTCGGAGCGCGACTTGATCGTTCACCCGTCGACTCGTCTCGCCGGGACCTCCGCGATCGAATCCGAAATAGGCCGGCGCCTCGCTCTTGGCGAAGCGTTCGCCGTCTGCTACGCCGACCTCGATCATTTCAAGGAATTCAACGATCGCTACAGCTACAACGAGGGCGATCGCGTGATCCGGATTCTCGCCAAGCTCCTCCACGACGTCGTGAAGGGAACGTGCGGGGAAGACGGATTCATCGGGCACATCGGCGGCGACGACTTTATCTTCGTCATACCTTACAATTCGATTCCGTCGGTATGCGGAGAGATCGTGGCGACTTTCGACCTTCTGGCTCCGTATCAGTATTCGGAGCAGGACCGGCGCGCCGGCTACTTTTTCGGGAAGGACCGGAGAGGACATCTCGATCGGGTTCCGCTGATGACGCTGTCGATCGGAGTGGTCACCAATCTCAGGAGAACATTGACCTCCGCCCGCCAGGCGAGCCAACTTGCGACCGAAATGAAAACGTACGCCAAGAGCCTTCCTGGCTCGGTTTATACGGTTGACAGACGTAGCGATGAGCGCGTGACGCCGCAGGAGCCGCTGCCGGCGATTCGCGATGTACGCACGATCGGAGAGAACGAATGAACGTCAGCTGCCCGGATTGTCGCTCCATCTTCCGAGTGGATCCTGCCAAGGTTCCTGCCTCGGGTGTGCGCGCGCGGTGCTCGGTGTGCAGCGGTGTCATCTCCATTCCCGCACCGACCGGCCAAATAACGCCCCCGGGCGGAGGCGGCCGCACGGCAGCCCCACCCTCGGAATCAGGATCTCAGGATCGTCCGCGCTCTGCGCCGGCTGGCCAGGGCGGTTGGGATCCGCCTCCGTTCGGCTCCGCATCGCAGCGCGCCCCCGCCGCCGCTCCTCCTCCAGCGCAGCGTCCCGCCCCGCCGCCTCCTCCGCCGCGGACCGTGGAGACTCCTGCAGCCTCCCGGCCGAGACCCGAATCGATCGAACGCGCTTCGGTAACCGCGACGGCGACACCTCCATCGCCTTCGTCCGGATTGCCTGAGTTCACTCCACCGGCTCCAACTCCCCCGGTCGGTCCGACTGCTTCGCCTGGGACCTCAGCCCCTACGGCGCCGCCGTTCGTTCCGTCAGGGTCACCATCCAGACCCCCGGCGACCCTGCGTCCACCGGCCAAGCCCCCCGTTGCATCCCCCACGTCGGGCGATGGCGGGCCACGACGTCCGCTCAACCCGTTTCTGTCCAAGGATCCAAACCAGCGCGCCAAGAGGCTCGCGCGCGCTTTGGTCTCGGACATCATCACCTACCATCCCGCCAAACACGCCGAAGGGCTTCGTGACGGGACGCTCAAGCAGCTCTTTCGAGAAGAGATAAAAAAGAGCTTCGAGGAGTATATTGCGCAGGTGGGACAGCAACTGGCAGAAAGCACCACCTACTTTCAGGAAGCACTGAACGAAGTGCTGGCTGCCGGCAAGAAAATCTTCTAGGCCTCGGGGGCCCGGGTAAATGGCGGAAAGTGAACGCGGTCGCGATCTGAAGCAGAGCAGAGAGCGACTGGCCGAGCTGCGGAGGTATCTTTGACATCGACGGTAAGCGCGCCCGCCTGACCGCACTCGACGCCGAGATGGCCGACCCCGGCTTCTGGAACAACCAGGAGAAGGCGCAAGCGACGCTGCAGGAAGTGAAATCGCTGCGCAACTGGCTCGACCCATACGACAAGCTGTGTGGCCGCGTCGAAAGCGCGCTCGAGCTCGACGAGCTCCTGCAGGACGGCTCCGAGCCCGAGATGGGGCGAGAGCTCGACGCGGAGATCACGCGCGTCCAGGACGACGTTGAGTCGTTCCAGGTGAGATCGCTGCTCCGCGGTCCCGACGATTTTCGTTTCGCGCAGCTCGAGATCAGCGCCGGCGCGGGCGGAACGGAGGCTCAGGACTGGGCGCAGATGCTCATGCGGATGTACATCCGGTGGGCCGAACGGCGCGGCTTCGAAGTCAGCGTCCTGGACGAGAGCGAGGGCGAAGAAGCGGGGATCAAGGGTGCAGTGCTCGAGATCCGCGGATCGTACGCATACGGATTCCTGCGGCCAGAGACGGGAGTGCACCGTCTCGTTCGAATCTCACCCTTCGATGCCAATGCGCGACGCCACACGAGCTTCGCGTCGGTGTTCGTCTACCCGGTCGTGAACGAGGAGATCAACATCGAGCTCAAGGACGAGGATCTGCGCATCGACGTCTATCGCGCCTCGGGAGCCGGCGGCCAGCACGTGAACAAGACGAGCTCCGCGGTCCGCATCACGCACCTCCCGACGGGGACAGTCGCGGGCTCCCAGGCGGAGCGCTCGCAATTCAAGAACAAGGCAACCGCGATGAAGATGCTGAAGAACAAGCTCTATCAGGCCGAGGTCGAGAAGCGCGAGGCGCACAAGGCGGAGCTGGACGCGACGAAATCCGACGTCAGCTTCGGCAGCCAGATCAGGAGCTACGTTTTCCAGCCGTACACGATGGTGAACGACCATCGCACCGAGCTCAAGATTCCCGACGTCCAGAAAGTGATGGATGGAGGGATCGATCCATTCATCGAGGCATACCTGAAGCAGGGCGGCGCCTCGACCACGGCGGCTGCGTGAGCGACGAGCTGAACTTCGTTTTGCAGGCGCGACGGGAGAAGCTCGAAGCGCTGGAGGCGGCCGGCGTACATCCATACGCCTACGGATTCGATCGCCAGCACTCCGCCAGCGACGCACAGTCGCTCCTCGGCGCCGCCGAGGAGGGTCCGGCTGTGAGCCTGGCGGGCAGGATCGTAGCCTGGCGCTCGCACGGCAAGACGACCTTTGCGCACCTCGCCGATTCCACCGGGAAGATTCAGCTCTATTTCAAGAAGGACCAGCTGGGCGAGAAGATGTACTCGCTGCTCGCGCACTTCGATCTCGGCGACATCATCGGCGTGCACGGCCCGCTCTTCCGCACTCGCACTGGTGAAGTCACGGTGCGAGTCGACCGCGTCGAGATTCTGGCGAAATCGCTTCGGCCGTTGCCATTCGGCAAGGAAGAAGAGGTCAACGGCCAGATCGTTCGCCACTCAGGATTCGCCGATCCGGAGCAGCGTTATCGGCAGCGCTACGCGGATCTGGCGGTGCATCCCGAGGTTCGCGCTCTGTTCATCGCCCGGTCCCGCATGACGCGCGCGATCCGCTCCTTTCTCGACCAGCGGGATTTTCTCGAGGTCGAGACGCCGATCCTCCAGCCGCTCTATGGGGGAGCCGCGGCGCGTCCGTTCACGACGCTTCACAACGCGCTCAACATGCCGCTCTATCTGCGCATCGCCGACGAGCTCTATCTGAAGAGGCTCGTCGTCGGCGGGCTGGAGCGCGTGTACGAGATCGGCCACGACTTCAGGAACGAGGGAATCGATCGCACGCACAATCCCGAGTTCACGATGCTGGAGTTCTACCAGGCATACGCCGACTACACTGCGATGATGGATCTGGTCGAACAACTGCTCGAAAAAACGGCGGAGGCGGTCCGGTCGGTGCCGGAGCTCGCCGCGAACGTTCCCACTTTTCGGCGGCCGTTTCCGCGCGTCGAGTGGATTCCTTCGCTCAACGCCGCGGCCGGCGTGGACGTGACGGCGCTCGACGATGCGTCGCTGCGCGCACTTGCGAACCGCATCGGTGTAGAAAAGACGGAAGGCCTGAGTCGCCCGAAGCTGCTGGACGAAATGTTCCAGGCGCTCGTCGAATCGACGCTAGTGGAGCCGACGTTCGTCGTGGATTACCCCGTGGAGCTGTCGCCTCTGGCGAAGCCCAAGCGCGGAAACCCCAAGCTCACGGAGCGGTTCGAGCTGTTCGCGAACGGGAAGGAGATGGCCAACGCGTTCAGCGAGTTGAACGACCCGCTGGACCAACGCCGGCGCTTCGAGGCGCAGGCGAAACTCCTCGCCGCGGGCGATGAAGAGGCTTCCGGGGTAGATGAGGATTATCTGCGCGCTATGGAATACGGAATGCCTCCCATGGGTGGTGTGGGAATCGGCATAGACCGATTGTTCATGTACCTGTCCGGCGCGACAAATATTCGCGATGTGATTCTTTTTCCGACGATGAGACCAGAGTGACCAAGCTCGAGCTACAGATTGCGTGGAGATACCTGCGGAGCCGTCGAGGATCCAAACTGCTCTCGCTGATCAGCATCATCGCCATCGGCGGAGTGCTGGTGGGCGTGAGCGCGCTGATCGTGATCATAGGAGTGATGAACGGACTGCAGCACGACCTTCGTGAGAAGATCCTGGTCGGAAGTCCCGACATCCGAGTTCTCAGCTACGGCGAAGATCTCAAGATCACCGACTGGCCGCAGGTGCTGGACAAGGTGCGGAAGCAACCCGGCGTGGTGACTGCGGCGCCGTTCGTGCTAACCGAGGCACTGATGACCGCCGGTCACGACTACGCGGGTGGTGTGTACGTGGTAGGTCTGCAGCCCCAGGCCCGCGGCGTGCCCGACGTGACGACGATCCGCTCGCACGCGGTATCAGGAGATTTCCGTTTCGCCAGCACTGACGGACAACACCGTGGTGTCGTGCTCGGCAAGCTGCTGGCCGCACGCTTCAATAAATGGCTGGGCGACAGCATCAATCTTCTCTCCGCCGGCGGCGGCAAAATGAATCCGGTGACCGGCGGGTTCGTTCCGAGGGTCGAGAGATTCGAGGTGACCGGAATCGTCTCGACCGGAATGTACGAGTACGACAACTCGTACGCGTTCGTCGCGCTCGATAAAGCTCAAAGCCTCGCCGGCCTCGGCGATGGAGTGACCGGTATCGAAGTGAAGACCGCCGACAGGTGGCAGGCGGCGAGCGTTGCGTCGCGGCTCGTCGCTGCGCTCGGGTGGCCGTACCGAACTGTGGATTGGGAGGAGCAGAATCATTCTCTCTTTCAAGCCCTCAAGCTGGAAAAGCTCGGGATGGGAGTGATCCTGCTGCTGATCGTGCTCGTCGCGGCATTCAACATCGTGAGCACTCTCACGATGGTCGTCGCCGACAAGACGAAGGAGATCGGAATCCTGAAGGCGATGGGCATGCCGGCCAAGTCGATCCGCCGGATATTTTTCCTGCAGGGGTTGGTGATCGGGGTGGTGGGGACGGGTCTTGGGCTCGTCCTTGGATTCGGCGCCGCGCTTGCCCTCGACAAGTACCAGTTCATCAAGCTCGACGCGCAGGTCTATTTCATCGACCATCTGCCGGTGTCGACGCAGCCGATGGACGTGATGTGGATCGTGATCGCCAGCATTGCGATCGCCGCGATCGCCACGGTGTATCCATCGGTGCAGGCATCGAGACTCTTTCCGATCGAGGCGATCAGGCACGAATGACGATGACCGTACTCGAGGCGCACGACGTCTACAAGACGTACATCGGCGGGGACGGGAACGTCCTCCACGTTCTGAACGGTGTCAATCTTTCCGTTCAGCGCGGTGAGATGATCGCGATCGTCGGCGCCAGCGGCGCCGGCAAGAGCACCCTCATGCACGTGCTCGGGGCGCTCGACAAGCCAACGCGCGGCTACGTGGTGATCGGCGGCGAACCCGTTCACGGACGCGACGAGACGGAGCTGGGCCAGCTCCGGAATCGCACCGTCGGGTTCGTGTTCCAGTTCCACCACCTGCTGCGCGAATTCTCGGCGCTCGAGAACGTGATGATGCCACTCCGGATCGCGGGCCGCCCTGAGGAGGCGGCGCGAAGCAGAGCGGCAGAGCTCCTGGCGCGAGTGGGGTTGAGCGCCCGGATGACTCACCGGCCCGGGCAGCTGTCGGGGGGAGAGCAGCAGCGGACGGCAGTCGCCCGCGCCCTGGCCATGGATCCGCAGATCCTTCTGGCCGATGAGCCGTCGGGCAACCTCGATCGGATGAACGCCGAGATGCTGCATGAATTGTTGACTGAGGTCGTCAATGACCTAGAGATCGGGATGGTCGTCGTTACTCATAGCCGCTCTCTCTCCGCGCGCGCCAACAGGGTGCTGCTGCTGGAGGGTGGCCAGCTCAGTAATAGCGAAGCAAACGAGGTCGTCGTATAAATGGTTTGCGATCTGTGCAAAGAGGGCGAAGCTGTTATCCAGCTCACTGAAATCGAGGGGAGCGGGGTGAGACAGCTGCATCTGTGCGAGAAGTGCGCGGCGGAGCGCGGCGTCGAGACGACGCTCACCGCCGCCAAGCCACAGATCAACAACTTCCTCCAGACCATTCACGAGCAGATGCCGGCCGCCAAGGGCGAGCCCGCGCAATGCTCGTTCTGCCAGGGAACGCTGGCCGATTTCCGCGCGACGGGCCGACTTGGTTGCGCGCACTGCTACGAGACGTTCGAGTCGAGCCTGCGCGATCTGCTGCGCAGAGTGCACGGCAACTCCCGCCACATCGGGCGGCGGTACGTGGCGCCCCTTCCTACCGAGCTGCCGCACGTGTCCAACGCGACCGAGCTCCGCGACCGGCTCAAGAGAGCGATCGAGTCCGAGCAGTTCGAGCTTGCCGCTGACATCCGCGACAAGCTGCGGGGAATCGAGTAATGCTCGATCTCTCTCTGCTCCCGGACGGCGGCGCGAGCTGGCTCGACGCATCGGGCGAGCACGCCGACATCGTCATCTCGACCAGGATCCGCCTGGCGCGAAACCTGGAAGGTTACGCGTTCACGCCGAGAGCCCGCGACGGCGAGCGGCTGCGGATTCTTACGCAGGTGCGGGAGGCGTTTGCCAGCCTGCGGTCGATCGAGGACGGCGTACTCGTCCGCGTCGACGAGCTGGCGCCCGAGGACCGGCTGCTGCTGCACGAGCGTCATCTCGTCAGCAAGGAGCTGGCGGGGCTCAACGACCAGCCGGTGCGCACCGGTGCCGCGGTGTACCTGTCGCGCGGCGTCGGCATCATGGTCAACGAGGAAGATCATCTGCGCCTGCAGGCGCTGCACTCGGGGTTCCACATTCCCGACGCATTCGGAGTGATCGAGCGTCTGGACGCCGAGCTGGGGAACAAGGTGCCGTACGCCTTCCACAACGAGTTCGGCTATCTCACGGCGTGTCCCACCAATGTGGGAACCGGGCTCAGAGCGTCGGTGCTGATCCATCTTCCAGGCCTCGTCCTGACCAAGGAAATAGGGAAGGTACTGGCTGGGCTCCAGCAGGTCGGTCTCACATATCGGGGGATGTACGGCGAGGGGAGCGAAGTAGTCGGAAATTTTTTCCAGATCTCGAATCAGACGACGCTTGGCAGATCGGAGGGCGAGTTACTTGATTACCTCGTGCGCGTCGTAAGACATGTAATAGAGCGCGAAGAAGAAGCGCGGCGAGTTCTGTTGCGCGATGCGGGTTATATTATAGAAGACAAGCTATGGCGTGCCTTTGGCACGCTGCGATATGCACGCAGCTTGAGCTTCGAAGAAGCGATGAATTATTTGAGCGGCGTGCGACTGGCTGTCGGGTTGAAACTGATAAGCGGTCTCAGTGTATATACTCTCAACAAGCTCCTGATATTTAGTCAGTTGGCGCACCTCGGCCATACCGAGGGAAGAGCGCTGACGGAAAGCGAAGCGAATGTCGCACGCGCTCGATACGTGCGGGAGACGCTGGCTACAGAGTCGGAGTAAGGGGTAGCGGGTAATCACGCGCGCCGCAGTGATCCACACTGTCTCGCACGCGAAGAAACCAGCTGCCGCACTGAGGAATCGCTGAAATGAACGGGTACAACTTCACTGAGCGAGTACGAAAAGTTCTCGCCATGGCACGTGAGGAGGCAGCAAGACTCCATCACGAATACGTAGGCACCGAGCACATCCTGCTCGGTCTGATCCGCGAAGGCGAAGGTGTCGCCGCAGCGGTCCTCCAAAACCTCAGCGTCGACCTCGACGAGATTCAGCAGAAGATCGAGGAGACCGTGAAGAAGGGTAAGGCCGCAGCCGCGACCGGACCCGATCTCCCCTATACGTCGCGCGCCAAGAAAGTACTCGAGCTCGCCATGGGCGAAGCCCGTGATCTGAGCCACGGTTACGTCGGCACCGAGCACCTGCTGCTCGGATTGCTGCGCGAAGAGAAGGGAATTGCGGCGCAGGTTCTGACCGATGCCGGCGTGAACCTCGACGCGGCGAAGGCGGAGACGCTACGCCTGCTCGGCACCGAGATGCCGCAGGGCGGCACTCCATCCGCGACGCAGGGAACACCGGGCACTACGCAGACGCAGACGGGCAAGGGAGAAAAGAAGTCGAAGACTCCCGCGCTCGATCACTTCTGCAGAGACCTGACCCAGCTCGCCGCCGACAACCAGCTCGATCCGACGATCGGCCGCGCCAAGGAAATCGAGCGCGTGATGGAAATCCTCACGCGCCGCAAGAAGAACAACCCGGTGCTCATCGGTGAGCCAGGCGTCGGCAAGACAGCCATCGTCGAAGGACTCGCCCAGCTCATCGCCAACGGCGAGTGCCCCGATTCATTGCGCGACAATCGCGTGCTGTCGCTCGACATGGCGGCGGTGATCGCTGGCACCAAGTATCGTGGTCAGTTCGAGGAGCGCCTGAAGGCGGTCATGAACGAGATCGCGCAGAACAAGAACGTCATCCTGTTCATCGACGAGCTGCACACGCTCGTCGGAGCAGGCGCTGCTGAAGGCGCAATCGACGCCAGCAACATGCTGAAGCCCGCGCTCGCGCGCGGCGAGCTGCAGTGCGTCGGCGCGTCGACGCTCAACGAGTACCGCAAGTACATCGAGAAGGATGGCGCTCTTGAGCGCCGCTTCCAGACCGTGATCGTGGAGCCGCCTTCGGTCGACGAGACCGTGGAGATCCTCAAGGGGCTTCGCAAGAAGTACGAGGAGCACCACAAGGTTACGATTCCCGATGCGACGCTGGAATCCGCGGCGAAGCTGTCGGAGCGCTACATCACCGACAGATTCCTGCCCGACAAGGCAATTGACGTGATCGATGAGGCTGGAGCGAGAGCGCGCCTTGCGACGCAGTCTCCGCCGCCGGCCGTGGCCGAGCTCAAGGGACAGCTGGACGCCGTGAACATCGACAAGGAAGCAGCTGTCCGCGATCAGAATTTCGAGCGCGCTGCCTCGCTCCGTGATCGTGAGCGCGAGCTGCAGGGGGAAATACGGCGCAAGCAGGAGGAATGGGAAAAGCACCGGCAGTCGCATCGACCGGTGCTGGGCGAGGAGGAAGTCTCGTTCATCGTGAGCCGGTGGACCGGCATCCCGGTGATGCGTCTCCAGGAAGCGGAGACCGCCAGACTGTTGCGCATGGAAGAGGAGATGCACGTCTCCGTGGTCGCGCAGGAAGAGGCGATCAAGGCTCTAGCGCGCTCGATCCGTCGCAGCCGCGCCGGGCTCAAGGATCCGAATCGTCCGATCGGCTCGTTCATATTCTCTGGCCCGACCGGTGTTGGAAAGACCGAAGTCGCGCGCGCCCTGGCGAAGTTCCTGTTCGCCGATCCCGCTGCCCTCATTCGCGTCGACATGAGCGAGTACATGGAAAAGTTCTCGGTGTCCCGCCTCATTGGCGCGCCTCCGGGGTACGTGGGCTACGAGGATTCGGGAACGCTGACCAAGGCCGTGCGGCGCAAGCCGTACAGCGTGGTGCTGCTCGACGAGATCGAGAAGGCGCATCCCGATGTCTTCAACATCCTGCTGCAGGTTCTCGACGAAGGCCACCTCACCGACAACTATGGGCGCGTGATCGACTTCAAGAACACGGTCGTGATCATGACCTCGAACGTCGGAGCACGCGACATCACCAAGGGTCGCGGCCTGGGCTTCCACGCGCCCGACGCCAAATCGAACTTCGAGCGGATCGCGGAGAAGGTGAAGGAAGAGATGCAGCACGTCTTCAACCCCGAGTTCCTCAACAGGCTCGACGACGTGATCGTCTTCCACCCGCTCTCACAGGAGAATATTGCCGAGATCGTCGGGATACTCCTCAAGGATGTTCAGAAGCGGCTGAGCGACGAGGAGCTGACCCTCAAGCTCACCGAGACGGCATCGGCGTTCCTGGTGAAGCACGGCTACGACGAGAAGTTCGGAGCGAGGCCCTTGAAGCGGGCGATCCAGAAGTTCATCGAGGATCCGCTCTCGGAAAAGATTCTGCTCGCCGAGTTCTCGAAGGGCGATGAGATCGAAGTGGACCTCGCCGCCGACGGGCTGAAGCTCGAGTTCCGCGTGCTGAGCGGCTTGCCGAAAGCCTAGGCAGGATCCGCCACAAATCAACGGGGCTGCTGGAGAGAAGCAACTCTCCGGCAGCCCCGTTGTCTAATCAGAATGCTCGGCTCCAGCGAGGACCTCCACCAAACTGATTAGTGTATATTTGTGTGATGCGGAAATTCGCTCCATTCATGCTGGCGCTCATAGCCGTCAGCGCGGCTCCTTTGTACGCACAGGAGAGTGCGCCGGGGGCGTGCTCGACGCCTGAATCCATCGTAGTTGCCGGGAACTCTCGGATGGACAGCGCGACGGTTCGATCGACCGCGGGACTGTCGACCGGCGCGCCGCTCAACGTCCAGGACATTCAGGCCGCCATCAAGGCGCTGTACGCGACCGGACACTTCGATGACGTCCAGATCACGTGCCGGGTGTCGCCGACGACCAACAAGGCCGCGCTGGTCATCCAGGTCAAGGAGCGGCCGATTCTGACCGACTACAAGGTCATCGGCGCGGATCGCGTCTCTCCAAAGGACGTCCGGGAGAAGCTGGCCTTTCCCACCGGCGGCCCGGTCGATCCAGGCAAAATCGCCAAGGCGATCGCCAGCACGGACTCTCTTTACGAGAGCAAGGGATACTACCTGGCTAGCGTCAAAGCGGAGTCGACCGTCACCAACGGAAAGCTCTCGATGGTTTTCAACGTCGACGAGGGAAGGCGACTCGCGATTTCCGGAATACGCATCAACGGTAACAAGAGCGTCCCCGATGCGGACATCGTGGGCGCGATGGACACCAAGCCGGAAGGTTTTCTCTGGACCCGCAATGGCGAGCTGGACGACGCCAAGTATGCGCAGGACCTGAGCGAAAAAATTCCGCAGCTTTACGCGAGCCGTGGCTACATCGACTTCAGGATCCTCAAGGATACGCTGATCGTGGATCGCGCGAAGGGCAAGGGATTGCTCGACATCACCGTCACCGAAGGGCCGCGCTACAAAGTCGGCAACTTCGAGGTGCTCGGCAACCGCCGTTTCTCGACCGACCAGATCAACGCGTTCTACCCGTTCGGGAAGGCCCAGCAGACCACCGTCGTTCAGAAAGCAACAGGCATGATTCGGCGCAGCTACACCAATCCGCTCAACACCTTCGACGAAGCAAGGTGGGACGACGCGCAGCAAAAGCTGATGGAAGCGTACAACGACGAAGGCTACATCTACGCGAACATCCGTCCGGTCACTGAGAGAGTGCCGGGCACCGACTCTGTTCGCATCGTTAATCTGCGGTGGGAGATCGACGAGAGATCGCCCGCCATTGTCAATCGCATCGAGATCGTCGGCAACGACTACACTCACGAGTCGTGTATTCGGGAGCAGATCGTTCTGGCGCCGGGCCAGGTCTTCAACCGCAACTACCTGATCCGCAGCTACCAGAACATCGGCAATCTCAACTTCTTCGAGTCCCCGATGGCCGCGCCCGATACGCGCCCAAGCGGAGATCAGGGCGACGTCGACATTGTCTTCACGGTGAAGGAGAAGCGGACGGGGAACGTGAACTTCGGCGCATCAATGGGACAGGGCACCGGACTTGGTGGGTTCATCGGACTCGATCAGCCGAACCTTCTGGGCCGCTGCAAGCGGGCTCAGGTGCAATGGCAGTTCGGACAGTACATAAACGATTTCAATCTCACGTACAGCGACCCGAATATTCGGCAATCGCGAATTTCGGGGAGCCTCACGGCATACCACAGCCAATCACGCTACACGGTCGCCGACCTCGGCGGGATCATCAGAACCGGCGGCCAGGTTCAGCTTGGATTCCCGGTTCCGCAGTCGATCTACACACGGCTGTTCGTGTCGTATGGTGGCGAGAAGGTCAATTACACGACCCAGGGACTGCTGGGCACAGTGGCCCAGGCGTGTGATCGCTGCTGGCGCTCGACGCTCGGATTCACGGCGCAGCACGACACGCGCACCGGATTGCCATTTCCCGCGGACGGTGGCCTCCAGTCGTTCAACGCGCAGTTCAATGGCGGACCCCTGGGTGGCACGGCCTCGTTCCAGCGTTACACGACGGAGCTCAGATCCTATGCTCCGATCGGACACATTGGAGGCAGTCTTCTGGGCGGCGAGCCGATGATGTTCATCGTAGGTCTGTCGGCGCGGTCGGGCGCTTTGTTCGGGGATCCAGGTCCGTTCTTCTCGACCCAATCGTTCGCCCTCGGAGGCACTCAGTACGGGGAGCAGTTGCGTGGCTACGACGAGTTCTCGGTGACACCAAACGGCTTCGATTCCCGCGGCAGCCAGACGACGGCGACCAGGGCATCGTTCGGCAACGCGTTCTTCGTCGGGACCGCAGAGTTCGGGCTCAGGCTCAATCAGTCGCTCTACACGAACATTTTCTATGAAGGCGGCAATGTCTGGAACAAGCCGCGCGAGTTTGACCCGACGCGTCTGTTCAGGAGCTTCGGCTTCGGGGTCGCCACCCTCAGTCCGCTCGGACCTTTGGGTGTAGACATCGGGTATGGGCTCGACAAGTTTGACGCTCAAGGGAGACCGGCGCCCGGCTGGAAGCTCCACTTCAAACTCGGACAATTCTTCTAACACTGGAGTCATAAATGCGCGTGCTTCTCCGTGCGAGCTTCATCGCACTGTCTACATCGCTGATTCTTGTCGGTCAAGCCGGAGCGCAGGCATCGCAGTCTCCGCCCTCGGCCGGCAAGATCGGCTACATCAATTCGGCGCTGCTGCTTCAGCAGGCGCCGGGACGCGCCGAGGCTGAGGCGCAGTTCGACCGCGAAGTGGGCGTCTACCGCCTGCAGATCCAGCGGATGGACGACTCGCTCAAGACCCTGATGACGGCCTTCGATCGCGACTCGCCGAAGCTTGACAGCGTCACACGCGAGACGCGGCGCACGACTATCGGACAGAAGGAGGTCGAGTATCAGCAGCGCGCCCGCGGGCTCGACTCGACCATGCAGGCGCGTCAGGCGCAGCTGGTCAAGCCGATCATGGAGCGCGTGCAAGCCGTCATCGAAACGATTCGAGCGGAGGACAACTACGCCGTAATTCTCGACGTCGGCGCACAGGTGAGCGTTGTCGTCGCCGCGGACAAGAGACTCGATCTGACGGATCGTGTTCTGGCGCGGCTCAAGTCGCAGGGAATACCGACCGCCCCACCAGCGAGCGGAGCCATTCCACAGCCTGCGGGAGTGACTCGGCCCAAGAAGTGACCGGCATCGCGAGAGCCAATAGTCCAACCAGCGGTGATGGTGCTAGCACCATCACCGCTGAGGCTATTGCGGCACTCGTTTCCGGAGAGCTGATAGGCGACGGGAAGACGGCCGTGAGCGGGGTCGCGCCGCTGGACCGCGCCGACGCCAGCCACCTGAGCATTCTCTCGAGCGGAAAGTACGCGCCCCTGTTGGCGACGACCAAGGCGGGCGTGGTGCTCGTCGATCCGGAATTTCGCGACGCCGTCGGCGCGCCTCGGGCACGCATAGTGGTCGAGCAACCGCTCGAGAAGCTTCTGTCACTGCTGCCAAGGCTCTATCCGCAGGAGGCGCCGGTTCCCGGTGTCGCGTCGACAGCGCGCATCGGAAAGGGCGCCAGCCTCGGCGAGCGAGTTTCCGTCGGCGAGTACGCGATCATCGGCGCGAGAGCGAGGCTGGGCAACGGCGCCGTGATCGGCCCACATTGCGTTGTCGGAGATGGTGTTTCTATCGGTGACGGCGCGCGGCTGTTGTCGGGTGTCACGATCTACGCCGGGACGACACTCGGCGCGCGGACGGTGATTCATTCCGGCGCGCGCATAGGCTGCGATGGATTCGGGTACGTCTTACGCGATGGCGCTCACCAGAAGATTCTTCACGTCGGCCAGTGCATCATCGGTGACGATGTCGAGATTGGCGCCAACACCACGATAGACCGCGGCAGCATCGATGACACCGTGATAGGGAACGGCACGAAGATCGACAATCTCGTGCAAATCGCTCACAACGTCCGGATCGGTGAGAAGTGTCTCGTCATTGCGCAGGTGGGCATTGCGGGATCGGCGAAGATCGGCAATGGAGCCGTCCTCGCGGGACAGGCCGGCATCAGCGGGCATCTCTCGATCGGAGCCGGTGCCCGCGTTGCGGCGCAGGCCGGAGTCTTTGGCGACATACCGGCGGGCGAGACATGGTCCGGATATCCAGCCCGTCCGCACCGGGAAGCGCTTCGTGCTTCTGCCGCGTTGTTTAAATTGGCCGGGATGATGCGGCGTCTCGAGAAGCTGCTGGGAGAGCCCGACTCCACGTGAGTCGAACGACTTTAGCCCGTCCAGCGGTGCTGGAGGGCATAGGCTTGCATCTGGGTGTCCAGTGCAGGATCACCTTTCAGCCCGCGCCAGCGAAGCAGGGAATTTACTTTCAGCGTACCGATAGCCCGGGGATGCCGCGGATTCGCGCTCATGTAAGCGAAGTGAGCGGAAGCGAGCGCAACACCCAGCTCGGCAGGGGAGAGCACGGGGTCCACACGGTGGAACACGTCCTCGCCGCGGTAACGGGAATGGGAATCGACGACGTGACCATCGAAATGGATGGGCCGGAGCCGCCGATACTCGATGGGAGCGCGGCGCCCTTTGTGGCCGCGCTATCCGCGGCAGGGCTTGCGTCGGTTGAGGGCGAGCCGGATTTTTTGGATCTGCGCGAGCCCGTGCGAATCATAGACGGCGCGTCCGTCTATGAAGCGTATCCATGCGATCGATTGGAGCTCGACGTAACGATCGAATTCCCGCATCCGCTGATCGGCAAGCAGTCACGCCGCTTCACAGTCACGGAAGAATCTTTCGCGAGCGAGCTGTCGAGAGCGCGCACGTTTGGCTTTGTTCATGAAGTAGATGCTCTGCGCGCCAAGGGACTGATCAAGGGTGCTTCGCTCAACAACGCGGTTGTGCTCGACGATACCGACGTCCTGAGCGGCGACCTGCGCTGGGCGGACGAGTTCGTGCGGCACAAGGCGATGGACTGTGTAGGCGATCTGGCGCTAGCGGGCGCGCGCGTTCGGGCGCGCATTGTCGCGGTGAAGCCGAGTCACCGCGGAACGGTGACGCTGGTACGTGAGATGGTCAAGGCCGGACGAAAGGAGAGGGGGATGCTTACGATAGAAGACATCATGAAGGTTCTGCCCCACCGATATCCGTTCCTGCTGGTGGACCGGATTCTCGAGATCGAGGAGAAGAAGCGGATCGTGGGGCTGAAGAACGTCACCATCAATGAGCCCTTCTTCCAGGGACATTTTCCCGGGCACCCGATAATGCCGGGTGTGCTGATCATCGAGGCGATGGCGCAGGTCGGCGGTATGCTGCTGATGGGATCGATCGGGGAACCGGAGAGCAAAGTCGTCTACTTCATGTCGCTCGACAACGTGAAATTCCGGCGGCCGGTGAAGCCAGGGGACCAGATCCGGTTCGAGCTTGACATCACGCAGATCCGTGGGATGGTCTGCAAGATGCGCGGGGTCGCGATGGTGGACGGCGAGGTCGTCGCTGAAGCGGACATGGCAGCGATGGTGCGCGATCGATGACCGCCTCGCGGATCCACCCGACCGCCATCATTTCGCGCGACGCCGAGATCGACGCGGACGTCGAGATCGGGGCGTTCGCGATCGTGGGAGACGGCTGCACCATTGGCGCCGGCAGCGTGATCGCGGCTCGCGCGACTCTCGAGCGCAACGTCACGCTGGGCCGCTCGGTCAAAGTCGGGATCGGCACCGTCCTAGGCGGAGCTCCGCAGGATCTCAAGTACGCAGGCGAGGAGACCACCGTCGAGATCGACGAGGGCACCGTGATTCGCGAGTACGCGACGATCAACAGAGGCACGGCGCATTCGTTCAAGACGACGGTCGGAAAGAACTGCCTGATCATGACGTATGTCCACATCGGACACGATTGCCGGATCGGGAACAGCGTCATTTTGTCGAACGTCGTACAGCTCGCCGGCCACGTCACGATCGAGGACAAGGCAATCCTGTCGGGACTCTCCGCGGTGCACCAGTTCACGCGCGTGGGCCGGCAAAGCTTCATAGGCGGCATGTCCCGGGTGTCGAAGGACATTCCTCCGTTTCTCAAAGCCGTTGGAAACCCGGTGAAGCTGTACGGACTGAACACGATCGGACTGCAGCGCGGCGGAATGGACGACGCGGCCATCCTCGAGCTGAAGCGCGCATACAGGCTGCTGTTTCGATCGGACCTCAACGTCACGCAGGCTATCGAACGTTGCCAGAGTGAGCTGGAGCAGCTGCCCGAGGTTCTGGAGCTCATACGATTCGTTGAGGGGAGCGAGCGCGGAGTCGTGATTTGAAGAACACTCCACGCGTTGGCGTCGTCGGCGCGGGCAGCCTCGGTTTCCACCACATAAGAATTCTGCGCGATCTTCCCGGCATCGAGTTCAGCGGATTCGTCGAGTCGAGAGCGGAGCGCAGGACGGAAGTAGAGAAGGAGCTTCGCGTACGAAGCCACGTCACGTTGGACGGTCTCCTCGAAGCGTCCGACGCTGTCGTCATCGTCGTGCCTACCTCGTCGCATTTCGCCGTCGCCAATGCTGCCATCGAGCGTGGCCAGCACGTCTTCATCGAAAAGCCGATCACGACGACGCTGGAAGAGGCCGATATTCTCCTCGACCTCGCCCGAAAAAAAGGCGTGATGGTCCAGATCGGCCACATCGAGCGGTTCAATCGAGCGGTGCGCGCGGCGCTTCCGCACGTGAACAGCCCAAGATTCATCGACAGCGAACGGTTGGCGCCGTTCAGCCCGAGGGGCTCGGATGTCGCCGTGGTGCTCGATCTCATGATCCACGACATCGACCTGCTGCTGACGCTGGTCGGCTCGGAGGCCCGCGACATATCAGCGGTCGGAGTTCCCGTGCTTACTCCCATGCTCGACATCGCGAATGCGCGCGTGACGTTCAACTCGGGGGCCGTCGCCAACATCACGTCCAGCCGCATCTCGCGCGAGAGAAAGCGAAAGATCAGAATCTTTCAGCAGAGCGGATATCTCTCCCTCGATCTCGCCACGGGAACGGGAGACTTCTTCCGCCTCCGCTCGGACATCGACCCCCTCGCGATTCGTTCCGCGCCAGCTGACATCCTGGCATTCGTGGATCGGATAAAGCTCGACGCGCCGGATGGCGAGCCACTGAAGCTGGAGCTGGAGAGCTTCGTTTCCGCGCTCAAGGGGAAGAGCGCGGTGGTCGTGACCGGCGACGAGGGAAGGATGGCACTCGGTGTGGCGCTCCGAATCGTGAAAGAGATCGAGCGAACTCTCCCTTCTCTCGTCGGGCACAAGCAGCACCATGCGTAAGGTGCTGTTCGTCGCCGGAGAGGCATCCGGCGACCTCCATGCGGCGGGTGTGGCGGCCGCGCTGAGACGCATCCGGCCCGAGCTCCTTCTTGCGGCCGTCGGGGGACGACGCCTGGCGGAGCAGGGGGTGCAGCTGATTCATCGGGACGAACAGCTCGGCGTGATGGGCTTCCTCGAAGTCGTGAGGCATGTGCCACGGCATTTCCTGCTTCTGCGCACGATTCGGAAGATGTTCGACCGCGATGAGGTAGCCGTGCTCATACTCATCGACTATCCGGGCTTCAACATGAAGGTGGCCGCGGCGGCGAAGAGAGCTGGCGTGCCGGTGCTCTACTACGTGACGCCGCAGGTGTGGGCGTGGGGAGCTGGGCGCATTCCCAAGCTCGCTCAGCTCGTCACCAAGGCCGCGGTCATCCTTCCGTTCGAGGAGCCGCTGCTCCGCGGCTTTGGCATTGACGCGACGTTCGTGGGCCATCCTCTGCTCGATCGCGCCGTCAACATGCCGACCAAGGTTGAGGCCCGCGAAGCGCTCAGGCTGCCGCTGAATACTCGAGTGCTCGCCCTCTTTCCCGGAAGTCGCCAGCAGGAGATCGATCGCCTCATCGACGACTTCGTGGCGACGGGGAAGGAGCTTCAGCGCAGGATTCCCGGTCTGCAGGTGCTCGTGAGCGTCGCGCCAACCGTTGCTCTCGATTCCGCTCGCTGCCCCTTCCGGCTAGTGCATTCGGCTTCGCTGAGCGTGCTGCGGGCGGCGGACGTGGCCCTTTGCAAGAGCGGAACGACCACTCTCGAAGCGGCAATCGCCGACTGCCCGCTGATCGTGGCCTACCGAACAGGACGAATCAATTACGCGCTGGCGAAGCGATTCGTGAAAGTTCCGAACATCGGCCTCGTCAACGTCGTCGCCGGCAGGGAAATCGCCCGCGAATTCATACAGGACGAGATCGTCCCGTCAGAGATGGCGGATGCTCTGGCGGAGCTGCTCGATGATGGTCCCCGACGCCAGGAGCTTCTGACCGGGCTTGCCGAGGTGCGTTCAAAGCTCGGTTCGCCTGGGGCGGCGGACCGCGTCGCGCGGATGGCCAGCGAGCTCGCGGGCCCACGCGGATGAGTGACGACGACGAGCCCTTCCCGTGGCGATCGCGCGCTGCGCTACTCGCGGGCAGGGGCGCTCTTCAACTGCTTGCCCGAACGTGGCGATTTCACATCGTAAACGCCGCGGCGATCGATGATCTCAGAGCCGCGAAGCGGAATTTTATTTTCTCGCTCTGGCACGGGCAGCTGTTGCCGCTTCTCTGGCACCATCGCGACGAGGGCGTCGTCCTTCTGATCAGCGAACACCGGGACGGAGAGATGGTCGCGCGCGCGGCCGAGTCGCTCGGCTACGCGCTCGTCCGCGGGTCGACGACGCGCGGTGCTGACCGCGCGCTGATTTCAGTTATCCGGGAGCTTCAGGCAGGGCGTGAGGTGGCGATTACCCCGGATGGTCCGAAGGGACCCGCGGGGAAGTACGCACCCGGAGCATTGATCGCGTCGCAGAGATCGGGCGCGGCTATCCTTCCAATAGTGGCGGTGGCTGACCGGGCCTGGCGTCTGAAGAGCTGGGACGGCTTCATGATACCCAAGCCCTTTGCTCGAGTGACGGTCGCCTATGGAAATCCAACGATCGTGCTCGCAGCGACTCCTCGTGCTGCGGCGGAAGAAGCTCCGCGATTCGAGGCGATTATGAACGACACTATCGGGAAGGCGGGTGGCTGATCGGCGCAGACTGATCGAGGCAGTGTGGACCGGCCGCGGAAAGCGCGCCCGCGCCGCACGCGCGATGCTCGCACCGGCGGAGGCACTCTATGGTGCGGTGGTCGCGATCAGGGGGAAGCTGTACGACTGGGGAATCTTCCGGGCAACAGAATTCTCGGTGCCCGTGCTGAGCGTCGGGAATCTGTCGGTGGGCGGTACGGGCAAGACGCCCATTGCTGCGTGGCTGGCGGGCAGATTGCTGGAGAAAGGCGCTGCTCCCGCGATCGTGCTGCGCGGCTACGGCGGCGACGAGACAATCGTGCACGAACGACTCAACGAGGGAATTCCCGTGATCGCGGCTGCTGACCGCGTGCGTGGAATCCGTGACGCCATCGCACAAAGCGTGGATGTCGTCGTGCTCGATGACGCGTTTCAGCACCGAAGGGCTCGGAGGGATGCCGACATTTTGCTGGTGAGCGCCGATGCGTGGGTGGGCAAGCCTCGACTTCTTCCCGCCGGGCCATGGCGCGAGCCACTTCGCGCAGCGCGTCGCGCAACCCTCGTGATCATCACGCGCAAGACGGCAGACAGATCCGCGGTGGAAGATGTGAAGCGCGCGCTCGCCAATGCCGCTTCGCACGTACCGGTGGCGATCGCGCACCTCGCGCCCGGCGATCTGAGGAGCACCGCGACCGGTCAGACTCTTCCGCTCCACGCGCTTCGAGGAGCAGACCTGACAGCGATCGCCGCGATCGCACAACCGGAATTGTTCTTCAAGCAGCTGACCGAGCTGGGCGCGGTTGTGCGGCCGTTCAGCTTTCCTGACCATCACGCATTTACGCGAGGCGACGCGCTCAATCTGGCGGCCGCGGCGGGCGACTCGGATTTCGTCGTTTGCACTCTCAAGGATGCAGTGAAACTGGAGTCGCTATGGCCTGCCGAAGCAGGCTCATTATGGTATGTTTCACAGCGTTTGCGAATGGAGGACGGGCAGGAGCACATCGACCGTCTCCTCGACAATTTGCTGTCCCCCGCAACCTGAAACTGGACCTCCCAACAACGGACCGACAGTCGACCTCATGGCCACAGACATTCGAATTCCTGCCCATAAACTCGTTCGACCCGACAAGGACCGATTCCTCGATGAGGAGAATCCATTCGAGGCGATGATGTCGCGGTTCGACAAGGCCGCTGAGCTTCTCGATCTGGAGCAGGGCCTGTACAAGGTGCTTCGTCAGGCTGAGAAGCAGGTGATCGTCTCGATCCCGATCATGCTGGACAACGGTCAGGTCGAGGTGTACGAGGGATATCGGGTTCAATACAACACTTCGCGCGGGCCGGCGAAGGGTGGCATCAGGTTCGACCTCAACGTCACGCTCGAAGAGGTGAAGGCTCTCGCCGCCTGGATGACCTGGAAATGCGCGGTGGTCAACATTCCCTTCGGCGGCGCGAAGGGTGGCGTGAGGTGCGATCCGCAGGCCATGAGCGCGGCCGAGCTCGAGAAAATGACGCGTCGCTACACGTCGGGGATCATCAACATGCTCGGCCCCGACACCGACGTGCCGGCGCCGGACGTCAACACCAACGAGCGCGTGATGGCGTGGGTGATGGACACGTACTCGATGCATGTCGGCCATACCGTCACCGCCGTCGTGACCGGAAAACCGGTGGAGCTGGGCGGATCGCTGGGCCGACGCGAGGCGACAGGCCGCGGCTGCATGATTGTGACCAAGGAGGCGCTCCAGCACCTCGGAATGCCGGTGAAGGGAACGACCATCGCGGTCCACGGATTCGGGAATGTCGGCTCGGTGGCGGCACAGCTCCTCGCGCGCGAAGGCTGCAAGATCGTGGCGATCGGGGACAGGTCCGGCTCACTGTATAACGCCGGCGGGATCGATATCGACGACGCGATCGCGTACGCGAAAAAGAACCGGTCTCTCGAAGGCTACGGCAAGGCGGAGGTGCTCTCGGGAGCGGACCTGCTGACTCTCGAAGTCGATGTGCTGCTTCCCGCGGCGCTGGAAAACGTCATCACCACGAAGAACGCGAAGGACATCAAGGCGCGGGTCATCTGCGAGGGCGCGAATGGCCCGACAACCGCGGCGGCGGATTCAATACTCGATGAGAACGGCATCTTCGTCATCCCCGATATTCTTGCCAACGCGGGTGGAGTGACGGTCTCGTACTTCGAATGGGTGCAGGACCGAGGTGGATACTTCTGGCCGGAAGATCTCGTCAACGAGCGCCTCGAGACGATCATGCGCCGGAGCTTCAAGGATGTGCTCGACCTCTCGCGCCAGCGTCGCGTGAACATGCGCACCGCCGCCTACATGGTCTCGATCAGCAGAGTGGCCAGCGTCCACAAACTACGCGGCATCTACGCGTAGATGCGACTTGTCGTCGCCGTCGTGGGCAAGGCGCGCAACGCCGCGCTAGGCGAAGCGATCCGGGACTACGAGACACGAGCGGCGCGGTACTGGCCGCTCGACGTGCATGAGGTCCGCGAAGAGCGCGCGACCGGGATTCCAGTCGAGAAGGTGAAGGAGCGGGAAGGAGTCCGACTGTCGGCGAAGGTTCCCGAGAGAGCGCAAACCGTCGCCTGCGAGATTGGAGGCAAATCGCTCAACTCGGAACAGTTTGCCGAGCTTCTGCAGTCGGCGCGCGAGCAGGATCGCGATCTCGCTTTTCTGATCGGCGGAGCGTTCGGCCTCGCGTCCAGCGTCACGAAGAATTCAACCCTGAAACTTTCGCTCGCGCCGTGGACGCTACCTCACGAGATCGCGCGCCTCGTCCTGGTCGAGCAGATCTACCGGGCGGGGACCATCGTGCGTGGTGAGCCGTACCACAAGTGACGAACGTTCGCGACCAGTCTGCGGGAACACACGGGTCGGGCTCAGAGGAGGCCGACTGGTTCGAGCAGTGGTTCGGCGAGGACTACCTTCACATCTACCAGCACCGCGACGAGCGAGAGGCCGAACACGCCATCGCGCTGATCGCAGCGAATCTGACCGGTAGCGAGATCAACTCTGTGCTCGACCTCGGCTGTGGAGCCGGCCGTCACACCAAGGTGCTATTCGAACGGTGGTGGACGGTGGGCCTGGATCTCTCGATGGCGCTCCTCAAGCTCGCGCGAAAAGAATCACCCAACGCTCCGTACGTCCGGGCCGACATGAGGGAACTGCCATTCGGCGACGAGAGCTTCGATCTGGTAGTGAATCTCTTCACGAGCTTCGGCTATTTCGAGGACGACGCCGAGCATGCCCGAGTTCTTGCGCGCGTGTGTGCCGTGACGCGGCGCGGCGGAACGTTCGTCATCGATTTTCTGAACGCGGGGCAGGTGCGCCGCGAGCTTGTTCCCTACGACGAGCGCGTGGAAAACGGCATCACCATCGAGCAGACCCGAACGATCAGCCAGGACGACAGGTTCGTCGAAAAGAGGATAAGGCTTCGGGGGCGGGGCAAGGAATACATCGAGCGCGTGCGTTTGCTGTCGGAAGCGGACCTCGAGCGCATGCTCGGCACGGCTGGGTTCGAAGTGTCGAAGCGCTTTGGAGACTACAGCGGCAGCCGCTGGTCCGAGGACTCGCCCCGCACGATACTTTTCGCAAGCCGCCGATGAATCCTCGAATCGTAACTCAACCGCTCGCGGGGAACCCGCTCGCCGCCGCCGTGATTGCGGGCAATCCACCGCCAGGCTGGTACGAGCCTGTCCCAACCGATGCCGCATCGTGGCGGGAGCGTCTCAAGTCGGTTCGATCCGACTCTCCGGATAACTGGCTGGCGAAGCTGGCGCCCGCATTCGAGGCGACGGGAAAGGCGAAGGAAAGACTCGAAGCGTCGGGTGGCGGACGTGGCGTTGTCGTGACGACGGGTCAGCAGCCTGGTCTCTTCGGCGGGCCGATATACACGCTGTCCAAGGCTCTGAGCGCGCTCGCCGTCGCTGACGCCCTTCAGGAAGCCACGGGAACTCCGGTCGCGCCCGTGTTCTGGGCGGCCACGGACGACACCGACTTCAAGGAGGCGAGCAGCACCGTCGTCTCGATCCCGGGAGGCGCTCAGCTGCTGCGGATCGACCACACCCAACCGCTCGGCCGCGCCATGGCATCGATGCCCTTGGGTGACGTGTCCGCGCAGCTGGAAGCGCTGGCGCGAGCGGCGGGATCGACGATTGACCGTACACCAATCGAGCTGCTCGAGAAATTCTACACGTCGGGGCAGACAATCGGATCGGCTTATGTCTCCTTCCTTCGCGCGGTGCTTGCACCGCTCGGCATCGCAGTGATCGATGCATCGCACCACGCCACGCGCGCCGCTGCAAAGCCGGTGCTGAGCGCAGCTCTCGAGAAGGCTGGCGACATCGCCGCGAGAATTTCCGAGCGCAATCGAGAAATCGAAGAGGCGGGGTTTGCTGCCCAGGTTCAGGATGTGCCCGGCCTCTCGCTCGTCTTCAGCTCGGCGTCTGGTGGACGCAAACGAATTCCGATCAAGGCGGCGAACAAACAATCCGCGTCGGAAGAGATGGGTCCGAACGTGTTGCTGCGACCGGTCGTTGAGCGCGCGATTCTGCCCACGGCGACCTACATAGGTGGCCCGGCGGAGATCGCGTACTTCGCGCAGATCGCCCCGATAGCCGACGCCTTGGGCGTTCCAAGGCCAACGATAATTCCGCGATGGTCGTGCACGATCATCGAGCCGCACGTCGGGAAAATTCTCGAGAAGCTCCATTTGCGTCCCGAAGATTTCGCCGACCCACACGAGGTGGAGACGCGAGTGGCGCGAGCGCATCTGCCCGAGCGCGTGCTCGACGAGTTGAATGCCACGCGCGCGCTACTCGACAAACAACTCGACGAGCTGAGCGAGGCGGTCGCTGAAGAACGCGCACCGGTGAGTCCGGCCGTGACTGGAGGATTGCGTGCGAACATGATGCGGCGCCTCGAGCGGTTCGAGCGTAGGCTCGTCGCTGCCGCCAAGAAACAGCACGCCGACATCATGCAGGAGATCGCTACGGCGCGCGGGTCGCTCTATCCTATCGGAAAGCCGCAGGAGCGAGGCCTCAATTTCGTGCCACTTCTTGCGCGCTATGGGACGGCACTTCGCGACGAAATGCTCGGTGAAGCGCGTGAGCACGCAAGACGGCTTGTCGGAACGCAGGTCCGATCCCGATCGCTCCAGGAAGCCGTTCCGGCGCGAGGGCGATCGTGACCGACGGGGAAGACCAGGAGGAAGAGGATCGATCGCTCCCGCCGTTCCTCCCGCCAGAAGCTGATGAAGTAGCCGCGGCCGCTACGCCGATCGAACGGCGGGCGACGCCACGCACGCCCGCTCAGGCGTTCGATCGGTCGAAAGGCGCGGCTTTTCTCGTCGGGTCCGGAATTCTTCTGAGTCGGTTGGCGGGACTGATCCGGCAAACGATGATGGCGCGCTACCTCGGGGCAGGTCTCGCCGCTGACGCGTTCAACGCGGCGTTCCGCATTCCAAACCTGCTGCAGAATCTGTTCGGAGAAGGCGTGCTCTCGGCCTCATTCATTCCCGAGTATGCGGGACTCCTGGGAAGGGATGACGAGAAGGAAGCGACTCGCCTCGCTGGCGCAGTGGCCGGAATGCTGGCCGTCGCGTCAGCGGTCATCGTGCTACTCGGAGTGCTCACGGCGCCGTGGCTCGTCGCGATCATCGCCAACGGCTTCACCGGTGAGAAGCGGGACCTGACGGTGCGGCTCACCAGAATCCTGTTTCCTGGTGCCGGACTTCTGGTGTTCTCCGCGTGGTGCCTCGGAATCCTCAACAGTCACCGCCGCTTCTTCATGTCGTACACCGCGCCCGTGATCTGGAATCTGGCGATGGTGTCCACGCTCGTCTTCTTCCATAAGGGGCACAGCGAGGTTCAGCTCGCGATCTATCTCGCCTACGGCTCCGTCGTGGGGAGCGCGCTCCAGTTCCTGATTCAGGTTCCCCAGGTCTTGTCGCTTGCGCCCGGCGTGAGACCGCGGTTGACTGCGGCCGCGGACAGCGTTCGGAACGTATTCCGAAATTTCGGCCCCGCCTTCGTGGGAAGGGGTGTCGTCCAGCTCAGTGCCTACGTTGATGCGTGGCTCGCCAGCTATCTCGGGAATGGAGCCGTCTCGTCATTCACGTATGCGCAGGCGATATACGTCCTGCCGATCAGCCTTTTCGGAATGGCGATATCGGCGGCCGAGCTGCCGACGATGTCGCGCGCGCGGGGAACCACGGCGGAGATCGGCGCGTACCTGCGTGGGCGGCTCAGCGATGGACTTGACCGGATTGCGTACTTCATCGTTCCAAGCGCGATTGCCTTCCTCGCTCTAGGCGACCTCATCGTCCTGCTGGTGTTCCAGAGCGGGAAATTTCAGCGCGGCAACACTATTTGGGTCTGGCAGATCCTGATCGGCTCGACCGTCGGACTACTCGCGTCGACTATGGGCCGCCTGTACTCGTCCACGTTCTACGCGATGCGCGATACGAAAACCCCGCTGCGCTACGCGGTCGTCCGCGTGATCCTGACGACGGGACTGGGATATTTCTTCGCGCTCGTACTGCCGGGCCTGCTCGGTCTCGACCGCAAGCTTGGCGCGGCGGGCCTCACGGCGTCGGCGGGACTCGCGGGGTGGGTGGAGTTCTACCTGCTACGTCGCGAGATGGACAAGAGAATTGGCCGCACCCGCCTGGTGCCGGCTCGGATGGCGCGCCTGTGGGGAGCAGCGCTCACCGCGGCAGCAATTCCGTGGGCGTACAAGCTGATAGCGGACCGCGGCTCCCTGATTCTTTCCACGCACGACACCGTCGTCAAGTCGAAGCTGATGGCCCTGGCTCTGTTGTGCGTTTACGGACTTGCATATCTCGGCATCACTGCCGCATTCGGAATTCCGGAGGCGAAAAACGTCTTCGACCGCGGCAGACGACTCTTCAAGCTGGCGCTTCGTCCGAAGTGAACCAGGCTTTACGCGGGTGGTATAATTACACATGCTGCCCGTCCCCGATGCCGTTGCGACAAAACTTCCACACCTGCCTGAAGGACCCGGGGTCTATCTCTGGAAGGGCAGGGATGGGACTACTCTCTATGTAGGCAAGGCCAAGCGCCTGCGCTCTCGCGTCCGCAGCTATTTCGCCAACGACCAGCTCGAGAATCCCAAAACGCGGCATCTGGTCGGCCTCATCGCAGACCTCGAGACGATCGTCGTCCCTACCGAAGCGCACGCGCTCATCCTCGAAGCGAACCTGATCAAGGAATACCGCCCGCGTTTCAACATCGCACTGCGGGACGACAAGTCGTATCCGTACATCAAGGTGACGGTACAGGAGCCATTCCCGAGAGTGTTCGTGACTCGCCGTCTCGAGGACGACGGAGCGAGCTACTTCGGCCCCTATACCGATGTGGGCGCGATGCGCCGCTCGCTCAACGTTGTGAAGAGAATCTTCACGGTGCGAAGCTGCAACTACGACATGCCGGCCCAGATGCCGGAGCGGCCCTGTCTCGACTACTACATCAAGCGCTGCAAGGCGCCCTGCATACTGGCGCAATCGCAGGAGAACTACCGCACGATGATCGACGAAGTCGTGCTCTTCCTGTCTGGGCGTCCGGAGGAAGTCGTGCGCCGCGTGAAGGAGCGGATGGATCTCGCGTCCGAGCAACTCGACTTCGAGCGCGCCGCGGAACTGCGCGACGCCCTCCACCACCTGGAGCAAATGGAAGAGCCTACCGTCGTGCTCGAGGTGGAAGGCGGTGATCGCGACGTGATCGGTTACGCCCGCGACGGCGACGATGCCTGTGTCACAGTGCTGCGCATCAGGGGCGGAAAGTTATTGTCGAGAGAGCAGCGCTTTCTGACGAATATCGAGGGGGAAGACGACGCCGACGTCATGCCTATCTTTCTCGCCGGTAGCTACTTCGGGATGCAGGAGAGAGCGCGACAGCTGTTGCTCCCGTTCGACTTCCCGGATCGCGAGCTGATCGAGCAGGCGCTGCCGGATAGCAGGATTCTGATTCCCCAGCGCGGGCCAAGGCGCGATCTCATTGCCTTGGCCGAGCAGAATGCGCGTCACCTGCTAGAGGAGCTCAAACTCTCATCGATGGAGGCTGACGAGCGCGCCGGGGATCCGGTCTATGAGCTCGGCAGGGAGCTGGGACTCCAGCGTCTGCCGCGGTCGCTCGTTTGCTTCGACATTTCGACCACCCAGGGCACCGATACAGTGGGCTCCTGCGTCTGGTTCGAGAACGGGCGGGCGAAGAGGGGCGAGTACCGAAAGTTCAAGGTGAAGACCGTGGAGGGCACTGACGACTTTGCCTCGATCCAGGAGGTCGTTCGCCGGTACTTCGAGCGGCGCTTGAAAGAGGAAAAGCCGCTCCCCGACCTGATCGTCATCGACGGAGGCAAGGGTCAGCTCTCTGCCGCTCACGCCGCGCTCGTGGAGCTCGGGCTAACCGATCGTCCGTTGATCAGCCTCGCCAAGCGGGACGAGGAAGTGTTCATCTGGGGCCGGGAAGAGCCTCTCAGGCTCTCGAGACGCTCGCCCGGGCTTAGGCTGTTGCAGCAGGCGCGGGACGAAGCCCACCGCTTCGCCGTCACCTACAACCGGAAGCGCCGGTCGATGCGGACCGTGACGTCCGAGCTTCTCAAGGTGCCCGGAATCGGGCCGGTAAAGCGGCGCCAGCTGCTCAAGGAATTCGGGAGCGTGCAGGGAGTCCGGGACGCGAGCGAGGAGGCAATCGCCAGCTTGCCCGGGTTCAACGCGGAGCGCGCGCGGAAGCTCCTGGAGTCGCTTGCGGCAACCGCCCCGGTGTAACGGAAACGCCACGCCTTAAGCGTGAATTTCAGAGAGCTAAAGTTCGGTAATTCCTTGACTTCGCTCTCCATAGCTCTAAATTACTTGAGCTATGGTAAAGGTCTCCCGAGTTGAACTAAAGAGCATCGCCGACGAGCTCGGAATCCAGCCGGGGACGGAGCTGCTCACGGTGAATGGGAGACCGCTCGCGGACTTCCTCGACTGGGAATTTCTAACGGCCGACGAAGAGCTCGTGATCGAAGCCCGACAGCCCGACGGTGAAGAGGTCATTTATGAGCTCGAGCGCCTCGACGGCGAGCCGCTCGGGATCTCGCTACAGCCGCCGTCGGTTCGACGCTGCGCCAACAAGTGCGAGTTCTGCTTCATCGAAGGGCTGCCGCCCGGGCTGAGGAAGCCCCTCTACATCCGGGATGACGACTACCGGCTCTCATTCGCCTACGGAAATTTCGCGACTCTTTCCAACGTGAAGGAGCGCGACATCGAGCGCATCCTGGAATATCGGCTTTCTCCGCTTTACGTCTCGGTCCACGCCACGAACCACGAGGCGCGGAAGGTCCTGCTCAACAATCAGCGCGTCCCAGACATCAAAGCCCAGCTTTCGCGCCTGACGGCGGGTGGAATCCAGTTTCACGCCCAGATGGTGGTAGTTCCGGGGCTGAACGACGAAGCTGTGCTCGAAGAATCACTCACTGACCTCTGGAATATGGGCGAAGCCGTGTTGTCGGCTGCTGTAGTCCCGGTGGGACTCACCCAGTTCTCGCATCTCTACACAGGGAAGAAGATGGACCGTGACACAGCACGCACGATTCTCGTTCAGGTGGAGCACTGGGGCGAGCGCGCGAAGCGAGAGCGTGGTGAGACCTGGGTGTTCGGGTCCGACGAGCTCTACATGCTCGCCGAGCGCGAGCTGCCTGGCCCCGAGCACTACGGAGAATTTGCCCAGATCGAGAATGGCGTCGGGTCCGTGACCTCGCTCCGCATGCGAGTCGCCGGCGGCCTGGATCGCGTTGCCCGTCGCGACGGCCAGCGCATTGGCGTGGTCACCGGGTTGGCAATGGCGCCACTCATGGAGCCGCTGCTGGACCGGCTGCGCGAAGTGAGCGGGGCCGATTTCGAGCTCATCATCGCGGAGAATTCGCTGTTTGGTCCGACGATAACAACGGCCGGTCTCCTCGTTGGGAAGGACATCATGGCAGCGCTGAGCGATCGCCACGATCTCGACATTGCGTTGATTCCCGCCGAGACGATCAACGACGACGGAGTCTTCCTCGACGATTTCACTCTCGAGGCCGTGCGTGAGTCGTTGCCGATGCCGATCTTCCCGTCCTATGACTTCATCGACGTGCTGGAATCCGAGTCGAGTGGGGTGCTCGCGTGAACCTTCCAGTCATCGCACTTGTTGGGCGTCCAAACGTCGGCAAGTCGGCGCTCTTCAACCGGATCGTCGGTGAGAACAGCGCCATCGTGAGTGACGAGCCGGGGACTACCCGTGATCGCCATTTCGCGCGCGCGGAGTGGAACGGCCGACAGTTCTGGCTGGTCGACACCGGCGGGCTGACCGACGACCCGCACATTCCGATGGACCTGGAGATCAAGCGTCAGGTGCTCCAGGCGATCGAGGAATCCGATCTTCTGATGCTTGTTGTCGACGCGAAGATCGGGCTGCATCCGAGTGACTCGCGAGTGGTCGACCTGCTGCGCGACGCACGGAAACCGTGGGTGCTGGTTGCCAACAAGGTCGATGATCCTGCCAGTACGGATTTCTACGAGTTCTATGAGCTAGGCGCCGGGGATCCGGTTCCCGTCTCGGCCATCAACGGCAAGAATTCCGGCGACATGCTCGACGTGTTGGTGGAGAAGATCCCAACCGCCGCGGAAGAAGTACCCGACGCATTGCGCGTGGCGGTAGTGGGCCGCCCCAACGTCGGCAAGTCGTCCATCATCAACCGACTTCTCGGCGAGGAACGGCTGGTCGTCGCCGACACGGCTGGAACTACCCGCGACGCGATTGATACGCCCATGATGTTTCACGGGCGCGAGCTGATCTTCGTCGACACCGCGGGACTCCGTCGCCAGTCGAAGGTGGAGGATGGCATCGAATTCTATTCCTCGCTCCGAACGCGGCGCGCGATCGAGCGCTCCGACATCTGCGTCCTCGTGCTCGATGCCGCGGAGGGCCTGCACAACCAGGATCTGAAGATCGCGCATCTTGCCTGGGAGAGCGGACGCGGCCTGATCGTCGTGGTGAACAAGTGGGATCTGAAGGAGAAGGAGAACAACACCGCGGCCAAGTTCGAGAAGGAATCGCAGGAGAAGGCGCCGTTCCTCAAGTTCGTTCCATTCGTGTTCACATCCGCGCTCAGCGGACAGCGCGTGACCAAGATTCTCGAGCTGCTGCTGGAGGTAGACGCAGAGCGGCACAAGCGGATCAGTACCTCGCAGGTCAATACCACGCTCACGGCAATCGTAGGAAGACGGCAACCGCCCCAGGCGGCCGGTCGCGAAATCAAGTTGAACTACGCAACGCAGGTGGAGACGGCACCGCCCGTGATCGCGGTGTTCGGCAACAACCCCGACCTCGTGCAGGAGCACTACGTCCGATACCTGCACAACGAATTCCGCGAGGCGTGGGGATTTCGCGGCAATCCGCTGCGGATCATCATGCGCCGGAAGAGCGCGTAGATGGCACCGTTTGTCGGCCTGATCATTTCCTATCTGGCCGGCTCGAT
>Ga0208078_1000058_pt1 | contig 34763 bp, 34 predicted proteins | sample NGESurdeep072012_3_FD_184468 | JGI IMG/M metagenome (GOLD analysis project Ga0208078, IMG submission 184468) | Arctic peat soil microbial communities from Barrow, Alaska - NGEE Surface sample 53-2 deep-072012 (SPAdes) | ecosystem: Environmental > Terrestrial > Soil > Wetlands > Peat ...
GGCATCTCTTCGCGACGTCGCTCGAGCATGCGGACGCGGTTCCCCCCTTCATCGCGCTCTTGATCTCGGGCGGCCACACGCTGCTGCTCGATGTTTCCGCGTGGGGCGACTACAGAGTGCTCGGCACCACGCGCGATGACGCAGCGGGCGAGGCATTCGACAAGATCGCCAAGCTGCTCGGCATGCCGTATCCCGGCGGCCCGCACATCGAGCGCGTGGCCGCAACGGGCGATCCGAAGAAATTTCGCTTCAGCCGCCCGATGGTGCGCAGCAACTCGCGCCCCGGCGATGGCGATTACTACGATCTCTCCTTCAGCGGGCTCAAGACCGCCGTGCGGCTCGCGACGCAGAAGGTGGATGTCGAGCTCGAGCGCGCGAATCTCGCGCGCGGCTTTCAGGATGCGCTCATCGACACGCTCGTCGAGAAGACGCTGCGCGCGGCACGTGAGAGCGGCCGCACGCGCGTGGTTCTTGGCGGCGGCGTGGCGTGCAACCGCACGCTCGTCGCGCGAATGCGCGAGCGGCTGGCGGAGGTTGGCGCAACCGTCTATGCTCCATCGGCGCGGCTGGCGACCGACAACGCCGCAATGATCGCTCGTGCAGGACTCTTCCGCTTCGAGGCTGGCGAGCGCGCGACCTCAGCGCTCTCCGCCGTCGCCTCACTCCCCATTCCCGGTTCACGTCCCGCATGACCGTTCATCATCCATTCTCGTATCCGATCTGGATCTTCACCTTCACCGGCTTCGGAATCGCGGTGCTGCTCGCCTTCGCGATCGCGCAGGTGATCTCGCAACGCGAGCTCCAGCGCCGCGGTTATGACCCCGAGCCGATCGGCGATCTCGTCTTCGCCGCCGTCATCGGCGGGCTGCTCGGCGCGAAAATCTATTACGTCATTCTCGTGCAGGACATCACGACGCTCTGGAGCCGCGGCGGCTTCGTGTTCTGGGGCGGCCTGATTGGCGGGATCATCGCGGTATTCGCGGTCATTCATCGCAAGCAGCTGAACGCGTGGCGCATCTCTGATGTTGCCGCGATAGGCCTTGCTGCTGCGTACTCGATCGGGCGCACGGGCTGCTGGGCTGTGGGTGATGACTACGGTCGCTATTGGAGCTCGCGCTTTGCAGTGAGCTTCCCCAATGGCGCGCCTCCATCCACTGCCGCGCAACTGGCCGTCTTTCATTCGGCCATTCCCGCGGGTGTCTCGCCGTCCACTGTGCTCTCTGTCTATCCGACACAGCTACTCGAGGTCTTCCTCGGCTTCGTGATGTTTCTGATTCTCTGGCGCCTTCGCGATCACAAGCACGCCGAGGGATGGCTTCTCGGTGTGTACATGGTGTTCGCGGGCATGGAGCGGTTCGCGGTCGAATTCCTTCGCGCCAAGGACGATCACATCGTCGGTCCATTTACGATGGCGCAGTATCTGGCCATCTTGTTCATCGTCGCCGGCGTGGTCGTGATGCGTATGCGCAATGACGTGCGCGGTGCGGCGCGCGGCATCTACGCGGTCGCGTGAGCTTCGCGATGGCTGCAGTCGCCGCGACGATGGTCGTCGCTGCACTCCCGGCGCATCGTGTCACGAGTGGCGCGCGCGACTGCCTCCTGCCGCGTGAGTCGCTCGCGACCGCGCGCGACACCGCGGCGTTCTGCGCGGAGGCGTTTGTCGAGCGAAATGGATACACGGAGCTGCCGGGGACGTCGGATCGCGAGATGATCGCCGTCGAAGCGCGCGATCGCGGGCACACGCTCACGGATGCAGTGGAAGCCCGGCGGCGCACGATCGCGCGCGGCGCGGTGATCGTGTGCCAGGGCGCGGATGGCTTCAGCGTGGTCTTTCACGTGTACGATCCGCACGATACGAAGAACGGGCACGTGGTGATCATGGGACGGCAGTTCGACGAAATGCGGCTCCTCGCGGGCTTCACGCGCACGGATGTTCTGGATTCCGGGTGCGTGCACCGATGACCTTCAACTCAATCAACAGATGATGGATCGCCGTGGGTTTCTCGCCGCCGCGCTGGTCGGCGGCGCATCAATGATCGCACGCCGCGCCTCCGCCGCCGTGCCGCTCGACACTCCGTTCGCGCGCCCGCCGGTAACGGTCTACAAGGATCCGTCGTGCGGCTGCTGCAAGGAGTGGGTGAAGTACATGACCCAGAGCGGCTTCGTCGTCACGGTTCACGATGACTCCGACATGGATGCGCTCAAGGATCACTATGGTGTGCCGAGCGGCGTGCGCTCGTGTCACACGGCGCTCGTTGGAAGCTACGTGATCGAGGGACACGTGCCGGCAGCCGACGTCGACCGGCTGTTGAAGGAGCAGCCGAAGGTCGCGGGGCTCTCGGTGCCCGGGATGGTGATGGGAAGTCCAGGCATGGAAGGCGGGATGTCGAAGCCATACACCGTCGTCGCCTTTCAGAAGACCGGCTCGACGACCGCCTTCGCCTCGCACACATAGCGCGTGGCGCGCTACTGCATCGTAGGCGCGGGCCCGTCAGGGCTCGCTGCCGCGCGCGCACTCTCGGAGGCGGGGCTTGCGTTCGATGTGTTCGAGCGGCACAGCGATGTCGGCGGCATCTGGGACGCGAGCAATCCGAACACGCCGATTTACGAGAGCGCGCACTTCATTTCGTCGCGCACGCAGTCCGCGTTCGACGACTTCCCGATGCCCGCGGACTATCCCGACTATCCCTCATGGAAACAGATCCGCGACTACATCCGCGCGTTTGCGGACAAGTATGATCTACGCAAATACATCCGCTTCAACACGGCGGTAGCGAAGGCGCAGCCGAATGGAGGCGCGTGGGACGTCGAGCTCGCCACCGGCGAGAAGCTCCGCTACGACGGTGTGATCGCCTGCGTGGGCCACGATTGGGATCCGGTGATCCCCGAGTATCCCGGACACTTCGACGGCGAGGCGTATCACACGGTCGACTACCACTCGGCGCGCGAGCTCGCGGGAAAGAAGGTGCTCGTGGTCGGCGCCGGAAACTCCGGCTGCGACATAGCGTGCGATGCGTCGACGCAGGCGAGCGAGGCGTGGATCAGCGTGCGGCGCGGCTACTGGTTTCTGCCCAAGCATGTGTTCGGGCAGCCGACCGATGCCTTCTTCCATCACGGGCCGCAGATCCCGAATTGGCTCGCGCCATCGATGCTCAAGGTGCTGCTGCGCATTCTCGTGGGCGACGTGCGTCGCTTCGGGCTCCCGAAGCCGGACCACGCGCCGCTCTCCACGCACCCGATCATGAACACGCAGCTGCTCCATCATCTCGCGCACGGCGACATCGCCGCGAAGCCGGACATCGCGGAGCTGCGTGGCAAGCATGTGCGCTTCACCGATGGCAGCGAGATCGAGCCCGACGTCATCCTCTGGGCAACGGGCTACCGGCCGACCATTCCGTGCCTCGAGGCAGGCGGCGTGCACTTGGGCGAGAGCGGCGAGGACTTCTACCTCAACATGTTCCCGCGCAGCTACCCCACGCTCTACGTGCTCGGCTTCTTCGCAACCGCGGGCGCCGCGTATCCGATTCTGAGCAAGCAGTGCGCGCTTCTCGCGGCGGTGCTCACCGCGCAGGAAACGAAGAGCAGCGCGGTGCGCGCGTTCGAGGAGATGCGCGCGAAGCCGCTCGCGCTGAACGGCGGGATGCGATATCTGAAGTCACCGCGCCACGCGTTCTACGTGCAGTTCGAATCGTATTTGAAGGAGCTCGACCGCGCCCGCGCGCGTGTCGAGCGCGCGGCCAATTAGCTGGGGATCGCGGGCGGATCGTCCGGCGTAATCAGCGTGCGGAACACGTCGCGCCGCGCGAGGAAATAGGAGCCGAGCACGATCACCGCTGCGAACCCCTGCGCGGCGAGCGTCTCCACCGTCGGGAACACGGAGAGCCAGAGCCCCAGCCACCCGGGAATGCGCTCGAGCCACGCGATCGGCGTCGTCGAGATCCAGTGCGCGAGCTGCATCTCCTGCGCCTGTTCGCCCACCATCACCAGCAGCACGACGCCGAGCATGAAGCCCGTGAACACGAGCATCTTGCGATAGGGCAGCTTGCGATGCGCTATAAACGTGAGCACCGCGACGATCGCCGTGAGAACGAGCCCCATCGAGACGCCGGCGAGCACCACGCTGCCGCCCATCTTCAGCCGGTAGCTCTGCAAGAAGAGCACGACCTCGAAGCCCTCGCGATAGAGCGACGTAAATCCGAGCACGCCGAGCCCGAACACCACACGCCGCGCCTTCTGCTCCGCGTTCCCTGCGCTGCTCATCAGCGTGCGCTTGCGGCGATTGTGCATGCTGATCCAGCCGGTCCAGTAGACCTTGTGGAAGAACCAGTTCATGACGACGAGCAGCACGACCACCGCGAGCAGCCCCGTTCCCGCCTGCACGTCGAGCGCGGGGAGATGACCGGAGAGCGCGTCCACCATGCCGACGGCGCCGAACCACGTGATGATCGTGGCCGCGAAGGCGAGCGCCGCGCCGGCGGCGACGGGACGCTGATACGACTCCGTCGATCCCTTCATGCTCGCGGTGATCGCGGCGAGCACGAGGATGCACTCGAGTCCTTCGCGGAACACCAGCACCGCGATGTCGAGCGACTTGACCATCGACGGGCTGTCGAGCGCCGTGGGATCGGGCGAGCCGCCGGAGGCGATCGCCGTCCAGATCAGAATGGAAAGCACCAGCGCGACGCCCAACCACAGCGCAACGAGCCACGCGATTCGCACGGCACGGGAGCCGGCGAAAGTGGTCGGACGGCTGGCGGTGGTCATTGATCCCACCGGGAGCAGGGACGGGCTCGATTCTTCATTCCGACTGAAATTATCGGCTTTCACTTCCGGGCGCCAGCGGAGGTGAAATTCTCGGAATCCGACGGATTTCCAGGTCCTTCGAGCACCGCCACCGCCGCTGCTGAGCTCGCCGTATGGGTCAGCGATAGATGGACACGGGTGACCCCCAATTCGATGGCGCGTTTGGCGGCGCCGCCGTGCAGGAGGATCGTCGGAGAGCCGTCCCACTCGAGCGTCACCTCCAGCTCCCGCCACCCGATCGCGCGGGCCTGGTGCGTGCCGCGGAGCGCCTTGTACGTCGCTTCCTTGGCCGCCACCCGAGCCGCGAAGTGCATCCCCGGTCGCGGCCGGCTCATCGCGTACGTGCGCTCCGCGTCGGTGAAGAGCTTCCGCAGTGCGTGATCCCCCTTCGACGCGATCAGCTTCTCGATTCGCGCGATTTCGACGAGGTCGATGCCGACCGCGATGATCACGCTTTCCCCTTCGCCGACTTCCGTCGCTTCGCAGAGCCCTTCTTCTTCGCGGACTTTCCGCGCCAGAACACCCGCTTCCAGAACGACGGCGGCCCGCGACGATCGTCGCTCAGCACGGGGTGAATCACGATCCAGCTCTCGTCCGCACTCCGAAAGACGTGCCGCAGCACGCTCTGCCATTCGCGCCAGCGCACGAAGCGCTCGCTGTCATCGCACGCGCCGAGCGCGGCCTCCGCGCGCTCGAGCTCAGCGATCCGCGCAAAGAGCTGGTGCGCGTTGTCGCCGAGCTCCGCTCTTAGCGCGCGCCGCTCGCCCGCCGCATTCGGATATCGCTCGCTCGCGATCTCCTCGAGCACGTGCTCGATCGACGCGCGCAGCGCCGCCGCATCGAACGCCGCCCGCAGCGCCACGAGATTCGGCGCACGCTCGGCCAACAGCCTCGCCTCGAGCAGCGGCCCGAAGAAGCGGTCGTGCTCCTCGCCCGCGGCGAGCGACCCTGCGCCGAGCGCGCGCAGCGAGCGCGTCATCTCCGGAATCGCGCACGCGCTGCTCGCGATCTCCGTCGCGAGCGCATTGAGATCGGGCGCCTGCTCGAGCTGAATCACGTCGCCGGTCGCGAGATAAAGCTCGAGCACGTCGCCGGGCACACGAATCCCTTCGAGGTGCGCGAGCGCGAGGGCAATACGCCCGCGCGCGGTGTCGAGCAGCACCGATTCGGCGTCGAGCGTGACCATCGCGTCGCCCTCGAGCTCGCGTCCCCGCAGCAGCCCGCCGAGCACCACGCGGCGCGGTGAGCCGGGTGACATCTAGAGCTCGCGCACCGCGGGTGCGGTGCCGGAGAGATCCGCATCCGAGAGCGCGGCGCGCTTCCCCGTTCGCGCCTCGTAGCGCGCAGCGAAGTCCGTGAGGCGATCGGCGTTGAACTCGCCGCGCGGAATGCCGAGCGCCGCGATCGCGAGCTCGAGCGCCTCGGGCTCGCCCTCGACTTCCACGAGATCGTCCATGCGCGGATAGCGCTCGAAACGCACCATCGCCTCACCGAGCTCGAACTGCTCGACGTCGCGATCGATGGGGCGCGTGACGATGTAGCCGAGGCCGGCAAGGATGACCGCGATGGACTCGGGGTCGAGCACGGTGCAGCCGATCTCCTCGCGCACCTTGTAGCCACGCTCGTAGCCGGTGGGCCCCTTGTACTCGAGCGCCGCGCGCGCGCCGCGCTCATCGCGATAGGTGCGCAGACGGAGCACGATGTCGCGGGAGGCAAGCGAGCGATCGTTCGTGTCGTAGCGGCGATCTTCGAGGCGCCCGGCGAAATTCGCCGTCGCGCCCGCCTTCATCAGCCGCGCTCGGGCGTCGCTCCACGAGTCGAGCACCGCCTTGAGCTCGACCTCACGCATCGACGATCACCTTCATCACCGCCGCGGTGTCCGCGAGCGAGGAGAAGAGCGCGTACGGATGGTGGCGCGCCAGCTCCTCCGGCGTGTAGCGCCCAGTCGCTACGGCGATCGCGCGTGCGCCGATCCCCTGCCCGCACGTGATGTCCGCCGGCGTGTCGCCGATGACGAAGACGTGGTCGCCCGGAATGTCGAGCCCGAGATCCTCCTTCGCGCGCCGCTGCGCCAGCGCCGGAAGCTCGGCGCGCGCGTGATGATCGGAGCCGAAGGCGCACACCTTGAAGCGGCCGATGTCGATCCCGGCCGCGCGCAACTTGATCGCCGCGCCCTCGCGGAGATTGCCGGTGAGCAGCCCGAGGATGACGTCGCCGCGTTCCTCGAGAAGATCGAAGAGATCGCGCACGCCGTCGAACACGTGGGCGCGCGTGCCGCCCGCGAGCTCGCGCTCGAGGCCACCCAGATAGCGCTGCATGAGCGGATCGATGCGCTCGTCGATGATGTCGTCGGTGTGACCATCCGCGCGCATGAGATCGCGCACGATCTGCGGATCGGTCTTGCCATCGTAGTGATAGTCGGTGGGGCCCGCGCCGCCGAAGACGTTCATGAGCGCTTCGGTCATGGCGCGGCGCCCCGCGCCATCGCTCCAGAGGATGGTTCCATCGATATCGAACAATACGAGCTTCACGTTCGATGAATCGGTCATGTGTGCGTGAGGGTGACGCCCGCAAGAATCGTCACGGCGCCAACGCCCTGCATCGGGGTCGGATGCTCGTGCAGCCAGATCCACGCGGCGAGCAGCGCGAACACCGGCTCGAAGTGCAAATAGATCCCGGTGCGCGTGGCGCCGAGGATGCGAATGCCGCGATACCAGAACACGGATGCGAGCGCGAGCGAGATGATGCCGCCGTAGAGGATCGCCAACCACACATCGCCCGGCAGCGCGGACCAGTGCGTCGCGACGAGCGACGGGAAGCCGAAGATGAGCAATGGGATGGCGCCGCCGGTGAGCGTGAGCGCCGCGACGGTCGTGTCTTCGACGTCGCTCACGAAGCGCGCCTGCAGCACGACGTACACCGCCCAGATCACCGCGGCGAGCACCGCGAGCAGATTTCCCTCGAGTGTCGAGGTGCCGTCGAGCGCGACGCGCGAGGTGAGCGCGATCAGTGCGACCCCCGCGAGCGAGAGCGCAATGCCGAGCGCGCAGCGCGCAGAGATCTCGCCGAGTCCCGCCGCGCGGCTGAGCAGCGCGATGAACGCGGGGCTCGCGGCGAGCAGCAGCGCGGCTATCCCGACGTCGGTGTTCACGACGCTGCCGACGAACACCATCTGATAGATGCCGTTGCCGAGCACGCCGAGGCCGAGGAGGAGGAGCACCTGGCGCCGCGTGGGGCGCGCGCGCACGGTCACGCTCGCGAAAACGAGGAGCACGAGCGCCGCGAGCGAGATACGCATGGCGTTGTACGCGAGCGGCGCCATGATGCGCGTGGCGTACTTCACGACCGGAAAGTTGAAGCCCCAGATGGCGACCATCAGCACCATCAGGAAGTCGGTCGGGACGAACATCGGCGTGGGGCGTGGTGGTGCGTCGGCGCGGGGCCGAGCGTCGATGAGCGTCATGCGTAAAGCTAGGCGTTGGCGGTGCGTCGTGACAGGCGGGTGGCCGCTCGTGTGAGCAATCCCTAAGTTGTGGGATGCATCTCTCATTCGCTCTCTTCGCGGACGCCGCGAACATCTCCCAGGAAGGGAAGCTCAACATCCTCGGCGTCTTCGACGCGGTACAGTGCGGCACACTGCCCACGGTTCACCCGCGCGCGCATCTGGTGGTTCGGCTCAAGGGCGGGCAGGACGATGTCGGCACGCACACCGTGTCGCTCAACTGGCTGAATCCGCAGGGGCAGGAGCTCTGGTCGTCGAATGGGGAGCTGAACATCGGCGCGCCACCGCCGGGGGTGACGGAGATGGACATGCCGCTGATCGCCGCGATCGACCTGCCGCTCGATGCGTCGGGCGCGTACTCGATGCGGATCGCGCTGGATGGCGAGGCGCATGGCGAGGTGCGGCTCGTGGTGCGGAGTGACATGGCGCCGATGGGCGCGACGCTGCCGCCGAACCGGCTGGTGAGTTGACAAATACCTGGAGGAGCTCCGCGTGAACATCCGTGTCGTTGCACTCGCCGCCATCGTCGGCGTCGTCGCCCTCTCGTCGAGCACGCTGGCTGCGCAGGCCGCGCCGCGAGCGGTCGACCGATCGAACATGGATACGACGTGCGCGCCGTGCACGGACTTTTATCGATACGTGAACGGCAAGTGGCTGGACACGGCGACGATCCCCGCATCGTATCCGGGCATTGGCGTGGGGCGCGAGGTGTACGACCGGAGCCTCGATGTGCTCCACGAGATTCTCGAGCAGGCGGCGAAGGACAAGAGCGCCGCGCCGAACAGCAACACGCAGAAGCTCGGCGCCTTCTACGGCGCGTGCCTCGACTCGGCGAAGGCGGAGAAGCTCGAGGCGACGCCGATGGCGGCGGAGCTCGAGCGAATCGCGGCGATCACGACGCCGGCGCTTCTGCAGGCGGAGTTCGCGCGTCTGCAGGCGGACGGAGTCGACATTGCGTTCGGCGTGGGCACTGAGCCGGATTTCAAAAACACGAAGCTCACGGTCGCCGCGGTTGGTCAGGGCGGGCTGGGGCTCCCAGATCGCGAGTACTATCTCAACGATGATTCCGGGTCCGTGAAGCTGCGCGACGCGTATCGCGCGCACGTCGCGCGCACGCTCGAGCTGCTCGGCGATGCGCCGGCGAAGGCCGTCGACGCGGCCAAGCGCGTGCTCGCGCTCGAGACGTCGCTCGCGAAGGCGGCGCTGCCGCTCGAGGAGCAGCGCGATCCGAAGAACATCTATCATCCGATGTCGGTGGACTCGCTCGCGAGGATCGCGCACGGCGTGAGCTGGACGACGTACTTCGCCTCGGTCGGGATGACGCCCAAGTCGGTGATCGTCGTATCGCCCGCGTACATGACGGCGGTGGCCGGGCTCATGACCTCCGTGCCACTCGCGACGTGGCGCGACTATCTCCGCTGGAAGGTGACCGACGCGGCATCGCCGTACATCAGCTCGCGCTTCGTGAACGAGCGCTTCGCGTTCCGCTCGATTCTCACGGGCACGAAGTCGCTGCCGCCACGCTGGAAGCGGTGCATGACGGCGACCGACGAGTCGCTCGGCGAGGCGCTCGGCGCGGCGTACGTTGCGAAGGAGTTTCCGCCGGAGGCGAAGGCGCGCGCGCTCGCGATGGTGGGGAACCTCGAGGCGGCGCTGCGCGATCGCATCTCGACGCTCGACTGGATGAGCGAGGCGACGCGGAAGGAGGCGCTCGCGAAGCTGGCGGCGTTCCGCGTGAAGATCGGCTATCCGGATCGCTTCCGCGACTATTCGACGCTGCGCATTCCGGCCGGCGCGTCGTATTACCAAAGCGCGATGCTCGCGAACGAGTTCGAGTTCCGCAGGCAGATGGCGAAGGCGGACAAGCCCACGGATCTGAACGAGTGGGGGATGACGCCGCAAACCGTCGACGCGTACAACAATGCGCTGAACAATGAGATCGTCTTCCCGGCAGCCATTCTGCAGCCGCCCTTCTTCGACGCGAGCGCGGATGACGCGTCGAACTATGGCGCGATGGGCGCGATCATCGGTCACGAGATCACGCACGGCTACGACGATCAGGGTCGTCAGTTCGACGCGAGCGGCACGCTGCGCGACTGGTGGACGAAGGAGGACGCGGCGAAGTACGACGAGGCCGCGGGGCGCATTCGCGATCAGTACTCGGCGTACATCGTCGCCGACACCTTCCACGTGAACGGCAAGCTCACGCTCGGCGAGAACATCGCGGACTTCGGCGGGCTGAAGATCGCCTACGCGGCGTTCGAGAAGGCGATGACTGGCAAATCGCGCGCGCCTTTAGATGGCTTCACGCCGGAGCAGCGCTTCTTCATCGCCTACGCGAACGCGTGGCGCACGAAGATCCGTCCGGAGGCGATGATCCTGCAGTCGCGCACCGATCCGCATTCGCCGGGCGAGTGGCGCGTGATCGGCGCGATCTCGAACCTGCCGGAGTTCGCACAGGCCTTCGGGTGTAAGGCGGGGGATAAGATGGTGAGGGGGGAGGCGGTGCGGGCGACGATCTGGTAGGTAGCGGGTCTCCGCTACCCCTCGAGCAGTCGCCGCGCCACCTTGAGCCGCCCCATCAGTGCCTCCGCATACGGATCCATCTCCCCCTCGAGGTGCTCCACCGCAAACCCGCCGCGCCCGATCGCCACGTGCATCAACGTCCGCTGCTGCGCCACGATCGCCACGTGTGTGATGCGCCCGTCCGCGCGATCGGAGAAGAACAACAAATCCCCCGCCCTCCACGCTTCCGGCACCAGCTCGAGCGCCACGCCGAGCTCCGCCTGCTGTCGCGCATCCCTCGGCATTGCCGCCCCGTGCAGCTCGAACACCGTCTGCACCATCCCCGAGCAGTCCGCTCCCCACGGCGTGACGCCGCCCCACTGGTACGACGTGCTCCAGAAGTAGCGCGCCGCCGACGCACAGATCTCTACGCCACCCGGCGGATAGCGCCGCCGAATCTCGGCCTCCTCGAGCACTCCTCCCGCAACAATGCGTGCGTCGCTCGCGACGCGAGCGCCGAGCGGCAGCGCGCGCTCCATGTCGGCGACGTCATCGTACACGGTGCAGCCCAGCGAATGCCGCGCGCTCATCGCCCATTCGTTCGCCGCCTCGGCGCTCAGCGCGTGCGCATCGAGATACCCTTCGTGCATCCACCCCTCGTAGCCATCCGCGAGCCGCACGCGCCGCCATCCCTCTCGCATTTCGAGGATCACCGCGAGCTGCCCCGCCACCGACTGGCTCACCTGCTCGCTCGACGCCTTGGGCTCCGCGTGCAGGGGCGCCACCGCGGCGCGCACGAGCACGATCGTCTCCGCGCTCACCCCTTTCTGCGCCGAGATGCCGAAGTCAGCGTGTACGATGCGCACCGGGAATCGGAATCGAGTTGAATGCTTTCGTCAGCTCGCGGTCGGTCGCCGCGCCGAGCTGGCGCACGAGGTCGTCGCGCTTCCGCGCGCGCTTTACCGCCGTCGATGCCACGGGTGTCGCGAGCGACCGGTCGAGCGGCACGTACAGATACCGCCCCTTCCACTCGTCGCTCGCCGAATCGTACCACGGCTCGGCGAGCACGGTGAACGTCCGGTCGCCGAGAGCAAGCCGCTCGCGCAGCACGACGCTGTCGCTCATTCCTTCGCGGCCGCGCCCTTCGACTTCGCCTCACAGGCCGTGCACAGCGTCACGCCCTTGAGCGTGCAGAGGAGGCAGAGAAAGGTACCGCAGTCGGCGCACGGATAGCCCTCGCTCGCGCGCTCTTCGTTGCCGCACGCGCGACACACCATCCGATCCTGCTCAACGTTGTTCTCGGGCATCATGCTCCTGGGTTCGGGAGGCCGTCGCTGGGCAGCGTCGCTCCCGATATGAACGATTCACCCCCCGGTTACGTCTCACCCTTCCGGCGCGGCGTACGATAGAAGCTGCGGATCGAGCTGGTACTCCTTGATCTTGTTGATCAGCGTCGCGCGCGAGATGCCGAGCTCGCGCGCCGCGCGCGTCCGATTCTCGTTGTGCGCACGCAGCGTCCGCTCGATGTGCGCGCGCTCCACATCGTGCAGCGTGTGCGGCACGTGGCGCGCCGGCGACGCGCCGCCCGCACGCCGGATGTCCGGCGGCAGATGTTCCGCCGTGATCTGCTGCGAGCCGCGACCCACGATCATCGCGCGCTCGAGCACGTTGCGCAGCTCGCGAATGTTTCCCGGCCACGAGTGACGCAGCAGCTGATCGAGTGCCGCATCGGAGATCTCCGCCGGCGCATGCGGCAGCTGCTTCCGCAGCTCACCCGCCATCCTGTCGATCAGCGCGACGATATCCTCGCGCGCCCGCGCGCGAAGCGGCGGCAGCACTACCGGCAGCACGCTCAATCGATAGTAGAGGTCCTCACGGAAGCGCCCCGCCTGCACCTCCTCCACGAGATCTCTGCTCGATGTCACGACCAGTCGGACGTCGACGCTCACATCCTCCACGCCGCCTACGCGCCGAAACCTCTGCGACTCGAGCAGCCGCAGCAGCTTCCCCTGCAGCGGGAGGTCGAGGGCCGCGATCTCATCGAGCAGCAGCGCGCCCTTGTCCGCCACCTCGGCCAACCCCAGCCGACGCACCGGCTCCTCGCGCGTGCCGCCGAACTCGTCGCCGAACAACTCCGCATCGAGCGACCCCTCGGCCGCACCCGCGCACGTCACCTCGATGAAGGGCTTGTCCGCGCGATCACTCATCGCGTGCATCGCGTACGCCATCTGCCCCTTCGCCGTCCCCTGCTCGCCGAGCAGGAGCACGGTGGTGCGATCGCTCGAGGTGAGCAGCTCGATCTGGTGCGCGAGCTCGCGCATCGCTGGCGATGTGCCGAGCAGCGCGCCGACGCCCTTGATCCCGCGCCGCTCGCGCATGTAGCGCGCGAGCTGTCGCAGCCGCGCCTTCTCGAGTCCGCGCTCCGACGCGAAGCGCAGATGGTCGAGGTCCACCGGCTTCGTCAGGAAATTCTCGGCGCCACGCTGCAGCGCCTGCACCGCGAGCGGGATGTCGCCGTGCCCCGTGATCATGATGACCACGGGCTCGTCCGCGCGAATGCGATCGAGCACGTCGAAGCCACTCATGTCCGGCAGCTGCAGGTCGAGCAGCACGAGGTCGGGACGCGTGCGGTGATAGGCCTCGATGCCATCCTCGCCGCTGTGCACGCGCACGACCTGATGCCCTGCACGTTCGAAGAAGGCGCCGAGAACCGTGGCGACTTCGGGTGTGTCGTCGATGACGAGAATCGTCGCCATTAGCGCGAGGCCGCTTGTGTCAGCAGCGCGGCCACCGTCGCGAGCGCGAACGGCTTGCCGACGAACGGGCGCCCCGCACCGTGCAGAAAGTTGCGCGCCGGCTCACTCTCGAGATCGCCGGTGGCGAAGATCACGCGCCCCGCATGATCGGGGTCGCGCTCGACGAGCTCCGTGAACAGCGATTCCGCGCCTAGCGCGTCGAGCTGCAGGTCGAGGAAGATCGCGCCGTAGGTGCGCGTCGCCAGCAGCGCGAGCGCGGCCACCGGCTCTCCCACTGCATCCGCGAAGCATCCGGAGCGGCGCAGATGGAGCTGCAGCGCCTGGCGCATCGCAGGCTCGTTGTCGACGATCAGAAAGCGACGCTGGCGCGGAATCTCCGCCCCGACTCCCGGCAGCGCGGGATGCGTTGCCTCATCGCGCACCATGAGAATCGGAAGGTCGATTTCGAAGGTGGCGCCGGTGCCCTCCTCGGATTGTGCGTGCAACACGCCGCCGTGCTGGCGCACGATGCCGTGTGAGATCGCGAGACCAAGTCCGGAGCCCTCGCCCACAGGCTTCGTCGTGAAGAACGGCTCGAAAATTCGACTCAGCATCTCCTCCGAGATTCCCGGTCCGTTGTCGCTCACGCTCGCCACGATGCGATCACCCTTTCGCTGCGTGCGCAGCGTCATCCTCCGCTTTCCCTTTCTCCCGCGCAACGCCTGCTCGGCGTTGATGAGAAGATTGAGCAGCACCTGTTGCAGCTGAAAGGGATCCGCCCACGTCTGCGGAAGATCGCGCTCCAGCTCCGTGATGACCTCGATCTGCTCCGTGGAAATTACGAAACGGCGCAGCGCGAGCGTATCGTTGAGCACGCGATTGAGGTCGACGCCCGTTCGCTCCGGCTGCCGCTGTCTGCTGAACAGGAGGAGGCTCGCGACGATCTTCGCCGCGCGCTTCGCCTCGAGCTGGATCGTCTCGACGGCATCGCGCTGCTCGGCGTTGAGCGGCCCCGCACCGTCGAGCAGCTGCGCGAAGGCGCTGATGCCGGCCAGCGGATTGTTGAGCTCGTGCGCGACGCCGCTCACGAGCTGCCCAACCGCCGCGAGCTTCTCGCGCTGCCGAAGCTCTTCCGCGAAGCGCCGCTCCTGGGTGACATCGCGCACGATGCACAGCGCACCGGTCACGCGCCCATGCTCGACGATCGGCGTCGATGTGATCGACCCGATGCGATCGCGCCCGGCGACATCCTTGAAGGTGAGCTCCGCGCGCTGCCGCTTCCCCGCCAGCGTGGCGTCGAAGAGCCTCGTCGCGATCTTCTTCTGCAGCGGATCGAGGAGCGAGCAGCAGTGCGTGCCGATGAGGTCTCCGCGCCGATGCCCCATCGTGCGCTCCATGATGAGATTCACGGACGTGACGTGCCCCGTCTCATCCAGCGTGAAGATCCCGTCCGCCGCCTGCTCGAATAGGCGTCCGTGCCGCTCGCTCATCGACTCACCGCAGACTGCGAAAGTGCAACGACTCCCTGGTACCCGAATGTACCCTGACACCAGAGCGGGTCAATCGCGCTTGACGACCAGTAGCCGCGCCGCGAGCGGTTCCACGCGCACGGTATACGGCGTGGTGCCCAGCAGTTCGCCATCCGCCTGGTAGAGCTGCGGCGGGTCGCAGTCGATGCGGAACTCGCGCCCGCTCCGGTAGAGCATCACGTCGTCGCTGCGAAAGGTGCGCGTGAAGAGCCGCCACGATATCCGCACGGCGTCTGCCGCGTGCCTTGGCGAGAAGATGCAGAGGTCGAGCAGCCCATCGTCCTGCCTGATACCGGGGCCGAGCACGAACAGCCGATCGAGCACCGTGCCGAAGTTCGCGACCATGAGCGACGTTGCCTCGCGCTCGATGACTTCGCCATCCACTTCCACTCGCGCCCGGAAGGCGCGCCGGTTGAGCCCGACCTTCACTCCCGTGTGCACGTAGGCACCGATGCCGAAGCGCCGCTTCGTCTCGGGATGCGTCTCGTCGATCATGCGCGCGTCGACGCCCACTCCCGTGCTGAATGCGAAGTGCCGTTTGCACTCGGGGATGTAGCCAAGGTCGACGCGCGCGAGCTCGCCATGCAGCAACGCCGGCACGGCATTCTCGATGCGCCGCGGAGTCCTGAGCGCGCGCGCCACGAGATTCCCGGTGCCGCCCGGCAGCACGCCAACCAGCGTCTCCGTGTTCGCGAGCGCGCCTATCACCTCCATCGCCGTTCCATCGCCGCCGAGCGTGAACACCGCCGCGAAGTCCTTCGCGCGCTCGGTGGCGACGATCGCCGCGTGTCCCTGATGCGTCGTTACGACCACATCGTGCTCCGCGCCCGCCGCACGCAGCGCATCGCGCGCGCGCTGCTCGAGCAACCGCCCGCGTCGCGCCGCGGGATTCGTGATCAGCAGAATCGGTCCGATCAGAAGCTCCACTCGCGGAAGAGATCGAAACCGAACTGGCGCGGGCGATTGCCGATCGACGTGATGCCCGGACGGCAGAGGAGCGAGAGCGTCGACGGCTCGGAGCTCGCCTGCAGCGAGAAGTGCTGCGCGAGACGGTATTCGAGCGTGATCCCGATCGTCGATGAGAAGTTGGCCGTCGACGACGTCGAGATCGCGCACAACCCCGCGTTCGCCGTCAGGAAGGCCCGCTGCCCCAATTGCTTGCCGACGCCAATGCGGGAGCCCGAGAGAAAGTTCGATGCGCCCTGATCGATCGATGTCTGATTCGTCGAGTTCGTGCTCCCGGTTTGCACCTGCACGACATCGAAGAAGCCGATCTGCGAGTTGATCGCCCGCTCGATCAGCGCCCCCGCGCTCGGCAACAGCGCCTGCGCGACCGGGCGCAGCGCGCTGTTGTTCGCGTCGCCGGAGCCGAGCAGCGACGGCTGTCCGAACACGAGGTAGCTCAGGATCTCCGTATACGAGAGCGCTATCCGCTCGTCGCTCGAGAGATCCAGCTTCGGATCGAGCAGCGTGCCGCCGATGTGCGCGATGATGCGCACGTCCTGAGCGAGCTGATTCGCCTGACGCACGGTGTACGTCGCCCAGATGTTCAGCGTCCCCGCCTGCTGCGGATCGTTGTAGAACGTCACCGTTCCGCTGTCGACCTGGAAGGTGCGCTGCACGAGTCCGAGGTCGAGTCGATACGTGCCGCGCTCGACGTTGATCGAGCCATCGAAGCGCTGATTCGCCGCGTCCTTTCGCAGCGCGACCTGCCCGCCGAGCTTGATGTTCGCCTCCGCGGAGCGCAGCCACACGTCGTTCCCGATCTCCACCTGCAGGCTCGGCACCTGCAGATAGCGAATCGCCTCCTGCACGTCGCGCCGCTGCTGGCCGAGGAAGGTGCGGCGGATCTCGACGAGATTGGTGTCGACGAGCGTGCCGACATCGGGATCGATTGTCGGGTCGAGACTGAGTGCGGTTTTCTGCGCGAGCTCCGGCAGATAGAAGGTCGCGCGCTCGATGTTGAGATTTCCGGTGAGCACCATGTGGCTGAACAGCCCGCTCAGCCGCACATCGTCGCTGATCTCGAGGCGCGCGAGCGATCGCTTGTCGACCACGAGGAAGTTGCGCGCCGACATCGACAGGTCCACGTGCACGTTGCTCAGATCCTGCGAGAGATCGAGCATATTGCCGAGCACGAGCGAGCCGCGCACGGAGAGCTTGCTCCCCGCCTCGGTGCCGCTCGCCATCGAGAGCGTGTCGATGTGCACGCTGTCCGGGCGAAAGCCCACGTCGGCCTCGACGTGGCGTAACCGCGTGCCGAGCGCCGGCAACCCCATCTCGCCGTTCCGCACGCGCATGCGCCCGGTGAGCAGCGGATGCGTCCACGCGCCCGTGAGATCGAGCGCAACGCTCGCAGTACCGGAGGGACGCGAGAACGACGGCGAGAAGGTCTCGAGCACTGCGAGATCCAGGCTGTCGCCCGCGAGATGCCCCTTGAGCGGCTCGTCGAGCATGCGGCGCTCTACGGGCATGAGCGCGAGATTGAGCGGCCACGAGCCCGTGAACGACATCACCGCCGTGTCGTGGCGGAAGACGATCATCTTCGTGTCGAGCAGCCGCTTCGCGTACGATCCGTTGAGCGTGAAGTACGGAAAGGCCACGGTGCCGAACAACACATCCTGGAAGCGCGCGCCGAGCACGATGATGGGTGCGACGCGCGTACCGGAGATGTCGATGGTCCCGGTGGCAGTGCCGTTGATCGGCGTCGCGAGCTGCGCGATCGCGCCGAGGTCCGCGAGCGACACGCTGTCCGCGCGCAGCGACACATTCACCGGACGCGTGTTCGGCAGCTCCGCGTGCACCGCGACGGCGCCGCCCTCGCCGCTGTGCGCCACGAGCGAGTCGAGCCGCGTGCCGACGGTGTCCATCACGATCGTCGCCGGCGACACGAGCCCCCATTGATGCGTATCGATCAACCCGCCAAGGCTGTCCACCACGACCCGCAACGAATCGAGAGAGCGGTCGAAGGTGAGATGACTTCCCACCACGAAGCTCCCGGTCTTCCGGTTGCTCGCGGCCGAGAGGGTGAGCTCGCCGCGCGACTTGCTCGCGAGCGTGAGCTCCCCCTGCATGCTGTCGATCGCCACGGTCGCCACTACGATCGAGTCGGCTCGCGCACTGATCGTCCCGTGCGCGTTGGCCGGCAGCCCCGCCACCGAATAACTCCCCGACGCGTGCGCCGCGCGACTGCCGGCGACGAGGAGCGACTCGCCCGCGATGACTCCGCGCACCAACAGCGTATCGATCGAGCCGATCAGCATCCCCTCCGCGTGCGCCGTGCCATCGAGCGAGTCGCGCAGCTGCCGCGCCTCGAGATCGCGCTCCGTCATGCGCACCGCCGAGTCGTGCGGCGCTGAGTCGCCGGTGGCGCGCGGGAGGATCCACGGACGGAGCCCGCCGAGCGAGTCGATGACCACAGAATAGCTCAGCGAGTCGACGATGTTCGGCGCGAGGCCCAGCGTTCCTTTCGCGAAGATGTGCGCCGCGCTGCTCGCGATGCTCAGCGTGTCGATGTGCATTCGGCCATCGCCGAACCGCATCGCCGTCGTCGCCGAGCTCACGCTCACGGGCTCGACGCGCGACTGGTCGAGATCGATGCTCAGCGACCCCGCGAGATTCGCGATCGAGTCGCCATGAATGTCGAACGCCGCGCGCCCCGCGAGGCTCGTCGACGGCAGCGTCTTCGACTCCATCAGCGCCTGCACGTCGAGATCGGCGACGCTCGCGGTGCCGCGCCCCGCGAGCCCGCTCACCGAGTCGAGATCGAAGTTCCCGTTCACCACCATCGTCCCGGCGTCACCCGAGAGATTGGCGGTGACATCGAGATCATCCATCGTGCCGCGGATGCGCATCGGACCGGAGAAGTTGCCGCGGAATGCGAGGCCGGGATACGAGCGCGCGAACGTCGTGAACGACACCGGCTGCGCATTGAGCGACACATCGAAGGCCGTGAACTTCGGATTCTGCGTCACGCGCCCGTCGCCCGTGAAGTGCGACGTGGGGTTGTCACCATCGTGGTGCACGAGATTCGCATCGTGGAAGCGCGTGTCGAGCCACGAGGAGTCGAGCGTCGCCGTCCCCGACACGGTGCCCTCGAGCCGCGGGAAGCTTGCGAAAAGATACTGAATCGTGCGCAGGTCGAGCGTCGCGACATCGACGTCGAGCGAGTGGAACTTCGCATTCGATGGCACGAGAATGTCGAGGGCGCCGTGCACCGTCGCCTTCGTGATCGCGCCAGGCACGTGCGCATCGTGGAAGGTCAGATCTCCGTGATCCACGTGCCAATCCGTGAGCAGCCCGCCCGGCCCCTCAACCGAGCCCGTGAACGTCCCCTGCCAGTCCTCCGGAAATGGCCCGCCCGCGAACGTGCGCAGCAGATCGAAATCGAGCGGCGAGACTTGCACGTCGACGTTCGTCACGCCGAGCACCGGGAAGCCCACCACGAACGTCATCGCGCCCGTGAGATGCGATTTCGTCGAGCGCACGTCCAGCTTGCTCAGCCCGTACTCGAGCACGTGCGCGTCGCGCACGTTGTTCTTGATGGTGAGCTCCATCTTCCCGCTCCCCGTCTTCGGCAGCGTCGGATACACCCACGCGATGTCCTTCATCGACACCGAGTCGCCCCACACGCGCACGTCGTAGTGCGTCGGCGACGGCCCGCCCCACGACACGCGTCCCTCCGCGTGCCCGGTCGATCCCGGAAGATCGAAGTGATGAAGCACGAAAAAGACAGTGTCGCCGAGGATGCGCACGGGGCCCTTGGCGTTCCGCAGGCTGAAAGGCGGATCGTTCTCCTCCACCCGCAGATCGCCGATCGAGATCAGCTTCCCAGCGCTATCGGGATCCGCGAGGCGCACGTATGGCGAGCGCAATTCGCCCTTCGTCCACCGGCGCGTCTGCTTGATCCCTTCGCGCGTCTTCCGCCACTCGTGGTTCGTGTCGGCGAGCGCCACTTTGATCGCGCTGTCGCGCCGCGCGCCCTTGAGCGAATCGGGTGGCGACCAGAGATCCGTCAGCGTGAACGTCACGTCGTGGAGCACCGCACTGTCGATCACGATATAGTCGCCGAGCGCCCGGCTCCCGGCGAGCCGCTGCTTCTTCTGCCCGTCGGGGAAGACGTGGCGAAAGCTCCACTGATGATCCGCGCGCCGGCGCAGATAGACGTTCGGCCTGGTCACCTCGAGGTAGGAGAGCAGCAGCCGCTTATCGAGCACGTCGCGCGGATCGTAGCGGATGATGATCGGCCCGGTGGCGACGACGAGCGAGTCCTCCTCGTCGCGAATCGCGATCGAGTCGAGCTCAACGCCCGTGAACAGGCTGCCGGTGATGCGCCCGACGTACATGGTGCCGCGATTCCCCATCGCGCTCGTGACCTGCGCGTTGATCAGCGAGCGCAGGCGCGCGCGACCAAGATCCGTTTGCGTCGTCGCCAGAATCGCGCCGATCACACTCATGCCCAGAAGCAGCAGGATGCCGGCGCTGATGAGCGCGACGAGGCGGCGGCGCGACATCCGCTAGAACGCCTGCCCGATGCTGAAGTTGAACGTGAGCTTGCTGAACAGACTGTTGCTCGACGACGGCGTGTACGTCGGCTCGCACGTGTCGCCCGGCTCGACGATCCCCGATTGCAGCGTGTTTCCCGGGCTCACGCACCGAAGCACGTTGTCGCTCCCCACGTAGTACGCGGATCCAGTCGTCGACGCGTAGCCGTTGTACGCGACGTCCACGCGCAGCGGCCCGATCGGTGAGCGCACGCGCACGCCCACTCCCGGCGTCACGCGCAAGTCCGAGAAGGAGAAGCTCTGCTGTGGACGATTCCAGAGCTGCCCCGCATCGACGAACGTCGCGAGCTGCACGCGACCTCCGAACGACGGCAGCCGCACCCGCCACTCGGCGTTCGCGACAATGAGCGTGTTACCGCCGGTCGGCGAGTACTGCCGAACGTGCGCGGTGTCGGAGGGATGGAACTGCGTGGGGCTCCCGTCGATCGCGGTGTCGGCCCTGTACGAATCCACGATGTAGACCACAGGGCCGAGCAGATTCTGGTTGTAGCCGCGCACGGAGTTCGGGCCGCCGGCATACAGCCGCTCCTCCGGCGGCACGTACGCCGTTGCGCCCGCGGTCGTGAAGCCGTCGAGCACTGCGGCCAGCTGCAACCGCACCGCAAAGGTGGACGAGCCCAGTGTCTTGTACGCCGAGCCTTCGATCGCCGTCCGGCTGAAGCGCGTGCCGTTCGCGGTGTCGAGCGATGTCGTGCCGCTGCGCAGGTCGATGTGCAGCTGATTCCCGTTCGAGGGATCGAGAATCTGATCGGTGCGATCGCGCAGCAGCGACACGCCGAACACGTGCAGGCTTCCGTTCTGCTGGAGACGCTCGATGTCGTTGAGCGCGCAGCGATTGAACAGCTGGCAGAACACCGCGGGCGACGCGGTCGTGCGCCCGTACTCGACGCGATACGAGAGGGTGAGCGGCAAGCCCGGGCGCAGGTCGCGAGGCGCCATGTCGCGCGACACTTCCGCCGCGCCTCCGATGAGCGTCTCGCGCACGTACGCGCGATACTCGCTCGTGCGCTCGCTGAAGATCGTGAACGACGGCAGCGTGTGCGGCCCAATCAACCCGCGCAGGCGAATCGTTCCCGACACGTAGTAGTTGAGGCGGTTGCTGATCGAGTCGTCGCGCACGTTCTGCGGGCAGAGCGCGAGATGCGAGAGGCGGCCGTTGAGCTCGAGGCGACGCGCCCCTCCGAAGAAATCGCGGTCGGTGAGGCGCGCCTGCGTGCGGATACAGTCGAGCGTCGCCCAGCCGGCGCCGACGCCGAGCGACCTCATCTTCGTCTCGTTGAGGCGCACGAGCACCGTGAGCAGGCTGTCGTTCGGCTGCGTGCTGTCGGGGGCGAGCGCCACGTCGACGTGGCTGTACGTCTCGAGCTGATAGAGATCGCGCTCGCTGCGCACGAGATCCTTCGAGCGGAACACATCGCCGACCTTGAACGAGAGCAGCCGCCGCACGGTGCTCGTGTCGATCTTGGCCGAGTCGCCGCCGGGCGCGACCTCGAACTCAATGCGTCCGACGTGGGCGATGCGTTTCGGAATTGGCATCGGCTGCCCGCGGAACTGATCGAAGTACTGGTACTCGAGCTGCGCGCGATCGGTTTTCGGATCGACCTCGCTCGATGCCAGCGGCGCGGCCGCGTACGGGTAGCCGCTGTCGTGCAGCTCCTCGCGCACGGTGTCGAGCACGGCCTGCAGCTCGATCTTCGTGAAAATGTGGTCGTGCCGGAAGTGATCGAGCTCGTGGAGCAACCGGTCGCGATCGGTTACCGAATCGAGGCCGGTGACGGAAAGCGAGTCGATCATTACGGGCGGGCCTTCGGTGATCCCGAAACCCACGGCGACGGCGCCGGTTCCCGCCGGCTGCACGGACGTCTTGACCGCGGTCTTGTAGTAGCCGCGCAGGCGATAGTACAGGCGAATGCGCACCGCGTCGCGCGAGAGCTCGAGCGTGTCGAGGCAGCGGCGCGCGCCTATCGGCAGATGCAGATGGCGGCGCGCGAAGCTCGATGGCGAGGTCACGATGACGCTCGCGAGCTCCGCACTCTCGAAGTGCTGGTTGCCCTTGAAGGTGACTGCGCGAACCTCGAGATCACCAGGGTCGCAGGCGATGTCCTGTGCCCGCAGCACGCCGGGAAACGCGACCGGAAGAAGGAGCAGCAGCGCGGCGAGAAAAACCCGTCGCATCACCCGTGTGTTCGCGCGGGCGACGCGACCCGGTCGGGGGGCGCCTGTGCCGCACCGTCGAGCGCCTCGAGCACCATCGGCGCACGCTCGGCCATGATTCGCGCGATGTAGAAGACGACGAGCCCCGCCCCCACCGCCATCGCGATGGAGGGAAGGAGCGCGCGGCCGCGAACCGGCAGCCGATCATCGTAGCGGACGTCCGACTTGTCGCGCGTCTCGTTCATTTCCGTCATTGGCACCCTTACGTGTACGCCGCGACCCTGCTGGCGATTTCTTGCTGGACGATTCGGTGCTATCGCCTGCTACACTGTTTGCACGAGGATGGTACCCGGCCCCCGCTGCTTCGCACGCCGCTTCACTTCCGCCGCCAGCGATCCGATGTGCCCCGTCGAGATCCATCTGTCCGGCCCGATCTGCAGCACCGCCGCGGAAAGCCGCGCGATCGGAAAATCGCGCGCCCGCCCTTCCCGGTCGACGCCGGTGAAGTGCCCGCGCCGCACCGCTTCCTCACCCACCGCGCGCTTCGCCACCTCGACGAATCGGAGCGCGCACTCCCGCGCGATCGACAGCGCCCGCTGCACTGACGTCACCGCGATGAAATCGTCGCCGCCGATATGCCCGACGAAGTCAGTTGGCGTTCCCGTCGTCTCGATCGCCCCGCGTATCGCCTGCCCCATGTCCCGAATCACCATGTCGGCGATCGAGAAGCCGAACGTATCCGCGAACGGCTTGAAGTTGTCGAGATCGATGTAGCAGATCGCGAACGAATCGCCCTTCTCCGCGCGCCGCGCGATCTCCTCTTCGATCGCCTTCCCGCCAGGCAGCCCGCTTGTTGGATTTCTATCGCCTTCGCGCCGCACGATCCTCAGTAACGCGACGATGCGCGCTCGTAGCTCACGCGGGTCGAACGGCTTCGCGAGATAATCGTCCGCCCCCGCATCGAACGCCGCGACCTTCGCCGCGATGTCTCCCTGCGCCGTGAGCATCAGGATCGGGATGCGCGCGGTGAACGGGTTGAGCTTGACGGCCCGACAGACGTCGAGCCCGCTCATGCCTGGCATGACGAGATCGAGCACGAGCAGATCCGGCTCGCGCTCCTGGATGGATGCGAGCGCGGCCAGTCCGTCGGCCGCCAGATCGGTCTCATGCCCCGCCGATTGGAGGACCTCACGCACCATCAGGCGCATGTCCTCGTTGTCGTCGACGCACAGGACATAACTCACGATTGACGCTTCACTTGGGGCCCGATAAGTTCACCCGAATAGTACTGCTGTGTCAACGTCGTAGCCACGTGAAGGCGACGCGCGGGCGCGCTCCCACACGAGCTCCGCAATGTCACTCGTTTGCACTCGTCTTCCACTCGTCGCGCTCGTGCTGCTCGCCGCCTGCAACGGCGGCGACGCCGCCCATCGCCGCACCCTGATCGACGCGCGCGACCGCTACGATCCTAAATCTCTCGACCCCGCGCTCTCCACCGATGTTCCAACGGGACGCGCCGTGTCGTACCTGTTCGACGGACTCACCCGCTTCAGCCCCGATGCGAAGGTTGGGCCAGCCCTCGCCTCGCGATGGGACGTCACTCCCGATGGTCGCACCTATCTCTTTCATCTGCGGCCCGGCGTTCGCTTCCACGACGGCTCACTGCTCCACGCGAGCGATGTCGTGCACAGCTTCACACGCGTCCTCGATCCAGCGAACAAATCCGGCCGCCCGTGGCCGCTCTATCCCATCGCCGGCGCGCGCGCCTTCGCCGCCGGAAAAGCGCCGACCGTCGCGGGCGTCACGGCCGTCGATGACAGCACGGTCCGTATTGCGCTGGACACAGCCCTCGCGATCTTCCCAAAGTTACTCGCAATGCCGGTCGCATCGGTGGTGCCCGCGAAAATATCTCCTGATTTCGGGGAGCATCCCGTAGGCACCGGCGCGTGGACGCTCGTCTCGTGGCAGCACGATGACTACGTGCTGCTCGCGCGAAATTCCGAGTACTTCGGCGGCGCCCCGAAGCTCGATTCGCTCATGATACGAATCATTCCAGAGCCATCAACGGCCGTCGCGGAGTTCGAGAGCGGCAACGTCGACCTGCTCTACGTGCCCGAGGCGGACGCGCAGCGCTGGGAGCAGGCCGACGAGAAAAAGGCGCTCCTCACGAGTGCGCCCGCGCTCCGCCTTTGGTACGTCGCGCTCAACACCACGCGCGGCCCGTTGAAGGACGCGCGCGTTCGCCAGGCACTCAACCACGCCGTCGATGTGCACACGATCCTCGACAAGCTCCTGGGCGGACGCGGACATCTCGCCGCCGGTGTAATTCCTCCGACGCTCGAGGGCGCCGACGACGCGCGCGCACCGTACGCCTACGATACCGCCGCCGCGAAGAAGCTCCTCGCCGCCGCCGGCTACGCGAAGGGCTTCGACATCGAGCTCTGGGTGCCGCAAGATCCCGCCTTCGCGCGCGTGGCCGAGTCGATCCAGTCGTATCTCGCGGCGGTGGGCGTGCGCGCGAAGCTCGTGCAGCGAGAGAGCGCCGCCGCGCGCGAGGCCGCGCGCAACGGACAGGCCGACATGATCGTGAAGGACTGGTACGCCGACTATCCGGACGCCGAGAACTTTTTGTATCCGCTGCTCCATGGTGCCAATCGCGGCGTCGGCGGCAACGTGTCCTTCTACGAGAATCCGGACTTCGATCGCATCGTCTCGCTCTCGCGCATCGAGCAGGACTCGGCCAAGCGCGCGTCGCTCTATCGAGAGGCCGATTCGCTCTCGTTCAAGGACGCGCCGATGATCTACCTCTTCTTCTACAACGAGCTGTACGCCGTGCAGCCGTGGGTGAAGGGCTTCGTCGCGCCGACGATCTTCAACGGCCAGAAGTTCACGGACGTGACCGTCACGGCGCACTGAGCATGGGTGCGCTGCTCGCTCGCCGCGCGCTCCTCGCCATCCCGACGCTCTTCGGCGTCGTGGTGGTCGCCTTTCTTCTGCTCTACGTCGCGCCCGGCGATCCGGTGCTCGAGATGGTCGGCGAGCGCGCGGATTCGGCAACGATCACGCGGCTGCGCAAAGAGCTGCATCTCGACGAGTCGCTGCCGCGCCAGTTCGCGCATTACACCGGTGGCGTCCTTCGCGGCGATCTCGGACGGTCGTTCATCACTGGCCGCCCGATCGCGCGCGACATCGCCGAGCGCTTTCCGAAGACGCTCGAGCTCGCGGGCACCGCGATGCTGCTCGCGATCGTCGTCGGCGTTTCGCTCGGCGTGCTGAGCGCGCGACACCCTGGCGGCTGGATCGATCGCGGCGCGCTCGCGATCGCCTACCTCGGCGTGTCCTTTCCGGTCTATTGGGTTGGGCTGCTGCTCATTCTGTTGTTCGCGGTCGTGCTCAAGTGGCTGCCGCCGTCGGGATACGGGCGCCCCGAGTTCCTGATTCTCCCCGCGCTCGCGCTCGGCTCCCGCTCGATCGCCTTCCTCGCGCGCATGACGCGCTCATCGATGCTCGAGGTGCTCTCGAGCGACTACGTGCGCACGGCGCGTGCGAAGGGTGCGCGCGAGAAGATGGTGTTGCTCTATCACGCGCTCCGGAATGCGCTCGTGCCGGTAATCAGTGTGCTCGGCCTCGACTTCGGCTCGTACCTCACCGGGAGCATTCTCACCGAGACCGTGTTCAGCTGGCCGGGGATCGGCCGCTACGTCGTGAACGCGATCGGGCGCCGGGACCTTCCCGCGATCCAGGGAACGGTGTTGTTTTTGAGTGTGGTCTTCGTGGCGGTGAACCTGATCACGGATCTCGCCTACGCCGCCGCGGATCCGCGCATCGCGTACGACTGAGAGCACGCTGAAGCCCGGCGAAACCGGGTGTCACGCCAACCCGTACGATATATCGTGACTACTCCCTATCAGCCACCGAACCACAGCGCTTCGCGTTTCCCGCCTGCGCCAACCGCGACACAGATGATCGTCCCCGCGGAGATGGTGCCGCCGGTGCGCGGCGCCACGGCCTTTCTCTCGGCGCAGGTTCGGAGCGGCGACTGGATTTTGCCGCGCCTCTTCCGCGGTGTGTCCGTGTTTGGCGACCTGAAGCTCGACCTGACGCGCGCGCGCTTCGGTGCGGGCACGTCGCACATCGAGCTCGTGGTCATCATGGGGAACGTCACGATTCTCGTTCCACCCGACGTGCGCGTGGACTGCGACGGCGACGCGATCATCGGCGCTTTCGAGACGGAGGGTGAGAAGTGGAGCACGGCGGGCATCGACGCGCCTACGATTCGCGTTTCGGGCACCGCGTTCATGGGCTCGGTCGAGATCAAGATCGTCAATCCCAACGCGCCGTCGTGGATCAAGATGCTCCGGACGCGCTGGAACGAGGCGCGTGGACTGAGCGCGGGCCAGCCTTGAAAACAATTAACTGACGCTGCGAATGTGCGGCATCTCCCCCGCTCCCCTCAACTCACGAACTTTGGCGAGATCACGTGTCCGCTCTGCTTCCCCTCTATGCTGTCGACGTACGCGCGCGCGACGTCGGCCGCTGGCATGCCCCCGGTCGGGTCCATCTTGAAGGCGATCAGCGTCTCCGTGATCCACGGCGGGCTGATGATGTTCACGCGAATTCCGCGCGGCGCCTCGAGCGCAGCTGCTCGAGTGAAGCCCTCGACGCCCGAATTGACGAGGCTCACCGCCCCGCTCCCGATCATCGGCTGACTCGCGAGCACGCCGCTCGTGAGCGTGAACGAGCCGCCGTCGTTCACCGAATCGATTCCGTAGCGCACGAGATTGACCTGCCCCATCAGCTTGCTCTTGAGACTGAACGCGAAGTCATCATCGGTGAGCTTGGCTAGCGGCGAAAACTTCGCCTCGCCAGCAGCTGAGACGACGGCGTCGAGCTTGCCGACGCGCTTGTACAGCGCGCGGATGGACGCGGGATCGGAGAGATCGACTTTTTCGTGAGCCTGCTGCCGGCTCGCGAGCACGAGCTCGTGGCGGCCCTGCAATGCGGCGACGAGCGGCCGCCCGATGGTGCCCGTGGCACCGACGATGAGGATGCGCATGCCGACAAAGCCGCGATGCGTGCGCGCGGTTCCGCAGCGCTAAGCCGAGCGCTGGCCCTCCAAGGCAGTCGAGCTCATGCGGGCCCCGATCGCCTTCGCGATACTCTCCGCGTCTCTCCCCACGCCGTGGATCATCGTCGACGACATCGCATACTGAAAGTGCTGCCCGACGAAGAACACACCCGGCTGCTCGGCGACGATGCCACGCTCGTGTCTCGGCTCACCCGTCTCGTCGAAGATCGGGAGATCGACGAACGACAGTCCGAGGTTGAAGCCCGTACACCACACCACGTTCGCGACCTCGAGCGAGCGACCATCGGCGAGCAGCGGCATCCCATTTTGCACGCCGGTCACGCGCGGCACGCGAGTGACGCCGGCGGCCACGAGATCCTGTTCCCTGGTGCGAATCAGCGGCGTGCCCATCGTGAGCATCTTGCGGCGTGCGCTGCGTCCCATCGGCGTGTCCACCGTCAGCACTCGATGGAAGACGACGCGAAACACAAACGGCGCGAGCCCGAAGCGCGCTGCGGCGCCTTCGATGCGAAAGGGTACCTGCCCGGTCACGCGCCCCGAAAAATACGTCGTACGCCCGCCGCGCGCCGCCTCAACCGCGATCTCGGCGCCGGAGTTTCCCGCGCCGACAACCAGCACCGCGCCGTCGCGAAGCTGACCGAGATTGCGATAGTCGAGCGAGTGTAGCTGCATCATCTCCGGGGCGAGCTTTCGCGCGAAATCCGGAACGCGCGCCGTCTGATAGCTCGCCATCGCGATGACGATGTTGTCGGCCTCGATGCGCGAGTCGCCCGCCTGCGCGATATAGTGCTCGCCCTCTCGCCACACCCGATCCACGCGCGTACCCGTGCGCACGGGGAGCTCGAAGCGCATCGCGTACGCATCGAGAAAGTCCGCCATCTCATCCTTCGTCGGGAATGAATGCTTTGGCGCAGGGAATGGCATCCCGTCGAGCCCATCGAAGCGGGCAGGCGTAAAGAGTCGCAGCGAATCCCACCGCTTTCGCCACGTATCGCCAATGCGGGCGTTGCTCTCGAGAATCACGAAAGGCCGACCCAACCGCTTCAGATGATAGCCGGTCGACAGCCCAGCCTGTCCGCCGCCAATGACGACGGTCTCGATCCGTTCCACGTTCTTTGCGCTATGCATGCCGTTCATTCCTTGCCTTCCTCTCCCGCCACCCCAAAGCGCTTCCGCGTCTCCTCGTTCCCGCCCTCGCGCAACACGCGCTCGAGCAGCGTGTGATTCACGCGGCTCCAGAGCAACCCGCAATTCACGCACGCGCGCGCGCCCGGCGGAAAGAACTCATCCGTCGTCTTGTTCGCACCGATCATCGGCACCGCGGCCTTCACAGTCCAGAAGCGAAGCCCCGAGGGACGAAAATAGATCGACGAGATACCGCCGAGGATTCGCCCCTTCGTGACGCGATCGCTGCCGCACTGCGGACACTTCTCTGTTTCCTCACTCATCAGCTGCTCCTGCCGATTGCTCAATCATCCTTCTGCCCGAAAATCGCCATGTTCGACGAATGCCCCGGATTCACCTTCTTCTCCGGATAGATCCAGTGTACCGCCTGATTCACCGCGGTGGCCGCCTCGCCGAAGCCGGTCGCGATCAGCTTCAGCTTCCCCGGATACGTCGTGATGTCGCCCGCCGCGTAGATCCCGGGGCGCCCCGCCTCCATCGTGCTCGACACCACGATCTCGTCCTTCTCGATCGTGAGCCCCCACTCCGCCAGCGCCCCGATATCGCTCACGAACCCGAGCATCGGCAGGATCACGTCGACATCCACCTCGTGGGTGGTCTTGGCCTTGACGTCCTTCAACGTAGCGCCCGTCACGCGGCCATCCGATCCATGAACGTCAGAGATCTCGTGAAAGGTGAGCACGCGCGCCCGTCCCGCCTTTGCGGCCTCGGTCACGGCCGCAACGGTCGATCCGTGCGCCCGAAAGCGGTCGCTCCTATGGATCAGCGTCACGGACGCCGCATGATCCAGGAGCTGGTGCGTCCAGTCGAACGCCGAGTCGCCGCCCCCCACTATTAAGACCTTCTGGCCGGTGAACTCCTTCGGGTCCGTCACCCGGTCGTGAATCCCCCGCCCATACCACGGCTCGGCGCTCGGATGCGGCAGGCGGCGCGGCGAAAACGCCCCGATCCCCGCCGCCACGATCACCGCGCGGGACGGGAAGCGGTCGCCTTCGGTGACGAGAGTCAGCACCCCGCCGTCCTCTTCCAGAGCCACGATGCGCTGGCCCAGCTGCTCGTCGGGCTGAAACTGACGCATCTGGGCGACGAGATCGGTGACCAGATCCTTGGCGAGAATTTTCGGCAGTCCGGCAACGTCAAAGATGAATTTCTCCGGGTAGAGCGCCGTTAGCTGCCCACCAAGCTCCGGAAGTGCGTCCACGATGCGCGCCGTCACGCCGCGCATGCCCGCATAAAAGGCGGCGAACAGACCAGTGGGGCCCGCACCGATGATCGTGATGTCGCGAATATCCTGCGTCATGAAGTGCGTCAAAGGTGAGAACGAGCGGCCCTGCAGAGGCAGAGAAAGATGAGCACAGCAAGTATGCACACCGAAGACCACATTCTGGAATACACGGGCGCCTTCCGGCTCGTGCGAAAGGTCGCGCAGGGCGGCATGGCTACCGTGTACGAAGCCGAGCATCTGGGCCCCGCCGGCTTCGCGAAGCGCGTCGCGCTCAAGGTCATCCATCCGCATTACGCGAAGGAGAAGACCTGGCTCCAGCTCTTCATCGACGAAGCAAAGCTCTCCGCCAACCTCGTGCACGGAAACATCGTGCAGATCTACCAGCTCGGCGAGGTCGACGGCCAATACTACATGGCGATGGAGTACATCAAGGGCCCGACGGTGCGCGCGATCATCGAGCGCCATCGCGTGCTCGAGACGCCGGTGCCGCTCGCCATCGCCGCGTACATCGCGAGCCGTGTGTGCCGAGCGCTCGACTTCGCGCACAACTTCGTGAGTCCGGAGGGCGACAGGCTCGACATCGTCCACCGCGACGTGTCGCCGAACAACATCATGGCGACGTGGGACGGACACGTGAAGCTCACGGACTTCGGTATCGCGAAGGCGAATACGTCCATCGACCCGATGCAGAAGTCGCCGCAGATGCTCATGGGGAAGAAGCACTACATGAGCCCCGAGCAGCTGCTCGCACTCGAGGTCAGCGGCCGCAGCGACGTCTTCGCCGTGGGAGTGACGTTGTACGAGCTGCTCGCGCTCGAGCCACTCTTCTATGAAGATGCGACGGAGCTGCTCATCGACGAGGTGACGTGGCGCCCGCTCCCGAACGTGCGCGAGCTCGTTCCGGACATTCCGCGCACGATCGAGGACATTCTCACTTCCTCGCTGGATCGCGATCCCTCCAAGCGCCCGACCGCCGCCGCGATGGGACGCGCGCTCGACAAATGGTGCGAGTCGCAGGCCGTAGTCGCGACGCCGGACCGGCTGCAGGAGCACCTGGCCACGATCTTCACCGAGACGTACCAGCCGCCCACCCAGGCCGAAGAGCTCACGCACTTCTCCAACTTCAAGCGCGGTCTCAAGCGCGCGGATGGCTCGCGCTCGAGCTGGTGGTCGAAGATGTTCAAGCGGGCGTAACTCCCGATTGGGGATATATTCCTCCCCATGAAGATCTACACGAAAACGGGTGACGCTGGCGACACGGGACTCTTCGGCGGCGGGCGCGTGCCGAAGGATCATCCACGCGTGCAGGCCTACGGCTCCGTCGACGAGCTGAACGCATCGCTCGGCATGGCGCGCGCGCTCGAGCCCACGCCCCGCATCGACGATGTGCTCGCCCCCATCCAGCGCGATCTCTTCAGCTTGGGCGCGCTCCTCGCGACGCCCGATCCCGATAAGGTGCGCGACTATCTCGAGAAGGCGAGCATCGGCGACGCGCGTATCGCGGAGCTCGAGCGCGCGATCGACGAGGGCGAGAGCGAGCTCGAGCCGCTGCGCGCGTTCATTCTTCCCGGTGGAACGGTGAAGGCGGCGGCGCTGCATCTCTCGCGCACGGTGTGCCGGCGTGCCGAGCGCGATGTGCTCGCAATGTCGCGCAGCGAGACGATCCCGCCGATCGTGATCATCTATCTCAATCGCCTCTCCGATTTGCTCTTCGTGCTCGCGCGCGTGGCGGCGCGGAGGGCGGGCGCGGCGGAGATCACCTGGTGAGCGGCGCGAGCTCGATCAACGTCGGCTCGTACGACGTGCACGTGGGCGCGGGGCTGCTCGATCGCGCGGGGGAGATCATTCGCGCGGCGGCTCCGGCGCATCGCTACGTCATCATCTCGGATGCGAACGTCGCACCGCTCTACGCCGCGCGCCTGCGCGACGCGGTTGGCTCCGCGCAATCGGAGCTCCTCACGATTCCCGCCGGCGAGGCCCACAAAACGCGCGAGCTGTGGTCGCATCTCACGGACGACCTCCTCGCCGCGGGCTACGGTCGCGACACGACCATCCTCGCGCTCGGCGGCGGCGTGATCGGCGATCTCGCGGGCTTCGTCGCCGCGACATACATGCGCGGCATTCCCTTCGTGCAGCTTCCGACGACGCTGCTCGCGATGATCGACGCATCGATTGGAGGAAAGACGGGCGTCGATACGCCCGCTGGAAAGAATCTCGTGGGCGCCTTTCACCGGCCGCGCGCGGTGATCGCCGATCCCGCGGTGCTCGCAACGCTCCCGCCAAATCATCTGCGCTCGGGAATCGCGGAGGCTGTGAAGCACGGCGCGATTGCAGACGCCGCGTACTACGCCGCCACCAACACCGAGCTGCCGGCGCTCCTCGCCAATCCCGCCAGCAGCGCGATGCGCTCGCTCATCATCCGCAGCATCGAGATCAAGGCGAGCATCGTTTTGCAGGACGAGCGCGAGGGCGGCATCCGCCGCAACCTCAACTTCGGCCACACCTTAGGCCACGCAATAGAATCCGAGAGCGCCTACCGTTTGCTCCACGGCGAAGCGATCGCTATCGGCATGGTGCTCGAAGCGCTGCTCGGCGAACGACTCGGCGTCACCGCCTCCGGCACCGCGAAACGTCTTCGCGATACTTTGACACGCGCTGAACTACCCACCACCATCCCGAAGGATCTCGACCTGAAGCGCATTCTGCTCGCCACGCACGGAGACAAAAAGGCGCGCGAGGGCGTTACCGAATACGCGCTCGTGGCCGAGATCGGGCGCGCGATTGCCGGCTTTCGCGCGCCCGATGAAACGGTGCTCGAGGTGCTCACGCAAAGCGTCAGCGCACAATAACATACGTCACGCTCGACGAAGGCATTCTCCTTGCCTCGCACGCACGTGTCTTCAACCACCGGATCGACATGTCCTCGTTCACGACCTTTCTGATCGGCTACCTCATTTTCATCATCGGCCTCACGATCGCCGCGTACCTGCTGCACGTGCAGACGCAATGGATCGTCGTCGGTGCGATCATGCTGGTCGGCATAGGCATTTTGACCGCAACGCAACGCACGAAGCCGCGCGACCCCCAGCACTAACCCGAAGATTCGCCGTTTCACGAGCGACTTTTCGCCATCGCAGCCGTGATTCAGGCTGTTTTCGCTGCGTGAGATTCGGCACACTTTGTGGCTGTTGACCTAACCGACAGCCACAGTTATCCTGCCCGACGTAGAGGCTCGGCACCATCGAGCCGCTGCACGTCCGGCGAATTTCCTCCCCCATGCCGCCGTGCCGCTCGTCCACCCTTCCGCAAAGAACGGGGCGTGTATGGAGCATGTGACCGAAAGCAGGTCTAAAGGGTTCTTCCGCTCTTCCCCCTCCACCGCTTTCGATCAGTACCTGCACGACATACAAAAGCTCCCGCTCATACGAGACCCCGCCGAAGAGCGCAGGCTCGCCCGCCTTGCGCAGAAGGGTGACGAGGTCGCTGCGGAACGGCTCGTAACCGCCAATCTCCGTTTCGTCATCTCGTACGTGAAGAAGTACCAGGGTCATGGTCTCGACCTGAGTGAGCTCGTCGCCATCGGCAACGAAGGTCTCCTCAAAGCCGTGAAAAAGTTCGATCCCGATCAGGGCGTCAAGTTCATTTCGTACGCCGTGTGGTGGGTTCGCCAGGCAGTACTCAAGGCCCTGGCCGAGCAGACGCGCTCCGTGCGCATTCCGCTCAACCAGAATTCACAGCTCATCAAGCTCGCCCGTGCGGAAACCGTGCTGGCGCAGGTGCTCAAGCGCGATCCCACCGATCACGAGATTGGCCGCTTGATCGAGGAGACGCCCGAGCAAGTTCGCGCGTCGCGCCAAATGTCCGCCACCGAGCTGTCGCTCGACGCACCAATCGATCGCTCGGATCGCGAAGCCTCCACGCTGGGCGAGCGCTTCGTCGGCGTCGAAGGCGGGGAGATCGAGGAGAACTGCGACTTCAAGTTGATGCGCGAGTTCATCGATCGCGTCTTCCGGCAGTATCTTACGCCGCGGGAGCGAAAGATCCTCTATCTCTACTACGGTCTCGACGAAGGGGCCGAGGCCATGACGCTCGAGAAGATCGGCGCGCTCATGGGAGTCACGCGCGAACGCATTCGTCAGATTCGCGAGCGCGCATTCGAGAAACTGCGTGGCTCTCCGCACGGAAACGCGCTCGCCAGCTTCTGGACCGCCGCCTGATCAAGCAGACGGTCGGCGCGGTGCGCTGATCGACACGGAAAAACTCGCGGCGCAACTCGCCGCGATCGTCGGCGAGCGGGGTGTGTTGGCGCGTCCGAGCGAGCTCGCGACGTACAGCTCGGATGGACTGCCGGGCTACCGGCTGCGCCCGCGCCTCGCGGTCTTCCCGACATCGAAACGACAGCTGATCGACGTCGTGCGTCTTCTCGCTCGTGAGAAGACGCCGTTCGTGGCGCGCGGCGCGGGCACCGGTCT
>Ga0208078_1000059_pt1 | contig 34649 bp, 33 predicted proteins | sample NGESurdeep072012_3_FD_184468 | JGI IMG/M metagenome (GOLD analysis project Ga0208078, IMG submission 184468) | Arctic peat soil microbial communities from Barrow, Alaska - NGEE Surface sample 53-2 deep-072012 (SPAdes) | ecosystem: Environmental > Terrestrial > Soil > Wetlands > Peat ...
GCCCACGAGCGGCATGTCCGTCGGGAACTCGCCGCGGAGATTGACTGGCTGGAGGAACGCAAGTCCATTGCGCTGCCCCGCCGCGTAGTCGTCGGCGCCGAACGCTGGTGCCATGTGCACGACGCCGGTTCCTTCGTCGGCGGAGACGAATGACTCGCCGATGATCATTTCGTGCTTGCCTTCCTTGTACTCGACCCAATCGAGCGGCCGCTTGTAGTGCTTGCCGACTAGATCGCTGCCACGGAAGGAGCTCACCGTCTCCCAGCGGCCGGCGAAATCGTCACCCAAAACGGCGGGAGTCCGAGCGAGGGCGAGGATCACTGTCTCGCCGGCGTCAGCTTTTCTTTTCCGCAGCTCGACGTACTCGAGCGCCGGGTTAACCGCGAGCGCGACGTTCGAGACGAGCGTCCACGGGGTCGTCGTCCAGAGGAGGATGCGACGGCGCGTCTGCGCGCCCTGGTCATTGAGCAGATCGAGCGCCACATAGGCACTAGGATCCTTCACATCCTTGTAGCCCTGCGCGACTTCGTGGCTCGAGAGAGTCGTCCCGCAGCGCGCGCAGTACGGCAGCACCTTGTGGCCGCGGTACAGGCGTCCGCCACGGAACATCGTGGCCAGCGCCCACCAGACGCTCTCGATGTAATTGTTGGAGTAGGTGACGTACGGATCGCTGTAGTCGAGCCAGTACCCGATCCGCTCGCTCAGCTCTTCCCAGTCGGCTCGGTAGCGCCACACGCTCTCCCGGCACATCTCGTTGAACCGCTCGACGCCGATCGCCTCGATCTGGTCCTTCGCCGTCCGAATGCCGAAGTCCTTCTCGATTCTCTTCTCGACTTCGATCTCGACCGGGAGGCCGTGGGTATCCCAGCCGGCTTTGCGGGCGACGTGATTGCCCCGCATCGCGCGGTACCGGCAGAAGAGATCCTTCACCGTTCGCGAGAACACGTGGTGGATGCCGGGTCGACCGTTGGCGGTGGGCGGGCCTTCGAAGAAGACGAACTCGGGCTTCCCCTCAGCCTGTGCGAGGGTCTGCTGGAAAAGATTCTCCTCTTTCCAGCGCGCGAGCATTTCCTTCTCGAGTTCGTCGGGCGAGCGATCGGTCGGCAGCAGGCGGAAGCGTCTGCCCTTCTCGTCTCCCCCCGCCGCGGCCGGCACGGGGCGGACAGGGGTCATTCTCTGTTCGACCCCGAGGAGTTGGAGCCCGCGCCCCGAAGAGTGCTCGCCACGACTTGTGAATCAGACGCCTCGACCTCCGACAGCTGGCGCGCAATCAGCGTCCGCATCTGCGCCAGATACGTGCGCCGCGAGCGATCGAGATTGTCCAGCTCCTGCTCCATTCGCCGCACGTCGGACTTGGCGGCCTCGATGATCCGCTCGCCCTCCGCCTGCGCTTCGCGCAGAATGAGCTGCGCCTCGCGCTCCGCCTGCTCTCGAACCTCGCCGCGGAGCTGCTGCGCCGCGATGAGCGCATCGTTCAGCGCCTTGTCGCGCTCGCGGAACGCGCGGAGCTGCTCGTGAAAGCTCCTGGCCTTGGAGTCGAGGTCCTGATTGATCCGCGTGAGCCTCTCCATCTCCTCGGCGACCTGATCCCTGAACTGGTCGACGCGCGCCGGGTTGTAGCCGCGCAGCGCCCGGCCGAAGTCGTAGCGCCGCACGTCCAGTGGTGTAAGATGAAATGATTCGTCGATCATTTATCCCTCGCTCCGAAGAGGATGGTCCCGAGCCGCACCAGCGTCGCGCCTTCTTCAACGGCGATCTCGTAATCGCTCGACATTCCCATCGACAGCTCCTCGGCCGGATGCCCGGCCGCAATCAGTTCTTCACGCGCTTCGCGAGCCTCCGCGAAGGTGCGATGGAGCTGCGACTCCGTTGCGCTAAAGCTAGCCATTGTCATCACTCCCCGAACCCGAATCCCCGACAGCGAAACGAGTCGCTCCGCTTCCGGCAGAAGATCGGAGAGAGTGTAACCGCCCTTTGAGGCCTCTCCCGAAAGATTCAGCTCGACCAACACGTCCACCGCTCGGCCGCGCGCGATTCCGAATTCGCACGCCGCGTCGGCTAGCCGCGGGCTGTCGAGCGAATGCAGCAACACGAACTGCTCCAGCGCCTTCACCTTGTTCCGTTGAAGATGTCCGATGAGATGCCAGCGCACCGGCACATCGACCGCGGCCATCTTCTTCAGCGCTTCCTGAACCTTATTCTCGCCGACGTCGTGCAGGCCTGCTTCATACGCCGCGCGTGCGGCCTCGGGTCCGTGCGTCTTCGTGACCGCGACGATTGTGACCTGCTGGCCGTGACCGCCTCGCGCTACCGCCGCGGCGATCTTGGCTCGCACATCGGCGACGCGCTCCGCCAGGCCTGGAAAAACCATAACTGTCAAATTTAGCCGCGAAGTGCCCGCCGTTCAATTCATCAGGCACTGCGGCAACGAGTTTCGCCGAGGCAGCTGCCAGCGTCCTTCCCGCTCGGTGCTGCTGAGAAACGAAACGACGCCCGACGTCGACCGCGATTCGCGAGTAAGCTGCTGACCCTGCTCCCCGTAACTCGGTAACGGCCCCAGCCGTTCGCTCTCATCGCCGGCTAAACCGCGCGACCGCGGCTGCAGGGGATCGGTCAGGCGATGGTCTTCTGCTTTGAAATCTGACATCGGGATTCACGCGGGATTGGAATTCCGAACACCTACGAGGCCAGACACCGAATGGTTTAGCCCGAGCGCCCGAAAATGCGTCCGAAGAAATGGACGATGTTCTCCATGTTGCGGCTAATGTCGTTGAACATCACGGTGACGAAGAGCAGGCCGATTATCAATAGCCCGCCTTTCAGGATTCGCTCGCGGGTCTGGGTGCTGAACGCGCTTCCCTTGATCGTCTCAGCGACGTTGAGAAGGATCTGGCCACCATCCAGGATCGGAATGGGAAGCAGATTGAACACCGCGACGTTGATGCTGATGAGCGCCACCAGCAGCAATAGTGTCTCTATTCCGCCGCGCGCCGCCTGAACAGACACCTGCGCGATCGCGATTGGTCCTCCGAGATCGGAGACGCCGACGCCGTGGGCGAGCGCGCCGAGCGCGGAAAATATTCTGCTGCCGTTGTCCATCGTCAGGGTCCATGCGGCGCCGAACGCCTGGGGTACGGAGATCGGAGTGAAGCCTTCGCTCGCCACCATGCCGATCCTGCCGAGCGTTCGCTTAGCTCCGGTGCGCGGATCGGCCACGACCTCGGCCGCGGGCGTCACCCGGATCTCCACGGTCTGCCCGTGACGGACGATTCCCAGATCGAGTGGACGGCCGGCCGACGCGCCGATGCTATCGAGCAGGGTCTCCCAGCTCTGGAGCGGCCGGCCGTTGAGGGTTGCGATGCTGTCGCCCATCTGAATTCCGGCGAGGGCCGCTGGCTTCCCGGAAGTCACGGCCGCCGCGATGGGAATCGGGGTCGGAAATCCCGAGTGCAGCAGCAGCCCGACGTAGATGAAGTAGGCGAGGAGCGCGTTCATCGTGACGCCGGCCAGCATGATGAAGAGCCGCGCGATGAGCGGCTTAGACTCGAACCAGCGCGATTCCGGAATCGGCTTGGGGCCGAATGGGATCATGGCGTTCGGATCGTATCCGTCCTCGGGATTGGCGGCTCGCGTCGCCGAGTTCTCGCTCCCACCCTCGAGAAATGCGGTCGCTTCATCCTCGCGCGAGGCCATGCGCACGTATCCACCGAGCGGCAGCGCCGCCAGAACGTACTCGGTCTCGCCGATCCGTTTCTTCAGCAGGGACGGACCAAATCCGATCGAGAAGCGCGGAGCGTACACACCGGTCAGCTTGGCGGCGATGAAGTGTCCCAGCTCGTGCACGAACACTACGAGCCCGAAGACCACGATCGGCGCGAGCCAGGTCAGCACTTGAACATCTCCTGCACGTACCGGCGCGCTGCCGCGTCCGCCGCCAGCAGCTGCTCGCGCGTTCCGCCTGGCATGTCGCCCACCTTGTCGAGCGCGGAAGAAATTGCGCTGGGAATATCCCCAAAGCGGATCTTGCCGGCGAGAAACGCTGCGACGGCGCACTCGTTGGCGGCGTTGTACACCGCCGGCGCGGCTCCGCCCGCCACTCCGGCGGAGATGCCGAGGCGCAGCGCCGGAAATCGCTCGTGATCGACGGGCTCGTAGGTCATCGGAGAAAGTTTAACCGGATCGAAAGCCGGCACCCCGTCGTCGGCGACACGTTCAGGATGCGTCAGGGCATAGAGCACCGGCAACTCCATCGTCGGAACGCTCATTTGTGCAACGACGCTGCCATCGATGAACTCGACGAACGAGTGAACAACGCTCTGAGGATGCACGACGACATCAATCCGATCGTAAGGAAGCCCAAAGAGAAAGTGTGCCTCAATTACCTCCAGTGCCTTGTTGGCGAGCGTCGCGCTGTCGATGGTGATCTTCCGGCCCATTTGCCACGTCGGGTGCCTGAGCGCGTCATCCACGGTCGCGGACGCGAGCCGCTCCGCGCTCCACCCGCGGAATGGTCCGCCCGACGCGGTGAGCACGACCCGACGCACAGCCGACGTCGGGTGGCCGGTAATGCACTGAAGGATCGCGCTGTGCTCGCTGTCCACGGGAATCACCTCGCCCGATCCCGCGGCGCACGCCTGCTTCACCAGGTTTCCGGCGATGACCAGCGTCTCCTTGTTGGCGAGCGCGACGCGCTTCCCGCCTTTGAGCGCGGCCAGCGTCGCGTCGAGTCCCGCCGCGCCCACGATCGCATTGAGCACGATGTCGACGTCATCGCGCGTGGCGGCGGCGATCAGGGCCTCGGTCCCGCTCTTCCACGCATCGTCCGCGTCGGCCTGGGATTCCACCATGCCGACAAACGCGGGTTGGAACTTGCGCGCCTGCTCTCTCAGCAGGGCGCCGTTGCTGTTCGCCGTGAGAGCCGTGACTCGGAACCGTGCGCGCTGCCTGTCGAGCACACGGAGCGCAGTAGTGCCGATCGACCCCGTCGAGCCGAGCACCGCCACCCCTTTGGGTGCGGTGACCGGCGTCACTGGGGCATGGGCAGCAGCAAGCGCCCGAGCAGGAGGAACGCGATCGGCATCACGAACAGCAGGCTGTCGAAGCGATCGAGTATTCCACCATGCCCCGGCAGGATGCGCGAGCTGTCCTTCACGCCGGCCTCGCGTTTGAGCAGAGACTCGGCGAGATCACCGGTCTGCGCCGTGACACTGACGACGATGGCGAAGAGAACCGCGCCCTGGATCGTGAGGCCGAGCTGCGCGTAGGGCATGAGGATGAATCGCACGTAGAGCAGGCAGATGACGATGGCGAGTCCCAGGCCGCCCACGGCGCCTTCGACGGTTTTTCCCGGGCTGACCGAAGGAATCAGCTTCTTCCTGCCGAACGTCCGGCCGAATGCATAGGCGCCCACGTCGGTACTCCACGTCAGGAACACCGGCAGGAAGACCAGCGCCGTTCCCGCCCCCGCTCCCACGGCGTAGTCGTGGTAGCGAACCGCGTAGATGTATGAAAAGAGTCCCGCATACATCACTCCGAACGCCGTGATCGCGACGGATGATAGAGGCTTGCCCGCCGGTCCGCGGAGCCAGATCGTGCACGCGAACAATAACAGAACCATCGCGACGACAGCGGTGAGAGAGAGCGTGTAAATGCCCAGTCGTTGCGCGTGAACCGCGATAGGCAGGAGGGCCGCCAGCGCGATTCCCGCCGGCTCCAGCGGCAGCGCGCCGGTTTCACGAGCCATTCGGAACAGCTCCCAGGCCGCCAGCGCCGCGAGCACGGACAGAACAATCGCCAGTGCCCAGTCGCCGAAGTATACGATTGCAATGCTCGCGGGCGCCGCGATCACCGCGAAGATGATGCGCCGTGTCAGCTCTGACACGGGCTAGACTTCCATGATTTCTGCTTCTTTTCCCTTCAACAACTCATCGATCTTGCCGATGTAGTCGTCGTGGAGCTTCTGAAGCTCTTTCTCTGCTCTCTTCTGCTCGTCTTCCGAAGTTTTCTCCAGCTTCTTCAGCTGGTCGCGCGCGTTGGTTCTCGCGTGGCGGATGCCGATTCGCGCTTCCTCGGCCAGCTTGTGAACGACTTTGACCAGCTCCTTCCTCCGCTGCTCGTTGAGCGAAGGGAGCGGGACCCGGATGACCCCCGATTGCGTCTGCGGGTTGAGACCGAGATCAGATTCGCGGAGCGCCTTTTCGATTGCCGTGACGAGTCCCTTGTCCCACGGCGTCACAGTGAGGAGTCGCGGTTCTGGAGCCGACACGCCCGCTACCTGATTCAGGGGCATCTGCTGCCCGTACGCGTCAACGCGCACCGTGTCGAGCAGGCTCGCCGTCGCCTTGCCGGTTCGAATCGACGCCAGCTCGCGCCTCGACGCCTCGAACGATTTCTCCATCGCGGTCCGGCAGTCCTTCGTGATCTGAGGAATTGTCGTCATTGTACGATCGTTCCGACGCGCTCGCCCAGCAGCGCTTTCGCAACTTCTCCGTGACGGTGAATGTTCAGGACGATGATGGGCAGCTTGTTCTCCTTGCAGAGAGTGATGGCCGTCTGGTCCATCACGCCGAGCTCGTTGACCATGACATCACGATAGCTGATCGACTCGTAGCGTGTCGCATCCGGATCGCGCTTGGGGTCTGCGCTGTAGACGCCGTCGACGCTCGTCGCCTTGATGATGACGTCGGCATGGATCTGGATCGCGCGCAGCGCCGCGGCGGTGTCGGTCGAAAAATACGGGTTGCCGGTGCCGGCCGCGAAGATCACGACGCGGCCCTTCTCGAAGTGGCGCATCGCGCGACGTCTGATAAAGGGCTCGGCGATCGATTCCATCGCGATCGCGGTCATGACGCGCGTCTCCAGCTTCGCTTTCTCGAGCACGTCCTGGAGCGCCAGCGCATTGATGACCGTGCCGAGCATGCCCATGTAATCGGCGCCGACGCGATCCATTCCCATCTTCGACAGCTGGGCGCCGCGCACGATGTTGCCGCCCCCGATCACCAGCCCGACGGCCGCGCCCATCTTGACGATGTCCGAGACCTCAGTGGCGAGCCGCTCGAGAATGGTGAAATCGAAACCACCGCCCTTCTGTCCGGCGAGTGCCTCGCCGGACAGCTTGAGCAGAACCCGCTTGTACTTTAGATCTGGCAACTAATCGACCTCGAGCGTAAAAAGGACAACTGAACGGGCGGGAGTTGTTAGAAGCACAGATTCCAGTTTCTTAGTTTACGACGCCCCGACTGTACGATGGTGCGTCTTGCCACAAGCAGTTACTCCCAACGCCACTGAGATAAGTCTGGGCGTAGTGAACTAACAACTGACATCTACGCTACTCACGCCTCCCGCCCGTTCAGTTGCAGTTCATCACCAGCCATAACGAACGCGCCAGATTACTCCTCGCCCATCTGGAACCGGACGAACCGGCGCACCTGGATGTTCTCGCCCAGCTTCGCCGACGTTTCCTTGATCAGATCGCCGATCGTCTTCTTGGGCTCACGGACCCAGGCCTGGTGAACCAGAGCCACGTCCTTGTAAAAAGCCTCGACCTTTCCGGCGACGATCTTCTCGATCAGGTGATCGGGCTTGCCGCTCTCTTTCACCTGCTGGATGAAGATGCGACGCTCGCTCTCGACCTTCTCCTGCGGGACCTGATCCTTGTCCACGGCTACCGGAGCCGCGGCCGCGATATGTTCCGCGATGTACTTCACCAGCGTCTTGAAGTCGTCTGTGCGCGCGACGAAATCGGTCTCGCAATTCACTTCCACCATCACGCCGACCTTGCCGTTGTGGTGGATGTAGCTGCTGATGAGGCCTTCGCTCGTCTGCTTGCCCTGGCGCTTCTCGGCCTTGGCAATTCCCTTGGCGCGAAGATACTCCTCCGCTTTCCCAGAATCACCACCCGTCTCTTCCAGTGCCTTTTTACACTCCATCATGCCCGCGCCGGTCTTCTGTCGCAGAGCCTGAACGTCTTTCGCTGTGAATTTCTCTTTGGTCATCGTCATATAATCTCTCGTTAAAACGCCGCCGGAATTCTCCGGCGGCGTGAAAGTTAACCTTCCTGCTCGGGCTCGGTGGCTTCCTCTGCTCCGCCACCTTCTTCGCCGCCTGTCTTGAGCCGCGCGGCAATTGCTTCGGGCTTCGCCCGTCGCCGACGTGGCCGTTTCTTCCGCTTCTTGTCGCCCTCGCCTTCCGGCTCGGCGCCGCGGTCCGAGCTGTAGGTGTACGACTCGGCCTCTTCGGCTTCCGCGCGCACCGGCGCCTCGCGGCGCGCCTCGACGATCGCATCGGCGATCGACTTGGCCATCAGCTCCACGGAGCGGATCGCGTCATCATTGCCGGCGATCGGAATGGTGATCAGATCCGGATCGGCGTTCGTGTCGACGAGCGCGATCAGCGGGATGTTCAGCTTGTTGGCTTCATTGACCGCGATCCGCTCCTTCTTGGAGTCGATCACGAACATGAGACCGGGAAGCCGCGTAAGGTTCTTGATACCGGCAAGGTTCTTCGAAAGCTTGTCGCGCTGACGACTCATCATCAGCTGCTCTTTCTTGGTGTAGTTCTCGAAGTCACCGCCGGCCTCGCTTCCCGCCTCCAGCTCCTTGAGACGGCGGACCTGCTTCTTCACCGTCTGGAAGTTGGTGAGCAATCCGCCCAGCCATCTCTCAGTCACGTACATCGCTCCGCAGCGCTCGGCCTCGCTCTTCACGATGTTGACGAGCTGACGCTTGGTGCAGACGAAGAGGACGTTGTCGCCGCGAAGAATCACTTCTCGCGCGAGCTTCTGCGCCAGCTCCAGCTGCCGCAGCGTCTTCTGCAGATCGATGATGTGGATGCCGTTTCTCTCCGCAAAGATGAAACGACGCATCTTCGGGTTCCAACGGCGGGTCTGGTGTCCGAAGTGGACACCGGCTTCGAGTAGCTGCTCCAGGTTTGGCTGAGCCATTAAATAGTGATTCCTTCGGGGTTAACGCTTCGAGAACTGGAACTTCTTTCTTGCTTTCGGACGGCCGGGCTTCTTGCGTTCTACTGCTCTTGCATCGCGGGTCAACAACGCGAGGTCGCGGAGCTTCCGGCGGTGCGACTCATCCATCCTTACGAGCGCACGGGCGACGGCGAGGCGGAGCGCCCCTGCCTGACCGGTGAGCCCGCCACCTTCGACCTTCGCCTTCACATCATAGCGGCCGAGGGTATCGGTGATCGTGAACGGCTGCTGGATGGCGGAGACGTGCGCGGGACGCGGGAAATAATCTCCCAGCGTGCGTCCATTCACCGACCACTTGCCGGATCCCGGCTTGATGTAGAGACGGCAGACGGCTTCTTTGCGCCGTCCGATCGTGTGCATGGTATCGGGCATTACTTCTCACTCTTCTTGTTGAGGACGAGCACTTTCGGCTGCTGCGCGGCATGCGTGTGCTTCGCGTCGGCGAACACCCGGAGCTTGTTGCGGAGCTTCCCGCGTCCGAGAGCCGTCTTCGGCAGCATGCCGTAGACCGCCTTCTCGATCACGCGCTCGGGGTGCTTGGTGAGCATCATCTCGAACGGCGTAAACCGCTCGTGACCCATGTACCCCGTGTGTCTGAAATACTGTTTCTGCTCCGCCTTCTTGCCGGAAACGCGGACCTTGGCAGCGTTGATGACGATGACGTTGTCGCCCGTATCCATGTGGGGCGTGAACATCGGCTTGTGCTTGCCACGGATGATCTTCGCGACTTCGGTCGCCAGACGGCCGAGGATCATGCCTTCGGCGTCGACGATGTACCACTGGTGCTCGATATCCCGCGGGGTCGCGGAGTAGGTCTTCATGTGAAGCGGAACGGTATGGAAGTGCCGGCCCCCTTTTCGGTCGAGTAGGGTTCCAAGCGGTTGATTGCTACTAAGTGGTTTTGCGACAGCCTTTTAAGGTATCCGGACAGGCTGGGCGTGTCAACCGCGGGACGCTCCGGAAAACGGAGATTCCTTCCCCTGATGTTTTGCTATTCAAGGGCGACCAGCAGAGCTCCTTTTTCAACGGCGGTTCCGGATGCGACCTCCACGCTTTTCACGGTACCACCGGTGGTGGCGCGCAGCTCGTTCTCCATCTTCATCGCTTCCATCACGACTATCCCCTGACCCGCTTCAACCCGGTCTCCTACGCTCACGTTGACGCGGACGATCAGGCCAGGCATCGGAGCGATGATCGGAGCCGGCCCTGTAGGGCCGGCAGTCGCCGCGGAGAGATCGCGGATGGAGCGGGTCCGCTCGTCGAGTGCCTCGGTCTCGAACCGATGGCCATCCACCCAGAGTGAGTACTTTCCTCGCCCCTGCAGCTTCTCGACGACAACTCGATAGACGTGGGTTCCAAGCTTGACCATTCTCACCGGGCTTCCTTCGATGTCGGAAAGCTCGGCGTGCACCGGCATCTCGTCCTCGTAGCGAACGCCCTCCGGCTCGATCGAAACCGTTTTGCGCCGGTCGTTGAGCTGCACGACGTATCTCAAGCCGACTCCCCAGCGGGGCGCAGGTCGCAGACCGTTTCGACGTGCGCGGTTTGCGGGAACATGTCGAACGCGTGGACCGACTCGATTCTGTAGCTCGGAAGACGCGAGAGGTCGCGTGCGAGCGTCGCCGGGTTGCAGCTCACGTAGATCACGCCGCGAACGTGCCCGACTTCCGCTTCGAGCGTGTCGGTCACGCGCGAGTCGACGCCGGCGCGCGGGGGATTGAGTATCACGAGATCGGCGGGCAGGAGTCCTGGCAGCGCATCCTCCACTCTTGCCTGAATCGCGCGGGACGGCTCCGCCAGCTTCGATGCGGACCAGGCCGATGCATCGGGATCGAGCTCTATCGCGGTCACCCTTGCACCTTGCTCGCTCAGCGAGATCGCAATGTGTCCCGCGCCGGCGTAGGCATCGATCACCGTCCTGGGCTCGAGCGAGCGTGCACGGTCGAGTACGTACGCGCGGAGGATCTCGGCCATCTCCTCGTTCACCTGGGCGAACGACGCGCTGGGGTCGCGTTGCTGCCGCTTGTCATATAGAAGGCGGCGCGGCTTGTCGTCGGCCGGCTCCCACCACACCGCTGAGATCGAGGGAACCGCGGCGGAGAACTGGTCGCGCGCGGCCCAGCTCTGCCCGCCGATCATCACCAAAGTTGGGCCGCCACTAGTGACGCGGACGCTTCCGCGGAGCTCCGTCGCGTCGGGGAAATACGCATCGGCCTCCATCACTTCACGCCACGCGGCAACGACGCGACGGTCGGTGATCGGACAATCCGAGAGCGGAAAAATGCGCGATGGATCGTCGTAGGGATGGAGCCCCGCGATCCAACGGGCTCCACGGCGGCGTATCGCGAGCGTGAGCTTCGTGCGATAACGCCATTCCTCCGGGCTGCGCTCGATTGGCGGGGCATCGATGATGCGCTTCCCGATGCGCTGCACGGAGTCGCGGATGATCGTCTGCTTGGCCGCCAGCTGGGACGCGTACGTCATGTGCTGGAGTTGACAGCCTCCGCAGCTGTCTCTCGTGTAGTGCGGGCATGGCGGGTCGATGCGAACGGGAGCGGGAGACACGATGCTCCTGAGCGCGCCACGCGCGAAATGTCCTTTCCCCGATATCTGCGCCGTCACCACGTCGCCGGGCGCCGTCCGCGGAACGAACACGACGAGCCCATTGCTCCTCCCCACGCCGTCTCCGCCCGCCGCGATCGAGTCGATGGAAACGCTGATGACGCCCATCAGTCGCGTAGCCCATCGATGCGCGCAGCCTGCGTCCACGGGTCGGGCGCGACATCGCCGCCACCGGCGGGAAGCGCAGCGCCGACCCCGGCGGTCGAGACCGCGCGCGCTCCCCTGTCGCGCTCCGCCAGCAAAGCTCCCGCGATCGCCGCGACTCGAACGGACTCTTCGCTGGGCGGACGCTCGAGAATCGAAGCGAGGCGCCGCTCGAGCCACTGAACGTCGATGGCGCCGCGGCGGAACTCGTCGTCATCCATGACGCGAATGTGGAAATCGCGCGACGTCTCCACGCCCTGGATGATCAGATCCACCAGCGCGCGGCGCATTCGCGTGACCGCCTGCTCCCGATCGGCGCCCCAGACGATGAGCTTGGCGAGCATCGGATCGTAGTAGAGGCCGACCTCGCTTCCCGATTCCACACCGCCATCCCAGCGCACTCCCGGGCCGCTCGGCAAGTGCAGGTGCCGGATTCGTCCGGTAGACGGCAGGAAGTTGTTCGATGCGTCTTCGCTGGTGATGCGGCACTCGATCGCCCAGCCGTGCGGGACTATCTCCTCCTGCCTGAACGGGAGCTTTTCGCCGGCGGCGATTCGCAGCTGCCACTGCACGATGTCGATTCCGGTCACGAGCTCCGTCACTGGATGCTCGACCTGAAGGCGCGTGTTCATCTCCAGGAAGTAAAACTCCCCGCTCTGATCGAGCAGAAATTCGCACGTCCCGGCGTTCGCGTAGCCCGCCGCCCGGGCCGCGCGAACGGCGGTCTCACCCATCTTTCGCCTCAGCTCGGGGGTGACCGCGACACTCGGAGACTCTTCGATCATCTTCTGATGGCGCCGCTGAACCGAGCATTCGCGCTCGCCGAGCGAGAGAACGGTGCCGTGCGAATCAGCGAGGACCTGAATCTCGACGTGCCTGGGCTGCGCGACGAACTTCTCCAGGTACACCGCATCGTCGCCGAACGCGCTCTTCGCCTCCCTGCGCGCCGCTTCGAGGGCGCCGGCCAGCTCCTTCGGCGCTGAGACCATGCGCATCCCCTTCCCTCCGCCGCCAGCCGCGGCCTTGAGCAGCACCGGATAGCCGAACTTCTTCGCGATCTTCTCGGCTTCTTTCGCGTTCTCGAGGGGTTCGGTCGTTCCCGGAACCACCGGGACTCCGTTCGCGACCGCAAGTGTCCTCGCGGCAGTCTTGCTCCCCATCGCCGCGATCGCCTCGGCGGGCGGTCCGATCCAGACGATTCCCGCGTCACGGACCGCTCGCGCGAACCATTCACGCTCGGAGAGAAATCCGTAGCCGGGATGAATCGCCTCAGCGTGAGTAAGCTTGGCGGCTTCGATAATCTTTTCGCCGCGAAGATAGCTCTCGCTCGAGGGTGGCGGCCCTATCAGGACTGCCTCGTCCGCCTCGCGGACGTGGGGCGCGCGGACGTCGGCCTCACTGTAAACCGCGACCGTCTTTATCCCGAGCTCCTGGCAGGCGCGGATTACGCGCAGAGCGATCTCACCACGATTCGCGATCAGAACTTTCTTGAACATCAGGAGTGGTCCGACGTCAGAGCGTCCGCTCTCGACCCATCAGAGCGGAATGTTTCCGTGCTTCTTCGGCGGGTTCTTGTCGCGCTTGGTCTGCAGCGACTCGAGCGCGTCGATGAGGGCGGGCCTGGTATCACGCGGATCTATTATGTCGTCGAGATAACCGCGACCGGCCGCGATGTAGGGATGCGCGAATTTCTCACGATACTCCTCTATCTTCGCCTCGGTCGCGGCGGCTTCATCACCGCTCTCGGAAATCTCCTTCCTGAACAGAATCTCCACCGCGCCCTTTGGCCCCATCACGGCGATCTCGGCCGTCGGCCAGGCGACGTTGAAGTCGCCGCGGATGTGCTTCGAGCTCATGACGTCGTACGCTCCGCCATACGCCTTGCGCGTGATCACGGTGAGCTTGGGCACCGTCGCCTCGCAGTAGGCGTAGAGGAGCTTCGCCCCGTGCTTGATGATACCGCCATGTTCCTGCGCGGTGCCCGGCAGAAAGCCCGGCACATCCTCGAACGTCACGAGCGGGATGTTGAAAGCATCGCAGAAGCGGATGAACCGCGCCGCCTTGAGCGACGCGCTGATGTCCAGCACGCCGGCGAGCACGGCCGGCTGATTTGCCACCACCCCGACGCTGAATCCACCGAGGTGGGCGAAGCCGCAGATGATGTTCTTCGCGTACTCGCTCTGCACTTCGTAGAACTCGGCGTCGTCGACCACGCGCGTGATCACCTCGTGCATGTCGTACGGCTTGTTGGCGTTGTCCGGTACGACATCGAGGAGCGATTCTTCGCGCCGGTTGCGAGGGTCGGTGCCCGGTCCCCGCGGCGCGGGCCCGAGATTGTTCGACGGGATGAAGCGGAAGAGATCTCGAATGTGCTGGAGGCATTCCGGCTCGGAGTCGCAGGCGAAATGGGCGACGCCCGACTTGGCGGCGTGAGTGTCGGCGCCCCCGAGCTCTTCCATCGTGACATCTTCATGCGTCACCGTCTTCACGACGCTGGGACCGGTCACGAACATGTACGACGTGCCCCGCACCATGTACGTGAAGTCCGTAATGGCCGGCGAATAAACTGCACCGCCGGCACAGGGCCCGAGGACCGCCGAGATCTGGGGAACGACGCCGGAGGCCAGAGTGTTGCGAAGAAATATCTCCGCGTATCCGCCCAGCGAGACCACGCCTTCCTGGATGCGGGCTCCCCCTGAGTCGTTGAGGCCGATCACCGGCGCGCCGTTCCGCATCGCCAGGTCCATGATCTTCACGATTTTTTCAGCGAAGGATTCGGAGAGGGACCCGCCGAATACCGTGAAATCCTGCGAAAAGACGTAGACGAGCCGGCCGTCGATTTTGCCGTGGCCAGTGATGACCCCATCGCCGTAGAACTTCTGAGTCTCGAGTCCGAAATCGGTCGAGCGGTGGACCACGAAGCGGTCGAGCTCCACGAACGAGCCCTCGTCGAGCAGAAGATCGAGTCGCTCGCGGGCAGAGAGCTTTCCCTTTTCGTGCTGTGTCTTGAGCCGCGCCTCGCCTCCGCCCAGCTCGGATTCGGCGCGCCGGCGCTCCAGGAGGTCGAGCTTGTCTCGCATCGTCATTGGAGCGGTAAGGTAACGATAGGCGGAGTGGGCATCTAGCGCCGCGAGCGCCAAAGCGCAGGGCTGGCCGTGAGGGAGGAGTAATTGCTATCGTTCGGGTTGTACTGATAGCATCAAAAAAACAACCCGTTCTACTTGACTCAACCACGAAGAAGGTCACGCAAGCCGCGTAAACGCGGGGTGCGCCGCCCCGCGCAACAGCACACATCTCTGCCGACCAGCCGCAACGCGTACATGGAGACGCGCCAGTGGCTGCTCGATCGGCACGGGGCTGTGTGCGCCTACTGCGAGCGTCGCGTCAGCTCGAAGACGATCACGATGGATCACGTGACGCCGCGAAAAGGCAAGACGGCATACGATCGGCGCGACAACCTCGTCCTCGCCTGCCCGGCGTGCAACGCGCTCAAGGCCGATCAGCCATTCCTGGCATTCCTGCTGGCGCGAAGGGCGCGCGCGGCGAGCCTGGTGCGCTACGGAGGGCACCTGAGCCCGATGCTGCTCGACCTTGCGAGAGAGATTGCGGGACCGGAAGCGTCGGCGCGCGCGGAGCGGCTCGCGGACCCGGACTACCCCTACCTGGACTAGGAGCCCGCCGGCTCCAGCTCGCTCGTTCTTGGAGCTGTCTCAGGGGCGCTGTCCGCCGGGGGTGGGTTTTCTACCAGCTTCTTTACGCGCTTTTCACCGGAGCCGCGGGTCTTCCCTTTGAGTCTCGCCTTGATGAACCCCAGGACATCCATCTCGTGCTGACGAAGGGTCGGGCCCATCGTCTTCCGCTTGTTCCAGTGGCGCTCCGGCAGCGGGGGTAGAACCGACCCCTCCAGATATGCCTCGATGAGCACCGGGTGGATGTAGTACTTGCGGCAGACGCTGCGCGTGTTGCCGAGCCTCTTGGCAGTCACATCGACCGCCGACACGATGTTCTTCTCCGCTTCGCGCTTGGTCTTTGCCGGTCCCATCGCGCGCAGCGCCTCAGCCACGAGCATCGTTCCGGCCCAGGTGCGGAAATCCTTGGCTGTGATCTCGCGTCCGGTGACATCCTGCAGGTATTTGTTCACATCTTCGGCGTCGACTTCCTGACGCTTGCCGTCGTCGTCCAGGTATTTGAACAGCTCCTCGCCGCGGATCGCCTGACAGCGCTGCACAATGCGCGCAATCCGCTTGTCGGTGACCGAGACTGCGTGCTGAATCCCGCTCTTTCCACGAAACTCGAAGCGAAGCTCCGATCCCACGACGGCAACGTGCCGGCGGCGGAGAGTCGTAAGCCCGAAGGACTTGTTGGACTTCCTGTACTCGTCCGATCCGATTCGAATCAGTGTGGTTTCGAGCAGCCAGACGACGGTCGCCATGATCTTGTCGCGGTCTAGCCCCTCTTTCGCGATGTCGGTTTCTACGCGCTCGCGGATCTTCCACAGCACATCGCTCAGCTCGAACATCCGCTCGAACTTGGTACCGTCGCGGTGCTTGCGAAAATGTGGGTGGTAACGATACTGCTTGCGGCCGCGGCCATCGCGGGCAGTCACCTGAAGGTGTCCGTCTTCATGCGGGCAAATCCACACGTCGGTCCACGCCGGGGGAATCACCAGCGACTTGAGTCGATGCAGGGATTCGCGCGACCGGATCACGACGCCGTCGGGGCCCACGTACGTGAAGCCGCGGCCGTGGCGCTGGCGGCGAATTCCCGGCATCGCATCGGTGACGTACCTGAGACCCGCCGCTGCGGCGGACCCCATGTATTCGTGAGAGACAGACTGGCCCAGCTTTCCTCCTCGAACTCGCGCGCTCAATGCTCACGCCTCATGCCGCGAGACGGAGAGGCGGGGCGTCCGATATGGACGAGACGAGGGCGGGGTGGCAACCTTTTCTTGCGCCCCGGACCGCTCGACCGCTCGTATGGCCACCCGCGGCTCGGGGTCGATCCCGGTCTGGAGCGGCACGCCCGTCGATCGCACCAGTAGCGAGCGCCCGTTCCCGACGTCAATTTCCGCGTAGAGGACGCGCTCGAACGCAGGGAGGATAGATGGCCAACTCGAAGCACCAGGTCCGTTTTCCAGGACATGCGGCACGTCGACATGATCTGGCCGCTATGGAATCTCTTCGACGTAATTCCGGAGGGGCGAGGGGAGAAATGGGGTCCGAAGCTGTCGTACTAGAATCATTTTTTCGCGACTTTGCGCCGCAAGGAGCAGCAAGATGAGGATAGGCCTCGTCGGAGCAGTAATCGTTTCGGTAGTGTTGTCGGGGTGCCAAGCCACGGAGGAGAATCCGAACCAGGCAGCGCTGCTACAGCTCCTGGAGAACCGCCAAAAGTGGAACGCAGAGGCGATTCATGACTATTCCTTCGACTACGACCGGATCGCCAACATTTTCACGCATCCGGTTCACATCGAAGTGTTAGGCGGCAACGTCAATCGGGTCACTGACCGCGCTACTGGCGCGGTCTACTCGAATGCGGGAGTTCCGACCGTGGATTCCCTGTTCGCGGAAATCGAGCGAGCCATACCTGACCGCAACGGAAGCGTATCCGCAGAGTACGACGTTACTCTCGGCTATCCGAACGCGATTTCGCTGGGTTCGAACATTCCCGATATGGGCACCACCGAGAGCATTACGAGCTTTCAGAAGACGACCTGAACGCGTTCTGCGTCGCTGCCGGCAACGTGAAATAGAATGTGCTGCCGAGTCCGACATGGCTCTCCACCCAGATCCGGCCGTTGTGCCCTTCGACAATTCCCTTCGCGATGGCGAGGCCGAGTCCGATCCCGCGACGATCTGACGTCTTCGCCTGCCAGAAGCGCCCGAAAATGTGCGGCAGTTGTTCCGCCGGGATGCCCGGGCCCGTGTCGATGACGGCGAATCGCACCTCTGCGTCGTGGCGCTCCGCGCACACCGTGATCAGCCCGTCCCTCGGAGTAAACTTGACCGCGTTCCCGACGAGATTGGACAGCACCTGCTGAACTCTCGCCGCGTCGGCGAGCACGAGCGGCAGATTCTGTTCGATGTCGGTCTCGAGCCTGATCGTGCTACTCGCCGCCAGCGGACGAAGCATGTCGATCGTGTCGTTGATGAGAAACGCGGGGTCCTCCGGCTTTAGATCCGTCGTCAGCCGCCCCGACTCCATCCGCTTCACGTCCAGCAGGTCCTGAATCATCCGGTTCATGCGGTCGGCCGCGCGGCGTACGATCTCCACCTGTCGCCGCTCCTGCACCCGCTCCACGGGCGTGGTTTCGAGCATCATGCTGACTGCCATCGTCACCGTGTTGAGCGGGTTTCTGAGATCGTGAGCTACGACGGCCAGCACGTCGTCGCGCGCTCTCGTTGCCTGCTCCGCCTCGTGGAAGAGACGCGCGTGCTCGACGACGATGGCCGCCCGCCTCGCCAGGTCGGCGGCCAGGGACAGATCGGCGATCTCGTAGCGCCGTCCCGACCCCGAGGTAACCAATGTCAGCGCACCAAGTGGCTTCCCCGACGTAACCAGCGGGACGCAGATGAGCGACCGCGGCGCTAACGCCTCGACGACGCGCCGTTGCTCCGCCTCGGCGAATGACGCGTGGATGAACGCAGGCGTTATGTCGGCCTCGAGCACCGGTGCACCCGTGGCCATGACGCGCATCAGCGGATGCCGGGCAGTCAGCGCGCTCTTCGGAAATGTCGCGACTTCCCTCAGCAGCTTCGATTTCGTCGGATCGACGTGCGCCTCTCCTATCCGCTCGAAGCTGTCCTCGGCTTCGACGATGTCGAGCGCGCAATAGTCCGCGAGCGCGGGGACTGCAAGGCGCACGAGAGCGGCGAGCGTAGTCTGATAGTCGAATGAAGCACTGAGCACGCGGCTCGCTTCCGCCAGCAACGACGCACGCTTCTGCGAGTTCTCGGCCTCCGCGCGCGCCGCCTGCTCCTGCGTAAGCGCGCGCTCCCGCTCATCGGCGCGGAGGCGCGCCGTGATGTCGCGAAAGCTCCAGACGCGCCCCACCGGCACGTCGTCAATCCGCTGCGGCTGCGAGTACCGCTCGAAGGTGCGTCCATCTTTTAGCTCGAGCACGTCGTAGCTGGCCTGATCGGGATCGCGGTACAGCTCGCGCACCTTGGCCATGAAGTCTTCGGGGTAGACAAGCTTGTCGAGTGCGGCATTGATTGCTTTCTGATCGTCGCCGCAGGCGAAAACTTCGGCCGGAATCTCCCACATGTCGGCCATTTTCTGGTTGAAGCTCAGGATCTTCCCGTTGAGATCGACCACCAGAATTCCGTCGGCGGTCGATTCGAGCGTCGCCCGAAGAAGGGACAGGGACCTGCTCGCCGCGCTCTCAGCGTCGCGTCGCTGCGTAATGTCCTCGATGAAGCCGACCAGGTACAAGGGATCGCCCGTGGCAGAACGAACGATCGACACCGTGAGATGAACCCAGATGACTTCGCCATTCTTCCGTATGTAGCGCTTCTCCATCTTGTACTCTGGAAGCTCCCCCGATCGAATGCGCCGGATGAACTCCAGGCTGGCTGGGACATCTTCCGGATGCGTGAGGTGCTCGACCTTCAGCCCCAGGATTTCTTCGCGCGAATAGCCCGTGATCTCGCAATAGCGCTGATTTACGGAGATCCACTCTTCATCGAGAGTCAGATGCGTGATGCCGATTGCCGCCTGCTCGAACGTGGCGAGAAGGAGATGGCCTGGCCCGCCAAGGGGCACAGCATACTCCGCCGTCCAGCCCGGGACCGCGGAAGACGGGGCAAGTATCGTGGATTCTGGTGCGGACCTAGCGGGCTGCATGCATCTCCATCCTGGTGATTGACCACCCCTCGGAGAGCGCGCAAAACCGGCGCGGCTCACGGGTCTAATTTCGCACCGCGTACGTTTTCGGAACAGAAGGAGTTTCGTTACGTGCCCGCAGGCTCAATCCAGCTCGTCGAGGTCGCGCAACCGGGGGATTTTCCATGCGGTCACTCCGACTACCCCGAGGGTCATGAGCCCGCCGAGGATCACCGAGCGGACGGTTCCCAGCAGCTTCGCCGCGACACCCGACTCGAATGACCCTATCTCGTTCGACGAGCCGATGAAGATCTGGTTGACCGCGGACACGCGCCCGAGCATTTGTGGCGGAGTGCGTATCGTCAGCAGCGTCGATCGGATCACGACGCTCACGTTGTCGACCATTCCGCTGATAAAGAGAAGCGCCAGCGAGGCCCAAAACCACCTCGACAACGCGAACAGAATCCAGCACAGGCCGAAGGCCGCAACGCAGACGAAAAGTGTCCGTCCAGCCCTTCGCAGCTTACGGTGAACGAGTAGCAGCGAGATGAGCACTGCCCCGGCCGCCGGCGCGGCGCGGAGTATTCCGAGCCCCTGCGGACCAACGAGGAGAATCTCCGACGCGAAGATCGGAAGCAGCGCTGGCGCTCCGCCGAACAGCACCGAAAAGAGGTCGAGAAGTTGCGCGCCAAGCAGCTCGGGCTGGGTCAACAGGAAGCGAATCCCGACCGTGAGATTCTCGGCAATTGTCAATTCCGTGGCGACCGCCGGCAGGCGGGTGTACGCAATCTGAGCGAACAGAAAAAGCGCGATCGCGCACAGGATTGTCTCCACGATGTAAGCCAGCCGCGCGCCGGAGAACCCGTAAATCATTCCGCCCGCCGCGGGGCCGACGACGGCAGCGAATTGCCAGAGGGACGACCGCCACGTGATCGCATTCCTGTAGGTCTGGCGCGGAACGATCTCGGCTCCGAGCGCGGTCCGGGCCGGCTGGAGAAAGCTTCTCGCGAGCCCGCTGACGCAAACGACTGCGTAGATCGGGATCATCGTCCTCGCCAGGAGGGCTCGGCCGTAGACGGTCAGAAGCAGGAGCGCGACGCCGCAACCGAGTTGGACCGCGATGGCGATGAGCGACAGCAGCTTTCGGTCGTGCCGGTCGGCGACGTGACCCGCGTATAGAGCCGCGGCAATGAAGGGCAGCGCTTCGGCCAGGCCGACCAGTCCAAGCGACAGTGGATCCTTCGTCAGGGCGTACACCTGCCACGCCACGACCGTCGCCTGGATCTGGGTTCCCAGCGTCATCGCCACCAGGCTGGCGACGTACCAGAGAAACCTGGTGTTGCGCAGCGATATGTACGGATCGTGTCGCTCTGCCATTCCTCGCGCTTGGGGTCGGGACGCCGGATGATACTGAACCGGTACCGCCTCGGCAATCAATCAGATGTGGCGTCCGGCGTGGCAGCGCGTTCTATTTGTTATGGCGGGAAATTCAGTGTCCCGAGGAGGCAATTGTGAGTACGGCAATCGCAGTGAAAGCCAGCGAGACAAAACCGGCGAAGTCGGAATTCCTTCCCTACTACGAGAGATACATCGCGCTGGTCCCGGACGGCGATGTGATCTCGACGCTCGCGTCCCAGCTGACCGAGACGCAGTCGCTTCTTCGCGTTCTTCCGGCATCGGTCGCGACCTATCGGTACGCCCCCGACAAATGGAGCGTGAACGAGGTCGTCGGACACCTGATCGACAGCGAGCGAATCTTCACGGGGCGCGCTCTCAGGTTTGCGCGGAACGATGCCACGCCGATCCCGGGCTTCGAGCAGGACGACTACGTTCGCAATGCCACGTTCGACGCGTATCCGCTGTCCGAGCTTGCTGCAGAGATGGAGACAGTGCGCCAGTCCACGATCTTTTTCTTCAGGCACCTGAACGAGGAAGCCTGGACCCGGCGCGGGCTAGCGAACAACGCTGAGGTATCGGTGAGGGCACTCGCCTACATCATCGCGGGGCACGAGCTTCACCACCGCGAGATTCTGCGCACGAGGTATCTCTAGCGGGGCAACGCCAGCGTGAAGGTCGACCCTTCACCGAGCGTGCTGACGACCGTGATGCCTACGCCACCAGCACCGAGCTCACTCGCCAGTTGATTCCGAGGAGGGCGCTCGCAACCGTCGGATCGAAGTGACTCCCCGCCCTGCGCTTGATCTCAGCCAGCGTGTCGTCCATTCCCCAAGCCGGCCGATAGGGCCGATCGTGCGTGAGCGCGTCCAGAAAGTCTGCCGCCGCGACTATGCGCGCTTCGAGCGGAATGGCCTGACCCGAGACGCGGTCGGGATAACCCGAACCGTCCCACCATTCGTGATGGCTGCGGGCGATTCGCTGCGAGAAGCGAACAAGCTCCGAGCGGCCCTTCGAGAGCATTCTCGACCCGATCACTGTGTGGGTCTTCATGATCTCGAACTCTTCACCGGTAAGCGGACCTGCCTTGAGCAAAATGTTGTCCGGGATCCCGACCTTGCCGATGTCATGCAGTGGCGCGGCGCGCCTTATCAGCTCCACCGTCGTTGACTCGACGCCGATCGCTTCGCCGAGCATTGCCGAGATCTGCGCTACCCGCTTGGTGTGATTGCCGGTGTCGTCGTCCCGGAATTCGACGGCGGCGGCGAGTCTCTCCAGAACCTCGAGCTGTGACTGCTCGAGCTCCTGGGTGCGCTCCATGACCTTCTGTTCCAGCTCGGTGTTTCGGCCGCGAAGCGTCAGGTAAAGGAAACGTGTTTCGAGGAGGTTCCGGATCCTGAGCAACACCTCACCCGCGTCGAAGGGCTTGCCGATGAAATCCTTTGCTCCCAGCGCGAGAGCACGACGCTTGACATCAGCGTTGTCATCCGCGGTAATCATGATCACGGGGACATGCTGGCCGCCCTTGTGGGCGACCATTTCCTCCAGCACGTCGAACCCGTCCTTGCCGGTCATATGAAGATCGAGCAGGACGAGGTCAGGCTTGAACTGTGAGTGAATGGTCATGGCGTCGACTGAAACGGTCGTCGACGCGACATGCTCGTATCCTGCTTTCGCCAGGATTCGTTCGAGCAGACGAATGTTCTCCTCGTAGTCGTCGACGATGAGTATCCGGCCTGGCTGCGCGACGCCCGACACCTTGGTCCGCTGCTCCTTGGTCCGCTCCATTTATGCTGTAGTCGTTGACGGCTTGCTCAGCACTGCGCGTACCGCCGCACATAGCGACTCGGCGGTAAACGGCTTTTGCAAGAAATCGGTTTCGGACGTCCGAATCCCGCGACGAAGTATCTCGTTGTCGGTATATCCCGACATGAACAGGACTCTCAGTCCCGGGCTGAGCTCGTGCAGCTCGTCGACCATCCCGCGTCCGCCGAGGGTCGGCATCTCGACGTCGGTGAGAACGAGGTCGATCTCGCCTACTTGCTCGGCTGCAATGCGGAGCGCCATGGCGCCGTCTGACGCCTCGAAAACGTGGTAACCGGCTTCGGTGAGCACGCGCTTTCCCAGCTTGCGCAGCGATTTCTCGTCGTCGACGAGCAGAATGGTTTCGCGGCCGGTCGGTTTTCCGTGCTTCAAGCGTCTGACCTTCGACGACTTCGCTTCGGTTGATTGACGCGCGGCCGTCTCGGCAATCGATTCCTTCAACGGAGATCCGGGAAGCGGAACCGAGCTCGCGCCTCGATCGAGGCCGGTCGCCTGCGGCAGAACTCGTCGGCTCGTCAGCAGCAGCTTTTTGGTGATTGCTTCCGCACGTTCGGCGGCCATTCGAATCTCGCCGGCTTCCAGCGTCGAGAGCTTGGCTTCGCCCAGGCTTGCCTCGATGATATCCGAGTTCATGCGGATGACGGTGAGGAGATTGTTCAGCTCGTGCGCGCCGCGGCTCGCCAGGTCAGCGAAGGTGTTTAGCTCCTGGGTTCTGACGGCGAGCGTCTCTTCGACCGGGCGTCCCGCCGAAAGGTCTTCGATCGCGAGGAGAACCGTGTGATCGGCGTGGTCCACTGAAGGGACGAGTCGCGCGCTTAGCCACAGGACTCCTCTGCCTCCTTCCTTTTCGTCGTGAACCAGCTCGAAGTGATCCGACTGCGGCTCGCCTTGGAGAACAGTCTCCAGCATCGGGCGAAGCTTCTCGTCCCAGGCTCTTCCACCGAGCTCATAGACCTTGCGCCCGACGCATTCGGCGGGTGCAAGGCGAAACATGGTGTAGAAGGCTTTGTTGGCAGCGCGCACGTTGAGCTGAGAGTCGAGCACCAACAGCGCTTCGGCTGGGGTAGAGGAGCTAGTCATTCACACGACTGAGGCAGTGAGGAATGGAACGCTATCCGACCTAGTAGGACGACTTGATGGGGGTTGAGTATCGAATCACACCTGGCACCGGCGAGCGAAGAGCTGGTTTCGGAGGCCGTCTCAAGCGGCCCTAAGGGTTTCTATCGGTTGTCGGAGGGTGCGCCTGGCCTTCGATGAGGCCTTGGCGCTGGTAACGTGTGACTTCGAGCAATGACGACGACGCCGAGACCAAGGGCCATCTCGCTTCCGAAAACTCCCGCCTTCTGGCCATGCCGCAATTCCCATGGCAAAACGAAAAATGGCTCGCCCAAAAAGGACGAGCCATTTACTCGATCAGCGCCGCGTTTACGCCGGCTCTTCTATGAAGGAGTCAGGTGGCGTCGGAATCGGATCCGACAGGTTGTAATCGTCGGACTCCATCGGGATGACCTTGGACGGTGTCTCCGGACGTGGCGGCTGCTCCGCCGGAATCCCGGTCACCGCCAAAACGATGCGGCGGTGAATCGGATCGACCTCGAGAACTCTGAGATCCAGGTTCATCGTCTCATAGACGATGTCCGCCGGACTGTTCACCGGCTGTCCGAAATTGAGCTGGCTAACGGGAACGAAGCCTTCGATGTCGTTGCCGATATCGACGACCACGCCCTTGTCCATCAATCTCACGACCTTGCCGCTCAGCTCGGTGCCCACCGGATAGGTCTCGCCGATCCTGAGCCACGGATCTTCCGTCGCCTGCTTCAAGCCGAGCGAGATGCGCTTGTTCTCTGCATCCACGTTCAGGATGATGACATCGACCGAGTCTCCCTTCTTCACGACTTCCGAAGGATGCTGCACGCGCTTGGTCCACGACATGTCGGAGATGTGAATGAGCCCGTCGATACCCGGCTCGATCTCCACAAACGCACCAAAACTGGTGAGGTTGCGAACCTTGCCGTTGAGACGGGTGCCGACCGGATACTTCTCCGGCAGCATCATCCACGGATCCTGCTCCGTCTGCTTCATGCCGAGGGAGATCTTCTCCTCGTTCGGATCGACCTTGAGCACGACTGCTTCGATCGCTTCACCGATCGACACCAGCTTCGACGGGTGGCGAACGTTGCGCGTCCAGCTCATCTCGCTGATGTGCACGAGTCCTTCGATGCCCGGCTCGAGCTCGATGAACGCTCCGTAGTTGGTGATCGAAACCACCTTTCCGCTGACGCGCGTGCCGACCGGATACTTCTCGGCGACATCCTTCCATGGGTAGCTCTGGAGCTGCTTGAGCCCGAGCGAAATTCTCTCGCGATCCCAATCGATGTCGAGAACCTTGACCTCGAGCTCCTGGCCGATGTGCACCATCTCGGACGGATGCTGAATGCGGCCGTACGACATGTCGGTGATGTGGAGCAGTCCGTCCACTCCACCGAGATCGATGAATGCGCCGAAGTCGGTGATGTTCTTGACCACGCCCTTCCGCACCTGATCTTTCTGGAGCTCCTTCATCAGCTTCTCGCGCTTCCCGGCCCTCTCCTGCTCGAGGATCACTCGGCGCGAGACGACGATGTTGCGGCGACGCTTGTTGAGCTTGATGATCTTGAAGTCGAAGCTCTGGCCGAGCAGCTCGTCGACGTTCGGAACGCGACGAAGCGCGATCTGAGATCCGGGGAGGAATGCATCGACTCCCATTAGATCAACAACGACTCCACCCTTTATCTTCTTGATCAGGGCGCCACGCACCGGCTGGTCGTTCTCGTAGGCGACGCGGATGCGTTCCCACACACGCATGAAGTCGGCTTTCTTCTTGGAGAGGACAACCGATCCTTCCATGTCCTCGAGATGCTCGAGCAGGACTTCGACTTCATCGCCTGGCTTGAGATCGGGAAGATCCTTGAACTCTTCGAGCGGGATCGTCCCTTCGGATTTGAATCCGATGTCGAGGACGACCATGTTGTCACGGATATCGAGCACACGGGACTTGACGATCTCGCCTTCCTCTATGGAAGCCATCGTCCCGTTGTACATCTCCATCATTGTCTCGAGCTCGTCCTGCGAGTAATCGTCCTCGTCGTACAGTTCTGGTCTCAGGTTGGCAAGCGGACGCAGCTGCGCCTTCTGCAGATCGCGCTTCTCGCGCGCGGTCAGCGTCGTGCCGGTAGCGGTTTGTGTATCGTTGGCCGAGTCTATCATGTTGCGGGTTAAAGGGTTGAGTGCGTTCGAATCAAGCCTTTAAATGTAGACCCTTCCCGCTGTCGGGGCAACTTGGCGACGCCGTCCAGTCCAGGTGCGAGCACGATCTTGTGGCGAGCTGCTGAGAGCCGGCCTCAGCTCGCGAATCAGCCGCCTCCAGCTACATCAGGCCCCTGGTGAGGAGCAGGATGAGCTCTTCGTCCGTGAGTCCCTCGAGCGCGCCAACCGGAAGGTCCATCGCGACTTCGCTTCCATCGTCGCACTTGAACGAGACCGTAACGTTCGCGGCCTTCACGCGGCGGTCCGGAAGACCTCCCGGCCGCGCGGTCTCGAATGCACTCCAATCAATCCCCGAGCGATCACTGAACCGACGCATTGGCGAACACCCTCCGGGTTTCTCTCTTTGACGAGGCGAGAGACGCCACCCTGGTACTACCCCGAGCGCTGCTTTGATAGAGTCACAATCTGTTCCACTTGCTCCTGCTGAGTCAGGCCGGTCGTGTCGATTACCACCGAATCGGCGGCCGGAACGGTCTGACCGGCGTCCCGAGCGTCCCGCTCGGTGATCCGTATGGTCTCGTCGTCGAGCATTTGGTGCGACGTCGGCGTCCCCCGCTGGCGCAACCGCCTGGCCGCGCGCTCCCGCGAGTCGGCGACGAGAAAGATCTTGAGATCGGCGTCGGGAAAGACCACGGTACCCATGTCGCGCCCGTCCACGACGACGTCCCGCGATTCCGCCGAGTCCCGAACCATCTGGTTGACCCACTCGCGAACCCGCGGCATCTGCGCGACGCGGGACACATTGTCCGTCACCTCCGCTCCACGGATCTCGTCCTCGATCGCGTGGCCTTCGAGCACCGGATAAAACGAGGTGCGGGCCGCGCGCAGCTCCACGGGCCGCGCCGCATTGAGGACAGCCTGCTCCGTCCACTTCGACGCGTCTCTCTCTTTGCGCAACATGGCCGCCGTCGCGGCCCGATAGAGAGATCCCGAGTCGACGTGGAGATAGCCCAGCTTCTCCGCAACCATCTGCGCCGTCGAAGATTTTCCCGATGCGGCGGGCCCGTCAATCGCGATTACGAATGTCCGGCGCCTCATGCCGCAACCCGGCGAAGATCTTCCCAGAAGAGCGGATAGGAGACGGCGACACACTCGGGGTCCGACACGGTGATGCGATTTCCGGAAGCCGCGGACAGAATGCCAAATGCCATCGCGATGCGGTGATCGCCACGAGGATCGATCGTGCCGGACAACTCCCGGCGAGACGCGTGGACGCGCAGCCCATCGGGAAGCTCCTCCGCGTCCGCTCCGACCGCGCGAAGGTTTTGCACCACCGCGCTGATGCGATCGCTCTCCTTCACTCGCAGCTCGGCCGCGCCGGTGATCTCGAGATCGACCCTCGCGCCTGCCGCGACACATGCGAGCAACGGCAGCTCGTCGATGAGCGACGGAACCTCGGCCTCCGTGATTCTGGTGCTCCTGAGCAGAGCCGCGCGAACGCGCAGGGATCCTATTTCTTCGCCGCCGCTGATCCGCCTCGCGGTCGTGTCAACCTGCGCTCCCATGCGCGTCATCGCGTCCAGAAAGCCGGTGCGCGTAGGATTGAGACAGACATCCGTCAGGGTCAGCTCTCCACCGCCGGCAAGCGAGGCAAGCGCCACGAAGAACGCCGCTGAGGATGGATCCGCGGGCACATCGATCTCGATCGCATTGAGCCGGCGCGCGGGTCTGAGGCAGACCTGATTTCCATCGATTTCCACGTCGGCGCCCATCGCGCGCAACATTCGCTCGGTGTGGTCGCGCGATGGCGATTTCTCCGTCACGCGCACTTCCACCTCCGAGATAAGACCGGCGAGCAAGATGGAGCTCTTCACCTGTGCGCTCGAGGCATGCGTATCCCAATCGATGCTTCTGAGATCGACGCCATGCACGGTCATCGGCAGTCCATCGCCGTGCTCGAACTCGAACCTCGCCCCCATGTACGTGAGTGGCTCCGCGACGCGCTTCATGGGGCGGCGGCTCAGGCTGGCGTCGCCCTCGAAGCGCGCCGAGAACGGGTGCGCCGCGACCACGCCGGCGAGGAGACGGGTGGTGGTGCCGCTGTTGGCGCAATCCAGCGCGCGGCGCGGCGGCCGAAGTCCGCGGATTCCGGCGCCTTTGACTCGCATCTCGTCCGCAAGCGGCGGAATCGCGGCGCCAAGGGAGCGAAGGACCTCGGCGGTGGCGCGGACGTCCTCCGAGTCGAGAATCCCGCGGATGCGCGACTCGCCATCCGCGAGTGAAGCAAGGATGAGCGAACGGTGTGAGATCGACTTGTCGCCCGGCACTCGAATGGTGCCAGACACCTTCAGCGGAGCCAAGATTCCAGCGCTGTTGCCGCGTCGGTTTTCTCGTCGCGGTATTTCACGATCACGGGAGTCTGCAACGAGATGCCCTGGCTCTGCCCCCAGTCACCCTTCACCGCTCGCGCGCCCGGTACTACCACCGCATTCTCGGGGATCACCAGTGGCTTGCCGTTCTCGGCGCGGTGAACAGTCTGTCGCTCGAGATCATAGACCGGTGTGCCCCTCGTAAGAACGACTCCAGCACCGATCACCGCCCGCTTGCGCACGACGGTTCCTTCATAGATCCCGCAATTACCGCCCACGACGACATCGTCTTCGACCACGACGGGAGACGCGTTCACCGGCTCGAGGACACCGCCAAGCTGCGCCGCCGCGCTCAGATGAACCCGCTCGCCGACCTGCGCGCACGACCCGACCAGCGCGTGCGAGTCGATCATCGTACCCGATCCGATGTAAGCGCCGACGTTTATATACATCGGTGGCATGCACACGACACCGCTCGCTACATAGGCGCCGCGCCTGATGCTCGATCCACCGGGCACGATGCGAACGCCGTCGGCCAGCGTCAGTGGACGCGGCGGATACGTGTCCTTGTCGAAGAAGGAGAGAGTGGCGTCGCCATCTGATGATCGGATTGACATGTCGATCATCCCGCCCACGCGAAAGCCGAGAAGGATTCCACGCTTCACCCACAGAACGGCGCGCCACTCCCCGGTCGCCGGATCCTTTTCCGCCGCTCTGACGCTTCCCGCCTCGAGCGCATCGAGAAGGTGTCTGACTATCGTCCGCGCATCATCCGGTAGCCGAGCACCAGCAGGCGTGGATGCAAGCGCATCGACGCGCTTCTCTATTTCTCGAATGTCTGACACGGTCACGCCGTGAGTGCGCCTACAGATACGAGAGCGGCGCGCACCGTCGGCTCGAATTTCTCTGCAAGGGGGACAAGTGGCAGGCGAAGAACGTTTGCGATCCGGCCCATCATCGCGAGCGCGGACTTCACTGGAATCGGATTGGGCTCGACGAAAGCGGCTGCCGTCCACTCCGCGAGCTGGTGATGGATCGCGCGCGCCGCCGCGAAATCTCCCGCCGCGCAGAGCTCCGTCAGCTTGGCGACGAGCTGCGGCGTCGCGTTGGATGTGACTGACACGACGCCGTCTCCGCCGTCTGCCATGACCGCGAGCGTGAGTGGATCATCGCCGGAAAGCACCGAGAATCGCGCGGGGCGATGCCGAATGATCTCACCGATCTGCGCCAGATTTCCGGACGCCTCCTTCACCGCAAGGATGTTCTCGTGCTCGGCCAGCTCGAGCGTCGTGGCAGCTTCGATATTGCTGGCGGTTCGGCCCGGCACGTTGTACACGACAATCGGAATTCGGACAGCATCCGCGATCGCCCGAAAGTGCGCGACGATTCCCCGCTGCGGCGGCTTGTTGTACATCGGCGAAGCGTGGAGCAAGTGCGTCGCGCCGACAGATTCCATCTCCAGCGAGAGGGCAATTGCCTTCTTCGTGTCGTTCGATGCAGCCCCGGCGACGACCGGAACGCGGTTGGCCGTTTGTTCGACCGTTATCTCGACCACGCGTCGGTGCTCGGCGATCGTCATGGTCGCGGCTTCGCCCGTCGATCCGCACGGGACTACGAAGTGCACGCCACTCGTGATCTGCCAGTCGACAAAAGCTCGCAGCGAGCGCTCGTCGATCTCGCCGGATTTGGTGAAGGGCGTGACGAGCGCTGTTCCACAGCCCGAGAGACGCTGCGATTTCATTTGTTAAATGTATGCGGCTCTCGCCGCCGAGAGCGAATCCGGCCTAGCTACCGCGCTGTTTGACGAGTACGACGTTGGGCGCGCCCACTCCCTTCAGGAACAGTTCGCTGGTCCATCCAACTTCCGCGATCAGAGAATCCGCCTTGATCAGAAGCTTATGGACATCCTTGGACGGGCCAAGCGGGGGGCGAACATCGCGCAGCAGAATCTGGTCGCCGGAGACCGCGTACGCGCCGACGGAGGTCTCCCTTGGGTCCTTTTGTCCGTCGATGTTCTTGTCGAGCGTGAGCGTGTAGTGCCGGTCCGGGGTGAGGTCGAGCTTCACGTAGAATTCCCACGGCTTTTTGAAGGTCGATCCCTTGGCAGCGTAGGCGTAAGTCCCGGGCAGACTCGCCGGAACCGGATCCGAGTCACCATTGCCGCGACAGCCCACCGTAAGCAGGACTCCAGCAATGATTGCGAAATGAAAGCGACGCCGTGCCATGGTACTCATTACGGCGGCGCTATCTTGAGGTTTCACCCGCGCCGCCGCCACTAACCTGACTTCCGCCCGGGGAGCTCGAGCACGTCCCGCATCGTGAAGACACCGTGTCTCCCGATGAGCCAGTCGGCGGCTTTCAGGGCGCCCTCCGCGAAGACGCGCCGATCACGCGCCAGGTGCGTGAGAGACAGCTGCTCGAACGCTGCGTCGAAAATCAGCTCGTGCGTTCCAGGGACCGACCCCGTTCTCACGCTCGTCATGGGAATGGGCCGTTCCAGCGCATCGCTCGCTGCCTTGCCAATGGCGATCGCCGTGCCGGAAGGCGCATCCTTTTTCATGGCGTGGTGGGTTTCGACGATGTGCCCATCGAAGTCCTCGAGGGTCCGCATCAAGGTGCCGGCATAACGGGCAAGCTCGATCAGGACGTTAACGCCGAGCGAGAAATTCGGGGACCAGAGAAACGACGTCCCCGTCTCTTTCGAGACACGCGTCACGTCCGGCAGCGCGTCGTACCAGCCGGTGGTGCCGACAACGACCGGCACGCCGGCCCGGAGGCAGGCCATGACGTTTCCAACCGCCGCGTCGGGCTGCGTGAATTCCACCGCGACCCCCGGCTCGCCAAGAGAGCGCGCGTTGATTCCCTTTCCACCCGCGCTTTCTCGCTCGCCGATGACGGCCGTGACCTTCCAGCCCTTCGCGACGGCCAGCTGCCTGACAGCCTGGCCCATTTTACCATCGCCTATGACCGCAACGTCGTGAGCGCTCATTTTGTCCCCCGCCCGAAGAACGCGTCGTGCAGACGCTCCATCACCGGATTCAACTGATCTCCATCCACGATCATCGTGAGATTTATTCCCGTCGCGCTGAGGGACATCATGTGCACCTTGATTCCGTCGAGCGCGCCGATCGCGCGGCCCATAGACGCAGTGTCCTCGCTGATAGCGGCACCCACAACGGCGACGATCGCGCGGTCGCGCTCGACCGATACGTCGCCGAGTTGTGAAAGCTCGACCACCAGCGACTCCAGTTGCGACGGCTCATCCACTGTCACCGAGACAGACACTTCCGATGTTGCGACGACGTCCACTGAAATGCCATTCTTTTCGAAGATCTCGAACACCCGCCGGAGAAATCCGCGCGCGAACAGCATTTTGGCCGCGCCCACCTTCACGACCGTGATGCCGCCCTTGCCGGCGATCGCGCTGACGGCACGCCGAGGGGCGTCGAACGTGATCCGCGTTCCCTTCCCCTTCGGGTTCCGCGAATTGTATATGAAGACGGGAATGCCGAGGCGGACGGCGGGCGCGATCGTACTTGGATGGAGCACCTTTGCGCCGAACGATGCGAGCTCCGACGCCTCGTCAAAGCGAATCTGCTCGATCAGCTTGGATCCTTTGACGACCCGAGGGTCCGCGGTCAACATCCCATCGACGTCGGTCCAGATCTCGATCGCCTCGGCGTGGAGCGCCGCGCCGAGTAGTGACGCACTGTAGTCCGATCCGCCGCGCCCCAGTGTCGTCGTAACACCCCGGGTCGTGCGGCCGATGAAGCCGCCCATCACCGGAACCTTCCCTTCCTGGATCAACGGCTGCACGATGCCCCGGGCGGCCTCCGCGATCGCATCGGTTTGCGGCTCGGCCGACATGAAATTGTCGTCCGTGACAAAAACGTCGCGCGCCTCGACATGCACAGCCGGTATGTCGCGCAGCTTGAAGAATGCCGCGACGAGATGCGACGAGAGCTGCTCTCCGAACGCAGCGATCGCGTCGAAGCTGCGTGGCGTCGCGTGCCCAAGAACCGAGAGCGCCTCGGCCAGACTGGCGAGCTCGTCGAAGCTCGCGCTCATCTCCGCCGCCACGTCGGACGCTTCGCCGGAGGTGCCGAGGAGTATTTCGCACTGCTGAAAATGGCGATCCCTGAGCGTCTCGACTCCGCGAAGCGCGCCGATGAGATGGCCCTTCGCCGACTGCTCCCCGATCGCGAGCAACGAATTCGTCGCCCCGCCGAGAGCCGACACCACGACCGCGGGTTGTCGATCGAGGCGGCCTCTGACGATTTCGGCCGTGCGCTCGATCGCCTCCGCATCGCCGACCGATGTCCCGCCGAACTTTACGACGATCACGCGGAGTCGAGAGCGCCGTTGACGGCGAGCAGCTCGGCATTCAGCACGGACCCGCCCGCAGCTCCGCGAACCGTATTGTGTCCGAGAGCGACCATGCGCAGATCGAGCACCGCGTCCCGCCGCACGCGTCCGACTGTCACCGTCATCCCGTCCCCCGCGTTGACATCGCGCTTCGGTTGCGGGCGATCCGGCGCGTCCGTAACGACAAGCGGATGCTCTGGACTGGTCGGAAGGCCGCGGGTCGCCGGAAATCCCTGCCACGACCGCATGGTTTCGATCGCGGATTCGGGCGTCGGCTTCTCTTCGAAGCCGATCGTCATGCAGATCGTGTGGCCGTGCTCCACCGGGACGCGGTTCGTGTGTGCGCTGACCTTGAACGTCGCGCTCGTCACCTCACCGTCCTCATACGTGCCGAGCAGCTTCAGCATCTCGCGCTCGAGCTTGGGCTCTTCGTCGGCGATGTATGGAATCACATTGCCGAGTATGTCGAGCGATGGCACGCCGGGATAACCGGCGCCGGACACTGCCTGCATTGTGGAGAGGAAGATCTGCCGAATTCCGAACTTTTGATGCAGCGGAGCGAGCGCGAGCGCCGCAACCGTTGCCGAACAGTTCGCGTTCGTCACGATGGCGCCACTCCAGCCACGCCGCTGCCGCTGGCACTCGATGAGAGCAAGGTGATCGCCGTTCACTTCAGGAATCACAAGCGGCACGTCTGGGTCCATCCGGAAATTCTTGGCGTTGCTGAGCACGAACTTCCCGGCCTTCGCGAACGCCATCTCGACTTCGCCCGCCACCATCGCGTCCAATGCGGAGAAAACGATCGGCGCGCTCACGACGCCCGGATCGCAGGCGATCACACGCCTGTTCTGCACCGTCTGCGGTGGAGGCGCCCCCTCCAGCCATCGCGTTGCTTCGCCGTACTTCTTCCCGGCGGACCGTTCGGATGCCGCCACCTCGACAAGCTCGAACCAGGGATGGTCGGCAAGCAGGCGCACGAACATCTGCCCCACCGCCCCGGTGGCGCCGAGCACTGCCACGGGCCACTTGCCCTTGCGTTTTCCTGGAATCGGCTGAGTCGTCATCTGGCGAGAAGTATTTTGGCGAGTTTTTCGTATGTGTCGACGCTGGCCCTCAGCGCCTCGACGTCGATGTACTCGTCCGGGGTGTGTGCGACGTGAATCGAGCCGGGCCCGAACAGCAGGGGCTCCCCCCAGTTCGAGAGCAGCGGAATATCCGATGTGTACGCGACCGGGCCCGTCTCGAACCCGGGCACCGTCGCGAATCGCTGCGCCGGGATGTGCGAGCCGAATTCCACGTCGGCATGCCCCTTGGCCCAGTCCAGCACCATCTTCTTGATCGGCTCGACGTCGCCGACGAGCCGGAACATGATCTCGGATTCCGCCAGCGCGGGAATGACGTTGGCCTCGGTGCCGCCCCTGATCGTTCCGATGTTGACCGTGGTTTCGCCCAGCACAGGATCCTTGGGAAGTGGAAGCTTACGCAGCGTCGGCAGCAGCTCGAGCAACGGCTCGATGGCCGAGCGCCCAAGATGCGGGTACGCGGAATGTGCCTCTCGGCCGCGCGTGCGGATCGTCGCCCGGAGCGAGCCCTTGGCACCGCTCGCCAGCTTGCTCTCTGTTGGCTCACCGTTGATCAGGTAGCGGCTGTTCGCGCGCAGATTGTTCGCGGCGCGGGCGCCGTCGGAGCCCTTCTCCTCGCCGACGACGAAGAGCACGCCTATTCGCTTCTCGCCGTCGCTGACGAGCCGGTCGGCAGCGACCATCATCGCCGCCGCTATCCCCTTCGCGTCGGAAGATCCGCGCCCGAAAAGCCGCGTTCCTTCCAACCGCGGCGGCACGAATGGTGGGACCGTGTCGAGGTGAGTCGAGAACGTTACG
>Ga0208078_1000061_pt1 | contig 33708 bp, 25 predicted proteins | sample NGESurdeep072012_3_FD_184468 | JGI IMG/M metagenome (GOLD analysis project Ga0208078, IMG submission 184468) | Arctic peat soil microbial communities from Barrow, Alaska - NGEE Surface sample 53-2 deep-072012 (SPAdes) | ecosystem: Environmental > Terrestrial > Soil > Wetlands > Peat ...
TCCCGATGGCGCTCGCCGCAGGGGCCGTCGCCCTTTTCGGCCCGGAGACTCGCAACCGCCAGTTAGAGGCGATCACGGCCGAACAGCTCACCGGGCAGGGGACAAAACCCGCGTTCGCGCGATGACGTAATTTGAGCGGGGGGCCCCATCCCGCGCAGTGCCGGCAATCCCTCAAGAAGCTGATCGCGACTCATCCCCAACAGAGCGTGCCGCTCGACAAGCACGTCGAAGTCCACCGGGTAGAGATTCCGCCGCGCCGGGTCCGCGAGTCCTGCAATGTTGCGCGGCGCTATCGCCTGCGAGATCCACTCTACAAAGCCTCGGCGCTCCTCGGAGGTTCCAACTTCGCCACGACGTTGCGTGATCTGTCTGAGCCGCCGCAGTGCCTCGCGCGCCAGCGGCTCTAACACAGGATCACCGACGCCGAGGAATCCATTCCAGGCCGCGGATTCCTTCTGCGCGAGTCGCTGACTCACCTCCGCGAACGAAACGGTGGCGAAATAGAGCATGGCCTGAGCCGCAAACAGATCAAAATGTGCCATCGCTTCGTACGCGCCGGCCACGACACGATCGATCTGATCCGCTTCCGCAGCGAGCGCCGCGTCGTAGCGGGCGAGCACATCCAGATCGGGCACGCGTCGGTTGGGCGCAGCCGATTCGAACGCGAGCGCCAGTCGCTCGACGGCGCGCAGACCCCAGGCGATCCCTGTCGAGAAAAGCGGATCAACGAACGCGTACGCGTGCGGCATCATCGCCCACCGCTCCCCGGCGGCGCGCGTGAGACGATGCTGAATCAGAGGCCGAAATGCGATCGGCATGAGGGGTGTCGCCTCGGCGAACGCGCTCGCGAGTGTCGGATACCGCTGGATCAATTCGCGCCAGAGCGACGCCGGATCGGCGGCGCCCGATGAATTCAGCGCGCCAGCGCCGCTTGGCGTGAGCAGGAAACCCGCGCTGGTCACTCCGTCGTCGAACCGGAGCGAGTACATCCAGCCTTCGTCAATGACGTGGTGCACGGCGGCCCAATCGTCGGGGTAGGGACCTTCCGGCATTCCTGGGACGACGTCCTTCATCAGCCGGACGCCATCGAAGTGGCTGAAGACGATCGCGGCGCGGGTCTCGGTATGCTCGAGACCCGAAGGAATCGAGAGCTGTCTCGCGAGAAAACCGCCGGGACCCGACGCGTCGATGAGGAAGTTAGCGCGTAGCTCGAACGCGCTGCCGTTCTGATTCCCACTCACACGCACGGAATCCGCCGCGACATCAGCGCTCGTCAACTCCACCCGATCGCGATAGTCAACGCCCGCGGCCATGGCCTCGCGCACGAAATGGTGATCCACGTCGGCGCGCAGCCAATGCGTATCCGAGAGTGAGTCATGCGGGCTGGCCGCGACGAGGAGCCGCTCCGAATCGAGTCCGCGATTCGCGAATGGCTGATCCGGGTGATGCCGATAGTAGGTGAAGCCTCGTTTCAGGCCGCGGCGAATCTCCGGAAAATGCGCGAGCCAGCGCCCGTGCGTGGCGAGGTTGTAGCAGTCCGCCAGCCCGTAGCGGATCCCGAGCCGCTCCAGCGACAGGTTGGCGAGCGGTGTTGACGACTCACCGATCGCGAAGCGCGGATGCGTGCCGCGCTCGAGGAGCACGACATCGTAGCCGAGCACCGCGAGGACGCGAGCCAGAAGCGATCCGGCGAACCCGCTGCCAACGATGGCAACCTCGCATGATTGACTCACGCCCCTCCACACATCGCACACGCGATCCGCGGCTCGGGGCGGCCGGTAACGTTCAGGCGTCGCAGGCGCGCGATGCGTTCTGACCCGCACCGCTCACACGCGGCCAGCCGCTCCACGTCCCACAGGTCGGCGGTGACGACGCTGGTCGTGAACTGCAAGCAGCCGTCTAGCGCATCCTCCAGCTGTGACAATCTCGGCGGTGTGAACTCGCCCAATGCCTGGAGCCGTTCCATCTCTCCATTCCCACCACGCACGGGAATGATCGATACGACAGACGCGCCGCGTTCGACCGCATACTCGACGGTGCGCACTGTCCACGCCACCGATTCATCGGCGCCAACGCAAGGTGCGCCGAGGAGGACGAAGACGCGGAGATCAACGCCGTTGTCCAAGAGAAAGCGCGCTGCCGTATCGAACCGCGCGAGATCGAGGCGCTTATTGAGTTGCGCGGCAGCGACAGGATGAATCGTCTCGAGTCCTACAGCGACTTCGAGCCGTCCGGTGATTTGACGCGCGAAAGCGAGCGTCGTGGGGCCGATGGTGCTGGCATGTGACTCGACGGTGACGGCGGCGAAGGGTGCCGCCAGCTTCGCGATACCCAGAAGATCCTCTGGCGGGACGGCTCGCTGGTCGAAGAAATTGCTAGCGTTGTAAAGTTTGAGTCGATCGGCCACCAGATCGTCGAGCGACGCAAGCGGTGACACTGCGTCGCCAAGGGAGACCTGTCGCTGGCGCTGGAGAACGCTTTCCAACTGCCTGGTCAGCGCACCGGGTGGCGTTGGACCATCGATCGTCCACCTCCACAGATCGCAGAACGAGCACGTAAACGGACACTCGGCGCCAGCAAGAAAGACCGTGAGCGCCCGCTCGATCGTTCCGTCAGGCCGGCGCTCCTCCTCGAGCAACGATCCGTGCGCCGTGTAGGGATCAACGTGCGACTTTGGCGGACGGAGGCTTCGGATCCGCCGATCGACAGCCGACGCGCTCACACGCCGGCTGTGTGCAGCGTCTCGAAATGGCGACGGTAGCGTGCCTCGTCCCGCGGGAATAGTCGAGCGACCTGCGTGGCCGAGACCGATCCGTGCTGGAATCGGCGCTTGGGAAAGACGGGCATCTCGAGCCCCAGCACCGAGCGAACGCCGCGCGACACGATCTCACCCTTCAAAGCGTACAGTCGCTCGTGCGAGCCTTCCGTCAGCTCGGCGAAGCGGATCGCTTCGGCCACTGCGATGACGGACGGGCGAGTGTAGGGGCTGAAGCCCTCGAAGCCGTGCTCGCGCGCGCAGGCGTAACTTCGGACGCAGCCGCGGCTGTAGCCGCCCGAGTACGTGAGCGAGTGCTTAATTGAGTCGACGCCCCAGCCCTCCTGATAGAGCATCCGGTTGTTGACGACGCTCCGGATGGTGAGCTCGGTGTTCTCCTCGATGGGATAATCCTTGAGGTTCTCATCGCCGCCATCGCCGTCCGCGAGCAGGCGCCAATCCGGGTAGCGCTCGCGAATGCCAGCGAGCAGAGCAAGATTCACGGCTGCGCATTCGACGTCGAGGGGTTTGTAATCCTCGATCACCGCCACGGCGCGTAGCGGATCGAGCGCGCTCGAGGAGACGTCGATGATCTCGCCGAACATCTCGAGCTGGGTGCGACTCAGGAATTCGCGCGCCTGTCGCGCGTCCTCGCCTTCACCATCAACTGAAAGCGTAAATGCCTTCAGCCGAGCGGGCGAAGCCCCTTCGTTCAGCAGCAATTTGTACAGACAGAGCAGGATCGCTCCGCTGTCGATGCCTCCGGAAAACGAAACGCCGATGGGTGCCGCGGGATCCTGCACGGCGAGCCACCGACGCAGCTCGCTGTATACCGCCTCGATGTAGTAGCGGCCGACGAGATCGAGATCCTTGGGCAGGGTCGCCCGAGGTGGGTCGAAGAACCTCTGATGCACGGGATTGGGATCCGGGCATCCGATGAGGCGCAACGTCGTGACATGGTGCGCGGGAACCATGCGCGAGTAGCTGGGGTGGAACTGCTCGGCCCATCCATGGCGCGCGAGCTCCGCGGCGATCTCGTCGAGCCGCTCGGCCACGATCAGCACTGGTCCATCGACGGACTTCGCCAGAAAGTATCGCATCGGCCGGTCGAGACTTCGCGCCAGCACGACGCGCTCGCCCTCCTGGGCAATAATGGCAAAGGAGCCGTCGATGCCGAGCACTGCCTCGATGTCGCCGGCGAGCAGGCGGCGTCGAGCTTCAGACTCGTCAATCGACCAGAGTCGTTGGGATTTTTCTGGAATCAGGTTGACAACGCGGGAAATCGGCAGCTTTTGGTTCATGCGAAAAAATACCTCGCGTCACAAGCGGCTGCTATTGTGCCGGTACCGCTGACGACTGCGCGCGGGAACCGCGTTGACGGGGCCCTGCCCGGGGAAGTATTGTCTGTGCACCCGAATCACCCTGGTCACTGTTCGTTTAGCGAAGAAGCTCGGACCAGATTGTTCTTTACACTCAATGAACGAGATCTGTGCCCGGCACTCTGATCGCGCTGGCGGCAATACTGGTTTCCGCGCTGCTGTGGGGCCTTTTTAAATGTAATGTGGGGTTGACGCTGATCTATATCGGCGTCGCCGGAACCCGCCTCGAGATCTGGCCCGTAATTGTGCTGCCTTTACTGCTGGCGTACATCAACTTCGTAGTCATTCCGGTCGAGGAAAACAACCTGCGCGGTGTTTTTGGAGATGACTATCAGAAGTACGGTGCGAGAGTAGGGCGTTGGCTGTAGCCGCCCGCGCAATACATAGAGCGTGGGGGCTCGTGCATCAGTCGCGCGTCCTCGCCGTCCTGATCGCACTCCTTTTGGTGGCGGGCTGCAAGAGGAAGAATGATCGCGCAGTATTCAAGCTCTTGAGCCCGGAGCAAACCGGCGTCACGTTTGCGAACACGATCACCACCAGCGACTCGTTGAACGCGCAGACCGATCCCTATGTCTACAACGGCGCCGGAGTAGCCGTTGGCGACATCGACAACGACGGACTGCCGGACATTTTCTTCTCCGGCAACATGGTCTCGAGTCGGCTCTACTTGAACAAAGGGGGAATGAAGTTCACCGACATCACCGAGAGGGCTGGGGTCAAAACCAACCGATGGGCCACCGGCGCGACGATGGTGGACATCAATGACGACGGTTATCTGGACATCTACGTCTCAGTCTCCGGGCCCGAATGGTCCAAGGCCGCGGACCGGGCGAATTTGCTGTTCATCAACGACGGTCATGGGACGTTCACCGAGGCTGCAGCGAAATATGGGATAGCCGACACCGGCTTCACGACGCACGCCGTCTTTCTGGATTACGACAAGGACGGATGCCTCGATCTATTTCTGCTCAACAATTCGCCCAAGGATTTCACGCGCGGAGTCGCGAGCAACCCGGTGGGGGCGCGCGGGACCACGCCGGGCAGCTATAACGAGCTCTATCGGAACGACTGTCCCGGAGGAAAACCCGGAAAATTCACCAACGTCTCGCTCAAGGCAGGCATTCTGCGCGACACGGGTTTTGGCCTCGGCGTCGTCGTCGCCGATCTGAATGGAGATGGATGGCCCGACATCTACGTCTCCAACGACGTACAGCCCAACGATGTCGTGTACGTCAACAACGGTGACGGGACGTTCACCAACAAGGCGGGGAAGTGGCTCAAGCACACGAGCTTCGCGGGCATGGGCGTGGATATCGCCGATTTCAATAACGATGGCTGGCCGGACATCCTCCAGGTGGACATGATGCCGGCCTCTCTCGAGCGTCGCAAGCGAATGAGCGGATTTCTGACCTACGGCGGCTTGCTCGACTCGCGCCGCCGCGGATTTCGCGATGACTTCTCCGAGAACTCCCTTCAGTTGAACAACGGAGTCACAAAGGACGGAGATCTCGTCTTCAGCGACATCGCACGATTGGCGGGCGTGTCGCACACGGATTGGAGCTGGAGCGCGCTCTTCGCGGATTTCGACAACGACGGATACAAGGACATCTTCATCAGCAACGGGTATCCCAAAGGCGTCACCGATCTGGATTACATGGGAGCCGCGGCCTCGGCACAACAGAGGGGAGACAGCGCGCGCAAGCGGAAGCTGCTGAAGGATCTGCCCAGCTACGAAGTCTCCAACTACGTGTTCCGCAACAATGGTGACCTGACTTTCACCGACGAGACGAAACCGTGGGGGATGGATCAGCCGAGCTATTCGTATGGCGCGGCGTACGCGGATCTGGATAACGATGGCAAGCTCGATCTCGTGGTGAACAACATCGACGGGCCCGCATTCATCTACCAGAACGTCGGCCCCAGTGACGATGCGCATCACTACCTGGACATCAGGCTGGTGGGAGAGTCTCCGCGTGAACGAACGGCGGGAATCGGCGCGCAACTGAAAATCACTGCGGGAGGACAGAAGCAGTACGTCTACTACACGCCGTACAGGGGATACATGTCCACGATGGACGGTCGGGCGCATTTCGGGCTGGGGCGCGCGGCGCGGGTGGACAGCCTCGAGATCGCGTGGCCCGACGGCAGATATCAATTGCTGACGAATCTGAGCGTCGACCGACTCTTGCTCGTGAAACAGTCCGATGCGGCCGCGAAAGCGCACTCCGGCGCTCTCGGTGTTGCGCCGACCAGAGATCAATGGTTCCTACCGCTCGATGTCAAAGGACTGAAGTACAAGCAGCCGGCGACCATGCAAATCGACTACAGCATACAGCCTCTCCTGCCTTACCTGCTTTCGAGTCACGGACCAGCGCTCGCGGTGGCAGACGTAAACGGCGACGGCCTCGATGACATGTTCATCGGCGGCGGGGCAGGGGTTGCCGGCAAGCTGTTGATCCAACGCAAGGACGGCAGCTTCGTCGAATCCACTCAGGGCCAACCCTGGGAGGCGGACAAGGCATACGAGGATTGGGCCGCCGTCTTCTTTGACGCGAACGGAGACGGGCGGCCCGACCTGTACGTGGCAAGCGGCGGTTATCAGCTGACGCCGAGTTCGCCGCTGCTCGAGGATCGGCTCTACATCAACCAGGGAGATGGCAGGTTCGTGCGTGATGTTCGCGCTCTGCCGAGCATGCTCGCGAGCAAAGGGACGGTGCGAGTGGGTGATTTCAATGGCGATGGCAAACCGGACCTGTTTGTCGGTGGTCGCCTGACGCCCCGCAAGTATCCGTACCCCACGCGCAGCTACATCCTGCGCAACGACGGCGGGCATTTCACCGATGTGACGGAAGAAGTCGCGCCGGAGCTCGCTCACCCCGGGGGAATGGTCACGGATGCGGCCTGGATCGATTTTGACGGCGATGGGCGGCTGGATCTGGTGACTGTCGGGGAGTGGATGCCGATTCAGTTCTATAAGAACGATGGAAAGCGATTGCGCGATGTGACCGCGTCCACGCATCTGCCGCCGATGCGCGGGTGGTGGTACAGCCTGGCAGTCGGGGACTTCGACCACGATGGCCGTCCCGACCTGGTGGCTGGAAACCTCGGCTTGAACTACAGCTACACGACGGGCAAGGACGCCAGATTCGGTATCTACGCCGCGGATCTCACCGGCAACCGCACCACGGACATCATTCTCACGCAGGAGATAGCGGGCACGGAATACCCGGTTGCCGGCATGGCTCAGTTGGGCGGCGCGATCTATCCGCTTGGTATCAGATTCCCAACCTTCGGCTCAATGGCCAACCTCTCTATCGGGCAGGTCCTCGCAGCAAGCGATTTGAAGCGGGCGCTTCACTATCAGGCGGATACGTTTGCAAGCATGTACCTGCACAACACCGGAGGCGGGACGTTCAGCGCGTCGCCGTTGCCGAATCTGGCGCAGATCGCGCCGATCAAGGGAATCATCCCCGTCGACGTGGACGGTGACGGCCACCTCGATTTGATCGTGGCGGGAAACCTCTACGATGCCGAGCCAAACACGCCGCGAGCAGACGCCGGAAATGGGCTGTGGCTCAAAGGCGATGGCAAGGGCCATTTCGCACCAGTGCTGCCGACTCAGAGTGGCTTTCTGGCTCCGCTCGACGCCAGCGGTCTCACACTCGTCAACACACCAAGCGGCAAGGCCGTGATCGTGGCCAATAGCGGCGATTCCCTCCAGGCGTTCACCATCGGGAAGCGGTAAGGAGGAAAATCGTTGAAAAAAAAGGCCCTGGTACGTGAAGTACCAGGGCCTTTTGTACAACATGTTCTTACCAGCCGGTATTCTGCTTGAGCATGTCAGTTCCACCAACTTGGCTCAACTGGATCTGATCGAGCGGAATTGCATACCAACGATGCCGGGCAGTTGGCAGCTCTGCCGTTACCTTGTAGGCCTTTCTGGCTTTCTCGTTTCCGCCACCAACTCCGTTGAGGTATCCGGTGATGACAGGGATAAAGGTTCCGTAGCGGCGCAGATCGAAGAGGCGTTGACCTTCCATCGCCAGCTCGAGCCTGCGTTCGGTTTGGACCGCCGTACGGGCGGTGACTACGTCCGGGAAAACCGGGTAGAGGCCAATCTGGTAGTGCGCCCACGTGATCCTTGGATCATTGATCGGGATCGCCATGTCGGCGCGACTCGTCCCTGGGCCCTGGGCGAAAACACCCGCACGAGTTCTGATCTGGTTCACGATCGCCGTAGCGCCGGCCAGATCACCGGTTTCAACTTCCGCCTCCGCCAGCATCAGCAGCAGGTCGGCGTAGCGGTAAATGTGGATGTTGATCGAGCTCTGCTGCTGCGGCTGCCAACCAACGGTCGACTCGGCGCCGCTGCCCTTTTCGTGGATGATTTTCTTGGGCATGTAGAGACCGGCGTTCACCACCTCCCTTATCCACGCATTGGTGAAGAGCCCCCAATCCTTGTACGGGACGCCATCACGGCCGACCGTCCAATCCAGGCGCGGATCCACCGGCGTCATATTGCCGGCGACGAAGTCGGCGTTATCAGAATTCCAGTTAGCCGGATCCGTTATCGAGAGCGGAAGTCCCGACACGGGGTCAACCTTGAATTGGTTGACCAGGTTCTGCGACGGTGGGTCAAAGCCGCAGCAAGCGAAGTGACTCGGGGAATACGGGAAATTCAGACGCTCCCCATAGTTCGCATTCGCCGCGTTCGGCTCTCCGTCATTGGAAGATGCCTGGTACGCGAAGATCGTCTCTGGGCCGTTCGACGCGTCCTGATAAGCGCTCCAGACACGATCGAAGCTCGTTTCGAGGCTATAAGGACCGCTGGCCTGAACCTCCTTGAGCTGCGTAACCGCCGCCGGCCACTGGTGCGCGTAGACAAGGACGCGGCCCCTATAAGCCTTGGCGGTCCACTGATCCGCGCGCCCTACCTGTCCGTTGCGCGGCGACGTCGGCAGTAGCTTGATTGCCGAGTCGAGATCCTTCAGGATCTCGGTGATGACTGCCGCGCTATCGATGTTTGGCTTGCGGAAATCCTGGTCATCCTCGCGGTAATAGGGAATGTTCCCCCACATCCGGTATGCCTCGAAGTGGTAGTGCGCCCTGAGGAATATCGCCTCCCCCGCGACTTGGGCTGCCTCCGTGGGAGAGTACTCCGTCGGGCTCGCCGCTACTACCTGCTTCAGCAGGCGAAGAGTCGAGTTCGCTCGGACGACTCCTTCGTACACTATTACCCACTTCTGATTCAGATATTGGTCTGCCGAGGGAGTACCCCAATGATATCCCTCGATGTCATTGATGGGGGGTTGATCGGTACTGGATGATCCCTTGTAGGAATCATCGGCCGCGACGCTACCAAACACCCAGTTGCTCACCGCGCACCCCCAGTTGCCGCTTGTCGCATCCGTGCAATCGAGGGTTCGATACGCAGCTATGAGAGATCCTTCCACGCCCGTGCGATTCGCAAGGGTCGTTGCGTCCAGTGTCCCCTGTGGCTCAGACGCGGTCGACAGGAAATCCTTGCAGCCATAAAGCACAGCTGTCGCAAGAATCGTCACCGCCATTCCGCGGAGCAGGGACTTTTTCGTTACCGTTGCCATCGTGTCTTATCCTTTGAAAAAGGCCGATTCGTTTAGAAGGAGGTGGAAATGCCGATGCTGAATATTCTGTTGCTCGGATACGCGCCCACATCGACGCCCATGAACTGATCCCGATTGTCGCCTGCGGCTCCGATGGAGTTGCCTGCGGGCAACGCCGGGTCGAGACCATCGTAGTTGGTCTTGGTGAACAGGTTCTCACCCTGCACGTAGACTCTGGCGCCCGGCAGATAGCGTGCACCGGAAGGAAGTGTGTAGCCAACCTGCATGCTGCGTAGCCGCGTGTACGACCCGTCCTTCACGTAGTAGCTGCTGATGGCACCGCTGTACGTGTCGGTGATATCGAGCCGCGGGTACTTCGCGTTTAGGTTTTGTGGCGTCCACGAATTCGCCAGCCGGTCCTTCACCACGTTCGAGGAGAAATCCTGGAAGACGTAGAAGTCCATCTGGTTTTCGAAGATCTTGTTCCCGTACGTTCCGAAGATGGTCGCGCTCGCATCCCAGTTTCCGCGATGGGCTCCCAGATCGATTCCGGCCGTAAACTTCGGATGGGGACTCCCGATGATCGTCTGATCGGCGCTGGTGATCTTGCCGTCGCCGTTCACGTCGCGGAACTTGATGCGACCCGGGGCGGCACCGTCCTGCGTGGCATGGGCCGCTACGTCGGCCGCATCTCTGAAAAATCCGTCGGCGATGAAGCCATAGAACGAGCCGATCGGCTGGCCAACCATGTTGATCGTCGAGTTGCCGATGCGCGTCCCTATCGGTCCAAAGAATTGGGTCTGGACGCCATCAATGGAAACGATCTTGTTATTGTAGTGACTTCCGTTGAAGCTCGCATTCCACCACGAGCCCGCGTGGCCGACGGAAAAGTCGTAGCCCTTGTTTGACATCTTGCCGATGTTCACGATCGGCGGAGACGCTATGCCCGCCGTCGCCGGCGTTCTGGGATCGAAGAGCAGATTGTCCGTCAAACGGTTGTACACGTCCAGTACCACATTAAGCACGCCGTTGAAGAGCACGAGATCGGTGCCGATGTTGGTGGACTTATTCGATTCCCACTTCAAGTCGGGGTTACCGAGGGACGCCTGCCGAAACCCCGGCTGGATGGTCGTGTTGGAGCCGGTGATGTCGTAGAAGGTATCTCCGCGATTGCCGCCGAACTGCGACACGATTCTTCCTGATGGGATGTTCTGGTTTCCCGTGCGGCCCCATCCGTAACGCAGCATGACGTCCGAGAAAATCCGGTTGTTGGACAGGAAGGGCTCGTTGGAGATACGCCACCCGAGGCCTACCGCCGGGAAGGTTCCCCAACGGTGAGCGGGACCAAGGTTGGATGAGCCGTCCTTTCTGAGCGTAAAGCTCGCGACGTACTTATCCGCGAAGTTGAGACCGGCCTTTCCGAAGAACGACAGCAAAGCGGTTCTGCCGCCACTGCTGAAGACGTTCTTGGTGGTCGGGTCGCCGAGCGCGTCCTGTATGTATCTGGAATCGAGACCCGTGTTCAGAAGATTGTTGATCGATCCCTGCAGGTACCGGTTGGTACCGGCGTTCGCCTCCTGTCCGACAAGCAGGTCGACGCTCGCCCTGGAAATCGTCTTGACGTACCTCGCCGTGTTGCTCAAGGTCCAATCGGTAGAATTGAAGTTGTTCTCATTGATAGAGTTGCCCAACTGCGCCTCATTGTTCTGAGGGGTGGGGGCACCGAACCCGGCAAATGAATTCTGTTGAAGGTTGAAGCCGAGCCTGCTCTTCAGAGAGAACTGAGGATTGAGATCGAACCCGGCAAACACGTTTCCAAAGACCTGGTTGTCCTTGTTGATGTTGTCCTTGGCATCCCACGCGTTCTTGAGCGGGTTGCTGCTGTTGACGCCGGATACGCCCTTTGCGCCGGCGAAATTGACCCCGCTGATGTCGTAGACCGACACGATCGGCTGTAGCAGGATGTCCTTGCCGAGGATGCCGTTTTCGCCGGAGGCGTCATCGAAGGTACCGGTGCCGCCGTAGTGACGATCAACGGAGAGGGCGATGTTCTCACCGAAGTTGAACTTCGACCGGTTGAACGACGTATTGACCCGAACGCTGCCGCGGCGATAGTCGTTGTAAGCGGCCGTGCCCTGCTGATCGAAGTAGTTGAAGGAAACGGCGTACGCGTTGGCGTCGCCCCCACCCCTGACATCGAGGTTGTAATCCGAAACCGGCGCCGAGCTGAAAACGGCCTTCCACCAATCGGTGCCTGCGCTGGCCGGCTCGATCAAGGTGGTGGGATATGAATACTTGGATTTATCTACGGTGACGACGCGGCCGTAGGCATCCGTGGTGAGTATCGCGGGTGCATCGGCGTAAGTGTAATTGGGAACCGTCGGGTTGTTCGGGTCACCGTAGGTCTTCGGCATCGAGGCGAGCTGCCCGGCGTTGGCGTAGGTCGCCTTCATGACCTGGAAGTAGTCAAGGGAATTCGTGAGAAGCATGTCATCGAGTCCCCTTGTCGGAGATGCGATACCCGTTCTGACCCGGAGCGTCGCTCTTGGCGGCCCCACTGGTCCATTCTTCGTCGTCTCGATCACGATGACGCCGTTGCTGGCGCGGGATCCGTAGATCGATGCGGCCGACGCGTCCTTGAGAACCTGGATCGACTGAATGTCCTCGGGATTCAGGAAGTTGATATACGAATCCTGAACGGGCGTGCCATCGACGATGTAAAGAGGATCGTTGTTCTGAAACGAGCTGATTCCGCGGATTCGGACGGTGCTCCGCGAGCCCGGCGAGCCGCTGGTCTGGACCGTCACGCCGGGCACGGTAGCATCCAACGCCTTGAGCACGCTTGCCTGAGTCTGCCTCTTTGCGTCTTCCATGTTGGCGCTCGAAACCGCGCCGGTGATGTCTGCTCGCCGCTGCTCGGTATAGGCGGTGACAACCACCTCTTCGAGGTACGTGACGTTTGCCATGGTGACGTCGACCGTCCTCCGTCCGGCGACCAACGCCGTGAAGGGCTTGCTTCCCACGTGGACAAAAGTCAAAGTCGCATCGGTCGGAGCCGTGAGATGATAAACCCCGTTCGCGTCCGTAACGGCGCGGATATCGGTCCCCTGCACCCGCACCAGGACGCCGGGGATTGCAGCGCCCGCCCCGTTCGTAACGGTTCCGGACATCGGTACTTCCTGACCGAATGCAGTGCCAGCGAATGCAACCGCGAACAACAGACTCATCCCCACCGCGCCAAGCCACCGTGAGCGGCTATGCAGGAATGAATGCTTTCCTACCAATACTTTCTCCATGAGCAATCCTCCAGGTAACTGCATGAGACTCCTCCTAGTAACGCACGTACGTCCTACGTCCTTCACCCTTCCGGTCTTCGCATAGAGTTCAAGCCTTGCATGGCGATCAGCTGTCGATAGGTCAGGAGCTGGATGTTGCGGGTCTTGAGCGCGTCCCTGAATCGCGGCGACATGAGCGCATCCACGGGAAGGCCGGTCTCGATGAGCTTTTCGAGAGCCATGTTCACGCTGTGACTCATCCCGGCATCGTCACTGCGGATGATCAGGTAGACCTGTTCGGGACTGGCGGGATGCCTCGATGTCTCGCGCTGACCGGTAATGTCGGTCGGCGCGGCGGACAACAGCGGGCCACAAAGCAAAAGGGCCAACGACGAACGAAGCAAATGCGTACGACCTCCCGGGGACGGGCCAGGTAAGTCCCACCTACACGCCGCCTAGTCCGAGTCACTCAGCACTGCTGAGCACTCGAAAGACACCCTGTATTAATTCCCGGGGTTGGAGTTGTCAAGTTAAGGTTTCTGATAGGGGTCGACCGGCTGGCGGACTTCCAGATTTGCTGCGGGCCGGCGGGACCGGTGCCTCGACCTTTGTTCCTATTCACTGCCTCGACCTTTGTTCCTATTCACTGCCTCGACCCTTGTCCTATTCATATAGTATGGGCGTGGTGCACTCATTCTCCATCCGCCGCTGCACGGTCGATGATGCCGCGACGATGGCATCGCTTGGGGCGCGACTGTTCGCGCAAACGTACGGGGAGACACATCCAGAGCCCGAGCTGAGTCGCTACCTGTCGAGATCCTTTTCGGTCGACGGCATTCGTGAAGCAATCGCCGACGGCGATGTCACCATGCTGGTAGTGGAAGATCCCAGGGGAAGCGCGATCGCGTACGCGTATCTGCGCTCGAGTGCCGAACCTCCGTCGGGCGTTGCCGGGGAACGCGCGTTCGAGATCGTCCGCTTCTATGTCGACGGCGTGGCCCAGGGGCGCGGAGTCGGCGCCGCGCTCATGGACAAATGCTTTGACGATGCGAAGAATCGCGGGGCCGATGTGGTCTGGCTCCAGGTCTGGAAGGAAGCGCCCTGGGCGGTCGGGTTCTACGCGCGGATGGGATTCTCCGTCGTCGGCTCGGCCCCCTTCTACTTTGGGGATCAGGTCGGCGACGACCACATCATGGCGAAGTCACTCCGATCGGGGGCAGATAACTAACGATCTTTTGTTTCAACAAAGAATCGTCAAAAAGGCGTGACTGCGGTCGCGAGAGAACAGTCACTTGAGAGTGAAGATTTCCATCCAGCCCAGGAAGTGGCGCCGCTCGGTCCCCCGCGCGTGGAAGCAGACCCAACTTCTCCACCCCGCGAAGATTGCCGGCTGCGTGACGATCTCCGCGCTCAATATCCTCTGGCAGGGACACGGGATACTCAGGTCGTCCCCGCTGGTTCTGCGCTTCGTCATCGTTGGCGTCGCCTGCTACGTGGTGACGACGACCGCGGAGTTTCTCTGGTTCCTTTACACTGGCCCGAGCTTCACCGGCTTCGAATCACCGACCGCCGCGAAGGGCGCCACTAAACCACCTTCGACTGATCCTCTCGTCGAACAGTTGAAGGAGCTGCCGCCCGCGGAGCTGCGCGAAGAGGTGCTTCAGCTCGCGAAAGAGATGAAATCATTCGAGGCCGTCAGTGATCGCGAGTTCGTCGCCACCCTCGCCGGCCCCAAGCCGCTCAGTGTCGACACGGAAGCGGAGCGCGACGAGGTGTTGGACCAGCAGAGCGCCGAGCTGGTGGAGCACAACCTGCGCACGTGGCGGGCATACAAGGAGAGATTCTACCGGCCCGCGCGCGCTTTCCGCGACGAGCTTCGGAAGCGACTCGGGATCCGCAACGTCAACAGCGAGCCGAAGATTCCGGCGCTGGATCGGGCCGCACTCACCGGTGCGAAGCCCATCGCGCAGGCGGCGGATTACCTGGCTGGTTTGGCGCGCCGACTGAAGTAACCCTTAGCTCCGCGGCAAAGGGATCAGCCCTTTTGGGGCTCCTCGAGCCCTACCTGGATCTGCGACAGAGCTTCCGGGGAAATTCCGTGCGTCGACGAGATGCCGAACTTCCGGCGCAAATACTCCTCGAAGCTTATCCACTCGCCCTCGTATTCGACCGATCTCGTCCACGCGCACAACGTCACGAGATTCCGATAGTGTTCCGCGCCTCGCGCAATGATCAGGAGCGAGATCAGCATCAGGGCGAGCGCCACGGCGAGACCCAGAGAGATCATGTCCCCGCGGTGCAGCTCCGCTACCAGCGACTGTTGCCGGTCGCGCAGAAGACTCGCCTCGTCGGCAGTCATGGACTGGAGACCCGACCGGATCGAGGTCATCTCTCGGTCGCTGTTATTGTCTTTTACGATGCTTACAGCCAAGTCATGCTTGCCTGCGCGCTCCAGTTTGATCGCCGAGTCGAGCTCGGCCAGCTTGCCGCGCGAAAGGGAGTCGATTATCAAAAGGCGCCGCAGCTGCCCCGGATTGTCCGCCAGCAGACGCCGCAGGTTCAGGAGGCGGGTGCGGATCTCGTTTGTTGCAACCGAATACGGGGCAAGGAAACCAGGCTGGCCGGTCAGGAGGTATCCCCTCTCTCCCGACTCCGCCTCGCTCATCCGCGCTTCCACGGTGGCAAGCTCGCGTTGGTTTTCGAGCGAGCCACTCACCCACTCGAACGACTCGACTGCCGCAGTTCCATCCCGCCACTCGAGCAGCAGGAGGGCGCACATGACGAGCGCGGTCGATGCCAATCCGAAAGACAGGAGAATCGGTCGGCTATGGGGAATCTTCATTTTTGAGCCTTGGGGCGAGCGTAGCGGGACGGTCCACTGCTATTACAGGACGATTCAGTAACGGGCCTGGTATCCAAAATTCGGGTAGATTGATCGCTCGATGGAAAGCCATGCCCTGGCGGCGCCAACCCGTAAAGAAGACCTCCCACTCCACGACGATGTTCGGTGGCTTGCCGGCGCGCTCGGGCGGGTCATCAGGAGGCTCGAGGGCGACGAGGCGTTCACGACAGTCGAGCGCCTGCGCGTCGCGACGCGGGCCCGGCGGCACGGTGCGCCAGACGCACCCACCCTGGAGCAGCTGCTCAAGCTGATCGACGGATTCGGCGTGGCGCAATGCGCGATGGCGGCGCGCGCATTCACGCTCTTTTTCCTGCTGATCAACACCGCCGAGCAAACGCACCGCGTCCGGCGCCGCAATTCGTATCTGGGCAAGGGCGTCACCGATCCCCAGCCCGCATCGGCGCGCTGGACAATGCGTGAGCTCCGCAACCTGGGCGCGAGCGCCGAGGCAATCGAGCGGGCGATGCTCAACCTGGATATCCGCCCCGTGCTGACCGCGCACCCCACCGAATCCACACGCCGCACTCTGCTCGGTCTCCAGGCACGGGTCGCCGACGGCCTTCTCGCGCGTGAATCCGCGCCGCCGGACGAGGTCAGGCTAATCGAGCAGTCGCTGGAGGGGGAAGTGGAGCTGCTCTGGCTGACGAGCGAGGTCCGGCAGGACCGCCCCACTGTTCTAGACGAGGTGAGCTCGGCGCTCTGGTATCTGGAAACGCGACTTCTCGAAGCCGACGCGTACGTGCACTCGACGCTCGCGCTTGCGTTCGAGGACGAATTCGCCCGTTCGGCCGACGCGTTCAGGCTCGCGGTTCCGCTGCGATTTGGAACGTGGGTCGGCGGGGATCGCGACGGGAATCCGTACGTCACACCGGAGATCACGATCGCCACCGCGCGCCGGGCGAGCCACGTGATACTCGGGCGTTATCGCGACACGCTGGAAGATCTCACGCGGCGGCTGTCGCTATCGTCGTCGATCGCGCCGCCACTCGATGCGCTCGTGAAGTCGCTCGAGAAGGACCAAAGGCTGCTGCCCGTAATCTGGAAGAAGAACAGAAGGCGCAACGCCGACGAGCCGCTGCGGCTCAAACTGAGCTTCATGTCGGCGCGGATCGAGGCGACGCGGCGGCTGGTCGCATCGCGCGACGCCGCGCGACCCCGAAAGGAACCCGCGGCGTATCCCGATGTCGCCGCGTTCGAGGCGGATCTGCAGCTCGTGCGCAAATTTCTCCTGCGCGCGGGCGCGGAGCAGGCGTGCCGCACGACGGTCGATCCGTTGTATGCGGCCGTGCGCGCGCACGGCTTTCACGGCTTCATGATGGATGTCCGCAATCATTCCGACGTTCATGCCGCCGCGGTCAAAGAGATTCTCTCACGGAAAGACGGTGATGTGGATGGAGAGCGGCTTCGCTCCGCGCTTCTCGCGAGAAAGCCGATTCTAGCCAAGAACCGGAAGATCTCCGACGCGACGCGCCAGGCGGTGGATACGATGGCAGCGATCCGGACGATCCAGGACGAAGCAGGGGAGCCGGCCGCTTGCACGTACATCGTTTCGATGACGCGGTCCGCCGAAGACCTGCTAAAGGTGATGGTACTCGCCCGGGAGGCGGGACTGGTGAATCTCGCTGGCGGAAAGCCAACGTCCAGTCTCGACATAGTACCGCTGTTCGAGACCGTCGACGATCTGGAACGCGCTCCGGAAGTGATGCGCTCGCTGTTCGACGACCCCGTTTATTCCCGGCAGCTCGAAGCGCGGGGACGGAAGCAGGAGGTAATGATCGGCTACTCCGATTCGGGCAAGGATGCCGGCATGATGGCGTCGTCGTGGGGATTGTATCGCGCCCAGGAGTCTCTGGCCGAGGTGTTCGACGAGGCCGGAGTGGAGCTTCGTCTTTTCCATGGCCGGGGCGGGAGCGTCGGGCGCGGTGGCGGGTCGCCCGTCTATCGGGCCCTCGCCGCGCTTCCTCCGGGAACTACGAAGGGCCGCATCAAGATCACCGAGCAGGGCGAGATCATCTCCCAGCAGTTCGGTCTGGTGCCAGTAGCGGAGCGCACGCTGGAGGTGACCGCGGCGGGAGTGCTGCTGCACGAGTTCAGCGACTGGCGAAAGAAAGTCGGAGTAAAGGAGGTCGAAGATTTTCGAGAGGTGATGGATCGAGTGTCTGCTCGCTCCCGTGATGTCTATCACCGGCTCGTCTACGACGACGACGCGCTGTTTCAGCTCTTTCGCATGGCGACGCCGATCGACGAGCTGGCAAATGCCCGGTTTGGCTCTCGTCCCGCGTACCGTCCGGGCGCCGCGGCGGGGATCGAAGGTATTCGCGCCATCCCGTGGGGATTCGGCTGGACGCAGATTCGCCTCATGCTCACCGGTTGGCTCGGTGCCGGAACCGCGCTCGGCGACGAGGTGGCTTCGCGCGCGGGCTTGCGCCGAATCCAGCGGATGGCGGAGAGCTGGCCGTTTATGGACGACCTGCTGGGAAAGGCGGAGATGGTTTGCGCGAAGACCGATGTCGAGATCGCGAGCGCCTACGTGCGGCACCTGGGCGGCGACCGCAAGCTGGTCGAATCACTGATCGGCGAGTATCAGCGCGCCGTCGAGGCGCTGCTTCTCATTCGGGGGCATCGTCAGCTTCTCGAAGACGCTCCGGTGCTGCAGTCGGCCATCACGCTCAGGAATCCTTACGTCGATCCGCTTTCGCTCCTGCAGATATCGCTTCTGCGCAGAAAGCGCACGGGCGTGGCGAAAAGCGAGCGCGAAAGGGAAGCAATAGACGATGCGCTCGCTACCACACTGAGTGGGATCGCTCAGGGGCTGCGAAACACGGGCTAGCTGCTCCTCTATTAGACCTTGAGCCCTTTTAGCTTCGGATCGAAAAGGGGATAGCGAAGATCGAGAGCGTCGAGCGTGTCGGCTATCTTGCGCGCGACGAGAAGGTTGCGGGCGTCCTCGTCGTCCGCGGGCACGATGTGCCAGCGCGCCCACTTCGTGCTGCACCTGGCGATGGCATCGCGGTATGCTTTCGTGTAATCGTCCCACAAGGCGCGGTCGTCCAGATCACCAGCGCGGAATTTCCAGTTCTTCTTTTTGTCTTCGAGCCGGTCGATGAGCCGCTTCTTCTGCTCGTTGCGAGAGACATGCAGGAAGAACTTCAGAATCACGACCGAGTTCTGAGTCAGCATTTGCTCGAAGTCGTTGATCTGGTCGAACCTCTCCGACCACACTTTCTTGGGCACGAGATTGTGGACGCGCGTCACGATCACATCCTCGTAGTGCGAGCGATTGAATATTCCGATCATCCTCTGCGCGGGAACGCGCTCGTGTACGCGCCAGAGATAGTCATGCTGCTGCTCCAGCTCCGTCGGCACCTTGAAGCTGGTGACGACGCAACCCATGGGATTCACGCCGCGGAAGACTTTCCTGATCGTCCCATCTTTCCCCGATGCATCGCGGCCCTGAAGCACGATGAGCAGCGCGAACCTTCCGTCGGCGTATAGCTTCTGTTGCAGCTTCCTGATTCGGTCCACCTGCTCCTCGGCGGCGTCGTCGAGGTGCTTGTGCCTGGGGAGATCCTTGGGCGGGGCTGCGTCGTCGTCGCCGAGTCGGATCTGGCGGGGGCTCGTGATGGGCTTGAGGTTGGAGGGCACGAAGCAATGTCCCCGCCGTAGCGCGGTTTGTCAAAGGCTCTAAGTGAACTGAACTGCAACTGAACTGAACGGGGTGGGAGGTGTCAGAAGCATAGTTGCCAGGCGTCAGGTCAGGACGCCCGGACTTATCTCGGCGGAGTTCTGGCAACTGCGTTCGCCTGTACCCGGAATCGCGTCGCGAAAAGTCACGGCGTAGTGACCTGAAAACTGGCACCTACGCCTCTGACACCTCCCACCCCGTTCATTGTAGTTGCACTACCCAACCCTCCTCCCGTACTGTCTAACAGAGAGCGTAAGCACGACCGCCCCAAAAACAGCCAGAATCCCGATCGGCTGCAGAATATCCCGAGCCGTCGCCCCCTTGAGCAGCACCGCGCGCATGATCTCTATGAAGTGCTTCATCGGATTCAGCTGCGCCATCCACTGCGCCCAGGTGGGCATCGAGCGGATCGGCGTGAACAGTCCGCTCATCAGCAGATAGATCATGATGATGAAGAACGTCACGAACATCGCCTGCTGTTGCGTGTCCACCAGTGTCGAGACGAAAAGCCCGATGCCGAGGGCCGCGAGCAGGTAGATCGCCGCGGCGGCGAAGACGAGCGGAATGCTGCCGAGCATGGGGATGTGAAAAACGAACCGCGCCACCAGCAATCCGAGCGTGAGCTCGACGAGCGCGATGATCCAGAAGGGAATCAGCTTGGCCGCCATGAAAACGCTCTGGGAGAGCGGCGTCACGCTCAGCTGATCGAGCGTCCCCAGCTCCTTCTCCCGGACGATGTTCATCGCCGTCATCAGCGTGCCGACTAACGTCACGAGCTGGACGAGAATCCCGGGGACCATGTAGTCCCGGTAGTTGAGATCGGGATTGTACCATCCGCGCGCGCGGACCTCGATGGGTCGAGCACCCGCGGAGGTGGGAGCGCCGGCCCCGCTCCCTCGTGCCGCGGTACTCACCATCGGGGTCAACTCAGCCTCGAGCTCGTTCGCGTACGCTCCAATGATCTGCGCCGCGTACGACTGCGTCACTCCCGCGGCTACACCGTCCTCGGCGTTCAACACCAGCTGCACCTGGGCGGTCCGGGTGCGCACGATGTCGCGCTCGAAATCAGAGGGAATGCCCAGAATCACGTCCGTCTTGCGCTCGAGCATCCACTGGTCGCCGACATCGGTCGATGGCGACGAGCCGACCGCGACGAACCGACGCGACGCCTGCAGCCTGTCAACCAGACCGCGCGACGTCTCGCTGTGATCCCGGTCCACGACGTACATCCGCGCAGTCTTGACCTCGAACGTTGCGGCATTACCGAGCAGGAGAAGCTGGATGATCGGCATGAGCATTAGCTGCGCTACCATGAAGCGGTCGCGAAAGATCTGCAGAAACTCCTTGCGGAGCAGATATCGAAGGGTTTGCACTGCTACTCGAGCCGCGGCTTGAAGCTTCGCATCGCCGCCGCGAGGAGTAGCATCGCCATCAACGACAGCATCAGCGTCTCACGCCACAGAATCGTGAGCCCCACCCCCTTCAGCATGATCCCGCGCGCGATCACGATGAACCAGCGCGCCGGAGCGATGTATGTAAATGGGACGAGCCAGGTTGGCATGCTCGCAATCGGAAAGATCATCCCCGACAACAGTGCGTTTGGCAGCATCGTCACCAGCGCCGCCGTCAGCATCGCGGCGCGCTGCGACGAAGTGCGCGCGGCAACGAGAACCCCGAGCGCGAGCGACACGAGTGTGTAGAGAATGCTCTCGGCGAGGAGAAGGACCACACTCCCGCGAAAGGGAACATGAAACACAGCCCACGCCGCGAGGAGTGCGGTGAGCACGTTCGCAAACGCCAGCGCCAGATATGGGAGGACTTTTCCGACGATGATCTGCTGTGGCCGGAGCGGAGAGACCAGCAGCACTTCCATCGTGCCGCGCTCCTTCTCGCGCGACAGCGATATCGCCGTCATTAGCGCCGAGACGAGCACGAGGACGAGCGCAATCAGCCCGGGAACGAAGAGGTTCACGCTCTCGAGCGTCGGATTGAATCGCATGCGCGTCTCGGTCACGATGCGCACTTGGCGGTTCTGCGCGCTCAGCTCGGCCTGGTACGAGGAGATCACCGCCCGGGCGTAGCTGAGATACGTCGTGCCCGCGTTCGGATCGGAAGCATCGACGGCAATCAGCAAGCGCGCTGGCTCGGTACCTCGCAGATGGCTCGCGAAATCGGGATCGAACACGAGCGCGACGTCAGCCCTGCCCCGTCGGAACAGCGGCTCGATGACGTCAGGAGTCTGACTGGTCGTGACGATGCGAAAGCGATTGGTCGAGAGAAAGCGCGACTGCAATTCGAGCGTGGCGTGATCGGGCGTCGGATCAATGACTGCCATCCGGATGTCGCGTACGTCACTTCGGAGCGCGTACCCGAACAGGATGACCTGCACCAGGGGCAACATGAGGAGGATGGTCAGCGTCTGACGGTCGCGCAGGATGTGACGAAATTCCTTCACCATGAACGCACGCAGCGCGTTGCGATTCACGCTGCCTCTCCCTTCGTCGCGCCGCGCGCGAGCCGCACGAAGACGTCGTCCACGCTTTCAGCGCCAAACTTCTCCTTCAGCTCCGTGGGAGTACCGAGCGCCGCAATCTTTCCATCCACCATGATCGAGATCCTGTCGCAATACTCGGCTTCGTCCATGTAGTGCGTCGTCACGAATACAGTGGTTCCGCGTGCAGCGGCGGCGTAGATCAGCTCCCAGAACTGCCGGCGCGTGATTGGATCGACTCCGCTTGTGGGTTCGTCGAGAAATACGATCTTCGGGTTGTGCAGGAGCGCGACGGAGAACGCGAGCTTCTGTTTCCACCCCAGCGGAAGCTTGCCGACGAGGTCGTCGGCGTTGGAGCTGAGTCCGAGAGTGTCGAGCATGGTGGTTGTGCGCTCCACGATCTGCCCGGGCGTCAAACCGTAGATTCCGCCGTAGAGGCGGATATTCTCGCGGACGGTGAGATCGGCGTAGAGCGAAAAGCGCTGGCTCATGTATCCGATGTTGCGGCGTATCTGATCGCGCTGGGTGCGGATGTCGAATCCCGCGACGTGCGCCGCGCCTTCGCTCGGCGCCAGAAGACCGACGAGCATCTTGATCGCGGTCGTCTTGCCCGCGCCATTGGCGCCCAGGAAGCCAAAGACTTCGCCGGCCCTGATGTCGAACGTGATGTGATCGACCGCGACGAACGATCCGAAGCGGCGCGTGAGATCGCGCGCGTCGATTGCGAAGCCATTCGCCGCTCCCGTTGCGCGCGGCGCTCTCTCTTGCGCGGCCGCCGAGGGAATCATGCGGCGGTCGCGGTCGGCGCGGGCGCGGAGCCCATCAACTCCATGAAGCTGTCCTCGATTCCGGCCGCGATCGGGTGCGCTTCCACACCTTTGTGCCCGCGCCCCGCGAGATACTCGCGCAGCTCGTTCGCGACCGTCTCCGGTGGAGCATCAGCGCGACTGTCCGTGTAATGGAGCTCGTCACCGAACAGATAGACCGTGTGCGCGTGCGGGAATTCCCGGAGCGTGTGCAGCAGCTCGAACCGGTTGCCTCCGCGCACCGCGATCAGGGGCAGCCCATAGCGGGCGCCGATGGACCGAGGCGGGTCGATCTCGAGAATCTTTCCGCCGTGAATGAGCGCGACGCGGTCGCATCTCAGCGCTTCATCCATGTATGGTGTGGAGACGACGATCGTCAGGCCCGACGCCTTGAGAACCCCCAGCTGGTCCCAGAACTCCCGCCGCGAGACCGCGTCGACTCCGGTAGTGGGCTCGTCGAGGAGCAGAATGTCCGGCCGGTGCACCAGCGCGCACGACAGCGCGAGCTTCTGCTTCATCCCTCCGGATAGCGCATCGGCGCGCCGGTCGCGGAATGGCTCGATCTGCTTGTAGATGGGCGCGATCAGCTCGTAACCCTTCTCGACCGTCGTTCCGAACACGGCTGCGAAGAATTCCAGATTCTCAGCGACGCTCAGATCTGGATAGAGAGCGAATCCGCCCGGCATGTAGCCGACGCGCGAGCGAATCTCCCACAGGTCCTTGACGACATCGAGGCCGAGCACGGTCGCGGTGCCCTTCTCGGGGACGAGAAGCGTCGTCAGGATACGAAAGAGAGTGGTCTTGCCGGCGCCATCGGGTCCGACGAGCCCGAACAACTCGCCCTCCCCCACATCGAACGAGATGTCGTCAAGCGCCCGTACCTTCGCAAACGACTTGCTGAGAGAATTGACCTCGACGGCGTTGCTCACGACGGCTGCTTTGCGGGCATCGCGCCGAGCGTGATGTCGGCCGGCATTCCTATCTTGAGGGCGCCCTTCGGATTTGGAACGTAAACCTTCACCGCGTACACGAGATCGGCGCGCTCATCGCGCGTCTGCACCGGAGTGGGCGTGAACTCGGCCTTGGTCGAAATCCATCTCACGGTTCCGGGGAGCGTCAGCAGCTTGCCGCCACCCTGATCGACGTGAACCTGAACCTGTTGTCCGAGCTTCACGCCGGAGAGCTGCTTCTCGGTGATGTACGCCCGCAGAATCAGGGTGTCGACGTCGGCGATCTTGTAGAGCGCTTGCCCCGACTGCACGACCTCCCCGGTTTTCACATAGGTCGCGAGCACCGTTCCCGCTTCGGGGTTGATCACTCTGCTCTTCGCGATTTGATCGTTGATCTGAGCAACGCGCGCCGAGCCCGACGACGCGTCGCGAGACACGCTCTGCTGCTGCGCCTTCGCGGCCCCGATCTGCGCCACGAGCGTCCTGTAGTCGCGCTCCGCCTGATCCCGCTGCTGCGCGGTGGCTGCGTGCTCCTCGAACAGCCGTTGCATTCGCTCGTAGTTGCGGAGCGCAATGCCGATCTGCGCCTGGTAGACCTCGATCTGCTTGCCCGCCTCCCCAACCCGCGCCGCGGTCGCCTGCTGCTGCGCCACGAGCTGCGCTCGCTCGAGCGCGAGCTGGGTAGTGTCGACGACCCCGGCGACTTCTCCGACGCGCAGGGTCGAGCCTTCGACCGGGGTAAAGGAAGTCAGCTGACCGCTGGCCTGCGCCGACACCGAAACTTCGTCCGCTTCGAAATTGCCGTAGGCGTCGGGATCCTTGCCGCGGTGACACGCGGCCGCGCACACGAATAAAACACCGATCGCGATGCGCGGAGAGAAAATGTGGGTGCGCATCAGCGTGCCTCGATGCCCAGAGTGTTGAGGAACCGCGCGCGGGCCTGGGCAAGCTCCACGCGGTGCAGCGCGCGAGCGGTGCGCGCACTCAGAACATCGGTCTGGCGGTCGACGTAATCGGCCGACGTCACCACGCCTTCATTGAATCGCGCCCGCGTCTCGGAGAGGATGCTTTCGCGGAGCGCCACGATCTCGTCGTCGTCGCGAACGGAGGTCTCGAGCCGATCTATGGTCGCTAGATCCTGCTCCGTTCCACGACGAAGATTGTCGGTGAACTGCTGCTCCTCAGCGGAAACGATCTGCCGCTGCAGGGCGAGGATCTCGCGATCCCGACTCCCCGTTCCCCACGTCCAGGGCGACCATTGGAGCTGTACGCCCGTGAGCCAGTAGCTGTCGAATTTGGTGCTGAGGGGATTGAGCCCGGGCCGCCCGTAACCAGCGCGGCCAAACGCCGAGACGCGCGGCAGATCCTGCGCCTTGCGCGCCCTCTCCTGCTGATCGAGCAACGCGCGGGAGCGCGCGAACTGTTCGTACTCGGGGCGAGAGCGGAGAACCGAGAGCGAGTCGCGAGCGCGAGCGACCGTGGCAGAGAGATCGGTCGAGCCAAGAATCGTGGTACTGTCGTATGACTTGCCCGTCAGATCAGCAAGAATCGCGAGCGCTGCGCGTCGACTCGCTCCGGCTTCGGCCAGAGATTGCCGGCGCCGCAGGATCTCGGCGCGGAGGGCTTTCTCCTCGCTCGGCAGGGCGGCACCCTCGCGCACCCGCGCGGCGGCCACTCGGTGCTGCGCCTCGAGGTCCGTGATCGTCAGCGCCAGCTCGGCGATCTGAGATTGAGCCTGGAGAGTGGCGAAGAACGCATCGCTCACGTTCTGGCGCAGCGGGTAGAGCTCGGCGCGCAGCCGCGCCTGCGACTCGGCCAGTTGGGCATCTTCGACGGCGCGGCGCGGAGCGATGCCTGGGTCGTACAGCGTCTGTCCGGCCGCGAGATGCGCGTCGTACGTATCGTGCGGGGGAGTGGGCACGGAGATTCCGCCGGGCAGCGTGATCGGAATCCGCGCGACGTCGGACTGATACTGCGCCTGGCCTTCCAACGCGAGCGTCGGTCGCCTTTCGGCGGCGAGATTCTGTTGCCGCAGGCGCGACTGTGCCATGAGCAGGGCGAGCTCTCGACCGCGCGGATCGCGCATGACCGCGGTGTCCTGAAGCGTGCCGAGGCGCAGCGAATCCGGCATCACGGCCCGGGGCAGTGAATCCGCAACCGGGGGTCTCAGCGGATCTGGGGCCGGAACCTGAGAACGCGCGCGCGCGACCGGCGCGGAGAGGCAAATCGCGATGAGGGCGACGAGGCGGTATGTCATGGCCGGAGCGCGCCGCGAAAGAATTCAGGGAGCTCTTTCTTCCGCTGCTCGATGAAGCGCATGAAAGCGGCGTCGTCCATGCCGAAGACGATTGATAGCATGGGCCGGGCGGCGAAGGGGAAAATGCAGAGGGAGATCAGATTGATCACGAACTGTTGCGGCTTGATGGGTCGCATGGTGCCGTCGCGAACGCGCTCGTTGATCTGGCGCTCGAGGGTCTTGAGCAGGGCAGGCATTACGACTTTCGGATCGGCGCCGATTGCGCCCGATAGCAGCTGCTGAACGCGCTCGGGGTGGTGGTGCAGCTCCGAGATCAGGTAGCCGGGGACGAACAGATTTTGCGAGAGGTTGTCGAGATAGATCGTGATGAGCCGGTCGATCTTCTCGTCGAGCGAGATCTCGGCACCGAGCGTCTGGACGAGCGCCGGAAATATGCGCGAAGCGACCTGCTGAAAGACGGCGGCGCTGAGTCGTTCCTTCGTGCGGAAATAATAGTGGAGCAGCGCCTGATTCACGCCGGCTTCCGCCGCGATCTCCTGCATGCGCGCGCCGGCGGTTCCATCGCGCAGGAACACGACGCGGGCTGCATCGAGGATGCGCTGTTCTGTCGCTGCCTCCCGTGCCGGGATCTCGGACCCCGATTTCCGCTCGGTCGCTGCCCGCATCCCGGGGGTCTTCGAGCCCGATTTCCGACGCATCACCTTTGCCGCCGCCCGGCTCCCGGCGGCTTGACGCTTGGAGGTTTGTTTAATCATAAAGTTTAATCAGACAGTTAATACCAGGCATAATATCGGAGAACGGGTGTTTCGCAAGTCCATGGCTCAACAGCCTACCCCTCGTTCTTCTCGGGTCTTGCGTCTGGCGCCTGCCGAACCGTTCGCTACTATGAAGAAGACCCCAAAAAGGAGAAATCATGACCACGGCAGCACCAACGACCACCGCCGCCGTCGCCGAGGAGCTCGTCTCCTTTTGCAGGGCCGGAAACTTCATGGAAGAGATGGCGCTCTACGAAGTGAAGGACGGGAAGATCGTGCGCGAGCACTTCTTCTATAGGACGTCATAGGACGTCGAACACCTGACGGTCACCACCACGCGCGCGGACGGATCCGCGCGAACGGACACAGCGTCCATCTCGGAAGCGGCGTCGGTAGGCACCGACGCCGTTTCTGTTCCGCGCGATCCCTCCCCTTCGCAGCGCCTGGCGATCGAATCGGCGGCGAAGCCGCTACTCGTGCTCGCCGGCCCGGGCGCGGGGAAAACCTTCTGCCTGATCCGGCGCATCGGATTCCTGATCGACAAGCTCGGCGTCAAGCCCGAGCGGATCTGCGTTTTCACCTTCACCAACAAGGCCGCCGGCGAAATCGCGGAGCGCCTCGCGGGCGAGCTCGGACCGAGCGTGGAGCGCGTCAAGCGCGGAACCATCCACGCTTTCTGCGCCGAGCTGCTGCGCGAGTTCGGCGAGCACGTTGGACTGCAGCTCGGGTTCGGCATCGCCGACGAAGCTGACCAGAGGGCCGTCCTGCGCCGGCTCAAGGCGCCGGCAAAGATGCACAAGAGCGTCCTCGATGCATTCGCGCGCTACCGGTTCCGTGGCGAGCCGATGGGGCACCGGTATCAGACGTATTACGATGGTTACAAGCAGATCATGTCCGAGCGAAATGTGGCCGACTTCGATACGCTCGTGCTCAAAACCGCGGAGCTCCTCAGAATCGCCACCGTGGCGGCGGAAGTTCGGGCGCGATGGGACGTCGTGCTCGTCGACGAATTCCAGGACCTGAATCCAATTCAGTACGCCGTCGTTCGCGAGCTGGCTCGCGAGCATCGCCACGTGTTCGTGGTGGGTGACGACGAGCAGTCCGTGTATTCCTGGACGGGCGCCGACCCAAAGGTATTCAACGACTTCCGAAGCGGCTTCGGCATCGGGCTAGGCGACGTGGTCCATCTGCGTGACAACCGGCGGTGCCCGCCCGCTGTTCTCGACCCCGCGCGGCGCCTGATCGCGATGAACGAGTCGATCTTCGAGAACCGTGAGGCCCAGCGCACCACGCATGTCTCTCCATTTGCCGTGGCTGCCCTCAACTTCGTGGACGACGACAGCGAGACGGCCTGGATCATGGAAGATCTTCGCCGCGATCACGCGGCCCACGAGGGAACACTGGGATGGGGCGACGTGGCGCTGCTCTACCGAACGCACAAGATCGGTAGCGCGATCGAGACGGCCTTTCTGAATGCGGGAATCCCCTGCCGTCTGGCGCAGGGACGAGCCCTCGCGGATGACAAGATTGTCGCCTATGTCCTCGCCGCGCTGCGCGTGATAGCGAACCCACACGACGAGATTCAGCAGGAGCTGTTTTACCAGACTGTGCTCCCGGACGCGGTCTTCGATAGCGCGCGCGCCTGGGCGGAAGAAACGGGGCGCAGTCTCGTTCAGCAGCTGGAGCACATGGCACGCACGCTCCCACGCGAGCACGGAGACCGCAAGAAGATCTGGCGCGGCAACTACGCGCTCCAGAACCTCGCTGCCCTCGGGAAGAGCCACACATCACTGCGATCGCTCGTCGACGACATCCTCTCGGAGAAAGTCGGCACTTACCGCACTGTTCTCGAGGAACACCAGGAAGAGCTGAGCGACCCGGCGACGCACGAAGAAGCTGTCGCTATGGCCGAACGTGTTCAGCGCACGATCGATGAGGGACGATCCGTCTGGATTCCGCGCTCGGGTGGGGCCGAGATTGCCGCCAAGAAAATGCTGACGGAGATGGGCGTGCGCTCGGTATCCATGGGCGGAGCGCCAGCCGCCGACGCGCAGCGCGTGAGGCCGGAAGATTTTCCCACACTCGGATTCGGCCTCGGCCTCTTCAAGACCGCGCAGCTCGCGCGCACCAAATCGTTCGCGAACACGTTTCGCGACTTCACCGCGATAGACCTCGAGACCACGGACAAGGACGTGCAAAGCGCCGAGATCGTGGAGATCGCCGCGGTGCGGGTGAGAAACTGGAAGATCGTGGACGAGTACCGAACGCTGGTCAAGCCGCGGGTGCCGATCACATCGGGGGCGGCGGCGACGCACGGCATTTCCGAGCGCGATGTCGCCGACGCGCCGTACTTTGAGTCAGTGTGGCCGGCGTTCAGGGACTTCTGCGGTGCCGACGTGCTGGTCGCGCACAATGGGTATGTGTTCGACTTCCCGATCCTGCGCCGCATGGCGATGCACCTTCCGCGTGGAACCGATTTCTCGACGTACGACACGCTGCCACTCGCCCGGACGCTGCACGCCACCAGCCGCCGGCTGGAGCACCTGGCAAAACGTTATGGCATTCCGACCGGCCAGTCCCATCGCGCCCTCGACGATTGTCGCACGCTGGCGAAGCTCTTCCCGATGCTGAGCGAAACGAGAATCGAATACGCCCGCAAGACCGCGCTCGTGAATCTCCTCGATCAGCTCGGCATCATGCTCGCCCTCAGCGATCGCGACTCGCTGTGCGACGAAGCGCGCAAGATCTTCGAGTACGTTGCCGCCTACTCGCTCGGGCGTCACAGCGATTGTCTCGACCGTTACAACTCCGAGCGCGAGCTGAGCGGAGACACGTCACTCCCAACCGTCGACGATCTGATCACGCTCCTCGGCGGCCACCAGCTGATGGATCGGCTGCGGTCCGAGCGCTCGGCCGAGAAGCGATACCCCGAGACGATGGGAAGACTGCGCCGGCTGATCGAAGCGTGCTCTGCTGGTGACTTGTCCGTGCAGATATCCGCGTTCCTCGAGCGAGCCATTCTCTCCCGTTACGATGGCGCTGAGCCCCAGAAGAATCGCGTCAATCTGCTGACGATGCACTCGACCAAGGGCCTGGAGTTCTCACGCGTGTACATCGTCGGCGTCGAAGATGAGCAGCTGATTCCAACGCCGCGAAATGGAGTGCTTGGGAAACTGGATCTCGAAGAGGCTCGCCGACTGCTCTATGTCGGAATGACGCGGACGATCGATCGGCTGGTCATGACCCGCGTGAAATCCCGGGGCGAGAAGGCCACTGGAGGTCAACGGTTCCTCGATGAGATGGGGATTAAATCGACGGCTGGCTGAGTCCGGGTTCACCGCGTCGCGCACCCGATCGTTGATCAATGCAGTGGAGAGCGAGTGACTCTCCAGACAGTATTCCCAACATCATCAGCCACAAGCAGCGCGCCCTCCTTGTCGATCGCAACGCCAACCGGCCGCCCCATCGCCTCTCCATTTCCCTTGAGAAATCCGGTCAGAACGTCGATCGGCTGCCCGCTCGGCTTTCCGTTCGCGAATGGAACGAAGATCACCTTGTACCCGCTCCACGGCTTGCGATTCCAGGAGCCGTGCTGCCCCACGAACATTCCGTTGTTGAATCGCGGCGGAAGCGCCTTCGCTCCGGACCAGGTGAGGCCGAGCGATGCGGTGTGGGGCCCAAGCGCATAGTCGGGGATGATCGCGCGATCGATCAGCTCGGGATGTTGCGGCTCCACTCGATAATCGACGTGCTTGCCGTAGTAGCTGAACGGCCAGCCGTAGAATCCGCCGTCGCGCACGGAGGTGATGTAGTCGGGGACGAGATCGCTGCCGAGCTCGTCGCGCTCATTCACCGCCACCCACAGGGCGTGGCTCTCCGGCTCCCACGCGAGGCCCACGGGGTTGCGCAGACCCGTCGCGAAGACGCGATGATTGCCGGTAGCTCGATCGATCTCCCAGATGGCCGCGCGCGTCTGTTCGTGGAGATATCCGTTTTCCATCACGTTGCTGTTGGATCCTACGGAGGCGTATAGCTTCGTCCCATCCGGACTGGCGATGACGTTCTTCGTCCAGTGATGATTGATGCGACCCGCGGGCAGATCGACCAGCTTCACTCCGGGCGCAACGATGTTCGTCACTCCGGGTGTGTACGGGAAGCGCACGATCCCGTCGCTGTTCGCGACGTAGAGCGCATCGCCAACCAGCGTCATTCCGAAGGGCGAGTACAGTCCCGACAGAAATACGGAGCGCGTGTCCACGATCCCGTCTCCGTCGGTGTCCCGCAGCAGCACGATGCGATTCGGGCTCGCCACGCCGCTGCCTGATTTTGCCTGAAAGAATCTGAAGAAGAATCCCTTGATTCCCTTGCCGTCATCGGGTCGCTTCGGCCCATTCGTCTCCGCAACGAGCACGTCGCCGTTCGGAAGCACGTAAAGCCAGCGGGGATGGTCGAGGCCTCGTGCGAACGCGCGAACCGTGAGTCCTTCGGCCGCGACCGGTGTTGCGTCGTCCCGCCAGCTCTTCGCCGTCACGACGTTGATGACCGGAATGACCGACTCTCTTGGCCGAGGGATCACCGGATGGACACCGGTCTCGGCGGAAACAGGCAGGCGGGCCGGTGACCCGCAGGCGGTCGCAAGCGAGGCCGCGCCAAGCAAATAAATCCGGGGAAAAATACTTCGCATGAAGCTCGGGTGAGCGCAAGAATCACGCGCATCACGAGCGGATGATAAGTTTGAAATTATGGCTGAGCGCGAACGGCAGCGGACGGGCGGCGAGTGGCGAGTTCCGGTCGGCGGTGAGGAAACCTCAGCGGTTTTCGAGCCGGCGACGGGCGGGGCAGAGGTGGGAGTAGTCTTCGTCTGCGCCCATGGCGCCGGCGGAAACATGAACGATCGCGGACTCGTTCAGACCGCGAATGCTCTCCGTGAGCGCGGATTCGGCGTCGTGCGGTTCAACTTCCTCTACAAGGAAAAGAAATCCGGGCGCCCGGACCCGATGCCGCGACTCAAGGAATGCTACGCCGCCGTCGTCGCGCGTGCGCGCCAGGAGTTGAACCCCAGGACACTAATCATCGGCGGACGCTCGATGGGCGGCCGAGCCGCGTCGATGCTCGCCGCGGACGGATTCGACTGCAATGGGCTGCTGCTGCTCGCGTATCCGCTGCATCCTCCCGGCAGGCCGGACCAGCTGCGCGACGCCCACCTCCCCGCGATCAAAGTCCCCGTGATTTGCTTTAACGGCACACGAGATCCGTTTTGTACGCCGAGCCTGATGGAAGTGGTTCTCAAGCGCGTGACGACGAAGTGGGAGATGCATTGGGTGGAGGGCGCGGATCACAGCTTTCACGTCCTCAAGTCTTCGGGAAAGACAGACGCCCAGGTTCTCGATGAGATCGCCGATGCGAGCCGGGCGTGGTTGCAGGGCATCTGAGGCCTATCTCAAAACAGTCAAAGGAGACAAGCATGCTTGGTGATACCTCTGCGACGCTGATAATTCGGAGATGACTTGATGAAAACGACCACGAACGCTCTTGTGCTCGGCTGTGCTGTCGATACGATGGAACCTCGCACGCTTCTACGATTCGTCGTGCTCGGCATCGCCGCCGCGATGTTCGTCGTCGCGCCAATCGCGTCGGCGCAGCGGACTATCGGACGCAGGGGTTCCGGGGGACGCTACGCTTTTGTGAACGGCCTCAAAATGTACTATGAGGTTCGCGGCCCACAGCGGGGCAGGCCGATCGTGTTCCTCCACGGCGCGTTCTCGAATATCGAGTCCGACTTCGGAAAAATCCTGCCGACGATTGCGAAGACCAGGCAGGTCATCGCGATCGAGCAGCAGGGCCACGGCCGCACCGCGGACATCGATCGTCCGCTCACGTATGAGCAGATGGCAGACGATGTCGCCGAGCTGCTGAGGCAGCTCAGGATCACGAACGCGGACTTCGTCGGTTACAGCATGGGGGGCGGCATCGCAATGTACGTCGCCGTTCGCCACCCGGAGCTCGTGCACAAGCTGGTGTTTGCGGGGGGAGCGAGCTACGACCCGGACGGCTTCTATCCCGCGCTGCTCGAGGGAGAAAAGAAGATGACTCCCGATGCTTTTGTCGGGACGCCCTGGCTCAAGACGTACCAGAGGATTGCTCCCAACAAGGGCGATTGGCCGAAGCTCGTCGAAAAAATAAAGGTTCTCGACCTGAACTGGCGCGGCTTGTCGGAGGACCAGGTTCGATCGATCAAGGCTCCGACGATGCTGATCGTCGGCGATGCCGATGTCGTGCGTCCCGAGCACGTCGTCAAGATGTTCCAGCTGCTCGGCGGCGGAGTGCCGGGCGATCTCGTCGGCCTCCCACGTTCCCGTCTCGCGGTGCTGCCCGCGACGACGCACGTCACGCTCATCACCCGCACCGCCTGGCTGCTCTCGATGATCCCGGAGTTTCTCGACGCGCCAATGCCCGTGCAAAAAAGTCCAAAGTGAGGCTCGCCTGGTGACGGACGCAGCCGCGACCGCGGCGACCGCCACGCCAGCCGCGAGGTCGCCGGCATCGGCGGCACGGCCGGAGCGCCCGAAATACGATCGCTCGATCGTCGAGGGGCCGCTCCTTCCCGCGGTGTGGAAGCTGGCGTGGCCCACGATGCTCACCAACATCGTTGGCGGACTTCAGGGGATGGTCGATCAGGCGCTGGTCGGCAACATGATCGGATACAAGGCCAACGCCGCGATCGGCGTGAGCATGCAGATGTGGCTCATCGTCATGATCTTCATCTCGTCGCTGTTCACGGGGATGAGCGTGCTAGTCGCGCGGTTTGCTGGGGCCGGCGATCATGAGAAGGTGGACCGCACGGTCTATCAGGCGTTCGTGACGGCGATCG
>Ga0208078_1000062_pt1 | contig 33452 bp, 32 predicted proteins | sample NGESurdeep072012_3_FD_184468 | JGI IMG/M metagenome (GOLD analysis project Ga0208078, IMG submission 184468) | Arctic peat soil microbial communities from Barrow, Alaska - NGEE Surface sample 53-2 deep-072012 (SPAdes) | ecosystem: Environmental > Terrestrial > Soil > Wetlands > Peat ...
TCCGGCATCGCCGCCGCTTCCTTGCTGATGTTCTCGATGTCTCTCAGCACACTGGCGCAACGCACGCACTCGCTCAAATGCCGTTCGGCAGAAGCGCGACGCGAGTCGTCCAGCGTTCCCTCGAGATAGTCGGGGAGCGCGGCATCGAACGCTTCGCAGTTCATGTTGGAGCTCGTCATCGTTCCAGCGCCTCTCTCAAAAGAAGTCTCGCGCGATGCAGCTGCGCCTTACTCCCGCCCGAGGTGATTCCCATCATCTCCGCAATCTCCTCGTGCTTGTACCCTTCCACATCGTGGAGCACAAAAACCTTTCGCGCTCCCGCTGGTAGCCCAGATATCGCTTGCGCCAGGTCCATCCGCTCGACGTACATCGGAGCACGGGCGTCCTGATCCCACCGCTCGTCGTCGACATCGCCCTCATCCATTCTCGAGGCTTGCTTGCCCTCGCTCTTTCGCGCGTTCAACACCACGTTCACCGCGAGGCGATGCAACCAGGTCGAGAATGCGCTCTCTCCCCTGAACTGCGGGAGCTTCTCCCATGTCCTCACGAAGACATCCTGGGTCAGCTCCTCACCCTTCGTCCTGCTTCCGGCCATCCGCGCACAGAGTGAGAACACCCTGTTCGCGTGCGTCTGGTACAGCCGCTCGAAGGCCTGACGGTCCCCGCCGGCGGCTAGCGCCACGTCAGTGGAATCACCCATTGCTACGTGTGCCAGGTTGGATGCCGCCGCCATTCGATCGTTGTCCCTGGTTTGTTGCGTGATTGGATAACTCAAAGGGCTCAAAGGTTTGAATGCGGGACAATCGGCTTTTCCTGTGGCTGCAGATATGACAGTCTGGCCCGTCCCATTGGTTTGAACCGGCTTCGGGGGCGTTTCGGCGGCCTCGCTGACGACCCCGACACAGGGATCACGCGCCACCGCCCTCCAGGCCCAGAGCAAGCCGAAGCTCGCCCGAGCCCCGCTCCAGCTCCGCTGGGGTGCCAGCTACGAGCGTAACGTGACCCACCTTCCGCTTCTCAGTGGGTGCCTTCCCATAGAGGTGCAGGTGCGCTCCCTCCACCGCCATTACGCGCTCGAGGGGCGGAATGTGTCCGATGATGTTGAACATCACGGAGGTACCGCGAGGAGTCGTGGCCCCGAGTGGCAGCGACAACAAAGCCCGCAGGTGATTCTCGAACTGACTCGTTTCCGCGCCCTCGATGGTCCAGTGACCCGAGTTATGGACGCGGGGCGCCATCTCATTCGCGAACAATTCCCCATCGACCGAAAAAAGCTCCAGCGCGAGGACGCCAACGTACGCGAGACGATCCATCAGCCGCCGGCAGTATTCGGTGGCAACCGCGGCGAGCTCCGGTGTCACACTCGGCGCAGGCGCCGTCGACTGTCGCAGGATTCCTTCCCGGTGGACGTTTTCGATTGGTGGATAGAATACCTCCCGTCCGGCGGTGTCACGGACGCCGATCACGGACAGCTCGTGCTGGAACCCGACGTACTTCTCGACCAGAAGTTGCGATCCCTCGAGTCGCTGCCAGGCCGCTTCGAGCGACGCCGCGTCGCGGATCACGGCCTGTCCCTTTCCGTCGTAACCCATTCTGCGGGTCTTGAGGACGACCGGGAGCCCGATACGCGCGGCAGCGCGCTGCAGATCCTGGATCTGGTCCACTGGAGCGAAGGGAGGAGTGGGAATATCCAGATCGGTAAAGAGCTGCTTCTCCAGCAGCCTGTCCTGAGCGATCGCCAACGCCTTTACAGGCGGAAAAACCTTGATACGCTCGGCGACGAACCTCACCGTCGAGACAGGTATGCTCTCGAATTCGTAGGTGACGACATCCACGCCCTCGAGAAAGCGCTCCAGCGCCGCCTGATCACCATAGTCCGCGGCGATCAACTGACCGATCTGTCCGACTGGAGCGCCGGCGTTTGGATCGAAGAATCTGAACTCGATGCCGAGCTGATAGCCGGCGAGCGCGAGCATTCTTCCGAGCTGCCCGCCGCCGAGGACTCCGACTCTCACTCGCTCGCGGCCGGGTCGGGCTGAGCGAGAACCGCCTTGGTCTGCTCGGCGCGAAACGCGCGCAGCCTGTCTCTTATATCGGGCCGACTGATCGCAACGATTGACGCGGCGAGCAGCGCGGCGTTGATCGCGCCAGGCTTTCCGATGGCAAGCGTGCCGACTGGCACCCCCGCCGGCATCTGCACGATCGATAGCAGCGAGTCTATGCCCTGCAGCGCCTTCGACTCGACCGGAACGCCTAGCACTGGAAGCACTGTCTTGGCCGCCGCCATCCCGGGGAGATGCGCCGCGCCGCCCGCTCCCGCGATGATCACTTCGATTCCACGCTGCTCGGCGGACGCGGCGTATTCGAAGAGCAGATCTGGAGTACGGTGCGCGGAGACGATTTTCGTCTCGTGCGGGACCCCCAGGACATCGAGAATCTGAGCCGCGTGCTGCATGGTGTCCCAGTCGGACTTGGAGCCCATTATCAGTCCAACGAGCGCTTCGGCCACGGCGATTCCTCTCGGTGTTGTGATCCGGCTCGCGCCGCTTACAGCTCTCGGTCCAGTTGCTGGTCCACGTCGTCGAGACCGAGTTCAGCGCCGGCTACAATTTCGTAATCGAAATCGTCCTCGTCCGGCATGCCGACATCGTCCAACGCTCGTGGCTCGAGATCCTGCGACACGGTCTGATGCTCGAGCTCGAGTAGCAGATCGCTGATCCGGCAGAAGCTCCTGCGGTGGTGCGGCGTGATTCCGTGCGACGTGAGTCCGGCCACGTGCTCCCGCGTCGTGTAGCCGGCGTTGTGGTCCCAAATATACTGCGGATACCGCACGGCGAGCCGCGTCATCAGGAGATCGCGAGTGACCTTGGCGAGGATGGACGCGCACGCGATGCTGAAGCACCGCGCATCGCCGTGCACGACCGCCGTGTGCGGAATGGGAAGCGTGCGCATGGCGCGCCCATCGATCACTACGTAATCCGGCCTGACCTTCAGGCGCTCGAGCGCGCGCCGCATGGCAAGCACGCTTGCCTGATAGATGTTGATGCGATCGATCTCGCGCACCGAGGCAGCGCCGAGCGAGAATGCGATCGCGCGCTCGCGGATCTTGACGGCGAGCCGGACGCGCTGGTCGTGCGTCAACCGCTTGGAGTCGTCCACTCCGGCGATCGCGCGCGTGTCGGCGGGCATTATCACGGCGCAGGCGACGACCGGTCCCGCGATCGGGCCTCTGCCTACTTCGTCGACACCCGCGAGGAGCGAGCCCTTTGCGATGCGCAGGTCTCGCTCGATGGTGGTCCAGCGCTTCCGCCGCGGCATGTGCCGGCGGCGGGTTTGTCCTTCATTGGGATTTGTAGCTTCGGGGGCCGACTGGGGAGTGCCCGATTCGACCTCGTCCTGCATGCTGTTCTACGCTCGGTGAGCGAGGAGAGCGCTAGGCCTCGACCCCAGCCTCGGCTCCTGCCTCTGCTACGGTCTCCGAGCCCGGCACCGTCACCTTGGCCTTCCGCTCCCTGATGCGGGTAGCCTTGCCGGTCAGGTGGCGCAGGTAGTACAGCTTGGCGCGACGGACGCGTCCGCGGCGGACAACGACGATCTCCGCGATCATCGGGCTATGAACCGGGAAAATGCGCTCGACGCCGATGCCGTTGGAGATCTTGCGAACCGTGAAGGTCGCGCTGACTCCGCCGCCGCGCTTGGCGATGCAGACACCTTCGAAAGCCTGGATTCTTTCCTTGTCACCCTCGCGCACGCGCACGTTGACGCGGAGCGTGTCACCCGCCCTGAACGGGGGGATGTTGTCGCGGAGCCACTCTTTTTGGGTTTCGATGAAGGGATGCATATGGCGCTCGGGGCTGGAGTTAACAGCCTGGTAAAGACGTGTTTATGCGATTCTCGGGTAGCCACGAAAAGTAAACCCATAGCGGGGGCGACGCCAGTCGGACTAAAGCAACTGCAACTGAACGAGAGGTTAGCTGGAAGCTGCGGCGGCTAAAGCTCTCGACCGCCTACGGTCTCTCTCGTCGGCTCCGAGTCAGCCTCGCGCCCTCCTCTTCGCGCCATTTGGCAATTCGCGCGTGATCGCCCGAGAGAAGCACTTCCGGCACAGTGAGTCCGCGAAATTCCGGCGGCCGAGTATAGCTTGGCGCGCTGATTCCGCGACCAAAGAAGGAATCGCTGCGAGCGCTGTCGAGATCCGACATCGCCCCTGGGAGAAGGCGCACCGTCGCATCGATGATCGCGAGAGCAGCCGCTTCCCCACCACTCAGCACGAAATCCCCAAGCGAAATCTCTTCCGAGGCCAGGTGGTCCGCGACGCGCTGGTCGATGTCCTTGTAGTGCCCGCACAGCAACGTGAGCTCCTCGCCACTTGTGAACCGCTCGGCGTCCGCATGGGAGAAAACGCGGCCTCGCGGCGACAGGAGCACAATTGGCGGCTTGGTGTTCAGCGATTCCACTGCCTCGAAGAACGGCTGTGGCTTCATTACCATCCCGGCGCCGCCGCCGTACGGAGCGTCGTCCACTGTTCGGTGCTTGTCGTGCGTGAAATCGCGCAAGTCCACGATGTTGTACCGCACGCTGCCCGCCGCCGCCGCCCGCGATAGGATGCTCAGCCCGAGCGGTCCGCTGAAGAACTCGGGAAAGATCGTGACGACGTTGATTCTGAGCGGCACGCGCTATTCCCCGCCCAGAGACGCGTCGATCAAGCCGAGCGTGTCGTTGATCAGGATCTTGCGCGCCTCGATGTCCGTCCGGACGACGAGCTCGGGCCGATACGGAATCAGGACGCTTCCCCGTGGCGTCTCGATGTCGAGCATGAGTCCCTGGGGCAACTCGTAGAACGTCGTCACCGTGCCGATCTCCTCGCCGCTGGTGCTCACGGCCTTCATGCCGACGAGATCGTGGAGATAGACTTGGTCTTCCTGGAGGGGCGGCAGCTCACTGAATGGCGCTAGCAGGTAGCGTCCACGCCACAGCTCGGCGTTGTCACGGTCCTGAAGCTCTTCGAACCGGACGATCAGGCCCTTCTTGAACGGCCGCGACTCCGAGACAGTGAGCGTCGGCGTCTGATCTTGTCCCCCGGCGTCGCGGACGACGGCCAGATCGCCAGTGGGGGTCCCCGCAAAAACACGACTGCCGGACGCGAAGACAACGTCCGGCTTATCGGTGAGAGGCTCGACGACAACCTCTCCGCGAATTCCCTGCGCTTTGCGGATCAGCCCGACGATCGCGTATTCGGGCTCAGGCATGCGAGACCGTGGCGCTCTAGGCGCCGGGGGCTGGTTCGTCCGACATCTCGGTGACCGGGACCGCGACGACCTTGCGCTCGATGCCGATTCTCTGCTCGTGTCGCCGCTTGAGGACGCCGGCGCGCCGAAGGAGCGACCTGACGGTATCGGTCGGCTGGGCGCCGAGGTTGAGCCAGTGGTTGGCTCGGGCTTCATCGACCTGAAGCGAACCCTCATTGTTCTGACGGGGAGCGTACTGGCCGATGATCTCGATGAACTTGCCATCGCGCGGGCTCTGCGAATCGGCGATGAGAATACGGTAGAACGGCGCATTTTTCCGCCCGACGCGGCGGAGGCGAATCTTTACCATTTCTGGACTGCTCCCTTGAGGGTGTTAATGAGACGCCTTTTGCGCCTCTGGTCCGGGCTCCTCGCGACGCCGGAAGATCCGGTGCGCACCCGGTGGAACTGAGTCGTGGAATCTAACTGGTCCAGGCTTGCCGGCACATAGGGTAATCGGAACTGCAAACTGCAACTGAACTGGCGGGAGGCCCGAGTAGCGTAGGTGCCAGTTATTCAGTTCACGACGCCGGGACTTGCCTCTGTGGCGTAAAGGGTACTAGCACTTGCTTGTGTCATGACTCTACCGAGATAAGTCCCGGCGTAGTGAACTAACACACTGGCATCTATGCCCTCTGGCGCCTCCGGCCCGTTCAGTTTTCAGTTTCTTATCGACCGAACATCCCCGGCATTGACGGCATCCCCATCCGTCCCCCACCGGCCATCTTCTTCATCATCTTCTGCATCTCGCGGAACTGATCGAGCAGCCGGTTCACGTCGCTGATCGGCCGGCCGGCGCCCTTGGCGATGCGCGCGCGTCGCGATCCGTTGATCACGCCGGGATTCTTCCGCTCCTCGGGCGTCATCGAGAGCACGATCGCCTCGACGTGCTTCATCCGATTCGGATCCGCCTTCATCTGCTTGAGCGCCTTGGTGTTCACGCCCGGCAGCATTTTCAGGATTCCCTCCAGCGGGCCCATCTTCTGGATCTGCCGCATGCTGTTGAGGAAATCGTTGAGATCCATTCCCTCTTTGCGGATTTTTTTCTCGAGCCGCTTCGATTCGGCCTCATCGAATGAGGCCTGCGCCTTCTCGACGAGCGTGACGATGTCGCCCTGTTGCAGGATGCGACCCGCCATTCTCTCCGGATGGAACTCCTCCAGCGCGTCGGGCTTTTCTCCAACGCCTATATACTTAATTGGCTTCTTCGTCACGCCGTAGATCGAGAGCGCCGCTCCACCCCTGGCGTCGCCATCCATCTTGGTCAGCACGACGCCGGTGATGTCGAGAACCTGGTCGAATCCCTGCGCGATCTTGACGGCGTCCTGTCCGGTCATTCCGTCGGCGACGAGCAGAATCTCGGAGGGACGAAGCGCTTCCTTGAGACGCGAGAGCTCCTGCATCATCGCGTCGTCGATCTGGAGCCGGCCGGCGGTGTCGATGATCACTACACGGTCGCGCTCGCGCAAAGCCTCGGCGACTCCCGCGCGTGCGATCTTCACTACGTCCGTCGTGGTTCGGTCCGCGTAGACCGGAATCGACAGCTCGCGACCCAGCGTCTCCAACTGGTCGATGGCCGCGGGCCTGTAGACGTCGGCCGCAACGAGACGCGTAGAACGACCTTCCGCCTTGAGCTTTCGCGCCAGCTTGGCGGCGGTGGTGGTCTTACCGGATCCCTGCAGGCCCACCATCATCACCACCGATGGAGGCACCGTACCGAGCTTCAATCCCTCGCGGCGCTCACCCAGCATGGCGGTGAGCTCTTCATGTACGATCTTGACTAGCTGCTGCCCGGGAGAGACCGTAGTCAGCGCGTTGGCGCCCGTCGCCTTCTTTTCGACGCGCTCCAGGAATTCGCGCGTGAGCTGAAAGTTGACGTCAGCCTCCAGCAGTACCCGGCGGACTTCGCGCAGGCCCTCCCTGATGTCGGCTTCGGTGAGAACACCGCGGCCACGCAGGCGGGCGAACGTGGCTTCGAGCTTTTCGCTCAGATCCTCGAACATAGCCTTTAAACTTAGGCGCCGTTAACTTCTGAAACAACTGAAGCATCACGCCGTTCGCGAGGGACTGGATGCCGCCTGCCCAGCGTAAAGACGACATACTGCACGCAGAAATACCATCGACGCTGCCTCTCATGGCGCTTCGATCGACGATCGTCTATCCGCTCGGCACGATCGCCGTGCAAATGGGCGCGCCGGAGAACCTCGCGCTGCTCAAGGCCAACGAGCAGGCAGGCCTGATCGTGGGACTGGTTGTGGCGAGCGGTGACCACGACGATGTCCTCGATCCGGAGCGCTTCGTCGGACGCGTCGGCGTCGCGGCCCGCGTGCACGAGCGAATCAATCTCCCGGGCGAGACCGTTCAGATCACCCTGCAGGGCCTACGTCGCCTGGTAGTAGAGGGAGTCGTTCAGACCGACCCGTTCGCGATAGTCCGCGTCAAGCCGGCGAAAGAGATCGCGCCCGACGCCAACGAAGTGGACGACCTGATCTCCCGCATCGTCGCGGGAGCGGAGACGCTGGCCGAGCTGATCGAGCGGATTCCGGACGAAGTGCCGGCAATCCTCAAGATGAACATCTCCGATCCGGGGCGCTTCGCCGATCTGGCCGCGACAAATCTCAACTTCAAGGTCTCCGACAAGGACGAGATCCTTCAGCGGCTCAACATCGGGCAGCGACTCAAATTCCTGCTCGGCCGGGTTGAGCGGGAAGTCGGGCGGGCGCGCGTGGCCGAGGACGTGAAGCGCCAGACCGAGATCAAGATCGAGCAGCACCAGCGCGAGTTTTATCTGCGTCAGCAGCTGCGCGCGATCCAGTCTGAGCTCGGCGAGGGCGACCCGGGCGAAAAGGAAGCGATCGAGACGCTGAAAAAGCTCGAGGAAGCGAATCTCCCCGAGAAAGCCGCGCAGGAAGGGCGGCGCGAGATCGAGCGAATGCGGAACCTGTCCCCCGCCTCGAGCGAATATCAGGTCATTCGCACCTATCTCGACTGGATGCTGGCGCTGCCATGGAACGTCAAATCGTCGAAAGACGAAATCATCGAGCTGAAAAAAGTCGAAGAGCTGTTGGATAGCCGGCACTACGGCCTCAAGGAAGCGAAGGAGCGCATCACCGAGTACCTCGCTGTGCGGAAGCTGCGCGGCGGCGATCCGCATGGTCCGATTCTCTGCTTCGTCGGCCCGCCGGGCACCGGCAAGACATCCCTTGGCGAGGCCATCGCGATGTCCATCACCCGCGCCTTCTACCGCATTTCGGTCGGCGGGGTGCGCGACGAGGCGGAGGTCCGCGGACATCGCCGCACTTATGTGGGCGCGATGCCGGGCCTGATTCTGCAGGCGCTGCGACGTGTGCAGGTACGGGACGCGGTGTTGATGATCGATGAAATTGATAAAATGACATCCGGGGGTCCGTCCGGAGATCCTACCGCGGCAATGCTCGAGGTTCTCGATCCGTCGCAAAACTCGAACTTCGTCGACCACTACCTCAATCTGCCGTTCGACCTCTCGAGCATTCTCTTCATTTGCACCGCCAACAACCTCTTCGACATTCCCGCGCCGCTCCGCGACCGCATGGAAGTCATCCGCGTGCTCGGCTACACGGTGGAAGAAAAAGTCGAGATCGCATGGCGTTACATGCTGCCCCGCCTGCTCGAGGAGCATGGAATCACCGACAAGGATATCCAGTTCACCGACGAAGTCCTCGGCTACATCTCGAGCCGCTATTCGCGGGAAGCGGGACTCCGCAACTTCGAGCGGAACATCGCCGCGCTGATGCGGAAGCGCGCCCGCAAGAAGGCGGACGGCGAAGAGGGCGCATGGATCGTCGACAATCCGATGGTGACCGAGATCCTTGGGAATCCCACCTACACGCTCGAGGACGCGGAGCAGGAGCCGGAGATCGGAGCGGTCACCGGCATGGCGTGGACGGCCACCGGCGGCGATCTGATGGTCATCGAAGCTCTCCGCATGCCCGGTACAGGGCGCCTCACGGTCACCGGACAGCTCGGTGATGTGATGCGCGAGTCGGTCGATGCGGCGTATTCCTATGTCCGCTCGCGCGCGCACACGCTCGGCGTCGAGGATGTCGAGTTCAAGGAGTGCGACCTCCACGTTCACTTTCCAGCGGGCGCCATTCCAAAGGATGGACCAAGCGCGGGCGCCGCGGTGACGCTGGCGATTGCCAGCGTGTTGAGTCGCCGCCCCGTCCGTCGCGACATCGCGCTCACGGGCGAGATGACGCTTCGCGGAAAAGTGCTGGAGATCGGCGGTGTGAAAGAGAAAGTCATGGCTGCGTACCGCGCGGGGCTGCGACAGGTACTTCTGCCGAAGGCGAACGAAAAAGACCTGCGCGGTATTCCCGACGAGGTCGTGAACAGCATGACCTTCACTTTTGTCTCGACGATGGACGACATCATTCACCTCGCGCTTCTGCCCAAGCCGCCGGGAACCTTTGCTGACGCCGCCGAGCCGCACGGCGATGTGCCGGCCAGGAATGCGGTCGGCGATTCGAGCACGGCGTCGATCAACCGGTCGGAGTCGGAGTCGGCGGCGGCAGTCACGAAGTAGGTGAATCTCGAGAGTAGCTGGGTCCAGTTCGGCATCCACGTCTTCGTCGGAACTCTGGCGGGAGGGCTCTCCGACACCGTTGCGGTGTGGATGCTCTTCAATCCGAAGCAAAAAAAGTTCGGATTCATGGGAGCGATCCCGAAGAACCAGGCGCGGCTGGCGAAGAGTCTCGGCCGCACGGTCGGCGAGCGGCTGCTCACGCCCGGAGACCTGCAGAAGGAGCTAGCCCGCCCCGAGCTGTTGGCGGCGTTCCAATCGCGGATCGAGGACGTCATCACGACGATCCTGACCTCGCGTGACCCCCTCATCGACAAGGTTCCGCCCGCGGTGGTAACGGCACTGGAGGGCGCGATGACGGCCTACCTGCCGGTCGCTATGACGAAGCTCGGCGCGTTCCTGGGTCAGCCGACGACACGACTCAAGCTGCGCACCGCTCTGCATTCAATGTTCAATCGCTTCGTCGACGACATGCGCTTTCACGAGCGCGTATTCGCGAAGCTGATGATGACGGAGAAAAAATTCGACGCTGTCCTCGACGCGATCGAGAACGATGGCGTTGAGCAGGTCGTGGGTCTGCTCGAGGAGCCCGAGATCAGGGATGAGATCTCAAAGGCGATCCACGACGCGATTCTCACATATCTGCAGCAGCCGATCTCCGATATCCTCGGCGACGTCGAAGCCAAGAAAGATCCGGAGGCGCCGAGGAGACTCGCGGCGCAGGCGGCACCGGTTATCTGGGAATGGGTGCACGACCAGCTCCCGGAGCTGATCAAGAAGCTCGACGTGCAGGCGATGGTCGAGCGCAAGGTGATGGCGTTCAGCGTGGACCGCGTCGAGGAGATTCTGCGCAGCGTGATTCAGAACGAGCTGAATCTGATCATCACCACCGGTTACGTGCTTGGCGGCCTGATCGGAGTTTGCACGTTCGGCCTGCAGAAGCTGCTCGGCCTCTAGCTACTCCTTGAGCGTCACCTGCGCCGTGTTGATGATGTTCGGGTTCGCTCCCGCGGGAATGTCCATGTAGATCACGACCGGGCGACCCTGAATTTCCATGGTCGAGACCTGGACCGTTCTTCCCGCCGCTGAATACTTCTTGACGAGATCGGTCGAGCTCTTCGCCGCCTTGGTCGAGTAACGTGCCTCGACAGCCTGCCCGGCGATATGGAAGAACTCGCCTGCTTCCACCGGCGAGTCCCAGACGGTGAGCCACACTATCCCCTGGCCCTGCGGCGTGTTCACGACCGCGTAGCGATCGCCGTCCCATCCGGTCGCACCGCGCACCGCTTCGTTCTGGTCGTTCAGCTGCTGGAACAGGAAGAGGCGAGTCTCGAACTCGCCGAGGTCGTTCTCGTAAACCTTGGTCGCGTTGGAGAGGGTCCCCAGAGTAACTCGCGTGGGAGCGTCGCGCGTCAGAAAAAAGGCCGCGGGATGGATTATCTGCTCGGTCGATACCGGCATGTCCTGGTAGATGATCGAGCCCGGCTTCCGTTCCTTGTAGTTGCGATAGAACTCGGCGCCGCTCAGATACGGAAAGATCATCGTCTCCTGAATCGTTCGCGGAGCGGATGCAAAAACGGGCTGCGATCCCCGTTCGTCGCGTATCATCTCCCTGATGCGATCCCAGCCTCCGGGTAGGTTGATCGCGATATTGGAGCCGCCGAGCATGGTCGAGATTTGCTCGTAGACCGCCTGCCCCTCGAAGACGGACTGCGCCGCCGACAGCCGGTCGTTGTCGTCCTTGACCTTCTGAACCGAGTCGAGACTGATGTACTGGTCCTGCAGCGCATGCACGAGCTCGTGGGTGATCGTCAACCCGACCATGTCCTTTGGAGCGCCATCGACGACGTAGAGCACCTTCGTGTGCGGGTCGTAGTAGCCGACGATCTGCTCCTCGAGCAGGCTGGTGAGAAACGCCTGCAGCTTCAGCGTGTCGGGGATCATGCCGAACAGCTTGTACGCCGCCTCCTGGCCCGCGATGTCGTGCGCGGCCAACGAGTCGGTGAATTGCTTCGTCACGAATTCGCGCACCTGCTCCTTCGAGCGTGTCTCCACCTTTGGGGGCGTCTTGTATTTGAGCCCCACTGCCTTCTCGATCATCGGAATGGCTTCGGTGACTTCCGCGGCGTAGGGGCCTTCATATTTCGGCTTCTGGCTTTCACACGCGGACACCAACGTCAGAAGCGCACCACTGACCAGGACGAGACTTCGCTTAAGCTGAACGCTCATTAGAACACAGATTAGAGGAGAGCTACGAGGTGTTGCAACCGCTTCAAAGCCCGGAGACGCGCAGATACCATGCGATGATCGCATCTCCGTGAACCAGGGCGACGAGGGCAGCGGGCGCAAGAAAGACGCCGAAAGGAAGCTCGCGCTTGCGCCATGCTCCCCCCGTTTCGAGCGCGAGCTCCGTCTGCCCCTTGTCGTCGGCGAGTCCGCGCGCGGACAGCGGATACACGATAGCCAGCAAGACTATCGGAGCGATCACGGCGGCAATGAAGATCGTGAGCAGCGACCGCGCCGGGCCCACCGCCGCGCCTACGACAGCCATGAGCGTCACGTCGCCAAAGCCCATCGCCGGACGCTTGAGCCAGACTTCGCCGAGCCATCCAACGATCGAGATCGCGCCGGCGCCTACGCACATCCCGAGTATCGCGTCCCACGGCCCGGCAAACGGCTCAGATTCTCCGAGGTACAGCGCGACAAACGACGTCAGGAGGACGAAGAACAGCCCGAAAACCGTGAAGCCGTCGGGAATGAGGAAGTGCTTCGCGTCGGTTATCGCGATCCCGAGTAGCACCGTCGCGAAAACCGCCACCCGGAAAGCCGTGAACGTCATTCCCAGGTGGCCATAGGCGTCGAGCCAGATCAGTCCTACCAGCAGCTCGACGATCGGATACTGGATCGAGATTCGCTCGCGGCAGCTGCTGCACTTGCCGCGCAGGATCAGCCAGCTCACGATCGGGATATTCTCGGATGCCTTGATCTGGTGGCCGCATTTGGGACACCTCGATCTTGGCTTCACCACTGAGAGGCCTTCGGGCCAGCGTCCAATGCAGACGTTGAGGAACGAGCCCATCACCGCTCCAACAACGAAAACGTAGATGCCTTCGAGAATTTCAATCATGATCGAAGCTGATAGAGAATGATTCCGGTCGCAACCGCGACGTTGAGGGACTCGACGTTGCGGGCGATGGGAAGCGAAACAATGCGTTGCGCCTTCGCGCGGATCGCGGGAGACAATCCGGAGCCTTCGTTACCGACGGCGATCGCGAGTCGCACTGGAGCGCGGCCGTTTTCCAACGGGCTTCCTCCGGCGTCGGCCGCCCACAGGTCGATTTTTTTTGCCGCGAGAAAGCTCAATAGATCGTCAATCCCCGCGTGAAAGGCCTGGTGCTGAAACTGTGCGCCCATCGAGCTCCTGATCACCTTGGGGTTCCAAAGATCGACCGTGCCGGGAAGTGCGATCGTCGCCGTGGCACCGAGTGCCGCCGCCGTACGGACAATGGTGCCCGCGTTGCCGGGGTCCTGCACCCCATCAAGGACGATCAAGCGGCACACTCCGGCGACATCGAGTGTATCAAGTGAGCGCTCGGGAACTTCTCCGATCGCGATGACACCCTGCGGCGACTCGGTTTCGGCGGCGGACCGGAAGTCTTTTTCGGAGACCTCGGTCACCTCGATGCCGGACTCGTCGAGAGTCTTTCGCAAGGCCTGGCCTCGGGGCGCGTCGGCGAGTTGGGGAGCCACAAGCGCGCCGCGAACGGCGAGGTCCGAGCGAAGCAGCTCCTCGACCGAGCGTACGCCCTCGGCCACGAAGAGCGAGTGCTTTTCGCGCGCCTTTCTACGGCTCAGATCGCGCGCCAGTGTCAGGAGTTTCACGTGTTGGTTTTGCAGGGCTCAGCTGGAATAGGACTTGCCTCCGCGTCTCATTTGAAATCCCATTGCTGGAGTAACAATGAAGCGAATTGTCGTAGGTATCGCGATTACTTGCTCCCTTACTGCGTGCGCCATTTCGCAGCAACAGGAAGTGCAGATGGGACAGGAATATGCGCAACAGATCAACGCGCAACTACCGATCGTCCAGGATCCGGAGATCAATCGCTATATCAACGTCCTGGGAGACTCGATTGCCAGGCTAACGGCCCGCCGTGATCTCGACTGGCAATTCTTCATCGTAGACTCCAAGGAAGTAAACGCTTTCGCGGTGCCCGGCGGCTTCGTCTACGTGAATCGCGGTCTCATCGAGCGCGCCGACCAAATGGACGAGCTCGCGGGCGTGCTGGGTCACGAAATCGGACACGTGGTGCGCCGGCACACGGTGAAGCAGATGGAGAAGGCGCAGGGCGCAAACATCGGCGTGACCCTGGCGTGCGTTCTCACGGGCGTCTGCAACAATCAGGCTGCCGGCACGGCGATCAATGTCCTCGGCGGCGCCGTGTTCGCCCGCTTCAGCCGGCAGGACGAGGCCGAAGCGGATCAGGAAGGGTTCAAGAACACCGTGCGGGCCGGCATCAGCCCGGTCGGAATGGTGACCATGTTCCGAAAGCTGCTCGAGGAGCGGAAAAGCCATCCGGGCGCCGTCGAATCGATGTTCCTGACGCACCCGCTCGAAGAGGATCGCATTCAGGCGGTTCAGGCGCAAATCAACCAGCTGCCACCCGCCACCCTCGCATCACTCGGCGCCGATACGCGCAACTTCCACTCGTTCAAGGCGAGAATTCTGTCGTTGCCGCCGTCGCCACCGCCGCGCCAGGTCCAGTAACCGGCGTCGGTTTCCCGCTCGATGATGCGCCGTGATCTTTCGCGGCGCATCTTTCGTTTATGAGGATAGCGCTCACAATCGCGGGCTCCGACTCGGGTGGCGGCGCCGGGATCCAGGCCGATCTGAAGACATTTCAGAGATTCGGCGTGTTCGGAACGTCGGCGATCACCGCCATCACAGCGCAGAACACCCAGGGCGTCAGCGGTTGGGACGCAGTATCGCCCGCGATGGTTCGCGCGCAGATCGATTCCGTCGCCGAGGATCTATTCCCGGGCGCGTTCAAGACCGGGATGCTCGCCAACGCGGCAGTCGCGACGATCGTCGCCGCGGCGATCCGCGACCACGACCTCCGCAACTACGTGCTCGATCCGGTGATGGTCGCGACGTCGGGCGATGTGCTGTTCGAGCCTGACACGATCGAGGTCATCCGGCGCGAGCTCGTTCCGCTGGCGGCACTCGTTACGCCGAACATCCACGAAGCGGCGATTCTCATCGGCGAGGAGATCGACGATGAAGATTCCATGGAGCATGCCGCCGAGGTGCTGGTGAACGAGATGGGAGCGCAAGCTGCCCTCATCAAGGGCGGTCACCTCGATTCGGGCAACAGAGTCGTGGACATGCTTTACGACGGAGACATCCGCACTTTTCGCGGGCAGCGCCTCGACACGACGAGCACTCACGGGACCGGCTGCACTCTGTCGGCGGCGATTACGGCGCAGCTGGCCAAGGGGGAATCGCTGCACGCGGCAGTGCGCAGCGCGATCGATTACGTTCACAACGCGATCGCCACAGCGCCGGGGCTTGGATCTGGACACGGGCCCCTCAACCACCTTGCCGCCGACACCTGACGACCTCGACGGCAGCCGCCGACGGCCTATCTGATCGCGGACAATTGAGGCGCGGCGGAGCGCGCGACAAACTCTGTCACCAGCGACTCGAAGGCGGCGCTGACGCGTTTGGTTGTCTCCAGTACTTCGGCGTGACTGAGCGCTGAGCCAGTGACCCCGGCCGCGGCGTTCGTGATGCAGCTCACACCCGCGACTCGCATACCCAGCGCTCTGGCCACGATGACTTCAGGAACGGTCGACATTCCAACCGCGTCAGCGCCGAGCAGCCGCAACATCTTCACTTCGCTCGGAGTCTCATAGGACGGGCCCAGCAGTCCGGCGTACACGCCTTCACGAAGCGTGATGCCGAGCTTTTCCGCCGACGTGCGCAGGAGCCACCGAAGACCGGGGTTGTATGCGTCGGTCATGTCGGGAAAGCGAATCTCCCCTTTGCGCGCCTCTCCGACGAGAGGATTTGTTCCCATCAGATTGAGATGATCCGAGATCATCATCAGGTCTCCTACCGCCAGCTTGGATGAGATTCCACCGGCGGCATTCGAGACGAAGAGATCCTGCGCGCCAAGCGCGTGAAATACGCGGACAGGAAACGCCGCGAGCGCGGCGGGATGTCCCTCATACATGTGGAATCGGCCGCTCAACGCCACGACATCACGCCCGCCCAGTGACCCGACGATGACGGCGCCCTCGTGTCCCGCGACCGTTGCCTCGGGAAAACCGGGAATGTCGCGGAACGGAATGTGGGCGGCATCGCCGATGGAGTTCGATAGCCCGCCCAGCCCCGAGCCGAGTATGATTCCGATCTTTGGCTGTTGAGATTCGGAGCGCTTGCGAATCGCGGCGGCGGCTGTGATCACCGCCTCTGTCGAGTATTCGCCCTTCATTCGTCCGGCCCGATGAGCTGTTCGATCTTGTCCGACACTTCCTCGATCAGCATGAGGCGCTCCTCCCAGGGAAGAAATGCGCTTTCGAAGCCGTTGAGCGCAATGCCGGCCAGCTCTTCAACTGTGAGGTCGAGGTGCTCCGCCGCAAAGACGTATTCGTCCGTAAGCGTAGTCGCGCTCATCAGACGGTTGTCGGTGTTGAGCGTCACGTTGAGGCCGCGGTCGAAGTATTCGCGGAACGGATGGGTCGCGTATGAATCGGCGACACGCGTCTGCACGTTGCTGGTGAGACAGACCTCGAGCGCGATCCGTCGATCGTTGACGTACTGAGTGAGATCCGCATCCTCTATGAGCCGCGTTCCGTGGCCGATGCGGTTCGCCCCGCACACGTGCACGGCCTCCCGCACCGATTCGGCTCCATCACCTTCACCGGCGTGAACAGTGACCGCGAGATTGTGCTCACGCGCGTACCTGAAGGCCTCGACGTGGCGCGCCGCTGGATTCCCCCTCTCCCCTCCGGCAAGGTCGAACGCCACCACGCCGTCGTTCCTGAACTCGACGGCGAGCCTGGCCATCTCGAGCGAGCTTTCAGGCGGCAATTGGCGCAACGCGCAGATGATGAACCGCGCCGTGATGTCGAAGTCTTTCTCGGCGCGACGAAGGCCGCGCAGGGGGGCCTCGACCGCTTGCACGAGCGTGAGTCCCTGAACGACGTTCAGGAGCGGAGCATTTCGCACCTCGATGTAGCGCACACCGTCTTCGACTGCGTCCTCGACCAGCTCATAGGCGATGCGCTCGAGGGCGTCCTCGCTTTGCATGACGGAGATCGTCACGTCGAAGCGCCGCAGGTAATCGTCGAGGTTCTCGGCGTCATCCACCCTCATGAATTCCGCCAGCTCCTCCGGCGTGTGCCTCGGCAGCTGGACCCGATGCTCCCGCGCCAGCTCCAGAAGCGTTGACGGCCGAAGTGAGCCGTCCAGATGGCAATGCAGGTCCGCCTTTGGGAGCTGGCGGAGCTTGTTAGAAAAAATTGAAAGTGGCATTACAATGGGTTGAAGTCCTGGTCGTCGCCGGCGGCCTGCCGAGCGCGAACGATGCGAAAAATCGCGCCGCTGTGCACGGGGGTGTTGTTGGCCGTCACAATCCCGCGGCTGTCGGTGATCATCCGCTCGCCGCTGCGAACCGCCACGGCCTGCGTTTCATCCCAGGATTCGACCGCCTCGAGAGCCGTCGCCGCGGCGTCGACATCGACCGGGCGGCCATTGATGTAGATGCGGACGGTCTCGCTCACGGTAAGATGGGAGCGATGCGTACTTCCGCCGGCGCGGTAATCGGCTGCGGGAGCGTTTTCAGATAGTCGATGAGTGCGTCGAGGTCTACGATGTTGAGCGGCTTCGATAGAGTGGCGCGCCCGCCCGCGTTGTACCCTTCTCCTCCGGTCGCGAGGAAATCGTTGACGGTTACGCTGTACGTCTTCGTGTCGGAGAGCGGGGTGCCATCCGACATCGTCACCGAGACGATGCGCGCGCCCTTGGGCCGCGTGGGATCGTACTTGATGGTGAGGCCGCTGACGTGATCGTCCACCGAATTCCTGGCGAGCATGGCCTCCAGCAATCCCCGCAGTTGGGAACCGGTCATGGTGAGAGCGTACAGCGTGTTTCCGAAGGGCTGGATCTCGAACAGCGATCCGTACGTTGCGTCGCCCGCACGGAGCTCGGTGCGGATTCCCCCGTTGTTCATGATCGCGACATCGCCCTTCCCCGCCCAGCGCTGCGCATCGGCGATGAGATTGCCGAGTGGATATTGGGGACCCTGGCGCGGGAGGGTCGTCGGGATGGTCGCAACGTGACGGCTTACGAGCGGGGCGACACGCGCAACCGCCCTGCGAACTATTGAATCAATCGCGGGGACAGGCTGAATTGTGTCCGAGGCCAGCTCGCGCACCTGGTGTCGAACAGGGAGTCCCGCGCTACTGCCTATCGGCAGATCGAGGACGTCGATTGCGCGGCCGCTCGAGCGCGCCTGCACGATCGGAATTCCCTTGACCTCGGTGTTGACGAGCGTGTGGGTGTGTCCGCTCACGACAGCGTCGACCTTGGTCGTGAGCTTGCGCGCGAAGTCTATGATCTCTCCGCCACAGTCCGTCGCCCCGTCCCTGCCGCAGCTCGCTCCGGCGTGTGCGATCACCACCACGAAGTTCGCGCCGCGTTTTCTGAGCGCGGTTCCAATGCTGTCCACGATCGGCGCAGGATCGTCGAAGCGCAGCCCCACGACATTGCCGGCGCGAGTCGACGTCGGAGTGGAGACGGTGGATACGCCGATGATTCCTATACGCGTGGCACCCCGCTTTACGATCGTGTCGTTGCGGATCCATTTGACGTCGCGCCCGTCGGTGTATCGAACGTTGGCGCCAAAGATTCCGAACTTCGCCTGCCGCATGCGGGCGCGGAGCGAGTCGGTTCCCCAGTCGAACTCGTGGTTGCCGAGCGCGGCCGCGGCGTATCCCATCCTATTGTAGTACTCCACCACTGGCCGGCCATACGCGAGGTTGGAGGCGGGCGTGCCCTGGAACATGTCGCCGGCGTCGAGCAAGAGAGTCTCGCAGCGCGGAGCGCATTCGTTGCGGGCGCGATCGATTGCCGCGGCGACGTAGGCAGCACCACCGCGGCGGACGCCGTTCACATCCGGACGGGGCTCGAGCGCACCGTGGAAGTCGTTGGTGGCGATGATGCGAAGGAAGCGCGTTCCGGTTGGGAACGGAGGCCGCGACGCATTCACGCTTGCTGGTGCCAGCGGTGCAACAGCGGCAGGCTCGAGGATGACATGGAGGATGCGCCCGGATAACGCGGTTTGACCCCCGATCGGTACGTTCCCGTTGACCAACCTCCAATTCAGCTTGAAATAATCCGCTTGCCTGACCACGCCTCGCGTCTTCACCTCGTCGATCAGGAGCTGCCGGATTTCCTGCTGCTTGTCATAGACCACAGGCGCACTGCTCAGCATCGCGTAGCCGCCACCCCCGGTTTGGCGGTAATTGTTGAGTGCCATCGTGAACGAGTCGTTATCGCGGACAGCCGCACCCTTGTAGTCGAGTCGCGCAATCCTCGATCCGACCGGCCGCGACACATCCATCACGTAATCGACGCCGGACACGATGTCGAAGTTGTAGCCCGGGATGTGCGGATCCGTCTCGAGTGGAGCAGTCGGTGAAGCGGGTGTCCGATAATATCTGCTGCTGAACTCCAGATAATCACGGAGCTGCTTTCCGCTGATCTGGACCGCGCGGAGCGTGTTGTCGTATGGATAGAGCTGCGCAACCTGCGCGATGGTGATGGGACCCGGTCCCATCACCACATCGGTCGAGAAAGCCGCCGTCGACGCTAGATCGCTTCCGGCCGCTTTTCTCTCAGTTTCGAGAATGAAGTCGATGAGCGGCGTGTCCTTGAATCGCGCCGAGTCCGCGCTCCAGCGCTCGGACGTGGATCCGATCGGTGTCGTCACGTAAGCCACGGTCTCGCGATGAATTGCGTCCGTCGCGGCAAGGACCGCCGCGTTCTCGGCGTGTCCGGCCGACTGGACGATGTCACTCCTCTTCTCGCTGACGATCCACCGGCCGCCCGATCGCGACACGACCAGATGCGCGACGCCAACGCTCGTCGCCCAGTTCTTTGGCTGAACGAGGAGCGTCTGGCCGATCGTGCTGCCACGATTCTCCTTGTGTGAGTGCCCGTAGAGCACGAGGTCGATTCCAGGAACTTCGCTGGCGACCCGCGCCGCGACATTCTCGCTCGGCACGCCCGTGGTCAGAGTGTCATAGCTCGAGGGCTCATTGAGGCCCGAGTGCACGGTTACGAGCACGATGTCCGCGCCAGCCGCGCGAGTCTCCTGAACGGCTTGTCTCACCGCGGCCACTATGTCGCCAAAGCGCAGGCGCCCTTTGATGTTCTCGGCATCCCACAGCGTGACGCCGGGCGTCGTCGCGCCCACGATCCCAATTTTCAGACCCGCACGCTCGATGATCGTCCACGGACGATATGCGTGTACTCCCTCGGGATCGAGCCGGTAAGTGTTGGCGGAAAGAAACGGGAATTTTGCCTGCCGCACAGCTGAGTCGAGGTAGGGAACGCCGTAGTTGTATTCATGATTTCCGATTGCCGAGGCGTCGTACTGCATCGCATTCATCGCGGCGATGATCGGGTTCGTGCGATCGCGGGAGACCCGGGCCGCCACGTATGCAAGCGGATTCCCCTGAAGCAGATCCCCAGCGTCGAGCAGGATCACGCGCCCCGGATTGGCGGCGCGAACCGAATCCACGATCGTGGCCGCCCTCGACAGGCCGCGCACGGCGTCCACCTGGTTGGCGTAGTAGTCCCAGGCCCTGAGCCGTCCGTGAACATCAGTTGTAGTGGCGATGACGAGATCGACGGGCTCCGTCGAACGGGGCAGCTGCGCCGGGGCGCAGGCCAGGGTCAGCAGCAGAATGAAGTTAAGCGCTCGCAAGGTCATCTCTTCTGAAAATCATTTCACCGGGTGAATTGCAAAGCTAGCGGCGCGGTGCCGGGCGAGGGAGTGCAACGTTATCGTAACGTGTTCGTGACAGTCGGCGAGTTGACGCCGCCTCGGGAGTTCAGACAACTTCCACACGTGACCGAACAGAGCGCTGCTGTGGAGCGCGTCCTAGTCGTTGACGACGAGCCCGACATCGTCGCGCTCGTGGCGTATCACCTCGCCAAATCGGGCTACTCGGTATCGACTGCGACGAGCGGGCCCGAAGGGCTTGCCGCCGCGCGACGGGATAAGCCATCGATAGTCGTCCTCGACCTCATGCTCCCCGGCCTCTCTGGACTCGAGGTAATGGAGGAGCTTCGCTCGGACAGCGCGACCTCTCGCATTGCGGTGTTGATGCTCACGGCCCGGCGGGAAGAGAGTGACCGCATAAAAGGTCTTACACTCGGCGCCGACGACTACCTGACCAAGCCGTTCAGTCCACAGGAGCTGGTGCTCCGCGTCGCCGCGATTCTCAGACGCGTGAAGGCGGGACGCGAGGAGTCGGAGGACGTCAAGCAGATTGGCCCCCTGAAGATCGAAACCACCGCACACCGTGTCACAGTAGACGGTCGCGAGATCGATCTGACTCCGACCGAGTTCAAGCTTCTCCTGCTGCTCGCCGAGCGAAAAGGCAGAGTGCAGCCGCGCAATCTGTTGCTCGAGACCGTCTGGGAGGCAGCGCCGGACATTCAGACGCGGACGGTCGACATGCACGTGCAGCGTCTCCGTGCCAAGCTTGGCGCAGCCGGTGATCTGATCGAAACGGTTCGCGGTTTCGGCTATCGCATTCGAAACGTCAGCGAGCGGTCGTGAAGCTCGCGCACCGACTGCTTCTCCAGTCGCTCGCGATCATCGCTGTAATGGTGATCTCGGTCGTCGTCATCATCGACATTCAGCTGCACGCGAGCATCACCGAGCAGACGACTCACGACCTGGCGGGAGAGGCAAGACTCCTGGCGACCCAGTGGAGGTCGAGCGTTGATCCCGACTCGCTGGCGGATGAAGCGGGTGTCGCCACCGGACACAGGATCACCCTGATCGATTCCACCGGACACGTTGTTGGTGATTCGGAGTTCGACGGGCCAGCCCTCCAGGGCCTGGAAAATCATAGCAATCGCCCGGAAGTAATCGACGCGCGGAAGAACGGGGTCGGGTCGGTTCGGCGCATGAGCCCATCCACCGGCGAAGAGCAGCTCTACGTCGCCGTCAAGGCACCACGGGGCGTCGCTCGCGTCTCCGTGACGACGGTAGCAGTCGAGGGAATCTTCGCGAGAGCCCGCAACGGCGTTCTTGTGGCCGGGCTCATTTCCTTCCTGCTGGCCGCCATTCTCGCCGTGCTTTTCTCCCGTGCAGTCTCGAAACCCATTGTCGACCTGAGCAACGTCGCGCGCTCGCTTGCCGCGGGCGAACGAAATCGGCACCCCGCGCTCGCCGCGCCAGGCGAGGTTGGAGATCTCGCCGACGCCGTCCACCGCCTGGCAGAACAGCTCGAAGCGCGGATATCGGCGCTCGCGGCGGAGCAATCAATACTCTCCGCACTCGTCGAAACCCTGAACGAAGGCGTGATCGCGATTTCTCCGTCGCGCGAAGTCGTGCGCATCAACGACACGGGACGCCGCCTTCTTTCAATCGCGCGTCCCATTCCATTCGGGATCGACTTCCTGCCTCGCGACGCGACGTTGCGTAACGCGATCTCGCTCGCCCTGAGCGGCACGGAGACCGAGCCGGAAGAAATAGTCATCGGTGACACGACGCTCTCTCTGACTGCGCGTCCTCTCGTGAACGGCGGCGCGGTCGTCGCACTCTTCGACCTCACGCCCATCCGGAAACTCGAAGCCGTCAGGAGAGATTTCGTTGCTAACGTCTCCCACGAACTTCGTACTCCCCTCACCATCATCGGGGGTTTCGCGGAGACGCTTCAGGATCGTGACGTTCCGCCGGAGGTGCGGGCCGAATTTGCAAGAACGATCTTTACCAACACCCAGCGCATGCAGCGAATCGTCGACGAGCTGCTGGACCTCTCGCGGATCGAGACCGGACATTGGAAGCCACGGCCGGAGGCGATACGCATCGCGGACCTGGCAGCGGAGGTTTTTGGACGAGTTGCGGCCAGCGCGAAGGCGAAGGGCGTCACGCTCGACACCGCAGTGGATGCGGGCGCGCAAACGATTTACGCGGATCGGACCGCGCTCGAACAGATCCTTCTCAATCTCGTGGAGAACGCGATCAGGCACACCGGCGAGGGAGGGCGGATCACGATCCGGACTCTGCGTGAAGGCGACGGAGTCTCTCTGTCAGTCGGCGACACGGGAAGCGGCATTCCGCCCGAGCACCTGCCGAGGATCTTCGAGCGCTTCTACCGTGCCGACAGCGGCCGCTCGCGCGAGGCCGGCGGCACCGGACTCGGGCTCGCAATTGTGAGGCATCTCGTTCAGGCGCATGGAGGTAGTGTCCGGGCGGAGAGCGTCGTGGGCGCCGGCACCACCATTAGAATTTTCTTCCCCGACGGAGCAACCGCGGCCCAATCGTGACAAATCCTTTACCTGCGGTGTGACTGTCCGTGACGTGGCTGAGAGAGTTTGTAGCGCGACAAACTTCCTCTCACGGAGTCACAAGTGATCAAAACGGTTCGCAGCATTGCTGTCGCCCTCTCGGCGGCAGCGCTTCTCTCAGGTGGTGTTGCCTCAGCACAATCAGTGGATCTGACCGGAGCAGGCGCGACGTTCCCCTATCCCATTTATTCGAAGTGGTTCTCGGATTACGCACAGAGCACCGGCGTCAAGATCAACTACCAGTCGATCGGCTCTGGCGGCGGCATCAGACAGCTGTCTGAACAGACCGTCGATTTCGGCGCCTCCGACGGACCGATGACCGACCAGGAGCTCGCCGGCGCCAAAGGCGGTGTAGTGCTCCATTTCCCGACCGTGATGGGCGCGGTCGTCATCACATACAACGTTCCCGGCCTCAATCGCCCGCTGAACCTGAGCGGCGATCTCATCGCGGACATCTATGCAGGGAGGATCACCAAGTGGAATGATGCGCGGATTGTCGCACAGAACCGCGGGGTGCCTCTTCCCAATTCTGACATACTCGTCGTCCATCGCTCGGACGGCAGCGGCACCACCTACATTTTCAGCGACTACCTCTCGGCGATAAGTCCGTCCTGGTCGAGCTCGCTCGGCAAGGGCAAGGAGATCAAGTGGCCCGTCGGACTTGGAGCTAAGGGCAACGAAGGCGTCGCGGGACAGGTAAAACAGATGCCGGGCTCCCTTGGTTACGTCGAGTTGGCGTACGCAAAGCAGAACGGTCTCCCCTACGCCAACGTCCGCAACGTGGCGGGATACTATGTAACCCCTTCGATCGCTTCCGTAACGGCCGCGGCTGCCGGCATGAAACTCCCGAAGAACACCGACTACCGCATTTCGATCGCCAACGCTCCGGGCAAGGATTCGTACCCGATCTCGTCGATGACCTGGCTTCTCGTTTATCAGAATCAGACTGACAAGGTCAAGGGCACCAGGCTCGTCGACTTCCTGCGCTGGGTGTACAAGAGTGGCGAAAAGGCGGCCGCGTCGCTGGATTACGCACCCCTCCCCTCGTCAATGCTTGCGCAGCTTCAGAGCAGATTGAAGACGATCCGGATCGCCGACTCGCGCGTCGGAGCCGCTCAATGAAAATCATCACACTCATCGCGTTCGGGCTTTTCACACTTCCGGCGGCGATTTCTGCCCAGACGCCGGCCGACACGACCAGGCCCGCTCCACCACCGCCAGCGGCTGCTCCGGCAGCCGTCTCGATCCCGGTCGATTTCTCCGGAGTGCTCCTCGCGAACTTTCAGTACCGGGGCGACAAAGGACCCGCAAAATCCACCAACAAGTTCGACCTGGAGCGCGCGTACCTGACGTTCAAGATGCCGGCCGGCGATCGTGCCAGCATTCGCATCACGGCAGACGTGTTCCAGAACACGTCGGCTCCTGGTGATGCGTTCTATAAAGGCTGGGTCGTTCGTGCCAAGTACGCCTACCTGCAGTACGATTTCCTGAAGAGCGCCGGGTGGAATGGCGCTGTCCGCGGCGGGTTGGTGCACACGGTGGCCATCGATCACCTGGAGTCGTTCTGGCCGCGCTGGATCTCGCCAACCGCCGTGGAGCGCGCCGGATTTTTTTCATCCGCAGACGCCGGCGTCGCAACTGTAGTCGGGCTCCCCAACAAGTTAGGCGAGTTCTACGCGACTATCACGAACGGCCCAGGCTACGCTTCGCGCGAAACCGATCGCTTCAAGGACTATTCGGCGCGTCTTTCAATCACGCCCCTCTCCGGGTCGAGCAACAAGGTGATCAAGACGTTCGACATCAGCGGCTGGACGTACATTGGCGCCGTCGCCAGCCCATTTGCCGCGGGCGGAGCAGGTCAGTTAGGGGCGATTGGATCATCCCTTCCGCGTACGCGAGCAGGCGTTTTCGCCGGCGTTCGTGATCCGCGGTTTTCCGCCGGTGCGGAGTGGGACACGCGCAAGGATGCGACCGAGACCGGCGCGAATACCCTCGCGTCGCCCGCTGTCGAAGTAGACAGCACCGGACGCCTCATCTCCGGCTTCGCCGCTATAAAGCCGTTCCAGCTCGTGAGCGATAATTCCGGCCTGCCACTCGGCCTGATAGCACGTTGGGACCGCTTCAAGCCCAACACCTCAACCGACGGGTTCGTCAACACCATAATCGGCGGCGTCACGTGGGACCTGAACAAGAAGGTCGCGGTATCGCTCGACTACCAGGAAGTCACTCCCCACAATGGGGCTATTGCAGCTGTGACCAAGACGTACTTCATGCACCTCGTAGCAAACTTCTAGAGCCCGACAAACGATCGAGCTATTGGCGCCCCGGCGGTTGTGACGATGTCGTTACCTGACATCGGTCGTGACCCGCGCGGGGCGCTTTAATTTTGGGCTAACGCCCAAGCAATCAACAAAAGGAGCTCCACAGTGAAAGTCCTCAAGCTTGTCGTACCCGTGCTTCTCGCGGTCGCGTGCGCCAAGGAAGGCGCGAACAGCTCGGCGACCGCGTCATCCACCGCCGCCTCGAGCGGCGGATCAGTCGACCTTACCGGAGCCGGCTCCAGCTTCGCGTATCCGATCTACTCGAAGTGGGCCGCGCTGTATGCGGCGAAGACCGGAGTGAAGGTCAACTATCAGTCCATCGGATCGAGCGGCGGAATCCGCCAGCTCTCGGACGAGATTGTCGACTTCGGAGCTAGCGACGGACCCATGACGGATCAACAGCTCGCCCAGGCAAAGGGCGGTCCGATCCTACACATTCCCACGGTCCTCGGCGGTGTGTCCGTGACGTACAACCTCCCAACGGTCCAGCAGCCGCTCAAGATCACAGGTGACGTCCTCGCACAGCTCTACATGGGCAAGATCACCAAGTGGAACGACTCGCGGATTGCGAGTTTGAATCCCGGTGTTACCCTTCCCTCCCTCGACGTCATCGTGGTCCACCGCTCGGACGGAAGCGGAACGACGTATATCTTCAGCGACTACCTCGCGACCGTCAGCCGCGCCTGGGCTAGCGCTGTTGGGCGCGGACAGTCTCTCAATTGGCCGGTGGGCCTCGGCGGCAAGGGCAGCGAAGGCGTAGCGGGCCAGGTGAAACAGACACCCGGCGCTGTCGGGTACGTCGAACTGTCTTACGCAAAGCAGAACAACCTGCCTTCCGCGTTGATCAGGAACGCAGCCGGCGCGTGGGTCGCTCCAACCCTCGAGTCAGTAACGGCCGCGGCAGCCGGCGTTGTTCCAACCTTGCCGGCGAACACTGACTACCGCATTTCAATCGTGAACGGGCCAGGCAAGGGCACCTACCCGATCTCCTCCTTCACGTGGATTCTGGTTTACCAGCATCAGAAGGACCCGGTGAAGGGCAAGAAGCTCGTCGATTTCCTCAACTGGGCTCTGACCGATGGTGAGGCCGAGGCGGCGCCTCTCGATTACGCGCCGCTGCCTGCGTCGATGGCTACCACTGTGAAGGCAAAGCTCGCCACGATCGATCTTACCGGCGCGAAGTGACATCGCTTCCGGTCGACTGGCTGGAGAATGACCGCCGCAAGCTGCGCGTCGACGCATCGGCGTACGGCGATAAGATTTACGAGGCGCTTACCGCCGCGTGCGCGCTGGCCATTCCGGCCCTCGTTATCGCTATCGCGGTCGCCATTTTCGCGGCGGCGTGGCCTGCCTTCGCAAAGCTGGGATTTTCGATAGTTACGACGAGCGACTGGGATGTAAGAGCGGGACACTTCGGCGCCGCGCCCGCGATCTTCGGGACACTGGTTTCTTCAACTGTGGCCCTGATCATCGCGACCCCACTGGCGATCGGTGTGGCGATATTCCTCTCCGAGTTCGCGCCTTTATGGCTCCGCCAGCCGATTGGATTCCTCGTCGATCTTCTTGCAGCCATTCCCAGCGTCGTATACGGACTGTGGGGCATTTTCGTCCTGATCCCGCTGCTGCGGGAGCATGTCATGCCGTTTCTTCGCGACACACTGCATCTTGGTGCGACGCCTTTTTTTTCGGGACCAGCATATGGCCCCAGCATGCTGGCAGCGGGAGTAATCCTGGCGATCATGGCTCTACCCTACATCTCCTCCGTGTCGCGCGAGGTTCTGATGGCCGTCCCGCGCTCGCAGCGGGAAGCGGCCCTCGCGCTCGGTGCAACGCGGTGGGAGATGATCCGTGACGCCGTCATCCCGTATGCCCGCTCTGGAATCATAGGTGGCATCATGCTCGGCCTCGGGAGAGCGCTCGGGGAAACCATGGCTGTCACCATGGTCATCGGGAATCGGCCCGAGATCTCGGCATCGCTCCTGGCGCCGGGGTATACGATGGCATCGCTAATCGCCAACGAATTCAGCGAGGCGACTAGCGACCTGCACCTCTCGGCGTTGATGGCCGTGGGCGCTGTTCTGTTCATCATTACGCTCATCGTGAACGCCGTGGCGCGGTGGCTCGTGTGGAGCGTGGGACGAAGGCGCACCCAATGAGAACTGCTCGCAGTCGCCATCTCGTCAGCGGGACGATGATAGGCTTTACGTATCTCGCCGCCATTCTGGCCACTCTTCCCCTGGTGCTCATTCTCGCTCACCTGGTGCGTAAGGGCGCATCGTCGCTTTCGCTGGCGTTCTTCACGCACATGCCGGGGTCTGTGGGGGAACCCGGCGGCGGAATGGCTAACGCGATCGTTGGAACGCTGATGCTGATCGGAATAGCGAGTATTATCGGACTCCCGATCGGAATCGGTGCCGGACTGTACCTCGCGGAAAAAAAAAGCACGCCGCTCGCATCCACCGTGCGTTTTCTGTCCGACGTATTGAACGGACTCCCTTCAATCGTCATGGGAATTTTCGCCTGGGAGGTTCTCGTCCGCCCCGTCCGACACTTCTCGGCGCTTGCAGGCGGAGTGGCGCTGGGCGCGATGATGATTCCCCTCGTCACCCGCACGACCGAAGAGATGCTTCTCGTCGTTCCAACTTCACTGCGCGAGGCTGCGCTGGCGCTCGGGTATCCGAAGTGGCGGACGTCGATATCAGTCGTACTCCGAACCGCGCTCGCCGGGATCGTGACCGGTGCGCTGGTTGCGGTAGCTAGAATCGCCGGAGAGACAGCACCACTCCTCTTCACAGCGTTGGGCAACCAGTTTTGGTCCACATCGGTGCGTGAGCCGATTGCCGCGCTCCCTCTCCAGATCTTCACCTACGCGATCAATGCGTACGACGAGTGGCATCGCCAAGCGTGGGCCGGCGCGCTCGTGTTGATTACGATCGTCCTGATCATCAGCCTTGCGGCACGTTTCGCAACGAGGTCCCGGTTCGGTGCTCCAGTCGACTGAAGTACTCCGCGAGAAGAGGCCGATGCGCATAATCACGCCGACGGTACAAGTGCGGTCACCAGAGCCGACCACATCTCAGGTCGAGACCCGGCCGTGCATCGTCACGAGCAAGCTATCGGCGTACTTCGGTGAGACTGCCGCCATCAGGGATATTTCCATGTCTGTCCCGCAGCAGGCAGTAACAGCCATCATCGGGCCGTCGGGCTGCGGCAAATCGACGCTGCTCCGTTGCCTCAACCGAATGCACGAGACCGTTCCGCGCACGCGTGTCGAAGGCTCCGTGCAAATCCTCGGCAGCGAGATTTACGGCGAGGGCACCAGCCCCATTGCCATTCGCCGCCATGTCGGGATGGTGTTTCAGCGTCCGACTCCCTTCCCCACGATGTCCATCCGAGCCAACGTCGCGGCTGGACTGCGCGTCGATTCGAAGAGCCACGCGGACCGCGGCGCGACGAGCGAGATCGTCGAAGAGGCGCTCCAGCGCGCGGGACTGTGGGCCGAGGTTAAGGACCAGCTCGACGAAAGCGCGATGGCGCTATCGGGCGGCCAGCAGCAGCGGCTCTGTATTGCGCGGGCACTCGCAACCAGGCCGCGAGTGATCCTGCTCGACGAGCCAACCGCGTCACTCGATCCGCTCAGCGCGCAAAAGGTCGAAGAGCTCGTGTACGATCTGCGAAAGACCGTAACCGTGGTGATCGTCACGCACAACATGCAACAGGCCGCGCGCGTTTCGGACCGGACGGCATTTCTCCTCATGGGCGAGCTGGTCGAGTTTGCCTCAACCCGAGAGCTGTTCACGGCCCCCAAAGATCCGCGTACCGAGTCCTACATCACAGGACGGTTCGGATGACCGCGGTTGCCCCTGTCGCGCGCCCAGCCTCCGCTGCCGCCGCGAATACCATTGGCACCATCGAAGCGCGCGACTTCTCCTTCTGGTACGGGAAAAAGCAGGCGCTAAAGGGAATCTCGATGAAGGTGCCGCCACGATCCGTGACCGCCCTCATCGGGCCGTCGGGCTGCGGCAAATCGACATTTCTGAGGTCGATCAACAGGCTCAACGATCTCATTCCCGGAGTGCGGCACGAAGGCGATCTCTGCCTCGACTCGAACAGTGTCTACAATCCGTCGCTCGACGTCGTTGCTCTCAGGCAGCGAGTGGGAATGGTGTTCCAGCGCTGGAATCCATTTCCAAAATCCATCTACGAGAACGTAGCTTACGGTCCGCGCATCAACGGGATCGCGGACGAAGCATCTCTCGACGAAATCGTGGAGCGGTCGCTTCGACGCACCGCGATCTGGGACGAGGTAAAGGACAGGCTCCGTACGTCAGCGCTTGGCCTCTCCGGTGGGCAGCAGCAGCGCGTGTGCATCGCTCGCGCGCTGGCCAACCAGCCCGAGGTGCTCCTCCTCGACGAGCCGGCGAGCGCGCTCGACCCGAGCTCCACTCAGCGCATAGAGGAGCTCGTGTACGAGTTGAAACGGGAGTTGACGATCATCATCGTGACGCACAATCTGCAACAGGCGGCAAGAGCGTCTGAATACACCGCGTTCTTCTTTACAGGCGAGCTCGTCGAGTTCGGCCCTACGGAGCAGATCTTCACGAGCCCGCGAGAGGAACGCACCGAAGCATACATCACTGGGAGATTTGGATGACACCTGACTCGAACGCCGCAGGATTCAGGCATTTTCACGATCAGCTTTCTTCGCTCAAGGAGACGCTGCTCGGCATGTCGTCGAAGGCCGAGGAGCGCACCGACGTCGCCGTCGAAGCGCTCATGAGCCGCGACCGAGTCAAGGCAAAGCTCGTGATCGACGGCGATCCCGAATTGAACCGGCTGGAAATAGTAGTGGAGCAGGCGGCGGTGGAGCTCCTGGCTCTGCAGCAGCCGATGGCGCGTGACCTTCGCTTCATCATCGGCGCGATCAAGGTATCGAATGACCTCGAGCGCGTCGGAGATCACGCCGTCAACATCGCTGAATCCGCGCTGCGCCTGGCCGACATGCCCAAAGTGAATATTCGGATTCCCGAGATCGAGGTCATGGCGAGGAGAGCGCGCAGGATGCTGGGCGAGTCACTCGACGCATTCATCCGCGCCGACGGAGCGCTGGGCCGCAAGGTTTGCAAGGACGACGACGTGGTCGACTCCCTGCACGACTCCGTTTTTCGGGTGCTGCTAACCCACATGATGGCCGACGCGAAGACCATCACGCCGTGCCTCGAGCTGCTACTGGTGGGCCGGAATCTGGAGAGGATCGCCGACCTCGCCACGAACATCGGCGAAGACGCGGTTTACCTCGCGGAGGGGAAGCAGATCAAGCACCACCACGAGGAAGATCACTTCAACGAAGGCCGCCTGCAGCCAGCGCCCAATAACTGAGCGCGGCAACGGCAGCGGACGCGGGGATCGTGATGATCCAGGCCCAGACGATTCTTTGCGCAATGCCCCACCGCACAGCCGAGAACCGATAGGTTGCGCCGGCGCCCATGATCGCTCCCGCGATCGTGTGCGTCGTGCTCACGGGAATTCCGTAGTGCGTGGCGATGCTGATCGCGAGTGCCCCTCCAGTCTCCGCCGCGAACCCGCTCACGGGGCGGAGTCGCGTGATGCGCGAGCCCATCGTGTGCACGATTCTCCAGCCGCCGAAGAAAGTGCCGAGCGAGATCGCTGAGTACGCGCCCATCTTGACCCAGAGTGGGATTCCGTCCCCAGTCACGTAGAGATGGTGAAAAATTCCCGTCTCCGTGGCCGTCAGAGGCTTCACCGAAACGAGCAGGCCGACGATGATTCCCATTGTCTTCTGAGCGTCATTCGCACCATGCGCGTGCGATAGTAGCGCCGAGCTCGCGAGCTGCGCCCCGCGGAAGAACCGATCCACCCGCGCCGGCCCCATGTTACGGAAGCCCCAATACACCGCGACCATCAGGATGAAGCCGGCCAACCCTCCAACGAGCGGGGAGATCACGATAAAGGAAAGGGTCTGCACCCACTTCGTGCCCCACGTAATTGCGCTCCATCCCGCCTTCGCCACTCCTGCGCCGGCGTAACCACCGATGAGAGCATGCGAGGAGCTCGACGGAATCCCATAGAACCACGTGATGAGATTCCACGCGATGGCGCCCAGCAGCCCGGCCAGAATCACGTTGGGCGTGACGATGTCCGTCCGGATGATCCCCGTCTGGATCGCTTTGGCCACGAGCTCGCCGGCGGTGAACGCAGCCGTGAAATTGAAGAACGCGGCCCAGATCACTGCTGCACCTGGGCTCAGAACGCGCGTCCCCACGATCGTCGCAATCGAGTTCGCCGAGTCGTGGAAGCCGTTTATGAAGTCGAACACAAAGGCGATCAGAACGATCGCGACAACGTAGTAGAGCACTACGCGTTCTTCAGCGCGATGCTCTGCAGCACGTTCCCTACATCCTCACATTGGTCGAGCGCGTCTTCGAGTTTGTCGTAGAGGTCTTTCCACTTGATGACCTCGAGCGCGTCGCCCCCCTCAGCGAAGAGCTTCCCCATCGCTTCGTGGTAGACGGCGTCACCCTCCTCTTCGAGCACCTTGAGCTTCTCGCTGATGGCAAAGACCTGCTTCGCGTTCTTCATTTCGCGCACCCCCTCCTCGACGGCGCAGCTCGCGCGCGCCAGCACCTCCGCCAGAACGACCGCGGCGGGCCGGGCACGCTGCACCCGGAAGATCTGAGCCCGACGCGCCGTGCCGTCGATTAGATCGATCACGTCGTCCAGCTCCGACGCCAGCGCGTGGATGTCCTCGCGGTCGAATGGAGTGACGAAGGTCCGATCGATGCGATCGATGATGTCGTGGGTCAGGTTGTCTGCCTCGTGCTCCAGCCCCTTGATCGCCGTGACCTTGGTGTCCAAATGGGTCGGATCCTGAAACATCTCCTGTAGAATGGTCGCCGAGGCGGTCAGCCTTTTCGCCAGCTCGGTGAACAGGTCGTAGAACTTTTCGTCGCGAGGAAGAATCCGCAAAGCGCCATCTCCATGAAAGTCGAAAACTCGAAGCGTCCCTTCGAACCGGGGTCGGCGGGAATCTATCCAAGCCCCGACTTTCGAGCTACCAATCAGCCCGAGAGGCGCGGCGCCGTGCGCCGGATTAACAATCTGCGGTTCTCGAAGAGCTTCACCAGCAGAACTCCGGTTACGAATCCTCCGACATGGGCCCAGACGGCCACTCCGCCGCTAAGATCGGCACCATTCGTCAGCTCCGGCAGCGCTGCGACGATCTGCCAGAAGAACCACCAGATCAGAACCATCCAGGCGGGAATGGGAATCACCTTGAAGAAGATGATGAAGAAGAACAGCATGTTGACGCGAACCTTGGGATAGAGCACGAGGTACGCGCCCAGAATTCCGGAGATCGCTCCCGACGCCCCGACAGTTGGAAGAGGAGAAGCCGGCTGTGCAAGGATGTGAGCGATCGCCGCCGCCAGGCCGCACAGGAGATAGAACACGAGGAAGCGGAAGTGACCCAGGCTGTCTTCGATGTTGTTGCCGAAGACCCAGAAGAAAAGGGCGTTGCCCAGAATGTGTCCCCAGCCTCCGTGCAGAAACATTGAGATGAACGGCGTGAGGATGTTGATCGGATCGTTGTCGACAACACAGGCGACTCCCCGCCCGAGGGGTACCGCCTCTCCCAATGGGGCCATGTGCGTGAGCTCGCCCGGAACCAT
>Ga0208078_1000063_pt1 | contig 32835 bp, 24 predicted proteins | sample NGESurdeep072012_3_FD_184468 | JGI IMG/M metagenome (GOLD analysis project Ga0208078, IMG submission 184468) | Arctic peat soil microbial communities from Barrow, Alaska - NGEE Surface sample 53-2 deep-072012 (SPAdes) | ecosystem: Environmental > Terrestrial > Soil > Wetlands > Peat ...
ATCTCGGATCCCGTTCAGTTCAGTTGTCAATAAACGAAGATCACGTTAGCCGCGACGGTGGTCTGCGCGTCGGCGAGCGTGCCCCGCTTGGTGAGGATCGGTTGGTTCGCCTTGTCGTAGCGCGCCTCTCCCCGGAGCAGGACGTGATCGGTGAACTTGTATGTTGGCGTGAACGTCCCCTCTGACAGCGTCGCCCTGGTGCCCGTTCCAAGTCGTACACCATCCTCATCGTGAAACGTCTCGCCCCGTAGCGCGACGGAGAATTTGTTCGTCAGCGCGAGCGTCGCGTAGCCGGCGATGCCCTTCCACGTCGCGTCGGATCCAGGATTCACAAGGCTCGTGCCGTTCTCTTTCCCGTAGTCGCCGTTCACGCCGAGCGTCAGCGTGTTGGTCGGCTTGAGAATAGCCACCAGGTCGAAGACGTTGCGATTCGTGTGGTTGTCGTTGGCGAGCTCCGGCCCCCCGATCCAGTTCAGCAGCACCTGGAGCGGCGCGACCGGTGTCAGGGTCAGCTGGGCTCCGACAGACTTCGAGCGGTTATTGTCGCGCAGGAGGTCCCACCCATTCACCACCTCGACCATCCCGGCGACCTTGCTCGAGAAGGCGTAGCTCGCCTTGACTCCCGTGTGCGTGAATGGAATGGCGTAGCCGAAGAGGATCGACCGGCTGTAGTTGTCATTGTAGCCGTCGTACCCCTCGATCACCTCGTAGCCCATGTGCGTGACGAATTTTCCCACATCGAAGCGCAGGCCGGAACCGAGGGGCGCGATGTAGCTCGCGAACGCCTGCTTCAGGTCGAACTGCGCGGCGGTCTGGTCCTGTGTCTTCGTGATTTGCGGGATCGAGTTGCCCGCGTCGAAGTCAACGCGAAAGCCGGCGTCGTTCGGCTTGGAGGCCGCGATCTGCACCACCAGCTCGGCGACGTCGAGGTTGAAGGAGTTGTCACTGAAGTCGAAGACGCGGTAGCTGCTCGCGCCAGTCGTGGGGCGGTTGCCGTTGTACTCGTAGGCGGTGGAGACGAAGGCGTTGACCGCGAGGTCGTCGAACCATTTGGGAAGTGCCGCGGCAGCTTTGGTGGTGGAGGCTACGCTGTCTGTGCGCGCCTTGCCGGAATCGGCGCGCGAAGGAACAGTGGCAACTAACTGGGCGCCTTGTGCCTTCGCCTGCTGACCGATGGTTGCAACAGACAGCGCGAGCATCGCTCCCCCCAGGCGGGTCCAGCGCGATGGGCCGGCTCTCGACGGTGGGACCGACACGCGAGCGACTCCAAATATTCGGTGCAACATCTCGACCTCCTTAGGGTGGGTGGCACGGTACAGTGGAAATCCGTTTCATTCGAAAACGTTTATCTGGTAGTTGCGGCCAGTCGCCCGCCGAGATCCTTCCGTCCTCCAAGACCCCGACGAGCGCCCAGCCCACAATTACATCCCGACCTAGGCTGCCTCGTCCTTCGACGACATGGTGAGAATCACGCTCTCGGAGCCGCTGATCATGTACTCGGGGTAGGCCGACGAACCGTGTTCGTGCAGGTCCAGCCCCTCGAGCTCTCCCTCGGGCGATACCCGGAGCGTGCCGGTTGCCTTGACGGCGTACATCAATGCCATCGCGGCGGCGAACGTGGCCACTGTGACGACGGCGCTGCCGATGAATTGCGCCTTGAGAGTGCCCAGCCCGCCGCCATAGAAGAGCCCGCTCACAACGGTCGTGACATCCGCGCCCGTCGGCGTTGGCACGCCGTACTTGCCGGCCGCGAAAAGCCCGAGTGACAGCGTGCCCCAGATGCCGCCCACCATATGCACCGGGACGGCGCCGATCGGATCGTCGATGCGGAGGTATTCGAGCGCATCGATTCCCCAGACCACCACGAGGCCTCCTCCGATGCCGATGAAGAACGCGCCGACCGGGTCAACCCAGTAGCAGGGACAGGTGATCGCCACCAAGCCGGCCAGGAATCCGTTGGTCGTCAGCGCCAGATCCCACTTCTTCGTGCGCACATACGAGTAGAAGAGAGAGGTCAGTCCGGCCGAGCAGGCAGCGAGCGTCGTGTTGAAGGCCACGCGCCCAATGCCTCCCGCGTCGAGAGCGGAGAGCGTGCTGCCGGGGTTGAAGCCGTACCAGCCGAACCAGAGAATTAAGCCTCCGGCTGCTCCGATTATGAGGTCGTGCGCCGGCATCGGACCGCCGCCGTCGCGCTTGAACACTCGGCCCAGTCGCGGACCAAGCGCGATCGCCCCAGCCAATGAGATCGCACCACCGATCGTGTGAACGACCGTTGACCCGGCGAAATCGTGAAACGCGATGGGCCCCATTGTCGCGAGCCATCCGTCCGGACCCCACGCCCAGTGTCCGATGATCGGGTAGATGAATCCGGTCACGCCGACGCTGTAGAGGAGATCGCCGACGAAGCCGCAGCGGCCGATCATCGCGCCGGAAGTGATGGTCGAGCAGGTGTCGGCGAAGGCGAACTGGAAAACCCAGAACGCGAGCAGCGCGACGCCGGTGGCGCCATATGTCGGCGCCAAACCCGAAAGGGCAAAGCCATGCAGGCCGATGAACCCGTTTCCGGGCTCGAACATGAAGGCGAAGCCCCAGAGCCAGAACGTGACACCGCAAATGCAGGTGTCGGCGATCCCTTCCACCAGGATGTTGACCGACTCGCGCGAGCGCGCGAACCCGGCCTCGAGCAATACAAAGCCGACCTGCATGCCGAATACGAGGAACGCGGCTACGAGCGTCCACACGGTGTTGATCGCGTTGACCGTCGCCATGGGATCGAGAGCGGGAGCCGGTGTTGCGGCCTGGGCTCCGAGCATTGCAGGCAGGAACCACCGCGTGATCAGCGTCAGCACGATGCCGAGCCCGATGGCCTTTCCGAGGAAGAGCAGCCCGACGTGGCGCCGAATCAGGGGGTCCTGCCAGTTCGTTCGCAACCGTGCGCCGACAGTTTGCAACTTGGTCATAACGGCTTCTCCTCCACGCAAAAGGGATCGACTCAGAACTCGGGGGTGAGTTCGTGATTAGGGTTTTCGACAGCTGCTTAGTTTTTTACGGCCAGCTCCAATGAGTGCTTCTGGACTTCGTCGACGGTCACAGGCGTCAGCGCGGCGTTGTCTCGCTCTCCGGTCCGAATGCGAACGACGCGATCGAGCGGCTGGACGAAGATCTTCCCGTCGCCCACCATGCCAGTGCGCGCGGAGCCGACGATCGCATTTATGGTGGCCTCGACGAACGGCTCCGAGCAGGCCATCTCGATCTTGACCTTCTCGTGAAACTGCAGGAGGAGCTTCGTTCCTCGCCTCACCGTCACTGTGTCACGCTCACCACCGTGACCGCTGGCGCGCGTGATGGTGATGCCCGTGACGCCGGCGCGGAACAGGGCTTCCTTGACGGCGGGGAGGCGGTCGGGCCGGATAACGCAGCTGATGAGTTTCATCGTTCGGGCTCGACTCGAAAGGATGGGTGGACGTTCACCGTGACTGCACTCTTCATGAATCCCTTCACAGTTCTCCTCCAGCGCGACAGGTGAGAGTTGGTCCCGCGATCCCTAAAAACAAAAACCCCCCGCGTTCATCGATCGAAACGCGAGGGGATTGGAAATGAGCTGTGGTTCTAGCTTGTGGCGGCTCTACCCGAAACGTTCGATCGCGTCCCACAGCATCTGTGGGAGCGGGCGATTATTTCCCGGATTAGAAAGAGAGACGCGGGGAACGGAGAGCATGACTTGGGTGGTGACCGAGCAAATGGTTGCGAAGAACAATGAACAACCCGAACGCGGGAAAGGATATTCGAAGCCTGTCCGGCTGTCAAGAGAATATTGCGAAAAGTGCACGAAAAGCTAGACAATCCGCAAAAACTGTGGGCTTCATTGGTCAAACGGCCAAGGATAGTGCAAAATATGCAATCTTCTTTGGTCAGTCTGCAAACGTCCCAGTTCTGTTCCTGATCCTGAAAAGGCGCTGCCGCCCGCCGCCCGCCGCCCGTCGCCCGCTTAACGCTGCCTGCTACCCGCTTCACTGCGTCGGGACAGGCCTTGGTTGATTTATGGCACAGACAGAGCGCAAGGAAACACTTCGATCGGTGGGTGAAGGACCCGAACTCCGCACTTGACAGACTTGTCGAACCTGAGTTATGCTGCCCCGAGATCGATTTCACATTCGCACAAACGCCATTACCAAGATCATGATCCGCAACAGCCAGCTCCTTCTCAGCCTTATTCTGTCCCTCCTCCTTATTGGGGTAGGGCTTATCGGCTTTGGGAAGAGAACTGGTCTAGCAGCGATGTAACGCAGACAAACGCCTCTTCCCGCAACGGGAGAGGCGCTCGGTGGTAGCGAAGGGCCTCTCCCCAAATCACGGGAAGAGGCCCTTCGCTTTTTCATGCCTCTCATGCAACCGCCGACTATGCGAAAACCGTAATGCGCTCCGACACCATCAAGAAGGGATTCGAACGCGCGCCGCACCGCAGTCTGCTGCGTGCCACGGGTCAGATTCGCGACCGCGCTGATTTCGACAAGCCGTTCGTCGCGGTGTGCAACTCGTACGTGGACATCATTCCCGGCCACGTGCACCTCCAGGAGTTCGGCCGAGTGGTGAAGGAGGCGGTGCGCGCCGCGGGCGGCATTCCATTCGAGTTCAACACCATCGGAGTAGACGATGGCATCGCGATGGGACACGAGGGAATGCGGTACTCGCTCCCTTCGCGCGAGCTGATCGCCGACTCGGTGGAGACGATGGTGCAGGCGCACTGCTTCGACGCGATGGTGTGCATCCCCAACTGCGACAAGATCGTGCCGGGGATGTTGATGGGCGCCGCGCGCGCGAACATCCCCACCATCTTCGTCTCCGGCGGACCGATGGCCGCCGGCGTCGACCGCGGTGGTCAGAAAGTGGATCTGATCTCCGTATTCGAGGCCGTCGGCGCGCGCGCGTCGGGCACAATCGACGACGCACGTCTCGAGGAGCTGGAGATCGCGGGCTGTCCGACCTGCGGAAGCTGTAGCGGCATGTTCACCGCCAACTCGATGAACTGCCTCTGCGAGGCGCTCGGTATTGCGCTGCCCGGCAACGGGACAATTCTCGCGGTGTCGCCCAAGCGGCACGAGCTTGCCCGCGCCGCCGCGCGCCAGTTACTGGAGCTCCTCCGTCTCGGCATCCGCTTCCGCGACATCGTCACCGCCGACGCTATCGATAACGCGGTGGCTCTCGACGTCGCGATGGGGGGCTCGACCAACACTCTACTCCACGTCATCGCCGTCGCGCACGAAGCGGGGATCGAATATCCATTGGCGCGGTTCAATGATGTCGCCGAGCGCGTGCCGCATCTCGCGAAAGTGTCGCCGGCGTGGGACGGGAATCGGCAGTGGCACATCCAGGACGTCGACGCCGCGGGCGGCGTACCCGCACTGCTCAAGGAGTTGGCGCAGAAGCCGGGAGCTCTTTACCTCGACGCGCTCACCGTCACTGGCAAGACTGTCGCCGAAAATATCGAGGACGTCCGGAATCTCGACCAGCAGTGCATCCGACCGATCACGCAGCCGCATTCCGCACGTGGGTCGCTCTGCGTTCTGTTCGGCAATCTTGCTCCTGGCGGCGCCGTGATCAAAATCGGCGCCGTCGAACACCACGAGCTCACCTTTCGCGGTCCGGCGCGCGTCTTCGAGGATGAAGAGTCGGCGATCGCGGCGGTGCGCCTCAACACCATCCGCTCCGGCGAAGTCGTGGTGGTGCGCGGCGAAGGTCCGCGCGGCGGCCCTGGGATGCGCGAGATGCTGTCGCTCACGAGCATGCTCAAGGGAATGCCTATCGGTGGCGAGGTGGCGTTGCTCACCGACGGAAGATTCTCGGGCGGCACCCGCGGGCTGTGCATCGGTCACGTCTCGCCCGAGTCCGCTGAAGGCGGTCCCATCGGTCTTATACGTGATGGTGACGTAGTCTGTATCGATCTGCCTGAGCGCAAGCTGGATGTCGAGCTGAGTGAGGCGGCGCTGCGCGCCCGCCGAGCCGAATGGACAGCTCCCGCGCCGCGTTACACGCGCGGATGGCTGTCGCGTTACGCGGCAATGGTGACGAACGCCGGGCGGGGCGCGGTGCTCGAAACGCCAGCGGCGCGCGATGGCGTCGGCGCATCGAGCGAATCGACAGCCGTCGCGATCGACGCAATCACTCATTCGACTCGCGAAAGGTACAGGCCCACGGCGGGTGTGAGCTCATGACAGACGAGCGTACCGGAGCACAGGTGATGTGCGAGGCGCTCGTGCGCGAGGAGGTCGAGGTCATGTTCGGCATCCCTGGTGGGGCGATCATGCCCTTCTATCACGCGATGTGGGAGTATCGCGATCGGCTTCGCCACGTACTGTGTCGCCACGAACAGGGTGCCGGCCACGCCGCGGAAGGTTACGCGCGCTCCACCGGGAAACCCGGCGTCTGTGTCGCCACGAGCGGACCCGGTGCCACGAACCTGGTGACTCCGATCGCCAATGCGTGGATGGACAGCACTCCTCTCGTCGCGATCACGGGTCAGGTGTCGAGCGCTGTGCTGGGGAAAGATGCTTTTCAGGAGACCGACATCACCGGCATCACGCTGCCCATCACCAAGCACAACTATCGGGTGAGTCGCGCGGAAGATCTGCCGAGTGTGTTTCGCGAGGCGTTTCACATCGCGCGGACGGGCCGACCCGGGCCGGTGCTGATCGACGTCACGAAGGACGCGCAACAGGCGCGCCTGGTGCCGGACTGGAACGTGACGCTCAACGTCCCGGGATTCAGCGCTCCGGTCGGCCTCGACCCGCGTGCGATCCGTGAAGCGGCGCGCATTCTGGCGGGCGCGAGCAAGCCGCTCATTCTGGCGGGGCAGGGCGTCATCATTTCCGACGCAGTTGCCGAGCTGCGCACGCTCGCCGAACGCACGGGCATCCCTGTCGTGACGACGCTGCACGGCATCGGCGCCTTTCCCGAGGATCATCCGCTCAGTATCGGGATGCCCGGGATGCACGGCTGGGTTCACGTGAACCGCGCGATTCAGGAGTGCGATGTCCTCCTCAGCATCGGCGCGCGCTTCGACGACCGCGTCACGGGCAAGGCAAGCACGTTTGCTCCGCGCGCAAGTGTCATCCACATCGACATCGATCCGTCGGAGATCGGCAAGAACGTAAAAGTCGCTGTAGCGATCATCGGCGATGCGCGCGCTGCTCTGCGCGCGCTGATCGAGTTGATCCCGCCACGCGACGCTGCCATCTGGCTCCGCAACATCAGGGAGACGCAGGCCACTCACCAGCACCGCCAGCCGTACATGCGTCGCCCCGACACGACGGAGCTGATGCCTCACGACGTGTACGCGGCGCTGAATGCGGCGCTGAACAAGCGTGGCGGATACCGCGTCATCACCGATGTCGGTCAGCACCAGATGTGGGCCGCGCAGCTCATCGAATGGCGGCGACCGCGCACTCACATCACAAGCGGCGGCGCGGGGACCATGGGTTTCGCCGTGCCGGCCGCGATGGGAGCTGCGATTGCGCACCCCGACGAGACCATCTGGGCAATTGTTGGTGACGGGGGATTCCAGATGACGAATCAGGAGCTGGCGACGATCGGCCAGGAGGGAATCAAGAACGTGAAGGTGGCGATCGTGAACAACGGCTACCTGGGGATGGTCAGGCAGTGGCAGCAGCTCTTCGAAGGACGCCGCTACAGCGGCACTCCTCTCACCGGACCGAGCTTCGCCGGACTGGCCGAAGCGTATGGACTGCGTGGGTTCACGGTCGACCGCATCGAGGACGCGGAGGAATCGATACGCGCCGCCTGGGATCACGACGGATCGGTGGTGCTCGACTTCAGAGTCCAGCGGGAGGCGAATGTATTCCCGCTCGTGCCGCCCGGGCTGAGCATCGGCGAGATGATTACACGCGAGGCGCCCGCATGAGGCACACGCTGATCGCGCTCGTCGAGGATCGACCCGGCGCGCTCAACCGCGTGCTCGGCCTGCTGCGCGGACGCGGACTTGGTCTCCACAGCATCGCTGTCGGCGACAGCGAGACACCGGGTGTAAAGCGCACGACGGTGCTCGTCGATACTGAATCCGTCGAGCAGACGATCAAACAACTCAACCGCTTAATCGAGGTACTGGAGGTGACAGACGTGACGAATGCAGAGTACGTGGTGCGGGAAACGGCGTTGGTGAAGATTCACGCGCCCGAGCCTAGACGCGACGAGATCAAAACGGTGGCGGATGTCTTCGGCGCGAGAATCGTCGGGAGCTCTCCGCAGACCGTCGTCGTCGAGATGACGGATACACCGGATCGACTCGGCGAGATGATCGCGCGGGTGATGGCGATCGGCGCGTGTGAGACGATGAGGTCGGGAAGCCTGGCGATGGCGCTTGGAGGTCCGACCCCACGCGTGAACGCGGTATCGGAGGATGCCACCCGCGTCTGGTGGTCGCAGGCAGACGGAATCTCCTGAGGAAATCATGACCAAACTCTTTTACGATGCAGACGCGGATGTCGGCCGACTCAACGGACGGCGAGTGGCGATCATCGGCTACGGCAGCCAGGGACACGCGCACGCGCTCAACCTGAGAGACAGCGGAGTAGATGTCGTGGTCGGACTGCGCGAAGACTCGAGCAGCCGTAACGCAGCGCAAGCAGCCGGACTGGCGGTTGCGAGTGTCGACGACGCGGCCGCGCAATCTCAGATCATTATGATCCTCACTCCCGACACTGGGCAGGCGCGCATTTACTGCGATCACATTCAGCGCCACCTGGGCCCCGGCAAGACGCTGATGTTCGCGCACGGATTCAACATCCGGTTCGGGCAGATAGTCCCGCCTGAAGGCGTGGACATCAGCATGGTCGCGCCCAAGGCACCGGGACACCGGGTGCGCGAAGTGTTCGAGCAGGGCGGCGGCGTGCCGGCGCTGGTGGCGGTGCATCAGGACGCATCGGGACACGCGCTCGACGATGCGCTCGCCTACGCCAAGGCGCTCGGCACCACCCGCGCGGGCGCGCTGATCACGACCTTCGAGGAGGAAACGGAGACCGATCTGTTCGGCGAGCAGGCGGTGCTGTGCGGCGGAGTCTCCGCTCTGGTGAAGGCAGGATTCGACACTCTGGTCGATGCCGGCTACCAGCCGGAGGTCGCCTACTTCGAGTGCATGCACGAGCTCAAGCTGATCGTCGATCTCATGTACCAGGGCGGGCTGAGCTACATGCGCTACTCGGTGTCAGACACGGCCGAGTACGGAGATTATGTTGCAGGCCCTCGCATCGTTGACGAACACACGCGTGAGGTAATGCGGGATCTGCTCTCGAACATCAAAGACGGTTCGTTCGCGCGCGAGTGGATCGCCGAGAACGATCTAGGGCGGCCGAGCTTCAAGCGCACGCGCTCGGCGGAAACCAAACATCGCATCGAGGATGTCGGACGATCGCTGCGACGGATGATGACGTTCGTGAACGCCAAGGAAGTCCTGCCTGGCGCGGCGAGCGCATGACGCCGGTGCCGGCAGGGAGCGACGGAGAGCACGCCCGTCAATCGCGCGACGACGGTCGCGTCCGGATTTTCGACACCACGCTCCGCGACGGTGAGCAAGCTCCCGGATGCACGATGACGCTCGAGGAGAAGCTGTCGGTTGCACATCAGCTCGCGCGCCTCAGGGTCGATGTGATCGAGGCGGGATTTCCGGCGGCATCGGAAGGCGACTGGACCGCCGTGAACCAGATTGCTCGCGAAGTCGGTGGAGTCTACGGTCCCGACATCTGTGGACTGGCGCGCGCCAATGAGCGCGACATCGAGCGCTGCTGGACGGCAGTGGAGCCGGCGGCCAACGCCCGGATACATATCTTTCTCGCCACATCCGACCTTCACATGAAACACAAGCTGGGGATGACGCGAGCGCAGGTCGTCGCGGCGGTGGCGAAGGCGGTCTCTCATGCCTGCTCGCTCGGCGCCCAGGTCGAGTTCTCCGCGGAGGATTCGGCGCGCACCGACCCTCCGTTCCTGTACGAGGTTCTCGGCGCCGCGCTCGACTGTGGAGCAACGACGCTCAACGTGCCGGACACGGTGGGCTACTCCACTCCAGACGAATACGGCGCGCTCGTGGCAGGGGTTCGCGCGAACGTCCCGGGCATTGAGCGCGCGACGGTGTCAGCCCACTGCCACGACGACCTCGGCCTGGCGGTGGCGAATTCGCTCGCCGCGGCGCGTGCCGGAGCGCGTCAGGTGGAGTGCACCATCAATGGCATCGGTGAGCGCGCCGGGAACGCTGCACTGGAGGAGTTCGTGATGGCGTTGCACACGCGCCGCTCATTCTTCGAGCTTTACACGAATATCGAAACGCGCGAGCTCGCGCGCAGCTCGCGTCTCGTTTCGGCGTGTACAGGCATCGATGTTCCACCCAACAAGGCGATCGTCGGCGCCAACGCGTTCGCCCATGAGGCCGGCATCCACCAGGACGGCGTGCTCAAGAACCGCCTCACCTATGAGATCATGAGCGCCGAGACGGTGGGATGGGATGGCGTCGGCCTCGTGCTCGGCAAACACTCCGGACGTCATGCGCTGCGGGCGAAAACGGAAGCGCTCGGGTACGAGCTCACCGACGACGAGCTCACCCTGCTGTTCGCGCGGTTCAAGGATCTGGCGGATCGCAAGAAGCTGCTCGACGAGGGGGACATCCATGCGTTGATGACTCGGGGGCCGCAACGGTCGGGTGACGGGGCGGAGGTCGTGCGGGAGCTGTATTGAAGGCTGGTGATCACGACCAGTTGCCGTTCGCTAGTCCTTATCGCCCCCGTTGCGGGCGAGATCCTGGTGGAGCTCGACGTGATCGTACCGCCCACCCGTCCGATCGATCGTCCACCCCGGAATCACTCCACCTCTTTGTACCCGAGAGATTTGTAGAACTCTTCGGCGGGCTCTCCGTGCCGCGTGCTGAGGCGGATCAGAGTCCGGCCTTTTTCCCGAGCGGCATCGTGAAGCGCGCGCACCAGCAATCTGCCGATGCCCTGGCCCCTCGACGCTCTATCCACGAACAACTTCTGCAGCTCCGCCCGATGCGGTGAGTTGGGCCGTTGAGAAAGCTCGAGCTGGCCGGAGCCGACTACGATGTCATCGCCGGACGCGACCAACAGTATCCGCGACCCGGCCTCCAGCTCGCCAATCAGCGAGATCCAGTAGTCCCGCGCTGCCGCATGCGTGATCGGCTTGCGGCGCGGCTGCACGGCTTCCCGCGGCTGACTGCCGATGCCCACATCACGCCCGCCGACGACAAACGGAATTTGGAGCGACTGGCGGCGGCGCTCAAAGACCTCGACGCCAAAGTCTACACGGAATCTGTTCCGGAGGGACTCGCATTCGACCGCTCCGCAGCGGCTCTCTCCCGAGCGACCATGTGGAACCTCGTAACGAGTGCGGGGCGGCTCGATATCGCGTTCCAGCCGGCGGGGAAGTGAGATCACTCGTGCCAACAAACTGGCCGTCACGTTATAGTATTTTGTATTTGCAATCGTCGTCAAGCTCCCTCTGGCTTTCAAGGATGTGAAGACAAAACTCACGAAATTGATCCTCGATCAGCGACTGCTCCTGCTGATCTACATCACCGCGGCGCTAATCGTCACCATTCAGCGCGGCGTGTTCGCCTTCCCGAACGACTTTGCGATTTTCCGCGCCTCGTTCTGGAATCTGATCGCGAACAACGATCTGTACGTGCTGCGACTGGATCAGGCGCGCGACTACTTCAAGTATTCCCCCTCGTTCGCGCTGCTGTTTGCTCCTTTCGCAGTCCTGCCGTTCGTTGCCGGCCTCTTTTCCTGGAACGTCGTCAATGTGCTCGCGATCTTCTTTGCGCTGAGGCTGCTTCTGCCTCGGGAGCAGTGGGCCGTCGCACAGGCGCTCGTGTCCGTACCGACACTCCGCTCTATGCAGTCATCTCAGAGCAACGCCCTCGTTGCGGCGCTCATCATCGTCGCCTTCGTGGCCTACGAGCGCGGCTGGCTGTGGCGCGGCGCGGTCGCAATCGCGATCGGTACGGTGACCAAGATATTCCCGCTGGCGGCGCTAAGCTTCGCGCTGCCTCGCCGCGATCGAGTGCGGGCGATTCTGATCACGGTCCTGACCACCGCAATTCTGGTAGCGCTTCCGCTGGTGGTCATCTCGCCGAGCGCGCTTGCCGCGCAATACAGATCCTGGAGCGCTCTCGAGGGCGGCGAAGCCGCTCTAGTGGGGTCGAGCGCGATGGAGCTTTTTCGAGACGCGGGCATCACCTGGCCGGCGTGGCCGGTGCAGTTGATTGCATGTGCAATCCTTCTCGGGGTGCTGATCCTGCGAATGCGCCATTGGAACGACAGGAAGTTACGGCTGCAGTTCCTCGGCTTCGTGATGGTATTCTGCGTCGTGTTCAACCATCGCGCGGAGCGTCAGTCCGCGGTGATCGCGCTGTCCGGAATGGTCATCTGGTACCTCGCGTCCCCCTCCCCACGTGCGGCGTGGCGAACCGCGTTGTTCGCGATTGTCTATTTCCTGGTTGCCCTGACTGGCTCGGAGCTGGTGCCAGGCGCCGTCAAGCACATCCTCGCATCGCCAACACGATTTTCCATTCCGCTCGCGATCCTGTGGCTAGTAATGCTGGGCGAGCTGGTCCTCGTACGGAACGATCGACGGCCCATCGGCGAAGCTGGTTAGCATCACGTTGCAGCGAGCGAGCAGCTCTCGAAATTCGCGGGAGCACAGCACCTCCAGCTCGGTCTCTCGCTCCCGCGTGTAGCTGTCTTGCTCAGCGAGTGAGTCATCAGCGTAACCCGGGTGCGTCATCAGCTCGGTCGTTCCCACCGGCAATTGCGGAATCAACGCGAACAGTCGCCTCGCGAACGATCTTCCTCCCTGCAATGAAAGGCCGACGAAATGAATCGCACGATCATTGGCGCTGGTTCGGCCTGACAGACCAGCGCAAGCCAGAAGGCCCGCTTTCTTGAGAGTGGCCCGCCAGTCGCGGGCATTTACCCACAGCGGCTCAGTGGGGACGCGCACCTGAAAAACTCCTCTGGAAGCAGCGGCTGTGATGACCGCCGATGAGATTGCCGGGTGCGCGTGGACGTGTCGATGGCTGTCCAGGTGAGTCGGCGGGAAGCCTGCCTCGGACATGCGATCGATCTGCGCCAGGCACTCGCGAGCTATGTCCCATTGATCAAGAAGTCCGAGAGAAGCCCGCGCGACCAACACAGGCAGCGCGTAGAACTCGCCGGTACTGCGTCGTGTAAGCGACGGCGAGACCGTGAGAGGACGCCCGACAGTGAAATTCAGGTGAAGGCCGAGGGAAAGGGCGGGGCACGACCGCGCACGGTCGAGCGCGTCCGCGAAGGCAGGCAGATTGACGACCATAGATGCGGAGGTAACCACCTCCGCTACTGCCGCCTCGATTATTCCGATGTTTACGCCGCGCGAGATTCCGAAGTCGTCGGCGTTGATGATGAGCCGTGTCGGACTAGGCGTAGATCCCACGCGCACCATTTCGGCGGACGCGGACCAGATCCATCAGCATCCGGGCCCCATGCCTGGCGAACGAAATAGTGCTCGGCTCGTCGCTGTAGTAAAAGTCCACCGGCACCTGCTCGATCTTCAATCCGTGCAGGCGCGCGATGAAGAGACATTCGAGGTCGAAGCCAAAGCCGCACAGCGTCTGGCGTGAAAAGACTGTCTGTGCGGCACGTGCAGTGAATCCTTTGAGCCCAGCCTGTGTGTCCAGGATGCCGGGCAGGAGAACTTGCTGCGTCAACCGGTTGAACAGACGACTCATCAGGTGTCGCGTGTAGAGATAATGGAAAAACGTCGGGCTCATCACGTAGCGTGATTCGGGCAGCACACGACACGCGATGGCGACATCGCTTCCTGCTTCCAGCGCATGCAGGAGCTTGGTGATTTGGCAGCTCGGGTACGCCAGGTCGGAATCGACGAAAATCCGATAGGCTCCGCTCGCGTGAAGCATCCCCCGCGCGACCGCGTGTCCCTTGCCCTGGTTTACTTGGTTCCTCAGGACGACCGCCAGCTCGTTGTGGTTCGCGAAGTCGCCCGCGATGCGCGCGGTCGGGTGCCCGCTGCAGTCGTCGACGATGACGATCTCCGTTCGGAACTCCAGGCGCTCGCGAAACTCGTGCATATGGTCGAGAGTCGCCGAAAGCTGGCGCCCACCGTTCCAGGTCGGGATGACGATGGACAAGAGCGGCGTGGCCGGTTTTGGGAGCCCCCGGTGGAAACGGGCGGGAACCTGCGTTTCAACAAAAGCCATAGTTGTGCGTATTAGACCGTTTTATTAGGCAAGGCTGAGGCCCGGAGGATACTCCGACGCGCTTACAGCAGCATTACACCCTCCGTTGGGCGACGAACAGAACGTCGGCAAAGAAGGATGGGCCGCAGCGCTCCGAGCGCACGGTAAGGCCGGCGTTCTCGAGCAGACTGGTCCACCCCGCGTGCTCCTCTAAAGCTCAGCTTGGGGCCGGCTGACCGGGTAAACCCGACGCCTGTCGCGAGGTGCTCGTAGAGCCGATTCGCGGCAGCTTTGATTCCGTCGTCCGAATCAATCTCGCGTACGGCGAGAATCCCGCCTGGGGCGAGGACGCGGGCCGCCTCACCAACGAGGAATTGTTGGATCGCGGGATCGAAATAGTGGAGCATGTCCATCATCGCGATGCCGGCGAGGGACCCGGATGCGAACGACACGAGCTTATCTCTGAGGTCGGCGACCTGGAATTTTGGCCTGGACGTGACTGGAATTCTGAGCGCCGCCGCTTCGGCAAGTCGAACGCGATCAGGATCGTGGTCAACGCCGATGATCTCGCGCTGAGGGGAGCCGAGGGATAGCGCGAATGCCAGGAGTCCGTGCCCGGATCCGAGGTCGAGCACGCGTCCCTGCGCCGGGAGGGCGGACGCCACGCGGGCGTACGGAGTCAGGATCGAGCGCAGCAAGAGGAAGCACCTGGTTGATAGCGGCGCATCGGCGAAGAGCGAGATGATCATCAAGCCGCGCATTGAAGCGCCGGGTGTGGGGTCTTAGATTGGAGGTCCCGCCTCACATTCTACTCCATCGCATGAATCGCCTGGCGCGTATTCCGAAGTGAATTTCCGCTCGCTTGTGCGTGCGCTCCTTGCCGCCAGCCCGGTACTCTCCGCCGGAAGCGTTGTGCCCTGTCTTGGCGCGCAGGATTCTCAAAAGGATAGCGCAGTCACCACCCGCCCATGGCTGACGAAAGGTGACGCCGTGGCCGGCGCTCTAGCCGCGCTGGCAACCGTTGCCATAGCACCTCTTGACGGCCGGACCGCAAGGGAACTGCAGGAGAAGCGCTTCCAACGAAACGACGATCTGCAACACACCGCGCGCGATCTCTCGTTCCTCGGCGGGCCGGGTCCATTTGTCATTGGCGCCGGTCTTTTTGCCGCCGGCCGCATCACACGAATGCCTCGGCTGGCAGGTGCTGCGCTTCACATGACGGAAGCCGTTCTCCTTGCAGCCAGCATTACTGGTCTGGGCAAGGGGATCTCCGGGCGAGCGCTTCCGTCCGTGAACGATAGTAACCCGGAGAACTTTCAATTCGGCCGCGGCTTTCATGATGGGAACGGACCATTCGTGTCGTTCCCGTCTGGGCATGCCGCTGCGAGCTTCGCGATGGCGGCGGCGCTCACGAGTGAAGCCGACCAATGGCATCCGGGATTGGCTCGCATCATCGGTCCTATCGCATACGGAGGCGCGGGCCTCGTCGGGCTTGCCCGCATGTACCAAAACGTCCATTGGGCGAGCGACCTTCCCCTTGCAGCAGCAATTGGAACCTGGAGCGGCCTCACAGTAGTCGCTCGATCGCACCCGAAGGCCCGGCAATCGGGCGTACAGACAGGCGGCCTTCCTACTGCGCTAGTCGAGATGCTGCGCTCGACGACGGTCGTGCCCGTCGCGGGTCACGGTGCAGCACTAACGTGGTCTATACCGGTAGAGCTGGGGAGCCGCTCTCCTGGACCGTAACCGATCCTCCGCGCTGCGGGACTGCACGGTGATCGCCGCCGTCGCAGCATTCAGTTTCATCCCCTGGCTGGGACGACTGCATCTTTTTGATTGGGACGAAATCAATTTCGCCGAGGCCGCGCGCGAGATGCTGGTCACGGGTGAGTATCGGCGGGTGCAGATCGGATTCCAACCGTTCGCCGAGAAGCCGCCGCTCTTCATGTGGGTTCAGGCGTTATCGATGCGGGTGTTCGGTGTTGGGGAATTCGCTGCGCGCCTCCCGAATGCCCTGGTGGGGATCATCACGCTGGTCGGCATATATATAGTAGGGCGGCAGCTATTTGATCGCCGCTTCGCCTTGTGGTGGGCACTCGCGTTTGGCGGCTCGCTGCTGCCCAATCTGTACTTCCGCTCCGGGATCATCGACCCGCTCTTCAATCTCCTGATCTTTACGGGAATTGTTGCGCTCTTCGCGTTTCAGTGCAGTCGGCAGACAGACGAAGGTTTGAGAGCGGCAGACGCCAATACTCGTATCACACGGGTGTCTTACAGCGGCCGTGAATGGGTGCTGCTCGTTGTTGCGGGCGTGAGCATTGGGTTGGCGGTACTGACTAAGGGCCCCGTCGGGCTGTTGCTTCCTGGTCTCGCGTGGTTGGGGGTCTGGGCGGCCCGGAGAAGCTACGCCGTGCCTATCGTTCCCGTGTTGATCTGGGTAACTGCGGCAGGCCTCGTTGCGGCACCGTGGTACATTCTCGCCTCGCAACAGGGATCGGGCGCGAGCACGGATGGCTTCATTGGTGCCTTCGTCGCGCGTCAGCTTGAGCTGCTCCGCACGGGCGTGGCCGGGCACACTGGCCCATGGTATTTCCACTTCCTGGTGCTCGCGCTCGGATGCTTTCCCGCCTCCGTGTTTGCGGTCTCGGCGTTGGGCAAGCGCATAGGCGACTCGCCGGAACAGCGTGACTTTCGACTCTGGATGATCTCGCTGCTGATCGTGGTGTTGGTGGTGTTCTCTCTCGTCCAGACGAAAATCGTCCATTACTCGTCGCTTGCGTACTTTCCCATCACCTTTCTCGCGGCGCAGGCGCTCACCGATGTTGAAAAGACGTGGTGGCCGCGCTACTGGAGTATCGCTGCCCGCGGGATCGGGCTCGCCTGGACCGCTGTGTTTCTGGCGCTACCCGTCGTCGGGCTCATGATCGCGCACAATCGGCTGGACCTGTCGCGCGTGGTGAGCGACCCACTGGTACGCGCGACACTGGCGGTTCGGGTCGGGTGGTCTCCCGTGGATCTCATCGTCGGCGGAACGTATTTCGCCGCGATCGCGTTTGCACTCGCGACACTTTGGGGTGGGCGGAAGGATACAAAGCGATTCGCCGCCATCTTGTTCGTTGCGACGGCGATCATAGTCCCGCTGGCGCTCGCGAGAATTGCGCCAAAGATCGAGCGATATACGCAAGCGACGCCGATCGCGTTCTACGAGTCTCTCCGCGGGTGCCAATGTTATGTCGCCCCACTCGGCTTCAAGAGCTACGCCCACCTGTTCTACGCGCGGGTACCACCCGAGCACTCGGCACGGGCAGCTCGAGTCGCACCCGACCATTTCGAGGAATGGCTGCTATCCGGCCCGATTGACAGGCCAGCGTACTTCGTCACCAAGATCGATAAGGCGGATCGCTGGCGCGGCCGGCGCGGACTTCAAGTCTTCGGCGACCGAGATGGCTTTGTCTTTTTCCGACGCGAGCCCGCCGTGTACACTTCGTTGCCCAATGCAGTTATCCCGCCGCGATAGCGCGAGCGTTGCCGCCGTTATTTTCGACGTCGATGGAACGCTCTATCGCCAGTCTGCTCTGCGGCGCGCGATGCTGTTCCGTCTTGTGCGCGCGCACGTACTCCATCCCCGTGATGCGGTTGCGACATTCCGGATTCTGTGGTCATACCGCGGAGCGCACGAACAGCTGCGGCGTGATCAGCTCCGAGGCGATGGGCTCCGCGCTGACGGCTCGACTGGACCAGCCGCGATGCTTGAAGAACGGCAACTGATGCTCACGGCAGGTCGCGCGGGATATCCGGTGGCCGCGGTGAGGCGCACAATCGAAAAATGGATAGAACGATCTCCTTTGGATCTGATGTTGGCGACGCGTTGGCCTGGCGTAGTGGAATATCTGAAAGAACTCCGTGGTACCGGGATCCTCATCGGTGCATGGTCCGATTATCCGGCGACCGCTAAACTGACCGCGATGGGTCTCTCGGCTCTTTTCGATGTGGTCGTGTGCGCGCAGGACTCTGATGTCGGGAGACTCAAACCCGATCCGGCGGGACTTCGAATAGTGCTCGCACGTCTCGATATGCCAGCGGAACACGCAGTGTATGTCGGTGACCGGCCCGACCTCGACGCTGGCGCAGCCAGTGCCGCCGGAGTGCGCTGTTACATCATCGGTCGCGCGGGAGCACGCGGCTCCGGGTGGACTGGCGTGCGCGACTACACCGAGCTGAGGCGCCTCCTCGCCAACGATGCCGCATAGCCAGTCGACAATCCGCGGTCTTTTAGAGATCGCGCGTGTGGATCACTGGTTCAAGAACGTGTTCGTGCTGCCCGGCGTCGTCGTTGCCCTGGGCTTTGCTCCCCTGACTGCCAACGCCTCGGCCGTCGAAACCTTTTTCATACGGCTCGTCCTCGGGCTCGTTGCCGTGTGCCTTGTCGCATCGAGCAATTACGTCCTCAATGAGGTCATGGACGCTCCGTTCGATCGGTATCATCCCGAGAAGAGTCGGCGTGCTGTACCGTCAGGCAGGGTAAATATTCGGATCGCGTACCTGGAGTGGTTCGTGCTAGCCGCAATCGGAATTGGAATCGGCGCTTCACTATCACTGGGGCTCGGCGCGGCGCTCGCCGCACTCTGGGTAATGGGCTGTGTCTACAACATTCGCCCGATCCGCAGCAAGGATGTTCCGTACGTTGATGTTCTCTCGGAAGCTGTGAACAATCCGCTGAGGATGCTCGTCGGCTGGTACATAGTGAGCCCCGGCGGGCTCGCACCAGTTTCACTTCTCGTGAGCTACTGGATGGTTGGCTGCTACTTCATGGCCATCAAGCGCTTCGCCGAGTACCGCCACATTGGTGATCGTAGCCGAGCGATTGCATACCGCCGCTCGTTTGCGGGGATCACAGAGCAGCACCTGCTGATCTCGATCGTGTTTTACGCGTCGGCCGCGATGCTCTTTTTCGGCGCGTTCGCCATGCGCTATCGCATTGAGCTGATCGTGTCGTTCCCGTTGATAGCGCTCGTGATGGCGATCTACCTCGCCGTCGGATTCCGGCCGGATAGCGCGGCGCAGCGGCCGGAAGGACTGTATCGGGAACCGGCGCTGATGGCTGCGGTGGTGGCGTGCACGGTACTCGTAGTGACGCTGTTGTTCGTTGATCTTCCGTGGGTGAATCGGATCTTCGTACCCACGATGCCCAGGGCACCCTACGCTGCGGTGAGGCCTGCCGTCTCCCGCGGTGTGCTACCGTGAGCGATCGCCGGGCGAATAGCGGGTGAGATAGAGATTCAGGGAGCCGAAGGAGAGGCCCGATTTCAGCTGGATCATCATGTGGGTGCTGTCGTCGGCGAGCCACACTTCCGCGTGTCCCTTCTCCGAGAAGATTCCGGGTGTCTTGAACTGCGGCTGCACGACGATCGCGTTGAAAGTGCCTGCCGGAACCGTCACCCGCTCTCGCCGCAGCACGTGAATGGTGATGGGATTTCCCTCGGGCTGGAAATAACGATTGAACGTGTAGGTGTGGCCGACCTCGAGGGGAACGCTTCGCAGGAAGTAGAGAAACGAAGCGTCGTCGAGCGGCTCGTGCACCGATGGAACCTCCGGCCTGCCGAGGCGCACGTAGGTGGCCCGCTCGGGGTAGATCGCGTAGTCCCTGTCTGCGTGATACCGTCCTTCATTGATGTGCTGCACAAAGCGGAGGGAGGATAGACTCGCGGTATCGAACCAGCTCACAGTGCTATCGCGGACGCGGAAGAAGAACGTTCCGCCCGAAATCGTAAAAATGGCGCGCCAGGCGGTGTGGCCACGTATTGTGTCTGTCCCGGCGAGCAGCATCGTCCCGTGTCCTACATGCAGCCGCCCAAAACTCACGTCGTACGAGAAACGTTCTCCAGCGGCGAAAGCACCTTTATTGAGTGCTATGACTCCTTGACCGGGCGCGGGCGCTGGGCGCGATTGTGCGGACATCGCAATCGCGGCGACAGTGCCCAGAAGCGGTGCCGAGAGAAAACGGGGGGCGTGTCTCAATCGAGGGACGCAGTCTGAAATGCGGAGAAGAACGGAGGAGGAAGGGTGCAGATCTAGCGGTCCGCCATTCCCACCGCGTCGAGCATGAACGCGTATCGGAACGCCCGCTCGCGCAACACGTCATAACGTCCGGACGACCCGCCGTGCCCACCGGCCATGTTGATCTTGATGTAGAGCGGATTCGAGTCCGTCTTCAGAGCGCGCAGCTTCGCCACCCACTTGGCCGGCTCCCAGTACCCGACCTGTGAATCGTTGAGCGATGTGGTGACGAGCATCCACGGGTAAGCCTTCCGCTCGACATTGTCATACGGCGAGTACGTCTTCATGTACGCGTACTGATCGGCGATGTGCGGATCTCCCCACTGCTGCCACTCCTGCGCGGTGAGTGGGATCGACGCATCCATCATCGTGTTGATGACGTCGACGAAGGGCACATCGGCGACGACTGCGCGGAAGAGGTCGGGCCGCATGTTGTTGACGGCGCCCATGAGCAGACCGCCGGCGCTACCCCCATTTGCGATCATACGGTCCTTGGCGGTGTAACTCTGCTTCTCGAGATACTCCGCGACGTCGATGTAATCGAAGAAGGTGTTTTTCTTCTTCATCATCTTCCCGTCGTCGTACCACTGGCGGCCCATCTCCTGTCCGCCGCGGATGTGGGCGATCGCGTACGCGAAGCCGCGGTCGACGAGGCTCAGCACCGACGAATTGAAGCCGGCCTCAGTCGTCGCGCCGTAGGAGCCGTAGGCGTAGAGGAGGAGCGGGTGCGTTCCGTCCTGCTTCCAGCCCTTCTTGAGGACGATCATGGAAACCGGCACGTGCGCGCCGTCGCGAGCGGTCACCATGAAGCGCCGCACTTCATATTTCGCCGCGTCGAACCCGGGCACCTCTAACCGCTTCTTCAGCTCGCGCTGCCTGGTCGCCATGTTGTAGTCGAAGGTTGACGGCGGCGTGATCATCGACGAGTAGGTGAATCTGAGCGTTGGTGAATCGAACTCGACATTCTGGGTCGGGCTCACCGCGTAAGCGGGCTCGGGGAAGGTGATGTAGTGGTCGGCGCGCCGGGTTTTGAGATCCATTACGCGCAGCCGGCGCAGTCCGCCGGATCTCTCTACCACGACGAGGTTGTTCTTGAACGGCTCGAGGAACTCGATGAAGACCGAGTCACTCGTTGGTATCAAGTCGACCCATGCTCCGGTGCCAAGTGCGTACGTCGGAAGTCGCCGGACCTTGAAGTTCCGGGCGCTGTCATTGGTGGTCATCAGGAAAGAGCCGTCGATGTCGTCGATCTGGTACTCGACGCTCGCTCTGCGTGCGGCGATCACCTGGGGCGCGGCGGTCGGCGTCGCGGTGGGAATCACGCGCCATTCGGATGACGTGAAGCCATCGTCCGAGATGTAGATGTACTTCCCGCTCTTCGAGCGCGCGACGCCGACGTTGTCGAGGACGTCGTCCTCCTGGAATACTTTCACGTCGCTCGACTTGGGTGTGCCGAGCTGATGGCGCCAGACCGCGTTGGAGCGGCGGGCGGAGTCAGCGGTCTGGTAGAAGAGAACTGAATCGTTCGCCCACGCCACCGATGGAACGACGGACGAGATCGAATCGCCGAGCAGGGCGCCGTTGCGGAGGTTCTTAACGTAGAGAGTGTAGACGCGGAGCGCAGTGGTGTCGTGCAGGTAGGCGAGCCGCGACGCGCCGGGGCTCACCGCGAGATCGCCGAGCTGCGAAAACTTCTTGCCGACCGCGAGCGCGTTCTCATCGATGACGATTTCTTCGGGAGCGTCGAGGCTGCCCCTTTTGCGGAGGCGAATGGGGTAGGACTTACCCTTCTCGGTGCGGTTGTAGTACCAGTAGCCGTTGTCGCGGAAGGGGACGGAGAGGTCGGTCTCCTTGATGCGGCCGAGCATCTCGTCGTAGAGCTTTTGCTGGAGGGCTTCGGTGTGCTTCATCCGCGCCGTCGTGTACGCGTTTTCCGCGTTGAGGTACGAGATGACGTCGGGGTTGGTTTTCTCGCGGATCCAGAAGTAGTTGTCGGTTCGGATGTCGCCGTGGAGGGTGTCGATTTTGGCGACGGTTTTCGCAACCGGCGGGGTCGGGTCCTGGGCGGCGAGGGGCGGGGCTGCAATGACGACTGCTACTATAGATAGGGCGGCTAGCAAACTGGGGAGCACGCGGAGATGCCGCATGGAGGGGGTCTTATTGGAGGTCAGGGGAAGGGAAGCCGGTCATTCTGTTTTATCGCCAAGGCTCGGTCTGTGTCAAGCCGTGGAAGTCGTTCGCCTATATCTAGCCCGGCCTGACGTCGGTCATGCCTCCGCTTTTAAGCGGCGCATCGCGACGAGTTGTATCACGACAAAGGCGTAGGTGATCCATACGCACAGCAGGAGAAAGATGATCGTGGCAACCATTGGGAGCGGCGCCCGTGATGACCAGAGCGCACGCGGCACGTTATCAATGAATGCCACACGCGGCGCGCCGCCGGCGAGCACCACCTCGAGCGGCGGACCGATAAGGTCCGACGGCGACTCAATAGTCACACGGAACTTCAGCTCGCCGCGCGCGTCACCGGGCAAACCAACCGGAAATCCGACCCTCGCGGTGCCATCGTCTCGCGTTGTGTCCTGGCCGAGGGTCATGACGCCAAAGGTGCGGGTGACCGAGAATTCAACGACCGCGTGGACCACTGCACGGCCATTCGTACTTACCTTCGCCACCAGCACGTCCTGGCTATCCACCATGCTGCGCGTCAGTTCGATCCGGGGCACCGGCTTCTGGACCTGAGCGCTCGCTCGCGCCCACGGCACAACCGAGATCAACGCACCGGCGATCAGCAGTATTGTCAGGGCAGCCGGCGCGAGGCTGGTGTGCCGCGATGCGCGTTCGACAGCCACCTTGCTTTCCGCTTCCTCTGCGTCCTCCAATGTTTCCCACACCGAGAGGATCGGGAAGATGCGTGAGAAGAGCGTGAAGAGAAGGAGGAATGCGGCGAACGCGCCCACTGTAATCGTGCACTCGACGAGGCTGGGAAAGTAGTGCGGTGTGATTCCCGCCGCTTGGGCCGGGATAAACGGCGTCTCCAGCGTCGGGACAATGATCAGATAGCGCTTGATCCACATCCCGATGTTGATCAGCACGGATGCGGTCACGATGGCTGTCAACGAGCGGCGACTAGGCATGACGAGCAGCCCGATCGGGATAAAGAGACCGAATACCCCCCAGAGCCAGAACGAGGTACCATAGGCCGTGCTGCCGGCGAGCAACGCGAGGAGCCGGGAGTCGGAACCGAACCCGCCATACCACGCCGTGAGGTATTCGCTCAATGTGAAGTAGCCGTACAGTAGCGACAGCGCGAGTAGCAACGTCGCCAGCCGCTGGAAGTGCTCGGGAAGGAGATAACGCTCCAGCCGGTAAGCGCGCCGAAAGACCGCCATGGCGGTGATGATCGCCGCGGTGCCCGAAAAGATCGCGCCAATTACGAAGTACGGGCCGAAAATTGTGCTGTGCCAGCCAGGACGCAGCGTCATGCCGAATACCCACGACACGACCGTGTGCACCGACACGGCCACCGGAATGATGATGACGGCCATGGCGCCGAGCGCTCGTGTCAGACGGCGGCGGTGTTCCGGCGTCTCTCGGAATCCCAGGGAGAGTATCTCATACAGACGCACCAGCCGGGGCGAACGTCCGCGCTCGCGAGCGAACCGCGCGAGGATCGGCATATCCGGGATCATCGCCACGTACAGATACAGGAAGCTACCCGTGATGTACGTGGTAACCGACACCAGGTCCCAGAGGATCGGCGACTGCAGCCGCCCATGTATTAGCAGGTAGAGGATACGATCCGGGCGTCCCATGTCGATGACCACCATGCTCGCACCGACCATAAGGGCGAGGACGGTGATTGCTTCGGCCATACGGGTAATCGGCCGCCGCCAGCCGGCATTCGTAATGCGCAGAATCGCAGAAATGAGCGTGCCCGCGTGGCTGATACCGATGAAGAACACGAAGTTCGTCATGTACACGCCCCACGAGACGTAGTCCCGCATCGCCGTCACATGAAGGCCGGACGCAAGCTGGTAGATATAAGCGACGAGCGCTAACAGGCAGACACCGACCAAGCTCGCGATCCAGATGTGGCCGGCTCGGCCCAGCGGATTGAGCGTCGCCAGGAGATCCCGTTCGACGATGTTCGCCTCCGGCTGCCCTGCCGATTCCGCTGCCGCGGCGGCGATGGGTTGCGTCATTGCGCTGATTGCGTTTCCCCGCCTCTCGGCAGGTTTCCATGGTTAGCGCCGGGCTCATTGGGCGCTGGATACTGCCGGTTTACCGCCGGCAGATAGAACACACGGGGCTTTGTCCCCAGCTCCTCCATGTAGCGGAAACCGGCGCGGTCGCGCAGCAGTTTCGAGAGTCGTACGGTCTTGCCGGCGGAGTTCGTCACGGCATCGTCGTTCTCGTCGCCGAACCAGATTGCGCCCATCGGGCAATGGCTGGCGCAGTGGGGCAGCTTGCCTTCCCGCGCCATGTCGGCGCAGAAGTCGCATTTCTCGACCGTGCCGACCCGGCGCGGGTAACCCCACTCGGGCGAGTACCCACGCGCGTGGGCTTCCGGCGGATCGTTGGGCCGGCCCCAGTTGAAGACTCGCACTGAGTAAGGGCAGGCGGCCATGCAGAACCGGCAGCCAATGCAGCGCTCGTTGTCGATCAGGACGATGCCGTCCTCACGCTTGAACGTCGCGCCGACGGGGCAGACGCGCGTGCACGGCGGGTTATCGCAGTGAAAACAGGGACGTGGGAACCAGTACGGAGCCAGGTCCGGCGAATCCTGCATCTTGAAGATTCGGAGGTACTCTCGATCGGTGGGAATGAAATGATTCTTGGCGCATGCCAACGCGCATTGGCCGCAGCCGTCGCACGCCGCGAGATCGAAGACCATAACCCATCGGCGCCCGGGTACGCCACGCCGCACTTCGTCAGACGTCTGTGCTAAGGCGGCGTACTCCGCCGAGGGCGTTACGACCAACTCCCCGTCTGGAGTAAGAGCCAGCGTCGCCGCCGCGCGCGGACCGCTCGATTTCGCACCGGCGCCCAACAGCCGGTCAGCGCCAACCGTGCCAGCGGTTAATCCGCCCGCGGCCAGCAGCCCGGCTCTCAGAAACTCCCGTCGTGGCATCTTCATGGATACAAAATTCCCTCCGCGGCGGAGCGTCGCGACAAGATTGTTGGTTCGCTGTTACAGGCGAGTCTTACGTCGATGGCGCTACTTGTTGCCGGCTGCCGCCCCACCGCTGTTAACGACCAGAGTGCCTTTCATCCCGACGGCTGCATGAGGATCGCATACGTACTCGTACTTGCCCTCGGCAAAGCGCCCGTCGATCACGACATCATAAGTCTGACCTTTGGTCGTGAGGTATGGCCCCATTGCGGCAGCGCCGAGTTTGGCCCCGGGCGCCTGTTTCGTGAAGTGCACGTTGTGCATTACGGCTGCGTCCTCGATGAAGCGCACTGTATCGCCGCGGTGCGCGACAACGAGCGCGGGCTCGAAGGCGAACGGGATTGCTCCCGCCTTGGTAACGAGCTTCACGACTATCGTGTGCGGATGGAGAGGCCCTGCCTTCTGGCCATTAGCGGAGGCAGAGAGAGCAAGCATCGCCACCAGCGAGGTGGTCATCAAAAGCTTTAAGCGGGACATGGTTTTCTCCATCAGGGATGGATCCAATCGAACGGTGCCCGAGCAACCGAAGTGGATGCGCGGGCACATTCGAATACAGCAGGCAAGATGTCGTATCGGTTCTGTGCGAAGCGTAAGGAACGGCCTGAACTTGCATAGGGGAATCCCCCACATGGTGCAGTCCAGGTCCACATCGGCCGACGGCAAAAAAACGTTCGCCTGGTGCGTCTACGCTGGGGGCGATAGACGGCAGTTCCGCATTCAGGGGAGTCAACAAGAGCCAGACGGAGTACGTTTATCAACATGTCGAACCCGATTCGTTCTCTGCTGGCGACCACACTGCTCTCTGTGGCCGCTTCCTGCACACCTGCGCCCCGCACTTTCTCCACCCCGACGCACGCGGACTCGACCGTCATCCGCCGGGATATCGAGTACCTCGCCAGTGACCAGCTCGAGGGCAGGCTCGCCGGCACACCGGGGAATGATTCCGCCGCGGCGTATCTCGCCAGACGCTACCGCTCACTCGGCCTGACTCCGCTGGCACCGGGTTATCTCCAGCCGTTCAATGCACTCTCCGCGCAGGACGCGCACATGGGGCGAACCGCGCCGAGGCCAACGCAGAACGTCGTCGCGCTACTGCGTGGTCGTGATCCGGCGTTGCGCGATGAGTACATAGTGATCGGCGCGCACTTCGATCACCTGGGACGTTCGTCGATGTTTGCGCTGGATCCGGAAGCGGGGAACGCGATCCGGAACGGAGCGGACGACAATGCATCCGGGACCGCCGCCGTCCTCGACCTCGCCCGGATGCTCGTGGCGGATCCGCCGCGCCGCTCCGTGATCTTCATCAACTTCAGCGCGGAGGAGCTCGGCGTCTTAGGCTCCAGCTGGTTCGTGAACCATCCGCCCGTCCCTCTGGAACGCATTGTCGCGATGATCAACTTCGACATGGTCGGCCGACTCAGAAACGACAAGCTGATCGTGTACGGAACTGCGACCGCCACCGAGCTCAAGGGCATCCTCGACAGCGCGAATGCGGCGGCGACGGGGAGCGCCATGTTTCGCATCAGCGGCGGCGGTGATGGATACGGTCCGTCGGACCAGTCTTCATTCTACGCGAAGGACATTCCCGTTCTGCATTTCTTCACGGATCTGCACGAGGATTATCATCGCGCCACCGACGACGCCGACAAGATCAACGCGGGGGGCGAGGCGCGCGTGGTGGATCTCGCGCTGCGCGTGGCGCGGGCAGTCGCCGACCGGCCGTCGCGGCTGACATTCGTGCGGATCGCCCCGCCCGCGCGCACGGCTGTCTCCGAAGAAGGCAAGCAGACCTACCTCGGCACCGTGCCTGACATGGGCGCGAGTGACACCAAGGGCCTGCGTCTCACCGGAGTCCGTCCCGGCAGTCCCGCTGATCAGGGCGGACTCAAAGCCGGCGACGTGATTGTCGAACTAGGGGGTGTGGCGGTGAAGGATCTGTACAGCTACAGCGATGCGCTCTATGCCCACAAGCCTGGTGATGTGGTGAAGATTGTCGTGCTGCGGGGCAGCGAGCGACTGGAGCTTTCCGTCACGCTCGGCAGGCGCGGCGGCTGACGCTTTAACTACAGAGGGCTGGAGACCGAACGATCACAAATAAATCCGTTCAACTATTGGAAACGGCGCGGGCCGATACCGATACCGTCCTGAAAGGTCTCGGATGCCAACTGGGCGGCCTGAGTCAGGCGGAAGCCGATTCTCGTCTGAAGCAGTTCGGCACGAACGAGATTGCGCGAGAGAAGCGTCAATCGGCCCCGATGCGCCTCCTCGGTAACATCAAGAATCCGTTGGTCCTGCTGCTCCTGGCTCTGGGCACAGTCTCCTTTCTGACGGGTGACCAGCGGGCGACGGTGGTCATTTTCGTGATGGTGGTTCTGGGCGTGGTGTTGCGTTTCTTCCAGGAGACGCGCGCCGATAACGCGGCCGCGAAGCTCCAGGCAATGGTCAGCAACACGGCAACGGTGGTGCGAAGCGGCAAGGACGAAGAAGTCCCGCTCAAGATGTTGGTGCCTGGCGATATCATCCGGCTGGCAGCCGGCGACATGGTGCCGGCCGATGTGCGCGTGCTTTCCGCCAAAGACCTGTTCCTGAATCAGGCTGCACTCACCGGCGAAGCCCTGCCGGTGGAGAGAAAAGCCGCCCCGGCGTCGGCGAACGTTCAGAACCCGCTGGAGTTTCCCAACATCTGCTTCCTCGGTTCCAACGTGGAGAGCGGATCCGCGACGGCCGCGGTCATCCATACCGGGGGCAGCACCTACTTCGGATCACTGGCCACCAGCATTGTCGCGCCGCGCCAGTTGACCAGCTTCGACAAGGGCATCAACAAGTTCACCTGGTTGATGATCCGCTTCATCGCCGTGATGGTCCCGGCGGTTTTCCTGATCAACGGACTGAGCAAGCACGACTGGGTGGAAGCTTTCCTGTTTGCCCTGGCTGTAGCGGTCGGGCTGACCCCCGAGATGCTGCCCATGATCGTGACCGTCAACCTGTCCAAAGGCGCGCTGGCGATGGCGCGCAAGAAAGTGATCGTCAAACGCCTGAACGCCATCCAGAACTTCGGGGCGATGGACGTGCTGTGCACCGACAAGACCGGCACGCTCACCCAGGGCAAGATCGTTCTCGAAAAGCATCTGGACGTGCACGGCAATCCCAGCGAGAGGGTGCTGCACTTCGGCTACCTGAACAGCTACCACCATACCGGGCTGAAGAACCTGCTCGACGAAGCAATCCTCGACCATGAGGAGCTGGAAGAACGCCTGAAGATGAAAGAGAAGTACCGCAAGATCGACGAGATTCCTTTCGACTTCGTACGCCGGCGCATGTCGGTGGTGGTGGAAGATGAATCCGGGTTGAACACGCTGATCTGCAAAGGCGCGGTGGATGAAGTGTTGAGCCTGTGCACCCGGGTGGAAGTCAAAGGGGAGGCCGTCGAAGTTCTGCCCGAGCACGACGCCAAACGCCGGCAGTTGGCGGACGAGCTGAACGGCCAGGGCTTTCGCGTGATCGCGCTGGCGTACAAGACGATGCCGAATGCCCCGGACGAAGCAGTCTATTCGGTCAAGGATGAATCGGACCTGATCCTACTGGGTTTTCTGGCCTTCCTCGACCCGCCCAAGGACACTGCGACAGAGGCGTTGAAGCGGCTTCACGGCTTGAACGTGGACGTCAAGGTCCTGACCGGCGACAACGAGATCATCACCGCCTACATCTGCAAGGAAGTGGGAATGCCGGTAGAGCATCTCCTGCTCGGCTCCCAGATCGAGACGATGAGCGAGACGGAGCTGGCCACCGCCGCCAGCGTCACCAGCGTCTTTGCCAGGCTGGTCCCGGCTCACAAGGAGCGCATCATCCGCGCGCTTCAGAGCAAGGGCCACGTGTTGGGGTTCTTGGGCGATGGCATCAACGACGCGCCCGCTTTGAAGGCCGCCGATGTGGGCATCTCGGTAGACAGCGCGGTGGACATCGCCAAGGAGTCATCCGACATCATCCTGCTGGAAAACAGCCTGCTGGTGCTGGAGCAGGGCGTGCTGGAAGGCCGGCGGGTGTTCGGCAACATCGTCAAGTACATCAAGATGGCGGCGAGCTCGAACTTCGGGAACATGTTCAGCGTCGTAGGGGCGAGCGCGTTCCTGCCGTTCCTTCCGATGCTGCCGATCCAGGTGCTGACCAACAACCTGCTGTACGATTTCTCGCAGACCACCATCCCGACCGATCAGGTGGACGATGACTGGCTGATCAAGCCGCGCCAGTGGACGATTGGAAAAATCCTGCGTTTCATTTTGTTCATCGGGCCGATCAGCTCGATCTTCGATTACCTGACGTTCTTCATGATGCTGTACATCTTCGACTGCTGGCACAACCCGGCCCTGTTCCGCACCGGCTGGTTCGTGGAGTCGCTCTTCACGCAGACGTTGATCATCCACGTCATTCGCACCAACAAGATCCCTTTCATCGAAAGTCGGGCCAGTTGGCCGCTCATCACCACTTCCGTGATCATCGTCGCGGTCGGCGCCTGGCTGACCGTTTCGCCCCTGGCGAACACGCTCGGGTTTGTCCCGCTCCCGCCGCGGTACTGGCTATATCTGGCCATCATGCTGCTGGGCTATGCGATCCTGACGCAGGTGGTGAAGACCTGGTTCATTCGCAGATTTGGCGAATGAAGTCTCAGTTCCTACTGCATCACGGGTAGGACCACGTGTGACGCGCGATCCGCCGAGTGGAATACGCGCTGCGTCGTGCTATGAAAATCCGCGTCCTTTGCCTGGAAGATGTTCATGAACGTGCCTGGGTTCCGGTCGATCATTGGGAACCAGGTGCTCTGCACCTGTACCATGATACGGTGGCCCGCGCCGAACGTGTGGAACGCATCGTTGAGCGTGAACCTGACCGGCGTCGCGGCGCGTGGAACGAACGGCTTGGGGGCGGACATGCTCTCACGGAACTTCCCGCGCAGCACGTCGCCACGCACCAGCATTTCGTAGCCCCCCAACGGCCGCGCCCAGGTCCCCGGGCCCGACGGCGTGCGCGTGCCCGATGACGAGAGGGTGTCGGGGAAAACATCGATCAGCTTGACGATCCAGTCGCAGTCGGTGCCCGACGTTGAAACCACGAAGTCCGCGACGATCGGCCCCGCGATGGTGATATCGCGAGTGAGGGGTGCAGTCTCGTACACCAGCACGTCGGGGCGCTCGGACGCGAAGCGCTGGTCTTCGTCCATGAACGCGGGGTTGTACCAGTGCCTCGTCTCGGCGGTGTAGGGAACCGGCTTCGCGGGATCGCTGACGTACTCGTCGAAGCTTGCGCCGGCAGGGGGCGCGGTGAATGCGAGCAGGCCGCCGGTCTGCAGATAGAGATTCGTGGCGGTCGTGTTGGCTGGCGGCCACTTGTCGAGGAAGCGCCACTGATTGGTGCCCGTTTCGAACATCGCGGCTTCATATGCACGGGGAGCGGGTCCGTTCTTGAGATAGTGATTGAAGAACGGCACTTCGATGCTGTCGGTGAAGAAGTCATCCGTCTTCGATCCCCAGGCCAGCACGCCGAGCGTGTCGCCGCTGCCGCGGTTCCACTGGCCGTGCGACCACGGTCCCATCACCAGCCGGTTGACGAGCCCGGGATTCTGCTTTTCAGCCGCGGCGTACGCGTTGAGCGCGCCCCACTGGTTCTCGGTGTCGAACCAGCCGCCGACCCAGAGCATCGCGGCCTTGAGATTCTTCAGATGCGGTCTCGCGCTTCGCGCGGCCCAGAACGAATCCCACTGCGGATGACTCGACAGTGAATCCCAGAAGGCGACGCGATTGTGGAAGTAGCGCGGATTGACGTTCGAGAGCGCGCCGAGCTTCAGGAAGAACGCGTAACCGTCGGGCGTGCCGTGGTCGAAGCGCGGGTCCGGCGTGCTTTTGGGGCTGGGGCGGGGCCAGCCGAAAGAGCTGTAGAAGTCGAACGCGTGCGGGAGGAGCAGGGCGCCGTGGTGAAAGAAGTCGTCGCCGCTCATCCACTCGGTCACCGGCGCCTGCGGAGAAACCGCCTTGATGGCGGGGTGCGCCGAGATCGCGGCCATCGAGGAGTAGAACCCGGGGTACGACGTGCCGCGCACGCCGATATTGCCGTTGTTGAAGGGCACATTGTGGATCAGCCACTCGGCGGTGTCGTATGTGTCGGTGGACTCATCGATGTCGCGCTTCGACTTTGGCGCGACGATGACGGGACGCACGTCGGCGAATTCCCCTTCGGACATGTAGCGTCCGCGCACGTCCTGCCGGACGATGATGTACCCCTGGTGCATGTAGGCACGGACCTGATTGTCGACCCCTTGGGGGACGCTGTCACGCCCGTACGGTGCCACGCTGTACGGCGTGCGCATCAGGATGATGGGGTGGCGCGTGGACGTGTCACGTGGCGTGAAGATGGATGTGAACAACCGGACGCCGTCGCGCATTGGGATGAGGACTTCGCTCTTGGTGAAATTGGCGCGGATGAAATCGGCGTCCTGAGCGCGCACGGTGAGCGGCAGCGCGAGCACGGCGAAGCCAAGGATGATGCGTTTCACAGGGGCTCCGGAAGTTGCGGGGTTGTTGAAATGTATGGTGCGCTGCGTCGCGACGCGCGATACATCTGTTACTACTATAGGGAAGGACGGTAAGGCAGCTGGAGACAAGGGGGAGCGGGCGGGCACAGGAAGCACACTGCTCATTGACGCGCCATCGAGAGACCAGCATCCTAGAGCTTCAAAAACCTCCGGAGACAACAACATGCGCATTCACCCGGCGCACGCGCGTCATCTGCCGTACCTGCTACTCGTCGTTGGAATCTCACTCGCCGTCTCGTCCAGCCCCTCGCATGCGCAAGCCACATCGACCGCCTCAACAGCCGCGACGTCCCCTGACCTCGAGGCAGCGCGCACCGCTCTCGCCAAATACAGCGACCCACTTGCCGCCGTGAGGGACGGATACTTCTCGACGCTCGCCTGCATGGATTTCCCGACTGGAATGACCGACGGTACCGTCGAATATCCACCGGGCGCGATGGGAGTTCACTTCCTCAATACGGCGAACATCGGCCCCAAGCTCGATCCCACCAAGCCACAGGTGCTCATCTACGAGCCGGTGGGTGACAAGCTCGTGCTCGCGGGCGCCGAATGGTTCGTGCCGGTGCAGGTCGCCGGCGGAGTAGCGCCGACGATCTTCGGTCAGACGCTCGCCGGTCCAATGGATGGACACGAGCCGATCATGCCGACGACCCTGCGCCATTACGACCTTCACGTGTGGTTCTGGAAGAACAATCCGCGGGGAATGTTCACATCCACCAACGCGAATCTGAAATGCAGACCCGGCTCGCCTTACACCGTCGCGCTCGG
>Ga0208078_1000064_pt1 | contig 32743 bp, 30 predicted proteins | sample NGESurdeep072012_3_FD_184468 | JGI IMG/M metagenome (GOLD analysis project Ga0208078, IMG submission 184468) | Arctic peat soil microbial communities from Barrow, Alaska - NGEE Surface sample 53-2 deep-072012 (SPAdes) | ecosystem: Environmental > Terrestrial > Soil > Wetlands > Peat ...
CAGTCGGTACGCGAGGGAGTACACGCGGGGCGCGTGCGTGTCGTACAGCGTACGCCCGGCCAACCGATCCCCCGCGATGACCAGGGCGATAAGCTGTGTCTCGTTCACGTGGTGTTGTAGCTGCCGCCGATCTTGGTCGCGACCATTTTCTGTAAGGTTCGACACAGGCATGGTTGATTTCGTTCGGTGTAGTGGGAATTAGGGGCTAGCCGCGTCTGAGGCACTACAACGGAACGAGGGACGGGGTTTCAACTGCAAACCAACGTGATCTGGAACTGAACGTGATCCGAGATCTGAGAAGCGTAGATATCAGGGTTTAGTAACTACGCTGCGACATATCTGAGTGGCGTTGTGGTACAGGCAGTCGGTTGTGATAGGACGCGCGCCCGATACGGTCAGTGCGCAGTGCCTACCTACTGAGATCTATGCTTCTGAGATCTCGGATCCCGTTCAGTTTGCAGTTGAGATCTCGGATCCCGTTCAGTTGCAGTTGTGACCCCGCGTCGATCAACGAGCCCCGCCTCGAGCCCCATTCGTAAATCGTACGGCACGACGGGCACCGAGATGTCAGCGCTCCGGTTCCAGCCGAGCGAATTGGCGCGGACCCGGATCATCACTTCCTGCGCTTCGGCGGGATCACCGAATGGAGTCTTTCGCCAGCGGTAGCTCTCGCGCAGGATCTGGGATGTCATGCGGAGGCTCGCCATCGACGCGTGCGATGTAAGAGTGACGAGCGCGCCGCCTCCTTCGCTCGCGGCGCGGGAGAGCCGCACCGTCTCCGTGCCTTCGGGCTCCAGGCCAGCGATGACGACGAGCGCGAATCCTCCGCAGCGGAGGAGCTCCTCCGCCCCACGGAGTCCGTGCTTGCGATTGCGCGGGCGCACGAGGATCGGTCCCTCTTCCCAGAATGGACCGGCGACGGTGCCAAGCCCATCAATCCAGACTGCTCTCTCGCCCTGGGCAACGGTGGTGTGACACGCAGCTCTGAGAACCGCTGTCGCTCCACCCTGCGGCATCCAGACAGTGAGCCGTCCACGAGGAAGGCCGCGTCCGGGAAGAATTGCATCGAGTATCTCGATGCCCGTCGCCACCGGTTCCGCGGTCCGGTGAGTGACCGGTGTCGCATCTGGAAATCGATGCTCGATGAGGGCGCGGATGGCGGCGTTGCGGTCGGACATGGCTTGCTAGAATACCCCGAACATATACCGAAAGCAAGAAGAGTACCGCGCTCCACGGCCGCACACTGCAATCAAGACTACCTGCTGCGGATCAATCGAGGGAAATTCGGACGCGCGGTGTAGGAGAGACTCGAAACATTCTGGGCCTGGATTATGAACTACCGAGTGCAACCTCCCGCCCGCCAACCAAACTCCTCAGCAGAATTGATGCAATACGTTTTTCATAAATCGTCGTCTATCACCGTGCTCACCTCATTCGCCCTCATAGCCTCCCTCGCCTGCGCCGCCAGCAAGGAGGCGCGGCCCACGCCCGGTGTCGAGGAAATTCCTCCGGCCGGTCCACCGCTCGCGGTTGCGGCCCCACAAGGTGTCGCAGGCGCCGCCTCATCCACTCCGTCAGCTCCATCAACTCCTACCGCTGCTTCGAGCACGCCATCGAGCGTCGCCAACGATTCCGCCACGAAGGATCCGCCGATCACTGTCCCTTCAGTAAAAGGCCGCACCAAGAAGGACAGCCTGGCGCTCGTGAAAGCCGTCAGGGCGGGACTGGAGAACACGAACTGGCCGGTGAAAACCGTGGCTCCGCTTCCGGGCTCCATTCTCCCCGCGCGTCGAATCATTGCTTTCTATGGAAATCCGCTCTCGAAGAGGATGGGAATCCTGGGAGAGCTCCCGCCCGATAAAATGCTGGCGCGTCTCGACAAGGAAGTAGCCGAATGGCAGAAAGCGGATCCATCAACTCCGGTTCAGCCAGCGCTGCATCTCATCGCGGTCGTGGCACAGGGGATGCCCGGGCGCGATGGGAAGTATCGCCTCCGCATGGCCGACACTCTGCTCGAGAAGGTCGCGTCCTGGGCGGCCACCAGGAACGCCCTGCTCTTTCTCGACGTGCAGGTAGGCCAAAGCACGGTCCAGGAGGAGCTGCCGCGCCTCATTCCGTTTCTGAAGCGCCCGAACGTGATGCTCGGAATCGATCCCGAGTTCTCGATGAAGCCCCGGATGGATCGGAAGCAACACGAGATGGTGACGGACAAGCCAGGCGCGCGGATCGGCACCATGAGCTCTGACGACGTGAACTACGCGATCGGCCTGCTGTCGGACCTCGTGACGAAGAACAATCTTCCTCCCAAGGTTCTCGTCGTGCACCGCTTCACGCACACCATGCTCACCGGTGCGAAGAAGATCCGGCTCGACCCGCGGGTCCAGGTGGTGATCAACATGGACGGGTGGGGCGCGCCGTGGCTCAAGTACGATTCGTACCGCGTCTACGTCGAGCAGGAGCCTGTGCAATTCACCGGGTTCAAGCTCTTCTACCACAACGACGCGAAGCTGGGTGATCCGATTCTCACGCCGGCAGAGGTGCTGCTGCTGAATCCGAAACCGCACTACATCCAGTACCAGTAGCGCCTCGCGCCTCGCTGGGCGAAGGGCAGAGTCATATTATTGGGCGGCCGTCATTGAACTATGACGGCCGCTCTTTCTTTTGCGGCACTGGAGGTTTGATGACGACGAGACGGGACTTTCTGTCGAGCATGGCCGTGGCGGGACTGACGGCGCAGCCGGTGTTTCGCGAGCGCGCGATCAGGTCGCTCTTCCGCGCGAACGCGATCGCCGGTGACCGCTCCCCTCAAGTCGTCGCAGACGACGAGACGTACTGGGCGGAGATTCAGCGCGCCTTCGACTCCGATCGCACGATGATCAATCTCAACAACGGCGGCTGCAGTCCGACGCCGAGCCATGTGCTCGAGGCGATGATCAGGGACCTGAGATTCTCCAATGAGCTGCCGGTAGAGCACATGTGGCGGGTGCTCGAGCCGCGAGTGGAGAGCGTGCGGCGTGATCTCGCCAGCGAGTTCGGATGCGACCCGGAGGAGATGGCGATCACCCGCAACGCTTCGGAAGCGAATGAGATCATGATTTTCGGGCTCGATCTCAAGCGTGGCGACGAAGTGGTGGTCAGCAATCAGAACTATGGACGCATGATCACGTCGTGGCAGCAGCGAGAGCGGCGCGATGGCATAGTCCTGAAGCAGGTTTCATTCAAGGTTCCTCCGCCGTCGGACAGTTATCTCGTCGAGCAGTTCAGAGCTGCGATCACGCCGCGGACGAAGGTGATCGAGGTCACGCACATCACCAATCTCACCGGGCAGATCATGCCGGTGCGCCAGATCGTGGACATGGCGCGACCGCTTGGGATCGAGGTGTTCGTGGACGGCGCGCACGCATTCGCGCACTTTCCGTTCAAGCGCGACGATCTCAAGTGCGACTATTACGGAACGAGTCTTCACAAGTGGCTGCTGGCGCCTGTGGGAACCGGATTTCTGTACGTGCGGAAGGACAAGCAGAAGAATCTCTGGCCGCTCATGGCCGCGGCCGCGACCCAGGACAACGACATCCGGAAGTACGAGGAGATCGGCACTCATCCGGCGGCCAACCACAACGCGATTTCCGCCGCCATGGCGTTCCATCGCGGAATCGGCGAGGACAGAAAGATCGCGCGGCTCCGCTTGCTGCGTGACCGGTGGGCGAAGCGGGTGGTGGCGGAGAGCTCGCGCGTTTCGGTGCTCACTCCGCTCGACAACCGACAATCGGGGGCGATCGCGCTCTTCCAGGTCGAAGGGATCGACAACGTCAAGCTCGGCGCCTGGCTCCTCAATCAACACCGGATCGTGAACACGCCGATCGTGCATCCGGAGTTTAGGGGAATTCGAATCACCCCCAACGTTTACACGACGCTCGACGAGATAGACATCTTTGCCGACAAGGTTTTGGACGCGGTGAAGAAGGGAATTCCAGCGTAGAGGTGACAATCCAGCGGGTAGCGGCGAGACGTTGAGTATTTCGTTGTTGGCGCTGTTTCTGGCACTCGGCTCCTTTGGAGCCGGGCTGTTGGGTGCGCTCACTGGTTTGGGGGGCGGGCTCGTCGTCGTTCCGATGATGACGCTTCTCTTTCACATCGATCTCAGATATGCGATCGGCGCTTCGCTGGTCTCCGTCATCGCGACTTCCTCCGGTGCCGCCGCGGCATACGTCCGTGAGGGATTCACGAACGTGCGTGTGGGAATATTTCTCGAAGTGGCAACAACTGTTGGCGCGCTGTCGGGGGCCGCGCTTGCCGGATTCATTCCCACGAGCGCGCTGGCGGTGCTCTTCGGTCTCGTCCTTCTCTATACCGCCTACCGCTCTCTCCGAGCGCCGGAAGAACACCCAACCGATCTGCCATCAGACCCGTTGGCATTGCGCCTCAGACTCAATTCCACTTATCCGACCGCCGCCGGGATCCGCGCGTACTCGGTGCAGGGAGTGAAGAAAGGATTCGCTCTGATGTTCGTGGCAGGGGTTCTGTCGGCCCTGCTCGGGATTGGGTCGGGGATCGTGAAGGTATTGGCCATGGACCACACGATGAAGCTTCCGTTCAAGGTCTCCACCACGACCAGTAATTTCATGATCGGCGTCACCGCAGCGGCGAGCGCCGGAGTATACCTCCACCGAGGATACATAGAGCCCGCGCTTGCCTTTCCCGTCATGCTCGGAGTGCTGGCCGGCGCCCTGCTCGGCGCCCGCATTCTGGCCGGCGCGAAAACGCTCTGGCTGCGCAGGATATTCACAACCGTTGTCGTAGTACTCGCGCTCGAAATGCTGTACAAGGGTTTGAGAGGCGGACTTTGACGGCGCCTGGGAAGCAACCACCGGGAACAGCGGTGAGGGACAGGCGCGATGAGCAGATCGAGCTGGTGATTGGCCGCCTGCTCCAATGGGGTGTGTTGGCTGCGGCGATCGTAGTCGTTATCGGTGGACTACTCCTGCTCGCGCAGTACGGACACTTGCCAGCGAATTTTCGGCAGTTCAACAGCGAGGATGCGGCGCTCCGGAGCGTGGGCGGAATAATTCGCGCTGCCCGGAGCGGCGACAGCCGCGCAATCGTGCAACTGGGATTGGTCCTTCTTATCGCTACTCCGGCGGCTCGCGTAGCACTCACTCTCGGTGCGTTCATCATTCAGCGCGACCGGCTGTACATGCTCACGACCACCATCGTGCTCGCACTTCTGCTGTACGGGCTCATCTGGGGGCGCGCGTGACCGTTCATCGGCCTTTTCTTCCAGCGTAGCCAACATCCAACCAGCCTTCATCGCAAACGTCGGGACAACTCTTTACCGATCCCCAACATGATCCTTCTGAAAACCGCTTCGCTCCTCATCATTTCCAACATTTTCATGACGTTCGCATGGTACGGGCACCTGCGAAATCTCAGCGACAGAAAATGGTACATTGCAGTGGTAGTGAGCTGGGGCATCGCACTGTTCGAGTACACGTTCATGATTCCCGCGAATCGGATCGGGGCGACAGAGCTGACGCTTCCGCAATTGAAGATTCTTCAGGAAGCCATAACGCTCGTCGTTTTCGTCCCGTTCGCGGCTCTCTACATGCGGCAGCCGCCGAGACTGGACTTCCTGTGGGCGGGGCTGTGCATCCTGGGTGCGGTGTTCTTCATGTTTCGGGGCCATTCGCCGGCCTGACCGGCTTGCGGCTGATTAGACCGCGCGAATCTCCGGGTACCTCCAGAACGCCCAAAGCGAGTACGCGAGCATCACCACGCCGCCGCTGAAAATCGCCCACTGCACGCCGACGAAGCGCGCCATCGCCCCCGCGATGAATGAGCCGATCGGCGTGAAGCCGACGTAAACGAAGACGTAGGTCGCCATCACCCGACCCCGCAGCTCGTCGGGCACCACCGATTGAAGGATGCCGTTTGCCAGCGCGCCATTGATCAGCATCGTGAGACCGAGGAAGAGCAGCACGAAAGCGGCAAGATGAACGGTGCGCATCAGCGAAAAGAGAATCGTCAGCCCGGCGAACGCGTAGGCCGTGGCATTGAACAGCCGGCCCCGGCGAATTCGCGCGCCGAGGCCCGCGAGCGAGAGCGCTCCGGTCAGCGCGCCGATGCCGACGAAGGTCAAAAGCAATCCATAGCCGCCTGCTCCAGTATGCAGCACGTCCCGCGCGATGACCGGCATCATCGTCAGATATTGAAATCCAAATATCGAATACACCGCAATCACTCCCATCAGTCCGGTCACCGACCGCGAGCTGCGGATGTAGTTCAGTCCCTGCTTCAACTGCTCGGCGGGAGAGACAAGGTGCAGAACGGGCGTCCACCGCGGCAGCTTGATCCGCGCGAGACTGGCGAGCACCGCGAAATAACTGAGCGCGTTGACGCCGAAGCACCACGCCACGCCGAACTTGCCCAGGATGATGGCGGCGATCGACGGGCCGACAATGCGCGCCAGGTTGAAGCCACCCGAGTTGAGCGCGATCGCGTCGACCAGGTCCTCGCGCGAAACGAGCTCGACGATCATCGCCTGCCGCGCCGGAATCTCGAACGCCGAGATCACGCCGCCGGCGGTCGTCAGCACAAGGAGCCACCCAATGTTGATCCTCCCGGCCCAGGTGAACCACCAGAGTGCGGCGGCCTCGATGAGCAGCAGCGCCTGACAGATGATGACGATGCGGAGCTTGCTGCGCCGATCAGCCACCACCCCGCCATAAAGGGAGAGCAGTAGGACGGGAAAGCTGCCCGCCGCGCTCACAAGTCCGACCATGAACGCGCTGTTGGTGAGCTCGAGGGCGAGCCACCCCTGCCCGACTTGCTGCATCCAGGTCCCGATCAGCGAAACGGTCTGGCCCGTCCAGAAGAGTCGGAAATTCCGGTGGACCTGGAGCGTCCTGAACGGGTTAATCGGTCGTCGTGCCTGCCGCGCCGGAGTCAGGGTCATTGCGGAGGATTATACACGCCCTACGCCCGGGTTGTATGTTAGAGACATGCGCTTCCACACCTACTCGAAGTTCAGCCCGGAAGCTGCTGATGCGGTCGATCTCCAGGCGCTGCTGGACAAGCTCGCGGATTTTCTGCTGCAATCGGGGTTCGCCGGCGGGCAGAACTTCAATCCCTACTTCGACGATTTCGATTCGGAGCCCGATCGTTCGGTCGAAGCGCTGCGTCAGGCGATTCTCGATGCGTTGATCGAGAGCGGACAGTTCACGCCCGAGCTGCTCGAGGCGCTGCGCGGCGACGGAACGAAGGAATCCCAGGAAAAGCTGAGCGAGCTGCTGGACAGCTTGATCCAGAAGCTCGCGGCGGAAGGGTACCTCAATCTTCAGGCTCCGCCACAAGTGCCGGCCGGCCATCAACCCGTAACCGGGCGTGGGAGCATCGCCCACGGCGCATCGAAGAGCGTCCAGTTCAATCTCACCGACAAGGGAATCGATTTCCTCGGCTACAAGAGCCTCCGCCACATCCTGAGCTCGCTCGGTAAATCGAGCTTCGGCTCTCACGATACGCCCCACCTCGCCACCGGCATCGAAGCGGACGGCTACAGCAAGGAGTACGAGTTCGGGGACGTGCTCAACATCGACGTGAACGAAACGCTCAAGAACTCGCTCACGCGCACCGGCTCGCTCAAAGTCCCTATGGATCTCGATTACTCAGACCTGATGGTGCGGCAGGCAGAGTACCGGTCGTCGTGCGCGACCGTGCTGATGCTCGACACATCGCACTCGATGATTCTCTACGGCGAGGATCGCTTCACCCCGGCGAAGAAAGTCGCGCTGGCGCTCACTCATCTCATTCGCACCCAGTTCCCGGGCGACACGCTCCAGGTCGTGCTGTTCCACGATTCGGCCGAGGAGATTCCGCTATCGGCGCTGCCGCAGGCGCAGGTTGGTCCTTACCACACCAACACGGCCGAAGGGCTCAAGCTCGCGCGCCGGCTCCTCATGGCGCAGAAGAAGGACATGCGCCAGATCGTGATGATCACCGACGGCAAGCCAAGCGCGATGACGATGCCGAACGGCCAGATCTACAAGAACTCCATGGGCCTCGACAGCACCGTCATCGCCACGACGCTGCGGGAGGTTGCGAACTGCCGCCGCGCCGGTATTCTCATCAACACTTTCATGCTCGCGCGCGACCGGGCGCTGGTGGACTTTGTGAAGCGCGTCTCCGAGATCGCCAAGGGCAAGGCGTACTTTACCAATACCATGACTCTTGGTCAGTTCATCCTCATGGACTTCTTAAGAAAGAAGACGCAGAAGATTTCGTAGCTCCAAAACTGCCAACTCCACACAAAAAACCAAACGAATGCGAATCACCAGAGTTCTCCCGGCTCTAGCGATCACACTCACAGCCGCGTGCGCGTCCGTCCCGCGCGGTCCCGGCGCCACGCGCTACGACGTGCTCATCACGAACGCGCGAATCGTAGACGGCACCGGCAACCCGTGGTATCGGGGGAGCGTGGGTGTCGTTGGCGATCGCATCGCCTACGTCGGGCCATCGATTCCCGGGCTCACGGGGCAACGAGTCATCGACGCGAGCGGACAGGTCGTCGCTCCGGGTTTCATCGACATGCTCGGCCACTCCGAGTTCGCGATCCTCCGCGGGCCGCACGCCGTATCCAAGATCACCCAGGGAATCACGAGTGAGATAACCGGCGAAGTGAGCTCGGCCTGGCCGAATGTCGCACTCGGTGAGCAGCCAAACCCGAGGTATCCGTGGCGGTCACTCGGCGAGTACTTCACCTACCTCGAGAAGAGCGGCACCGCGATCAATCTCGGCACCTACGTTGGCACAAGCTCCGTTCGAGAAGCGGTGATGGGCCAGGCAACGCGCCACCCCACCGATGCCGAGATGAAGCAGATGGGCGCACTTATCGACTCGGCGATGCGCGACGGCGCTGTCGGCCTTGGAACGGGGTTGATCTACCTGCCGAGCACTTTCTTCTCGACCGAGGAGCTGATCGCGCTCACGAGATACGTGACGCCCTACAAGGGCGGCTACGCCGCGCACATTCGCAGCGAAGGAACGGGTCTCCTGGATGCGATTCACGAGACGATTCGAATCGCCGCGGAAGCGGGCACTTGGGCTGAGATAAGGCACATCAAGTCGCGCTCTCTGGAGCAGATGCAGCAGGCGGTCGCGCTCATAGATTCGGCGCGTGCCGCGGGTGTCGACATCACCGCCGACCAGTATCCATACATCGCGAGTGGAACCGGGCTCGCGGCGATGCTCAACACCTGGGTGCAGGAAGGCGGCGACGATTCGCTGGTAGTGCGGCTCAAGGATCCGGCGGTGCGCGCACGTCTCAAGTCGGAGCTGGGCGCGGACAGCGCCGCCGGCATCCGTACAGCGGCGCACACGATGGTGAACGAAGTCGGCGCAGACTCGCTCAAGATCTATGAGGGCAAGCTGCTCACCGACATCGGGAAGATGCGCAACGAAGATCCGTATGACGCGGCGTTCGACATTCTGGTCGGGGATCGCGGGCGCACCAGCGCGATCTACTTTTCCTTCAACGAGGACGCGCTCCGGTACGTGATGAAGCAGCCGTGGGTCTCGGTGGGACAGGACGCCGGCGCGGTAAGCCCTGATTCGACCGGCAAGTGGCGGGAGCGCGGGCATCCGCGCGGCTTCGGTACGTTCCCGCGCATACTCGGCCGCTACGTGCGTCAGGATTCGGTGATCACGCTCGAATTTGCGGTGAGGAAGATGACGTCGCTCGCGGCGCAGCGGGTCGGGATCAACGATCGCGGGCTGCTCAAGCCGGGAATGTACGCCGACATCACTGTATTCGATCCCAACACGATCATCGACCGGTCGACTTACGAAATGCCATCGCAGCTCGCGACAGGAGTGAGCTACGTGCTCGTAAACGGCGTTCCGGTGGTCGACAATGGCCAGGTCACCCGGGCGCTACCCGGCCGCGCGCTGCGAGGGCCTGGGTACTGGTTAAGGCACTGAGAGAGCTGAAGGACTGAAGTTAGGGGAATGCCCTACTTTGTTTCGGCGTATCTCCTATCGTTCTGGTGACCGAATCGCGGCACCTTTCACCGTCAACTGCGTCCAGCAGTCCACCAACTCTGACGGTCATGTCGAATCCACTCCATTCACTATTCCTTGGTCCCAAGGGTGAAAACGAGCAGATCCTCAAGGAGCTGCTCGATTCCGCGCTCGAGACGCATCTGCGCTGGCGGCGAAGCTATCACCCGGAAGATCCGTCGCCCATTGCGTCCCGCGAGTCGCCGGCTCCCGCGGAACGCGCGGAGCTGAGACGACATTTCGCATCGCTGCTCGAGCAACTTCAGGGCAGCGTTCCGTTCTTCAGTGGACGCTACAACGGGCACATGCTATCGGAGCAGACGATCGCAGGGCAGGCTGCTTATTTCGCGGCGATGCTTTACAACCCGAACAATGTCTCGGGTGAAGTCGCGCCCGTCACGACCCGGCTGGAGGAAGAGGTCGCCCACCTGCTGGCCGAGATGATCGGCTACGACCCAATGCGCTGCTGGGGGCACCTCACTTCCGGCGGAACGATCGCGAACTTCGAGGCGCTCTGGATAGCGCGCAACGTTTTCTACCACCCGGTCGCGGCTTCGTTGGCGGCGAGGTCGTTGGGCGTCGATGTCTCGGTTTCCTTGCCTGACGGGTCGGTGGCGATGCTCAGCCAGCTCAATCTGTGGCAGCTGCTCAACATCCGGCCCGCCTGTTCGCTCGATCTGTGGGAAAAACTCTGGCTCGCGGCGCCAAGGCCCGCGCTGGAGAGCGCGCTCAAATCCCGCTCGCTCGCAACCCTTGGCTATCAGGATTACAACAGGCAGCTCGCGGCCGAGTTCGGCGATCCACTGCCGCCAGGCGTCGTACTCGCCTCAGGTACAGCCCATTACTCCTGGGCGAAGATCGTTGCCGCGCTGGGCGTGGGTTCGAATCAGCTGGTATTCGTGCCGGTAGAGCCCGAGTGCAGAATGGATCCAGACGCACTGTGGCGCGAGATCGAGTCACTCACTTCCCGGCGGATTCCAATCATGGCCTGCGTGAGCACCTGCGGCACGACCGAGCAGGGTGCCGTTGATGATTTGCAGCGCATCGTGGACGTGAGGGCGCGCGCTGAGCGGGAACTCGGCGTGACGTTCCACATCCATTCGGATGCATGCTATGGCGGCTATGCGGCATCTCTTACGCGCGCGCCCGACGGTTCGCGGCTCACCGCCGCCGGCGTTCGCGAGATATGTGGCGGAGCGCACTGGCCCACGGACCAATGGACGCGATCCGTCAGCGCTCTCGAGCGCGCGGATTCTGTAAGCATCGATCCCCACAAGCTTGGCTACGTACCCTATCCCGCCGGCGCGTTTCTTCTCAAGGACAGGCGTGGTCGCGAGCTGGTCGCAACCGATCCGCCGTATCTCGCGCTCACGACCTCCCGCGAAAACGGCGACGCACCCGTCATTGGCCGTTTCATATTCGAAGGATCCAAGCCCGGCGCATCGGCCGCTGCGACCTGGCTCAGTCACAAGACGATTCCCCTGAACAGTGCTGGTCACGGAAGAATCATCGCATCCACGCTGAGAGCGGCGCGGGATCTGTATGCCCTCTTTGGCTCCGCCGATTTCAGCCCATATCGCGTCGTCCGCCTTCCTGAGCCGGACCTCAATATCGTCTGCTTCCTGCTGCACCACCCCTCTCTCGGTACTCTGAGCGAGCTCAACGCGCTGAATGAGATGATCTACAGGGAGCTGAGTCCGGACGCGGAAATGTCCGCGCCTTACATGATCACGCGAACGAGGCTGACTTCACCAGCATATGACGGGGCTATCGGACCGCTCCTTTTATCACTGGGCAAGGACGGAGAATCGTACCAGGAAAGCATTGCCGAGGGCCTGACGGTCCTGCGCGCGACCGTGATGAATCCGTTCTCTGTCGATGCGAGTCCCGACTATCTGCTTGGGCTTGTGGACGCAGTGCGTCGCGCGGCGATGAGCTTTCTGGGTGGACCGGCTAGCCCTGTACGTCGGCACCGGTTACGACGCGCCACGTGTCACGCGCAATGAGCAGCTCCTCGTCGGTGGGGATGACCCACAGCTCTACCCGCGATCCCTTCGCATCCATGCGCCCTTCAGAACCGACAAGAGCACTGTTACGCGAGTCGTCGATCTTGATACCCAGCCACTCGAGTCCCTTGCAAATGCGACGACGCACTTCCGGCGCGTTTTCTCCGATGCCGCCGGCGAAGATCACAGCATCGGCGCCATTCATCGCCGCCAGATACGCGCCCAGGTACTTCTTGACGCGATAGCAGAAAAGGTCGATCGCCAGTCGCGCCCGGCGATCCCCATTCTCCGCTTCCTCGGCCAACAGCTCGCGCATGTCGGCCGTCAGCCCCGATACGCCAAGCAACCCGGATTGCTTGTTGAGCAATGAGTCGAGATCACGCAGACTCAGTCCTTCCTTCGCCGACACAAAGTCGAGGATTGCCGGATCGAGATCGCCGGAACGCGTGCCCATCACGAGTCCCTCGAGCGGAGTGAAGCCCATCGATGTGTCGACCGATTGTCCGCCGACGATCGCGCAGGCCGAAGCGCCGTTGCCAAGGTGAAGCGTGATGATCTTGGTCGCATCACGCGTTCGGTTCGTGAGCTGGCGGTATCGATACGCGACGTAGCGGTGCGACGTCCCGTGAAAACCGTAGCGGCGCACGCGATAGCGCCGGTAGAGTTGATACGGGATCGCGTAGAGATACGCCGTTTCGGGCAAACTGTGGTGGAAAGCCGTATCGAAGACGGCGACTTGCGGGACGCCCGGTCCGAGCACCGCGCGCGCCGCGGCGATCCCGCGCAAGTTGTGTGGGTTGTGCAACGGAGCCAGCTCGATCAGCTCCTCGAGCGCACGCACGACCTCGTCGTCCACGCGCGTGGATTGAGCGAACAGCTCACCACCGTGCACGACGCGATGACCCACCGCTTCTATGTCGCCGACGCTGGCGATCGGCACACCGGACGAATCGCTCGTGAGCCACGAAATGATGTATTCGACGGCAGCGGTACCGTCGCGGATGCTCCGCACGCTTCTTTGCGGCTGCTTGCCCGCGGAAGTCAACGTGATGATCGCTTCGCCGCCAATGCGCTCGATCATCCCGCTCGCGAGGCGGCGATCGCTCGCCTCGACAATCGCCTTCTCGTCGGTATCGATGAGGTGAAACTTCACGGATGCCGAGCCGAAATTGAGAACGAGAATGCGCAAGCGACCTTCGATGACGGGTGGTGAAGGTGGCGGCCGCTAGTCCGCTAGCAACCCGATCTTGAGAGCGAAGTCGACGTAATCGCTGCGGTGCGCCAGCCCAAGTTTCTCGTTGATCCGCTGCTTGTAGGTGTCGACGGTCTTGGGACTGATGAACAGCTTCTCGCCAATCTCCGGCGCGCTGTACCCGCGAGCAACGAACTTGAGGACGTTCTGCTCGCGCTCGGTGAGCTTCTCGAACTTGGTGCGCTCGTCGGCGTGCTCCGCTCTCCGCTGGATTCGTTGCGCCAGCGCGCGGGCCGCGGACGGCTGCATGTAGACATCGCCGTGAGCGACGGCGCGGACCGCGTCGATGAGCTCGCGGTCGGCGGCGCTCTTGACCAGGTATCCGCTGGCGCCCGCCTCGAGCAGCGGAACGAGGTACGCATCCTCGGCGTGCATCGTGAGGATCAGCACTTTTGCGCGCGCGTTGTTTCCCACCAGCACCTTCGTGGCCTCGGCGCCGTCCATCTCGCCCATCGAGAGGTCCATCACGATTACATCCGGATCAAGCCTCTCCGCAAGGGAGATGGCTTCCTTGCCGTTGGATCCCTCGCCGATAACCTCGATGTCCTTGGCGCTGCCGAGCACTGCCTTCAGGCCGGCACGCACGACATTGTGGTCGTCAACGAGAACTACTCGGATAACACCGTCTCTCAAGCCGCCTCCGTGTCCATTCCTACCCACGCGAATACGCGGGTACCGTGATCTCCTGCAGTATCAATATGCAATTCACCGCCCGCAAGTGAGAGCCGCTCCCGCATTGCGGCGAGGCCGGATTCCCCACGCTTCCTCTCCAGAGGCCCGTCGAATCCACGACCATCGTCGTTGACCTCGAGCTCGACGTAGCCGGGCCTGGCACGCAGCGAAACCGTGGCACGCCCGGCGTCGGCGTGCCTCTCGACGTTGCGCAGCGCTTCCTGAGCCACGCGGTAGAGCGTGGCCGACAGCGCGGCCGGAATCACGACTCCGGCAATATCGACGTTGACCTGGACGTCCACGAGCGAGCGCTGCTGTGTCGCATCACCCAGAGCCTCGAGCGCGGTCGGCAAACCGAGATCTGTCGCGACGCGCGGATGCAACGAGCGAGAGACGTTGCGGATTTCTTCGAGAGCAGTACGCAACAGCTCACGGACGCCCGCCAATCGGGCGGAGGCGGCGTGATTTCCAATCTCGTGCGCGACCGCGGCGATCTGGAAGCTCGCGGCCGCGAGCGTCTGGCCGACCGAATCGTGAAGCTCGCGGGCAACCTGCGCGCGTTCTCTCTCCTCGGCGTAGACGACCTCCGCCCCGAGCTTTCGCATCCGATCGCGGCCGGCCGCGAGACTGTCGAGCATCTCATTGATGGTCATCGAGAGATGGGTCAGCTCACGGTCGGCAACAACGGAGGCCGGGACTCTTTCGGCAAGTCGACCCTCGGAAACCAGCTTCGCAACGCGCTCGAGAGCGTTGATCGGGCGAAGCGCGAGCTTGACCAGTGCAAGATTCACGGTGGCGCCGATGATCAGCGCCGCGATGACGACGTAAAAGTCGGCCAGGGGTCCGGCTAGGAGATGGGCTGGCGCGAATAGCACGAGCACGACAAGGCCCAGAATGATCAGGTTCGCGCCGAGCAGCTTGATCTCGAGCGAAACTCCGAGAAGCGCGCGCAGCCAGGGTGGAAGACGCTGTCCGCCGTTTTCACGGATTCCTTCCCGGCCGCGGCCGGGTGTGAGCTGGATTGGAGTCATGTGGAACTCATTTTACGATGAGGGCCGTGACCATGCCGAACATCCCGTGATCCGACTCGTCGATCGAGCAGGCGGCCAACGCGCTTCCAGCCAGGGCCGTGACAGCGGTATTTCGCAGGAAATCCCGGCGGGAACCCTTCTTACTGAGCGGAGCCGCGGGCATCTTTAGATGGTCGTTCTCGTGCATAGCCCTCACCTCATGTGGGACGGTTCTGACACCAACCCAAGTTACGATCCTGCCTGAAGTGCCTCTGTCGTGAGTTGGAGGATTATTCAGAGGGAAACGGCTCCTTTTTGTAGGGGATAATCCGACATCATGCCCGATCGGGTAACGCACAACATCCTGGCCGAGATCGTGGAAATCGCGTCCGATGCGGTGGTCTGCATGGACGTCACTCAGCACATCACGTTTTTCAACAAGGGCGCTGAGGCCATCTTCGGCTGGACGCCGGAGGAGATCATCGGTCAGCGGATCGAGACGTTGATTCCGAAGCGATATCGGGGCAACCATGCAAGTCAGGTCGAGGAGTTCGGCCGCTCCAAGGTGAGGGCGAGGGGAATGGGCGAGCGGCGTGAGATCGCCGGCGTCAGAAAAAACGGAGAGGAGTTTCCGGCCGAAGCTGCAATCTCACAAATCGGCCAGGGTGATGACATTGTCTTCACGGTGGCCTTGCGTGACGTGACAGTTCGGAGGCGCTTCGAACAGAGGCAGCGGTTCCTGGCTGAGGCGGGCGAGAAGCTGGCGTCTTCCTTCGGGTCATCGGAGACGTTGAATCAGGTCGCGCGGCTGGCAGTTCCGACCATGGCCGATGGCTGCATTCTGGAAAGCCGGGTCGGCAATGGGTTCCTGGCCGGCGCGGCGGCCCATGTTGATCCGGACATCGAAGAAATGCTCGATGAGATCAGCCTGGCCGGCGCGCGCATTCCGCCGAAGGGTCATCCGCTCACTGAGATTCTCAACAGCCCGTCGCCTGTGCTGTTGACGTCCACCGCAGCGTCACGCCTCGTTGCAGCGAGCACCAACCCAGTGTATCTGAAGGCGATGAGGGCGATGAATCCTGAGAGCGCTCTGTTTCTTCCCCTCGTCGCGCGCGAGCAGCTAATCGGCGCTTTGACGCTCTTTCGCACGACGGGCAGCTTCGACCGAGACGATGTCGAATTCGCCGAGGATCTCGCCCGATTGGCGGCGCTCGCCCTCGACAACGCTCGCCTTCACGACACCGTGCGCGCGAGCTTGCGAGCCCGCGACGAAATGGTGGGAGTCGTTTCTCACGACCTGAGAAATCCGGTGGCCGCGGTGAAGATGTTGAGCCGTATGATGCTCCGCGCTCCGGAGATGAGTGAAACAGAGGCACGTGATAACATCGAGCTGATTGCGCAGGCGGCCGAGCAGATGGATGCGCTCATCCGGGACTTGCTCGATGTCAATCGTCTGGATGGCGGTAAGCTGGTGATCTCGCCGGTGCCGGTGGATCCGTTCGTCCTGCTCACGGATTCACTGCAAACCCTTCGACCTCTGGTCGAGGAGAAAGTCATAAGCCTCGATCTCCAGATCGAGGCATCGCTCCCGAAAGTCCTGGCGGATCGTGAGCGGATTCAGCAAGCGCTGTCCAATCTCGTGGGAAACGCGATCAAGTTTTCCCCCGCGGGATCGAAGATCGTGGTCGGCGCGCGGGGAGACGCGGACGACGTAATCATTTCGGTGCTGGACCGCGGCCAGGGAATCGCCGCCGAACACCTGCCAAGAGTATTCGATCGCTACTGGCAGTCCTCCCGCACGGACCGTCAGGGCGCGGGGCTGGGGCTCGCGATCGCAAAGGGCATCGTCGAGGCGCATGGGGGCCGGATCTGGATCGAGAGTAGGCCGGGCGAAGGCACGACGGCCTCGTTCAGTCTTCCGTTAGCCTGAGCGCCATCATCCGAGCCCGTCCGCCGCACTCCCGCGCTCGGCTCGAACATTCGCAAAGGTTAGGTTCGTCCCGGCGCGGCATGAGAAGGAACGATTTCGTTCACACCCGGGCGGAGGAGTCTCCAGAGTTGCCGCGTCCGGCGCTTCGGAACGCCCACACTGCGAGAAACGCAGCGCCAAACGCCGCCAAGCCCGAGACAGAGCGCGGCACGTACCACGCGCCGATCTGCATCGGAAGATCGAGCGCGAAACGCCATGCCTGCACGAGAGTCACGAAAGCGAAAACAATTGCCGAGGTGATGCAGTAGTTCCTGTTCATTGTCCCTCCGTCGTTAAGGGTCATTTCGTTGCACCGGTTTCATCTTCGCTTCCCTGCCGCGCACATCACTGACGGCAATACGGAAAATCGTCTGCCGAAACGCAACCGGGTCGGTATCGGTGAGGGCGCCGGGCACGATCTTGCTCACCAGCTCCGCCGCTTTGGTCCACAACTCCTCGGCCCTTGGGCTGCCGAGCGGATGCATGATCCAGAAGCTTCCGTGAATCACGATGCTCCTCCAATCGAAGAGGTCGGTGACCTCATCCACCTCGAACGCGACCCACTGGTTGTGCTTGAGAGCTGCGATCTTGTCCCCCTCTGAGGTGCGCCCGTACAACCAGCCGCGCTCGTAGATGTAGTGGAGAGGCTGCATGTCGACGCGATCGTGGAGTGAGAACGCGAGGCGGCCGACCCGGTTGCGCAGCAGCATGGCTTCGATTTCATCGCGCGACAGCTCGCGGAAGGTGACATCTCCAGTCCGCGCCGCCCATATTCGCTCCATTTGCGGCCCATCCTTCGGCGGTGCCGTCTCTTTCCAGGTGGTTTCGCCCACTGATCCTTTCGCGGCTGGCATGTCAGACTCCCGTTAGTGTTTCTGCAGCGGAGCTTCCTCGTGCACTTTCAGTCGCGGCGGATTGCTTCGGGTGGAAGACGAGTAGCGAGGTCGGCGATTTTCGCGTGACCTCATCGGCGACAGTTCCGAATACGAAGCGGCTCATTCCACCGATCCCGCTCGTGGCGAGGGCGATTAGATCAGCTCGCGTGCGTATCGAGAAGTCCAGAATGGCCATTGCGACATCTTCACTCAGGACCACGTCCTTGCTCACGGTGAGTCCTTTCTCGGTCAGATAACTCGCGGCGCGGGCGAGATAGGCGTCGGCCGCAGCAATGTCGTTGTCCCACCATGGCAGACCAGGCTGCATGATCTCCTTCTGCGAGTAGGTCAGCGGCGTGAGTATCTGGAGCAGGCTCACAGTCGAACGGAGCCGCGAAGCGAGCGCGGCTATTTCGGGCAGTATCTGCTCCGCCAGTGCCGAGCCATCGAGTGGAACGACGATTCGGCTGAATGTCTGCTCCGGAGTGGCGCCAATGAGCGAACCGGACGATCTCACCACCAGCACAGGAATGTTCGTATTGCGGATCAGGTAGTCCGTGACGCTGCCGAGCGTGATCCTCTTGACGCCGCCGCGAGAGTGACTCGCCATCACTATCAGGTCTACGTTGAACTTCAAAGCGTAATCGCGGAGCCTGGGCGCAACGGGCCCGTCCTCGTACGCCGTCATGACCTTGATGTCACCCTGCGCGCGGCACTCGGTTCCGAGCGCCTCCAGCTTTCGTAAGCGCGCGAGGCGCTCATCCAGCAGGGTCTGTTCGGTTATCAGCAGCGGCGACTGGGGGATTGTCTCGACGACGAGGGGCGCCGCCTCCACTCGAACGAGACGGAGATCCGCATCAAAACGCTGCGCCAGCTTTACCGCCACCGATATCGCCGTCCTCTCACTGTCCGAGCCTTCGGTTGGCGCCATGATCACCTTGTACATTGTTCCTCCCTGTTCTGCGCCGGCTTACGTGGGTGTCACGACCAGCTCGCGCGCAAAGCGTTCAAGATTACCGCGACGTCGATCGCCTCCTGAAGAAGCGCACCCTCCGTCGGCGGAATGAATCCATAGGCAGCGAAGATCATTGCGATGCCGCTCAAAACGAGCCCCGTCACAATGCTCTGTCGCGCCAGCCGCATCGTTCTCCTGCTGATTGCTACCGCTTCACCTACCTTCGACAGATCATCGACCAGGATCACCACGTCAGCGGCCTCCGACGTGACACCACCCCCATGTCCTGCCAGTGCGACTCCAACGTCGGCCGCCGACAGCGCGGGCGCATCGTTGGTGCCGTCACCGACCATCAGCACGACCTCTCCGCTGGCCCGGAAGCGGGTGACCATCGCCGCTTTGTCTGCGGGCAGCAATTCCCCGTGGGCTTCCTTTATTCCGGATTCGAGCCCTATGGCTCTCGCGTTTGCGGCCCGGTCACCGGAAAGGAGCACGGTGCGCGACAGTCCCAGCTCGCCCAGCCTGGCAAGAAAGCTCTTCAGCTCGGGGCGGAGCGAGTCGGCGTACTCTATGATCCCCGCTGGTTTCCCGGAGAGCAGGACGTACGCGCGCAACCCGGCGTCGCCATCCACGGCGGCGTCGAAGACATTGAGCGAAACGGGGGCGTGTCGGGCAACGAAGGCGCGGCTTCCGACTACGACCTCGGTACCTCCAACTATGCCTGTCAGCCCCTCACCCGGCGATTCGCGATGCTGCGTGGCCTCCGGCAGGCGCCCATATCTCTTCTCCCCCTCCTCCACTACAACTCGCGCAAGCAGATGACTCGATCCCTGCTCGACCGCGGCGGCATTGCGAAGGACTTCCCGCTCAGTGAATCCAGGCAGTGCGACGACACTCCTCACTGAGGGCTTGCCGACTGTGAGCGTGCCCGTCTTGTCGAATACCGCGATGGTAGCGTCGCTCAGCATCTCCAGTGCAGCTCCGTGGCGCACGATGATTTTTTGTCTCGCCGCGCGATTTATCCCCCCGATGATCGCGACGGGCGTCGCGAGGATCAGGGGACACGGCGTCGCCACGACCAGCACCGCCAGCACGCTGTCCCAGTTCCGCGTCAGAAAGAATGTCAAGACACAAACCGCCAGCGTGGCCGGGGTGAACCAGACCGCGTAGCGGTCGGCGAGCCGCTGCAGCGGTGACTTCGAAGCCTGCGCCACCCGAACCAGCTCCACGATCTTCGAGTACTGACTCTCGGCGGCCCGAGCCGATGCGCGAACGCTCAGCACGCCATGCGCGTTGAGCGAGCCGCTCATCAAAGGAGTCCCCTCACGCGCGGGAACCGGTATCGCCTCCCCGGTGAGCTGCGATGCGTCTATCTCCGAGATACCGCTGAGAACGAGTCCGTCGCACGGCACCATCTCGCCCGGCCGCACGAGAAAGACATCGCCCACATTCAGCTCGCCTACGGGCACGTCGACCAACCCCCGCGCCCCGCTGATGAGATGAGCGATGCGAGGGGCGGCTTTCTCCAATTCCCGAACAGCCGCTGATGCACGCCGCTCGGCAAATTTCTCGAGCGCTTCGCCGCCGGTCTGCATGAGCACGATCACGAGACCAGCCAGCGGCTGACCGATGATCGCGGCGGTTACGATGGAGAGTGAGGCGACCACGTCCGTGGCGTAATTGCCGTGACGCGCCGCGCGAAGCGTGCGCCAGACTACCGGAAAGCCGGCGCCGATAAGTGCGATCGTCCAGAGTGCATGGGCGAACAGCGGAAGATTGAAGATGTACTGCTCGATGCCGCCGAGAATAATTCCCCCGACGGCGAACAACGGCGAATAGGGGACTACCGTCCTCTTCACCGTATTGTCTTCCCCTCGAGTTCCCTGTACGGGCACGTTCTTGAGTGGGGCTCGGCGACGGTTCGGGACGACGTGGCCGAGAGGCGCTCGCATTGTCACTGTCCCTCTTTGATGACTTCGAGAACGAGTAGAGTCTGTCCGTCGTCGCTGGTAATGGACAAGGCCGAATCCCTGTCATCATGCTCATCGAACAGGATCTCAACCGATTTGATATTCGAAATCCCGCGCACGAGGTGTGGTCCGCCTCGGCCCGTGTTTCCGAACATCAGCTGTGCGCGCTTGCTCGGAGGATCGTATACGGCACCCAGGAACCGATAACCCGTCATTTCTAGCTGCGCGCCGAGCGCGGGATCATCCACTTCGAGACGTCCGCGACGGCCGGCGTTTCTGCGGGAGAACTCATCGAGCTTCTGTGCCCAGCCGGCATGCTCTTCGCGAATGTCGCGCTCGGGCGCCAGCTGATCGAAGCGCTGGAACGCGGCGGCCGCGGGAAGAACGAGCAGAGAACGCCGGGCCCCTCGAACCAGCTTCGCGACAGTCTCGCCGCCGAGCATTCGACCGAGTAGCCCGCGGCCGTGAGTTCCGGCGACAATGAGATCCGCGTCGAGCTCCTCGGCGCAAGCGAGAAGAGACGGACCGGGTTTCCCATACAGAACCCTTTGATGCATCCGGCACTTCGTGCCCTGATCCAGCCAACCCGTGACACGCGTCAGTTGCGCCCCGACGTATGCCTCGTGCTCTTTGAACCAGTGTTCGGGGATGTAGTCCTTCCGCTCCCACGGAACTACGTGCACGAGCGTTACAATAGCGCCCGGGGCCGCGATCTCGAGCGCCAGCCGCGCCGCCTCAATGCTCGGCTCGCTGAAATCCATTGCGACCACTATCCGCCTGGGAAGCTCTCGCAGCTTGCTGTCGACAGCGAGAACTGGTACCTCGCTGACGCGCATCAAGCGGAGTGCGGTCTCGTTTCCAAGAAATCTTGCCGCCGCACCGTGGTCGCCCAGACCGACCACCACGATTCGAGAGCGTGATTCCTTCGCCAGCGCGGCGATTGTAGTTGCGGGATCTCCAGAGCGCACTTCGACGGGCCAGCTCTTGTCGCCGAGCCGTGCAATCTGCGCTTTTGCCTTGTTCTGCGCTTCCTGGTGCAGGCCGCGCTCGTAGTCCATCACCAGCGACCGGTCGATCGCCCCCCACGGAATCGGAGTGTGATCCACCACCGTGAGAACTTTGACTTCGCGTTGATCGCCGAGGGGCAGCAGGTGGGCCAGCGCGATGGCCGCGTCTGATTGAGGTGTCCCGTCGGTCGCGATGAGCAGCGCCGTTGGGCGTCGGTGAACCGGACGCTCCGCCTCGGCGTTTGGTGTTGTTTCAGCAAGTGCGTGTACCATGATTCCTCCTTTCTTTCTCGATCAGTCGGATACGACTTGTGCCGGCGCGGGCTCAATCACGCGGAGCCTGTCTATCACACCGCGCGAGCCCTTGACGCTGCGAAGACGTCGGACAACCTCCTCGCGAGTCTTTCGCGAATTCGCGACGCCCTCGAGGCGCAGCCATCCATGCTCAGCTACGATCTTGATTCCAGAATCGGCGATGCGAGGCGGCATGCGGAGCTGCCTTACCGCTTCGCGCGCTACCTCCGCCGGCGTGGGTTGCTGTTGCGACGGGAAGACCGCCTCCAGCTCCTGCACCACAGCCCGCACGTCCGGCACGCCCAGAACCGCCGCTTCGATTGCGGTTCGCTCGGCTGCGTCCTCCGCGGCTCCCGTCAGTGCGATCACACCGTCGAACGCGTCGACGTGAACCTGTGATCCAGGAGAAAGGGAGAGGTTCTCCAGCGCGCTCCCCACCCGTTGGCAAAGGATCGCGTCCGAGTCGGCTCGACCGGTGTCGGGTGCGGTTTTCGCTGGGTCGGGGAAGAGTCTCTCGCCGCCGGTCGGTCCCGAGGCGCGACCGGTAATCTCAGCGACGCGAATTCGAAAGAGCTGATCACGGAACGGGATCGGGTCGGATTCGGTGAGCGTGGACGGTAAGATCTGGCGAATCAGTGAGACTGCAATCGTGTGAACGCGTCGGTCCGATGGTGTTGCGCCCGGCTTGATCAGGTAGAGTGGGCCATTCGCAACCACGCTCCGCCATTCAAAGAGCTGAGTGTGCTCATCGACCTCGAACGCGACGCGGCGGTTCCGAAGAATCTCCTGGAGCTTTCCCGCCGCCGCGGTTCGCCCGTAAATCCAGCCGCTGGCGTACGCGTAGTGGACCGGCACGATCCTCACGCTATCGTGCAACGAAAAAGCGATTCTGCCCACGCTGTTACGGGCGAGAATCGCTTCACATGCTTTCCTGCCGAGCACGCTGAAGAGGGGTGCCTCGACAGCGGTGGGGGAAGGGCTCCGAACTGCAGTGTTATTCAACATGGTAAGTCTCTCCAGCGAAGAACCAGTTGTCGTGGGTGAAGCAACTACGTGACGCCGCGCTGTTCCTCAGCCGAGGCGCCACGCAGTCCGGTTAGAAGGCCACGACGCCTTCAACCATGAATCCCTTGAACTGCCCGCCGTTCCGAATGTCGGTCGTCGGGAAATCGAGGTACTTCTGATTCACGTATTCGATCTTGGTCAGCACGTTCGGGGTGAGGAACCAACCACCGCCGATCTGCGAGCGCTTGACAGACACGTCAGGCGTGCCGACGGTCAGCTGCCCCTTCACCGTGTTGTAGCGCGCAGCGACGTAGAGGCGCTGGTCGGGGAGGAAGCGGTACACCACCTCTCCTACGTTCTGGTTCCAGGTACGGTTGGCTGTTTCAGTAGCCGCCCGGCCCTTTGCTCTCTCGAAGTTGCCGAAGAACTCGAGTCCGTGGAACTGGACGAACGGGTTGATGACGTACGAGTGAATGCTATTGCTGAGACCCGGCTGGATCGCACCGGACCAGGCTTGCGCTAACTCGGTCGAGACCGTGTTCTGCAGCACGTCGTAGTACCGCGATCCAGCTCTGTCGCCGCTGAACAGCGTGTTGCTCACCGAGCTCGAGGTCGCGTATTCCGAGCCCGTGAGACGGAAACGGAAGTCGTCGCTGAACTTCTTGTCGTACCCGATCTTGGTCAGGTAGCTGGGTGAACGCTTCTGTGGCGTAGTGATCACGCCCTTGCTCTCCCCACCGGTGACGCCCGCCATCGCCAGGAAACCATTGGCGCGGACGTAGACTTCACCACCGACTTCGGTCGTGAAGGCATCCATTACATAGTTGCCGATGAGTGCGTTGCGGATCGCGTTGCCGTTGTCGCTGCGACGGAAGTGAGCATCTCCGTAGTTGATCTCGAACTGGCCGGCACGGATCGTCACGTACTTCATGATGTCGTTGAGCGGCTTCCAGTCGATCGGCGAAGCATCGACGAGCAAATAGCCGTCCTTCACCCACGTCTCATTGTGATGCCGAGCCGAGGCATAGCTAGTCATCGCGACACGGATACCGGGTGCGAGCTGACCGTTCAGGTAAAGGTTTGCGGTCGCGGTGTTGGGGCCGTGTCCGATGCGGATCAGCTGATTCGCATTGGTCGTGACGCCAGCCGTCGTGACCAGGACTGGAGCCGCGGTGTTGCTGTGATCGAGGCCCTGGAACTGCTGCGTAAATGCAGCGCCCCACTGAAGCTTGAATCCGTCGTAAGCAACCGACTCGTCCTTCGGTGTTTCAAAGACGTTGATTCCGCGCTTGTCCTCTGGACGGTAGTTCTGCATCTGGATTCCAGGCGCGGTCGAGAGGAAGCTCCTCTTCGCTTTTACGCCCGCGATCCTCTTGACGGTGTCGATCGTCGTCGACTCCGGCAGGGCGATAACGATGGACATGGTGTCGACACCGACAACGACGGACATGGTGTCGATCGTCTCGGTTTTGGGGGCGGTGGTTGGGATGGTCAACTTGTCGGTCCCTTGAGCGCTCGAAACCGGCGCAAAAGCAACCGTCGCGAACGCGGCAGTCAGGACGATAAAGCTGGTTTTCATGTATGGTCTCCCTTTATTGAATGCGTTGTGGCTGCTAAGTCGGTTGTTGTAGAGCGGTCCTACTGTGTGCCGCCATTGACTGCGGCGAGCTGCGCCAGAAGTTCGGGTCCGGCTTTCAGATTGAACTTCACCGTGACCTCATTTCCGACTTTGAGGCTGCCGAACATGAAGCTCGGCGCCTTGATGCCGTAGTCGGACATGAGAATCGCCTGCTCTGCCTGTGCAGTGGCCTTGCCATCGCTCAGTCGCTCGGCGTTGATCTTCATGTTGACGACCTTTTGCTGCCCGGAAATCGTCAGGGTGCCGGTCGTCTTCGCGACGAATGCGGCAGGTGACGCGCTACCGTTGAGAATGTCGTAGCCAGACATCGTGTACTTGATGAGCGGATTCTTGTCGGCATCCAGGGTGCTGTACATGTTCTTGTCCATCTGCCCGTTGCCGCAGGAGAGCGTCCGCACGACGATGTTGACCTGCACGCTCACGATCGGACGCGCAATCTTGGTGAGATCCTTCGTGTAGCCGGGATCTACATCCACATAGGCGTTGATCTTGTTGGTCTTGCAGTGAAAATCGTGCATCGACGAGGTTCCTTCGATTGTCACTTCACTGGTCGGATCGAGTCGAAGGCGAATGGCGCTCGCGCTCTGTGCGCTTGCCGTAGCCGCTACTGCCATCAGCGCGGAAGCGGTCATTAAGGTCTTTCTCATCTTCATAATCCCAGTTCGTAAGAGCCGATGTTTCTGTTATGCACTGAGGATACGAACAGATGGCGGCCCCTACAGTCGGACTTCACCTCAACTTTCGCGGGTATGTGACTGAATTTTCGGCGCGGAATCCCCATTCATTTTTCGGGGAAACCCCTACACGGTTTGAGCGCCCGAATCGGATCAATCAGGCCCCAGCAGGGGAAACTCCGACAATAAATCAACCATTGGCTGACTGTTTCGTTCGGGTCCGGCCCGAACATTGGAGGTAAAGAGGTGCGATCGTGCCTCCATGTTCAGTCGTTCGTTCCGCGCGGAGGGTTTTATGTACAAGATGATCATGGTCCCGACCGATGGATCAGGCTTCGATCGCGAGGCGATTCGGGTGGCTCTTCGAGTCGCTGAGCGCAGCCAGGCAGCAGTCCGGCTCGTTCGCGTTCACTCCACCGGTGCGTTTTTCGGAATGGAGTCTTCTCCGGAGGCAGCGACGGTTCCCGTGGCGATGCTCCAGGAGGAGCGGGACAGGATTCTGAATGAGCTCTACTCCCTCGCAGCGGAATGCAGAAGCACTAGCGACGCCAAGATCGGGGTGGCGCTCGAGGACGGTCCCGTGCCGGACGCTCTGGAGGCATACGCCAGCGCCAACAACGTGGATCTCATCGTCATAAGCAGTCACGGACGCGGCGGCATATCGCGGCTATCGCTCGGCAGCGTGACGGATTCACTCATTCGTCATACGACCACTCCGGTTCTGGTCGTCAAACCGCGGGCCAGTTACCTGAATCCAGAGGCGGGAGAGCCCTTCAGACGCATCGTAGTCCCTCTCGATGGTTCGAGCCTGGCGGAGCAGATACTTCCGGAAGTCGCCGCCCTGGCGAAGGTCGACGAGGCCAGGCTCACTCTACTGCAGGTTCTGGTACCGCGCACTTCACCGCAGAAGGCAATGGCCGGTGGAGGGATCTCGTGGTGGGACAAGAACATCGCCGCCGCGCAGGCCTACTTGTTCCGCACCGCCGGAAAGCTGCGCCAGGATGGTTTTCTCACTACTACCGACGTCGTTGTCGGCGAGAACATCGCGCAGGCTATTGCTGACTACGCAGGAACCGCGAGAGCCGATCTAATCGCCATCGCTACTCATGGACGTGGTGGCATTTCCCGCGCTCTTCGGGGAAGTGTCGCGGATGTCGTGACGAGGACCGCGCGCACATCGATGCTTGTGTTTCGCCCGGCTGGCGCTCTCGCCGACGAAGCGCCGGAGAAAGAAGCGCGCCTTCCGGACGGAATGCCTGTTATTGCGTGACGGAGCCGGTAGCGCCGAGCCGCCCTCCCAGGCACCGCTTTCCCCCTACTGCAATTAAAGGTTTCCCTGCTGGGCGTGGCGGACGCACGCCCGCATCTTGTCGATGCGATTGGCTGCGTCCTCAGTTTTACTGGTGGAGACCCGGAAGCAGTCACCGGAGTTTCCGATACCCCCAGCTAACGCACAACCTCGGCGCGTCGTACGAGCGAAGAAGCTCGCGTTCGGGCGATCCCGTCTATTTGCCGTGCCCGATGGGTTCGCGCCCGTGGCTTTGCCCTGGATGATCTCGTCGCTCGGACCCCAGTCGCTCTTCGAGGTGTTTCTCGCACACCTGTGTACTGGTTTCTCCCATCCATTCTCAACCACACGCTGACAGACATTTCCACGCGAATCCGCAAAGTTGTCTCCATATGCGGCAGTGCCACTCATAGCGGAGGGAAAATCATGAAAACGGATCTACAACTGCAGCGCGATGTGCTCGACGAGCTCAAGTTCGAGCCCAGCATCCGCGAGGCAGAAATCGGAATCGCGGCCAAGGGAGGCGTCGTCACTTTGACCGGGTTTGTCGACAGTTACGCGGAAAAATTCGCTGCGGAGCGCACCGCCGAGCGCGTGGGCGGCGTCAAGGCAGTCGCCGACGAGATCAAGGTAAAGCTGCCCGGAACGCATCAGCGCTCGGATACCGACATCGCTCACGCGGTGGTCAACGCGCTACGGTGGGACATCCAGGTCCCGGACGACCGCATCAAGGCCACTGTCGAGGAGGGCTGGATCGCCCTTGAAGGCGACGTCGAGTGGCAGTACCAGAAGTGGGCAGCGGAAGGAGCTGTGCGCAATCTGACCGGAGTCAAAGGCGTAACCAACCTCATCGCGGTGAAGCCAAAGAATGCTTCTACGCACGAAGTGGGTCAGAAGATCAAGGACTCCATGCGCCGGCATGCAGAGCGTGACGCCGACAGGATCACGATCGACGCGAAAGACGGCCGTGTAACCCTGCGGGGAACCGTCAGCTCGTTTGCCGAGCGGCAGGACGCGGAGCGTGCTGCGTGGCAGGCTCTTGGAGTTACGAACGTGGAAGACCTGATCGCCGTCGCCTATTGACCGGCGTTCAGGCGCGCACGCAGCGGTGGCAGAATCGCCCCGATGCGTGCGCGATATCTCGCGAATTCTGGAAGGGGGCTGTATGAAGCGTTTTCTCAACCGCCGCGAAGCAGGGCTCGAATTGGCGGAGAAGCTCGACCGGTTTGCCGGGAGACAAGATGTAGTCGTTCTCGGGCTCGCACGCGGAGGAGTTCCCGTCGCGTACGAAATAGCACGCACTCTCGATTTGCCGCTTGATGTGTTCGTCGTGCGAAAGCTGGGCGCACCGGGGCACGAGGAGTTTGCCATCGGCGCCATCGCCACTGGTGGTGTCCGCGTGCTGAACCAGGAAGCAATTCAGCTTCTTGGGATTACTCGGAGCGCGATCGAGCAGATAACGATGCTGGAACAGCAGGAGCTGAAACGCCGGGAGAAGATGTATCGGGGAGACCGCGGCGCGGTGGACGTAACGGGCCGTACGGTGATCGTCGTGGATGATGGTCTCGCCACAGGCGCCACGATGCAGGCCGCGATAACTGCTCTGCGCAAACGGCACCCGGCCGCCATCATCGTCGCTGCTCCTGTCGTTGCTCCCGACACCTGCAGATATCTCCGGACCGTGGCGGACGGGTGTGAGTACGTGCAGGCACCCGACCCGTTTTACGGAGTGGGACTCTGGTACGCTGACTTTTCGCCAACAAGCGACCGCGAAGTCCAGTTGCTTCTGGAGGCCGCCGAGCGCGACGCCACGCCTCCCGTTCCACGCTACGCTTACCAGTACTGAGGAGGGCAACATGACCCTATCTGTTGATAGAGGCTTCTACGACGGGCTGCGCAAGGCAGCGCATCCACTTACGGGGGACCGCAAGGATTTCGATCCGCTGATGGTACTCGTCGGCGACAGCCGATTTGTCCTTATCGGTGAAGCCTCCCATGGAACCCACGAGTTCTATCGGATTCGCGCCGAGATCACGAAACGACTCATTCGCGAGAAAGGCTTTTCGGCCATCGCGGTTGAAGCGGACTGGCCGGACGCGTATCGGGTGAATCGTTACGTGCAGGGCCGCGGCAGCGACACAGGTGCCTCGCAGGCGCTCGAGGGGTTCAAGCGCTTTCCGCAATGGATGTGGCGAAATGCGGACGTACTCGAGTTCGTCGGCTGGCTCCGCGACTATAACGACGCTATCGGGGCCTCGCGAAAAGTCGGCTTCTACGGGCTCGACCTCTACAGCCTGCACGCCTCGATGGACGCCGTTCTGTCGTATCTGCGGAAAGTCGATCCGGAAGCCGCTCTCAGAGCGGAGCAGCGCTATGCCTGCTTCGACCATTTCGGAGAAGATCCACAGTCCTACGGTTACGCCGCCACGGCCGGCCTGGCACCATCGTGCGAGACTGAAGTGATTGCGCAGCTCGTGGAGCTCCAGAAATCGGCCGCCGAATACGCGACCCGCGATGGGAGGATGGCGGCCGACGATCTCTTCTTTGCCGAACAGAATGCGAGAGTCGTCCTGAATGCCGAGCGCTACTACCGCGCGATGTTCGGAAACCGGGCCGCGTCATGGAACATGCGGGACCGGCACATGGCCGCGACGCTGGATTCGTTAGTGGCGTTTCTCGAGTACGACCGGCGGCAGCCGAAGATCGTAGTTTGGGCACACAACTCACACCTTGGCGATGCCCGCGCAACCGACATGGCCGGCCGAGGCGAGCTGAATGTCGGTCAGCTGATGCGAGAGCGATGGGGAAGCACCGCGTTCCTCGTTGGGTTCAGCACCCACTCGGGCACTGTAACCGCCGCATCTGATTGGGACAAACCCGCTGAGAGGAAGATCGTGCGGCCGGCGCTGGATGGAAGTTATGAAGCGCTGTTCCACGAGTTGGGCCTCGGAAACTTCCTTCTCGGCCTGCGCGGAAACGAGGAGGCCATTCTCGGCTTGAGGCAGCCGCGGCTGGAGCGTGCGATAGGTGTCATCTATCGCCCGGAGACCGAGCGAATGAGCCACTACTTTGGCGCACGATTGCCGCACCAGTTCGACGCCGTGCTCCATTATGACGTGACCCGCGCCGTCGAGCCACTGGAGCGGACAGGACTGTGGGAGCGTGGTGAGCTTCCCGAAACGTATCCCTCGACGCTTTGACGAGCATCGAGAGGAGGTTCAGGTGACGAACGAAAAGGAGAGGCGAGTAGAAGAGCGTCCGGCTCGCATACCATTTGAGGGGACAACTCTGGAAGCGGATCTTTCTGTCCCTGTCGATGCCAAAGGTGTGGTGCTTTTCGCGCATGGCAGCGGCAGCAGCAGATTCAGCCAGAGAAACAGGCTGGTAGCTCGGAAACTCCAGGATGCGGGTTTTGCGACGCTGCTTCTGGATCTGCTCACGCGGGAGGAGGAGCGGGCAGAAGCCCTCACTCGGCATTTGCGATTCGACATCGAGATGCTTTCAGTGCGTCTTGCCACGGTAACCAATTGGGCAGTCGCACAGCGCGGCCTAGACGGGCTGCCCGTCGGCTACTTTGGCGCCAGCACGGGAGCCGCGGCCGCAATTGTCGCTGCCGCCGCCCTTCCAGAGCTGGTGGGCGCGGTCGTTTCGCGAGGCGGAAGGCCCGACCTTGCCGGGAGTGCGCTGGAGGATTTGCGTGCGCCGACGCTACTCATTGTCGGAGGTGCCGATACAATCGTAATCGGCCTCAACCACGAAGCGCTCCGCAGGCTCCGCTGCATAGCCCGCCTCGAGATTGTGCCACGTGCGGGGCATCTCTTCGAGGAGACCGGAGCGCTCGAGAAGGTATCCGATCTAGCACAGAAGTGGTTCACGGAGTATCTGGTCGACACGCATGCACAAATGCGCACGTACTCCAGCGCGGGCTAGCGTCAAATTTGGGGGTCTGCTACTACTAGCTCTGACCGTAGTTACAAATGCTTCGTCCTCGTCACCTTCCATCGGCCGCCATTAGGAATGGGCGACAGCTCGGCACTGAAGGTGTTGAAAGTCCCCTCGATCGTGCGAGAGTCAACGAATGCGCCCTGGAATGTCGTCGTCACCTTGCACACGCAATCCGGATCGATGTAGGGATCGAGCAGTCCGATGACCGTGTTGCCTTCCTTTCTGACGAAGTGAATGGTCAGAAGCTGCTTCACGGGAACACCCAGACTGCCATTCACCATCGGCCGATAAGCGGCAATAGACGCATTCTCCGATTCGCGCGCGATCATTTCGATGCGCCCAGACGCCGCAACCTCGCCGGCGCGCAGGACAAATGACACATCTCCGGTCCTGCCACTCTCCTGGCTGGTGTATTCGCCAGTCCACTTACCCGCGAGCGGGGCCAGGTCAAAGTCGTCGGCGCTCACCTCTGTTTTCGGCGTCCGCAGGACACACCCAAGAGCCAACACAGAAGCACTGGCTGCGGCGATTGCAAAAGTTGTCCCTCTCATTTGCTCCTCCCGAGTCTACAGACTCTCAGCTACCCGAAGACGTACGTACGACTTCTGATCCTGTGTTCAGCGACAGCCTTCGCTACGTCGGACGTGGTTACGATTCCGAGCAAGGCATCTCCCAGCATCACCAGCACCCGATGGATTTGCTTTTTCCCCATTAAGGCGGCCGCTTCGTCGACAGAACAATCAGGTGGAAGCGACTGAACTTTCCGAGTCATCACTTCGTCGACGGTTACATCCTCGAGGGGTGCCGTGCGTCCCCTTCGACGCCTGAAGGTGAGCGAGGGAGTCGTATCGTTGAGATCCGCGAGAAGCGCAAGGATGTCGGTTGCCGAGAAGATTCCGACAATCTTTCCACCGTCGACGACCGGCGCGCCGCTCACGTGCCGCTCCGACAACAGCGCCATAGCATCGCGAATCGTCATGTCGGGCGTGGCGCTAATCACGTCCCGCGTCATGATGTCTCTTAGCCTTAGCATCGGTCCTCCCTTGAGCGGCGCGATGAAGCGTTCAGGTGCCCACTCGCCGACGGCCGCCTGCTGGTGGTGGCAGCTTTCATCCAATAGTCTGATTAGATTCGACCCCCTGAACGAGAAAGGATTGCCTGAAGTTATGTGAGGATTCCCCCGTATTTCTCGGCGCAAGCCGGGGGGACTGCCAACGGAGTGAGCGGCCCGCAGCTGCCGCTGCTGTCCATTCACGTGAGCAGGGAAAACCTCCAAGAAAATTCAGGGATTTGCCTACGCCCGCGACGGCGTGGCCGTGCTATTTTGCATTTGCGTTCACAAGACGGAATTGTGTGAACGGGTTCTCTCCCGGGACGCCGGCGGAGGGCAGCGCGATGGAAGTTCGAAGCCGTCGCACAGATTGTGAGGTTGCTGGACACAATCAAAGCTCCGGGATCACCGGGGTACCTGAGTCGCCCGTCCGACGAGGGCAAGGTTGTCGAGCCGACTGTGCGTGAAAGCACGGAAACGAACCGGATCGGCGACCGCCAGCAGAAGCGGAGCCTCCGCAAAGTGGGAAACCACTGAGCGGGGGCTCTAGTTTTCTTCGGGCTCGGCAGGAGACGAAATGAACAGAATGCGCGGCAAGTCAGTGGTCATAACCGGTGGTGCGCTCGGAATCGGACGTGCATGCGCCCTCAAATTCGCCGAAGAAGGGGCGGCCGTCGCAGTGACCGATGTCGATGTCAACAAAGGGTCAATTGTGGCCGAGGAGATCCGGGGCCGTGGGGGCGATGCGGTCTTCGTCGAGCACGACGTCGCCGACGAGGCAGGGTGGGAACGCGTCATGAGGACCGTCATCGAGCGCTACAAGAAGCTCGACGTTCTGGTTAACAACGCCGGCGTCGCACTGGCCAAAGACGTCGAGCACACCACGCTCGAGGAGTGGCGGTGGCTCATGAGCATCAATCTCGAGGGCGTCTTTCTGGGGACGAAGCACGCAATCCAGACCATGAAGGCAAATGGAAGCGGCTCGATAGTGAATCTGTCCTCGATCGAAGGCCTGGTGGGCGATCCGAATCTGGCCGCGTACAACGCGAGCAAAGGCGGCGTGCGCCTACTGACGAAATCA
>Ga0208078_1000065_pt1 | contig 32201 bp, 25 predicted proteins | sample NGESurdeep072012_3_FD_184468 | JGI IMG/M metagenome (GOLD analysis project Ga0208078, IMG submission 184468) | Arctic peat soil microbial communities from Barrow, Alaska - NGEE Surface sample 53-2 deep-072012 (SPAdes) | ecosystem: Environmental > Terrestrial > Soil > Wetlands > Peat ...
CGGAAGTAACCGACGTCGCATCGGAGCACGGCCGGCCGGATGACGCCACCGATCCGACTGGTTTCTTCAACGCCGAGTTTTACGTCGGCCTCAAGCCGTATCGGGAGTGGAACGGTTTGTACCACACCAAAGCCGATCTCATTGAAGCGATCAACCGGAAGCTCATAGCGTTTCCCGGCGTGACCTTCAACTACACGCAGCCGGCCGAGGATGCGGTCGACGAAGCCGAAACAGGTCTCAAGAGCTCGCTCGACGTCAAAATATTCGGGCCTGATCTCAACGTGCTCGAGCAAAAGGGAAGCGAGATCAAGCGCGTTCTCTCAGGCGTGGACGGAATCAAGGAGATCACGCTCGTTCAGGAGCTCGGCCAACCGAGTCTGACCGTTGCCGTCGATCGCAACAAGATCGCCCACTACGGATTGAACGTCGCCGACGTGAACGGCCTGATAGAAGCTGCCGTCGGTGGAACGGCCGCCACGCAAGTAGTGCAGGGTGAGCGACTGTTCGACCTCGTGGTGCGTCTGGCACCGCAGTTTCGCGAGACGCCCGAGCAGATTGGCAACATTCTGATCTCGACGCCGGCGGGCGGTCAGGTTCCACTTCGCGAGGTCGCGGACATCCAGATCGCGAACGGAGCCTCGTTCATCTATCGCCAGGATAATTCCCGCTACATCGGAGTTCAGTATTCCGTGGAAGGGCGAGATCTCGCCGGCGCGGTGCAAGACGCGCAGAAAAAGGTTGCCTCCCACGTCGTGCTGCCTGGCGGATACCGCGTCGTTTGGGGCGGAGAATACGAGGAATACACCGCATCCAGAAAGCAGCTCGCCGTAGTTCTGCCGCTGACGCTCGTCCTGATCTTCGTGCTTCTGTTCGGCCTCTACGGAAACTTCCTGTTTCCCTTCATCACAGTCGCGGGCGTGATACTCTCGGCGCCGATCGGTGGTCTGCTCGCGCTTGCGATCACGCGGACGCCGTTCTCCGTTTCCTCAGGAATCGGATTTCTCGCGTTATTCGGAGTGTCGGTGCAAACCGCGGTCGTGTACATCTCGTACGCTAACGAGCTTCGACTGGCGGGAGCCGGCATCGTAGACGCCACCCGCAGGGCGGCCCTCCTGAGGCTCAGGCCGATCATGATGACTGCCCTCGTTGCGGCGTTGGGCCTGTTGCCAGCCGCGCTGTCGAACAGTGTCGGTTCAGATTCGCAGCGCCCGTTTGCGCTGGTGATCGTGGGCGGGCTGTTTTCCCGTCTTCTCATCAGCGTTCTCCTCATGCCGGTCCTGTACGCTATGGTCGCAAAGGAGGACGACCACCTGGAGGTCTAGAGATCGGGTCGGAGAACGCATCAATCGAAAGTTCAGCAAGTCGAGATCGAGGGAGTACCGCTCCGTAACCCTTGCGTCCTCGACCCGCACAGGAAAGCCCGCATCCAGGCCTCTGTACGAAGCGTGGACGCGGGCTTTCACTCTGGACGGCCCGCAGCCCGGAAGCGGACTGCGAGGAGCTACTTCAAGCTATTGCGCGATGTTCAGTCTGAACTGGATGCTGCGCGGCCGTCCAACCGATGCGCCGCTGAAGAACGCGCCTTTGAGCAGATACTTCTTGTCGAAGATGTTATCCACGTAGATCTCCGGCCGAACGAGAGCGCGGCCGATCGCGAATGAATATCCCGCGCTGCCGTTCAGGATCGCGCTGGGCTTGACCTTGGTCCCCGTGTTGAAGTCGAACAAGCCCGTGCCATAGGAGCAGCTGCATGCGTCGGCGCTCGGGAGGCCATTCGTGAGACCTGAGCCATAAATTTCCGTCAGGCTCACGTACGCTTGTTGGAGCGCATAAGTGCCGGACGCAACTACGCTCAGCCGTTGATCGTGGTCGAGATCGAAAAAGCCTTGCGGCGTTTGTGCCGGAAAAAATCCGCCAGTGATAGGTCCCTGCCCGTATGCGTGGTTGAGTCCAACGTTCACGTACGCGGAGAATGGTCCTGGTGGCCGTATTTCCTGCACAGTTTCGATTCCGGTGATGTGGACCTTGGAGATGTTGACCGATGTCACGATCGCAGATCCCGGCACGGTGCTGTCGTCGATTCCGGGAGTGCTTTGCTTGGAATAAGCCGAAAACTTCGACACCAGGCCGAACGGAAAGCGGTGGATATAACCCGCTTCAAAAAAGTTGTCGCGCTCGGGCACCGTTGGGTCAGCGGCGACCCCGCCTTGTGAAACAGTGGTGATCGCGCGAAGATCCTCGACGTTAGTCGGTACGAATAGCCGTCCGTAATACAAGTACAGAGTGTTGGCGAGGTTCGGATAGAAGTTCAGTCGAATTCTCGGACTCAACTGCGTTCTCGTGCCCGCGAACGGAGCGTTGTGGGCATCGTATCGCAATCCCGTGCGAATCTCGAACTGCTCAACCGGCGAGTAGGCCGTTTGGGCATAGCCACCCACGTCGTATCCCTTGAGCGCAGAATTAGACGACGGGCCAGTTTGTCCCGTCGCAGAGGTCGTCACGAAATCCTCGCGACCGCTCGTAAACTGAGTGAGGGTACCAAGCTTGAACTCGAGCTCCCGCGCAGGATGGAAGGAATAGTCGGCCTTTATTCCCACGGTATTGAAGTTTCTGTTTTCCCGGATCGTGTACGGCGTAGTAGTATCGGGAAAGAAAAAGAACTGCGGCTGATCAATCGCTCCTGGTGTGTAGCGAAGGCTCCCTGCCCTATAGAAAACCCCAATGAACATTTCCGGGGCTCCTCCAGTATTTGCGCCGCTTCCCCCACCCGCGTATTCGGGGCCAGCAAACTGGTGACGCCACCCGAGATTCAGAAAGCTGTTGAAATCTCGCTGGCGATCATCCTGAACGTTATTGCCGGCCGTGTCGAAAGGCACCTGGAAACGCGTCTGAGAGAGGTTCCCCTCAAGATTTATTACATCACTAGAGCTCGGGTTGAATTCGATCTTGCCGAAACCGAAATCGTCGCTGCCGTGGTTGTGGAAATTTTGAACTTCGTTCGTTGTTGGGTCGAGTATCAGGGGCTCGCGACGCATATCAGTGCTCTGATGAGTGCCGGAAAAAAAGTAGCCGACCTTTCCGGCGTTGGTGCTCGCCGTGAGTGATTGCCCATACGTGTTAAATGAGCCCGCGGACCCGGAGGCAGTGTAATGGAATCCGCCTGCCGGTATCCGGGTGTTGATGTCCACAATCGCCGTGTTTTTGTTGCCGTACTCTGCGTCCCATCCGCCGGTCTTGAAGTCAATTTCATTGATGACGCTTGGATCGAAGAGCTCATTCAGACTGCCGGAGACGCCTGAGGGAACAGGTACCCCGTCCACATAGTAGGTGTACTCCGCGTGCTGTCCGCGGATGTGAACCTCCCCAGTTGGTGCGCGAACTGACCCGGCGATGGATTGCTGCAGGATCTGCGAGGTGGTATTGCTCGGCGCTCCGTGATACTGCTCTTGTTTGAACCGTTGATCGCCGGTCCGAGTGTCGACCGCCAACGGTGCGGAGGCGGTTACAGTGACACCAGCCAGACTGATGGCGATGGGACTCAGCTTGAAATCGAGTCGGATGTCGCCGGCCGCATCGCCTACGGTGACCGATTTCGACTGCGGGCCGAATCCCAGAAACTTTGCCCTCACGGTGTAGTCACCGGGCGAAATGTTGTGTGCGGTGTAGCGTCCAAACGCATCGGTCGAAGCGTTGAAAACGACTTCGGTCCCGCGCATCACGCTTACTTCAGCGCTCGCCAGCGGTTGGCCGCTGGCGCTGTCCGAAACGATTCCGGTTATATCTGAATTGCTCCGCGTCCGCGTTGCGGCGAATACGGGAAGTGAAAATGTCAGCAGTAGGACGAAGGCAAACGCGATGCTGCTCGCGCAGCGGCGTCGTCGCTGAGAAGAAACTTGCATTTGAAAAGCCTCGATTGATGGGTGCCATTGATCGCCGACGAGATCGAAATCGGCGTGCGTTATCCGGATGTGCGGCGTCGCTGGAGCACGTCGGCTCCAGGCGTTACGCGATTGGATTACGCTTGCGCGGGTGGCGCCCGGGGGAGGCTTGGTGCGCCGTCACTCAGCCACTCGGGGAGGAGCGGGAGACGGCGGGTAATCTGGAGGGACTTGGCGTGTTCAAGAGGCGGAGCCGAACGGGGCGTCGAGGTGGCAAGTGCGCCAGCGACGAACTGGCAGAGCGCGCAAGTGTCTTCCTGATGGACGCGGGGGCAACGCGGGTGCGTGTGATCTTCGGCGTGCGGGCGCACCGCGGCGCTCGCCACGCCGCCTGCTGCCGATGCATCGATGATGCCGGCGACGCCAGGCAAAACTGCTTGCCCGAGGGCGGCGGCGAAGATCCAACTGCGTACAAATCGCGAAACGCGTCTACCCACTCTGTCGTTTCCTTTGTGGTGAAGCTCGAAAAAAATCTAACCGGGATATGCTCCGGGCCCAAGTGTGCCCTGATTATTGATTTGTTGCAGCATCCTGACGCGTGAATACGCCGGCTAGTCAATTATTGCTGATTACTTTAGTCAAACATCTGCCGAACACTTCAAATGATTGAGATCCCCGCACACACGATAGCGCAGCTCCTCTACCTCGTACACACCGATCCGGAGGAGCTCCGCGAAGCGCTCGGCGAGCTACGCGCTCCTGATATAGCCGAGGCTTTGCGGGAGCTGCCACCCGAAGCCGCAGCGAAGGTGATGGCGGCACTTCCGTTCGACCTCGCGGTCCAGGTGTTCGACGAGCCGGAGCTGACTCGCCATCGCTGCGCGATCATCCAGCTCATCGAGCCGCGCAAGGTCGGGCCGCTCATCGAGGCAATGTCCGCCGACCAGCAGGCGGATCTGTTCAGGGAGGTTCCTCGCGAAGAGCGGCCGCGCCTGCTGGCGACTGTGAGCGAGCCGACTCGCGCCTCGCTCCAGAAGCTCCTTCAGTATCCGCCGGAAACGGCCGGCGGAATCATGACCACCGAATTCGTCAGCGTGCCATCAGACTGGGGCGTCGAGCAGGCCCTGCGGCTGATCCGAGAAGTAGGTGGCCGCAAGGAAACCGTGTACGCGATTTACATCGTTGACTCCGCGACGCAGGAGCTGGTGCACGTCGTCTCGCTACGCGAGCTGCTGACCGCCGAGCGAGAGGATAACGTGCTCGACGTCGGTAACAGGAGACCGCCGCTGACAGTCCCGGCGGATATGGACCGCGAAGAAGCGGCTCGTCTCATCTCCAAGTACAATCTGCTCGCACTTCCGGTCGTCGACGATCAGCGACGCATGCTCGGCATCGTCACGGTTGACGACGTGATCGATGCTCTGGTGGAGGAGTCGACCGAAGACGTCCAGCGCTTCGGAGGTATGGAGGCCCTCGACGCGCCGTACATGGAAATCGGATTCGTCGAGATGATCAAGAAGCGGGCGGGTTGGCTGTGCGCGCTGTTCCTGAGCGAGATGCTGACGGCGACAGCGATGCAGCGCTTTCAGGGTGAGATCGAGCACGCTGCCGTGCTCGCGATGTTTATCCCTCTCGTCATGAGCTCCGGCGGTAATTCCGGTTCTCAGGCGACCTCGCTCGTGATACGAGCGCTCGCACTTCAGGAGCTCAAGCTCCGCGACTGGTGGCGGATCGCCGTCCGCGAGCTGCCCACTGGACTGGTGCTGGGCTCCATCCTTGGCGTGATCGGGTTCACCCGAATCGTGCTCTGGCAGAATCTGCACATCTTCAGTTACGGACCGCACTATTTGCCGCTGGCCGTGGCCGTCGGGTTCTCGCTCGTCGGAATCGTCGCCTTTGGATCCCTGGCCGGATCGATGCTTCCGTTTCTATTGAAACGAATCGGTTTCGATCCCGCCAGCGCGTCGGCTCCGTTCGTCGCGACGCTCGTCGACGTCACCGGACTCGTGATCTACTTCTCGGTTGCGTTCCTCGTGCTTCATGGAACGCTTCTGTAGGCTGGAGGCTGTCTTGAGGGAAAGACTTACAAAACTGCAACAGAACGGGCGGGAGGCGTGAGTAGCGTAGTTGCCAGTGATTAGTTCACGACGCCCGGACTTGCCTCTGTGGCATTCAAGGCACAGGCAGTTGTTTGTGCCCTGATCCGGGCCTGGAAAAGTCAGGGCGTAGTGAACTAACAAACTGGCATCTACACCTCTGACGCCTCCCGCCCGTTCAGTTGCATTTGTCTCATCAATCGACGTACCCCCTCAACCGCTCGAGCATTTTACGATCGGTGGTTTCAGCATCGTCCAGCTTGGGGGTCTCGATAATCTTGCCGACACTCGCGAGTCGAGGGTCGTTCATGATGCTACGGAACGCGCCCTCGCCAATGGCGCCTTCGCCGATCAGCTCGTGACGATCCTTGCGCGATCCCAGCGGGACCTTTGAGTCATTGAGATGCATCAGACGAAGGCGCGATCTCCCGATCACGTCGTCGAAGCGAGCCCAGACGCCGTTGTAGTCGTTCACGATGTCGTAGCCGGCCGCGAAAATGTGCGCGGTATCGACGCACACGCCGACACGCTTTCGGTAGGGTAGCGGGATCATCTCGATCAGCTTCGCCATCTCCTCGAAGCTGGAGCCCAGCACCGTCCCGGCACCGGCAGTCATCTCCATCAGGAGCTTTGTTTCTCCCGGCGCGCGCTCGAGGGCGATTCCGATTGCCTCGGCGTTGCGCTCGAGACCGCTCGACCTTTCATCCATGAAGTTCCCGGGATGCGACACCAGAAACTTGAGCTCGAGAGCGGCGCATCGCTGAAGCTCGCCGATGAATGAATCGATCGAGCGCTGCCGCAGCACCGAGTCGGGAGAGGCGAGGTTGATCAGGTAGCTGTCGTGCGCGTTGGTCTCCCGAACGCCCGTGTCGCCAAGCTGCGTCAAGAACGCCGTGCACTCTTCCTCCTCGCACACGCGCTCGGCCCAGCGACTGGCCATCTTCGTGAAGATCTGCATCGCCGTCGCGCCTATCGCCTTCGCGCGCGGAGGAGCCTTGCTCGTGCCGCCGGCTATCGAGACGTGGGCGCCGAGCGGGGCAGCCTTGCTGTCGCTTTGCTTCAGCGCGTGGGGATCATCGCGCCGCGGCACGCAGCCATTCTGCTGGATCGACTGCCGGCCCGCCGCGCCTGATCTCGAAGTGGAGGTGGGATCCCAGCGCGGGATCGCTGACGCCTACGGTTCCGAGCGGCTGGCCCTTGATCACGCGCGTTCCTTTCCGGACCGCGATCTTGTCGAGCGAGCCGTACACGGAGTAATCACCGCCACCGTGCTCGAGAATGACGGTGTTGCCGTAGGTGCCCATCGGTCCCGCGTAGGCGACCATTCCAGCGGAAACCGACTTCACCATCGTGCCCACGGGCGCGCTGATACCGATTCCGTTCCAGCGGGTCGTGGTGTTGTTGGGATTCACGAACCGGCCAAACCGATAGAGGAACGCTCCGTTCACCGGCCAATCCAGGCGGCCTATGTCCGTCGTGCGGATCGAGCTTGGCGCCAGCGCCACTGCTCCGCGTCCACTCGCCCTTCTACGCTCTGCCTCGAACGACGCGATCAGGTTGTTCAGTCGCGCCTCGCTCTTCTCCAGCTCCGCGAGACGCGCCTTTGTGCGCTTGGTGTCTTCCTGCACTCGCACGAGGTTCTTCGCCTGCTCCTTCTCGAGATCCGCGAGACGCGCCGCCTCGCGCTCCTTTTGCGAGCGATTCTCGGCCACGCTGTTCTGCAGCCGCACCAGTTGTATCTGCTGCGATTCGATTTTGGAGTGCAGCTCGTCGAGACGGTGAACCAGGCCCTTGTCTCTCAGGGCCAGCAGGTGGAGATATTTGTACCGCGCGACGAGCTGCCCCACGGACTGCGCGGAGAACAGCACCTCGGCGGAATAGAGCGGCCCCCGCTTGTAGATCTCGATCAGCCGCCGCTGGAGCACCGTGCGCTTCATCGAGGCTTCGCGCTCCGACTTCTGGAGGTCGTCGGTCGTCGTCTGCACCTCGTCCGTGATTGCGATCATCTGCTGGTCGAGGGACTTCACCATGCGCGCGGTCGCGTCGTGCTGCTTGTCGAGAAGATTCACTTCGTCGCGGATCTCGTGGGCTGTGTTCTGGAGCCCGCTCATTTTCTTCTCGAGCTCGTCGCGCTCGGCGCGAATGCGGGCGAGCTCATCGCGCTGCGCGTTCACCCGCGCTTCCGCGTTCTCGGTCTGCTGAGCCGGCAACAGCGAAGCGAACAGCGAAGCGAACAGCAACGCGCAGAAGGCAGCAGCGTACGACGTGCGACTCAGATTCGGCGTAAATGTCTCCCCACCGAGAAGAGACTTCCGATCACGCCCATCACCGCGCCGCCGACGACGCCGAGGAAGATGAGCTGACGATCGAAAAAAATCGTCTGCATGAAGTACTCGTTGACGACCCGGTTCGCGACCCACACGAAGACCAGCGCCAGCAGTCCGCCGAGTACGCCTTTCACGAGCCCATCGATCAGGAAGGGTAGGCGGATGAACATGTCCGTCGCCCCTACCAGGCGCATGATCGAAATCTCCTTCGCGCGCGCGAGCACGGTCATCCGGATCGTGGCGCCGATGATGATGATCGCGACCGCCGCGAACGCGACGCCGAGCGCGATTCCGGCAACCGTCGCGATATTCCGCAGGCGATAGAGCTTTTCCACCCACTCCTCGCCGTACCGTACGTCGTCGATGAAGCTGTAGGTCTTCATCCGATCGGCCACGGACCGCACCGACGACGGGCTCCGCATGCCCGGCCGCAAATGCACCTCGATGGATGCCGGAAGAACGCCGGCCTCGAATACGTCAGCGAACTCGCCCATCTCCTTCCGCGCGCGCTCGAGCGCTTTCTCTTTCGACACATAGTCGATCCGCAGAACCTCGGGGAAGTCTCCGATGTCCTTCATCGCCGCCGCGACCGCTTCGATGTCGGCGCTGTCGCTCAGAAAGGCGCGTACCTCAACCCGTTCTTCTACTTCATCCAGTGCCTTTCGGATGTTGATCGCGACGAGACCAAAGAGCCCGAATGCGAACAGCGAAAACGCGATCGTGACGATGCCGAGCGCGCTGAGGAGCGGCGCGCGGCGCGAGGCGGTCAGCGCTTCGCGGGCAGAGCGCATCTAGATGTGCTCCGTCGCGTCGGGCGGTGTCTCGCGCACTTCCCATGGCTCCTCGATCGGTCTCTCCGATGCGGGAGACTCGGAGGAGTCGAACACGACCCGGCCGTGATTGAGCTCGATCGTTCGATAGTTGGAGCGGCGGACGAGGTCCAGGTCGTGCGTCGCCATGATCACCGCGGTCCCCGAGGAATTGATGTCGCGCAGCAGCTGGAACACACTGCGCGTCGCGCGCTCGTCCAGGTTTCCGGTTGGCTCGTCGGCGATGAGGACGAACGGATCATTGATGAGCGCGCGCGCTATCGCCACGCGCTGCTGCTCGCCGCCCGAAAGCTCACGCGGGAAACTCGTGGCCTTGGATGCGAGCCCCACCTGGGTAAGGACGCGCGTGACCTTCGCGCGGATCGTCGCCTTGGGAGCGCCCGTCACCTCGAGCGCGAAGCGAACGTTGGCCTCCGCGCTGCGATCCTCGAGCAGGCGGAAATCCTGAAACACGATTCCCAGGCGACGCCGGAGCCGTGAGATCTCACGCCCGGTGGCGGTCTTCGAGCTGACGCCGTTGATCCACACCTCTCCCTGACTTGGCTTGTCATCCATGTAGAGGAGCCTGAGGATCGTCGTCTTGCCCGAGCCGCTCGGGCCAGTGAGATAGACGAACTCGCCCTTCTTCACTTCGAAGCTTATTTGGGCCAGCGCGACTCCCGATCGCGGGTACTCCTTGGCGACATCGGTGAGGCGGATCATCGTTACTGCTGAAGGGCCTGCTCGATATCGGCGATGAGATCTTCCACGTTCTCGATCCCGACGCTCATTCGGAGGAAGCCGTCGGGAATCCCGATCTTCGCGCGTTCGTCCGGGCTCATGTGCGCGTGTGAGCTGTAGCGTGGCTCTATCACCAGCGAATCGACGCCGCCGAGGCTCGCCGCGTAGGTGAACAGCTTGAGCCCCTTCACGAATCGGATCACAGCCGGGCCAGCGCCCTTGAGCTCGATTGCCATCATACCGCCGAATCCATCGAGCAGCGTCTTGGCGATCTCGTGGTCGGGATGGCTCGGAAGCCCGGGGTAATGCACCTTCGCGATATCGGGCCGTTTGGAGCACCACTCCGCGATTCGCATCGCGTTTTCGTTCTGGCGCTTCACTCGGACATCGAGGGTCTTGAGCCCGCGCTCCAGAAGCCAGCATGCGAACGGATCCGGCGCCTGGCCCCAGACGATCATCTTCCGCCTGACCTCGTCGATGAAAGGCTCGTTGCCGCACACGACGCCGGCGAGGATGTCGTGGTGCCCGTTCAGGTACTTGGTGGCCGAATGGATGACGACGTCTACGCCATGCTCGATCGGACGGAAATTGATCGGGCTCGCGAACGTCGAGTCAACGACCAGAGCGATCCCCTCCGCGTGGGCGAGATTCTGGAGAGAGCCGAGCTCGAGCACGCGGCACGTCGGGTTCACCGGCGACTCGAGAAACACCACTCTCGTGTTCTTCTTGAGAGCTCGCCGCCACGCCCGCGGCTCGAGGGGATTCACGAGGGTCACCTCGATCCCCATTCCCGGGAGATCTTCAGTGAACAGTTTGAGCGTTCCGCCATAGACCCATGAACTCGAGACCAGGTGATCGCCGGAACGGAGCAGCGCCAGCATCGCACACGCGGTGGCGCCCATCCCACTCGAGAGCACGAGCGCGGCTTCGGATCCTTCCATCAGCGCCAGACGCCGTTGAACCCGCTCGGCGTTTGGAGTGTTGCCGTAGCGCGTATAGAGGAGGCCATCACTCGTCCCCGGTTCCTGGACGAAATTGACCGACTGAACGAGCGGAGATGAGACACTCTGGCCCGGAGCCGTTGGTGCCGCGCCGCCGTGAATCGCCGTCGTCGACAGTCCCAGCTTGCGTGTCACTTCTGCCAAGCGCTCTCCTATCCGAGGTTGCGTGTGCTGCGTCCCGCGTCGAAATCGTGCTTGACTACGCGTACAATCTCTGCTGGGGCGATGCCCAGGACGTCGCGGGCAACGACGCTTCCCGGGCTCACCGAATCATCGACGACCAACACCGCCAGCTCGTGACGCCGGGGGCCGTAGACCCAGACGAGCTCGCCGTCCTCGAGCAGACGCCGGCGCGCATCGGTCGGGTGCAGCCGAACGAGTGGCCCGCGCTCGGAATCACCGGTGCGCGTTGAGATGTATCGCGAGACCATCAGCCACGGCTGGAACCCCTCCATCATGCGTCGAGTCTCGTCGCCTGCGAGGGAATCGTGGCGCTTCCGACGGCGACATACGCGTTGTCGTAGCGAATCAACAGGCGGCGCCGCCACAGCGTGTCGAGCATTCGCTCGGCGTCGTCGCTCGATAGTCCGATCGCGTCGGCGACGTCGGCGCTGACACCCGCGCCCAATTGCGAGATGATCTCCCACGCCCGCCGCTCCTCGAGGCCGACAATCCCGATCAGACGCGACTCACCATCAGCGTGTTGCGTCACCAGAGCCAGTTTGTGGCGCTCCAGCACCGCTTCGATCGCCTCCATGTGCGACTCGCTGATCCCGCGGAACACGAAATACACTTCACGCCGCGGAGCATCGATGCTCACGTACTGCAACAGCAGTTTTGCCACGATCTCGTCGGCGCAGGAGAAATCGAGCAGCCCGACGTGCGAGAAGTCGATTATCGTGAGCGCGCGGTCGCCAATGCGGTCGAGCTCCTGCTCTATCTCGCATCGAACCGCCGCGCCTGTCGGACGCGTTACGAGGTTCGAATAGAGCTCGCAAACGCTCTTGCGAAGCATCGAGCTCACGTCGATGTGATTGATCACGCCACGCGCTCCGGAATCGTTATCTGCACCTGCGCCCCCGGAAAGTATGAGAGGTCCTCTACCAGCGGCTCGTCCTCGTCCCAATCGCCCTTGGGAAGCACAGCAATGCGGGCGGTGCCACTTCTGATGGAAAGTTTGCCATCCCAGTTTCCAACAAAACGCCTCACTCCGGCAAGGCCTTGACCTCGGCCGGGATCTCTGAACCGGGATGCCCCGCGCATGACGGTCTCCTCCAACGCCTGCCCATCGTCCCAGCGGTCCTTCCTCTGAAATCCCGGCGCCGACTCCAGCGACTGCCTGAATCCGATTCCCGGATCGGCGACCGCGATGACGACGACCTTGCGTCCGCCAAGGCGAACGCGCCAGGTGTAGGTCTGCACGGCAACCCAGCCGCCGCGGCCGGCGTGCTCGACGATGTTCTGGCAGACTTCCGACAGCGCCATCGTGAACCGCATGGTGATCTTCGCATCGAGATTCAGGTTCTTCACCAACGCGTCCTGTGCTCGCTGCTGGATCTTGTCGACGACGCTGTGGACGTCGTCGCTCTTGGAGATGGACGTCACCTCGAGAAGCACGCTCGTCTCCGCCGCCTTGGTGCTCTTCACCCGCCCCTGCAGCTCGTACAGCTCGGCTGCGTGCTTGAAGAAATCCATTCTCGACCAGTACGTGCTGACGTTCTCCGCCTCAGGGACATATAGTATCGGCCTCTCCGCGCGGGACTGCGCCAGCGCCAACAGCGCCGTCAGGCCGTACGGAGACGCCCACCGCGCGTGCCTCGTGTCGACGATGATTTTCTCGTCCAGCGGCAGCGGCGCGACCTGATCCAGCACCTGCTCGAACGACTTGTCCTCGAGCGAGTGTGGAACGTTGATGATTGTCGTCACTTGATGCTGAGCTCTCCGCGCAGGTAGTCGGCGAGACCGGTAGCGCCGCGATGGTCCACGTTCAGGGAAGCCGCGTCGAGAGCGCGGTCGATTGCTGCGTCTAAGTTATCACCCGCCAGGAGGCGGGAGAAATAGGTTGCGCCCCAGACATCTCCGCATCCTATCGGATCTCCCGGCCCCGGATGGCGTCGAGGTTTTGCCGGAACTAGCGCGGTGCGGATCGCGCCCCCGGGAACGCCGAGAATCGCGCGCTGCACGTCGGCGATTCGATCGAAACCCGAAGCGGCGAAATAGACGACGCCTCGGCTGCCGAGCGTAATGGCTATCGAGGAAACGCCCTCTGCAAAGGCGATAGCAGCCAAGGCCAACGGGTCGCTAGCCATCATGCTCATCTCGTCTTCGTTTACCTGGATCAAATCGAAGCACCGGCACCACGCGGCGGGATTCGGGAGCGGTTGCAGCGCCCTCATTCCATCAGGTTGGACCGCCAGCAGCAGCGAGTGCAGATCGCAATAGATCGGACCGCGGAAATGTTGCCTGATGAGCTGCGCGGTCTCGAGATCGAGCTCAAAGCCGCTGATCAAATTGATGTAGAGCGCGTCGAGGTCGGTGAGGAGAGGTTTCAGGCCCAACCAGCTCCATCTGGGGACACCGCCGCTCAGCCGCTCGCAGCGGCGCTCGTCGCTCATGTAGTGAAGCGCGACACGATTGTTCGGGTGGGGCACCTCGATCGGAGCTGCGTCCGGCGCGGCCCGGTCGAGATCGGCGACGAATTCCCGGGCAGACTGCGCGAGATCGCTGCCCACCTTTAGGATCGGAACAAACTCCCAATCCGCCGGAAGCGCGGCCTCGAGCGCGCCGAGCGCATAGGTGATCCCCCCCCATTCTTCGACGGGCGCGTCCCGCGGATCGCGTCCGTGAATCACGTCCCAGACGAAACTGCCCATTACCCCAACGCGCTTCTTTCGCGGCTTCGAGTTTCCGTGGGCCATCACCTACAGCTCGCCCAGCTTCTGCATCTTGAAGGTCGCGATCGCACCGACGACGCCGGCGGAGAGGGGAAGCGCGCCCGGAACGATGCGGCACGCTTCGACCGCGGGCTTGAATGCGCGGCGCTTCACCTCTGCGCGCAACGGTTGGAAGAGGGCGTCTCCCGCCTGAGTGACGCCGCCCGCGAGCACTACGGTATCCGGATTGAAGATGTTGAGGAGATTCGACACGCCCGCCCCGAGAAAGCGAGCCGTCTCGCGCACGACCTCTCTAGCGGTCGAGTCGCCGCGCTTCGCGGCCTCGTAGACGGTCTGCGCGGTGATCTTCCGCAGATCGCCGTCGACCATGCTCACAATTATGGATTCGCTCTCGTCCCCGCGCAGCGCTTCCCGCGCGCGGTCGGCGATCGCCGGCCCGGAAGCGTAAGCCTCGAGGCATCCGTAGTTCCCGCATTTGCAGCGACGGCCGGTGGAGTCGATCGTCGTGTGACCGATCTCTCCCGCCACATCGGATGCGCCGTGATACAGTTTGCCCTCGAGGATTATTCCCCCGCCGATTCCGGTACCCAGAGTCATGCCGATCACGTTTCGGCCACCTACCGCGGCACCGCACCAGAACTCACCGAGAGTCGCGCAATTGGCATCGTTGTCGAGGGTGGCCTCGAGATGCACCCGGCTCGAGATCTCGTCGCGCAGCGGAAAATTCTTCCACCCAAGGTTGGGTGTTACGATGACGACCCCCTTCTCGCGATCGAGCGGCCCCGGCGATCCAATGCCGACGCCCAGAAAATCGGAACGCTCCGCGCCCGTCTCCGACATCGTCTGCGCGATTACCTGCTCGATCATTCCCGCGATTCGATCGACGACCGAGGCAGCCCCACCGTCAGCGAGTGTCTGCGTGGTGTGCATGGCGATCTCGCGGCTGCCATCGAGCGGCATCGCGCCCGCGACGATGTTGGTGCCACCCAGATCCACTCCGACGATGTAACGCTCCTTCACGCTCATACGGTCACCGATGGGTTGAGGACTTCCGTCAGCAAGCTCGAGATGTAGTCAGGCGTCAGCTCGCGCATGCAGCGCCAATGTCCGAGCGGACACCGCTGTGGTCCGTGTCGATCGCACGGACGACAGGGCAGCCTGTCATTTCCGGCGACCGAGCTTCTCTCGGCGAGAGGACCAAACCCGAACTCCGGCACCGTCGGGCCGAAGATCGTGACTGTGGGCGTTCCCATCGCCGATGCAAGATGCTGCGGCGCCGAATCATTCGTCACTATCGCTTGCGCGCGGCCAATCAGCTCCGCAGACGCCAGCAGCGGCAGAATCCCGACCGCATTGATCACCGTGTCCGCCGGCAGCGCCGCGGTTATCTCCGCCGCAGTCGCGGAATCGGCCTTCGACCCGATGACAGCGATCCTGTAGTCGTTGGCAAGCCGTTTCGCGAGCTCGACATAGTACGGCCACCGCTTCGTTCCCCAGGCGCTGCCCGGCGCGAGGGCAACGAACGGCTCGTCGGTGCTCCGGCTCTGGCGCAGCAACGAGTCGACCATGCGTCGGTCCTCGTCCGACGGGTACAGGCGCGGCCGGACCTGGTCGCGCGTAGGAGGATCCGCGCACTCCGACATCGATAGCGACCAAAGTCGCTCGGCGTGATGACGGTCGGGCCGGTAAGGAACCTGAATCGTGTAGAGCACTCGTCCAGTGGAGCTTCTAAATCCGATCCGCTCCTTTGCGCCAGTCGTCATGGCGATGAGCCCGCTGCGGAACGAACCCTGCGCGAGGTATGCGGCGTTGTACGGTCGCCGGCCGCGAATCTCCTGAATCGTTTGCCACATTCCGACCGCCGCTCCGTAGGTCCCACGCTTGTCGTAGCGGATGACGGTGCGAATATCCGGATTGTTGGCGAGAGCGGCCGCACCACCGGGAGTGACGAGGACGTCAACCGGTCCGCGCCGGGCCAACTCGGCGATGAGCGGCGTAGTGAGAATGACGTCGCCGAGAAAGCTCGTCTGGATAACGAGCGATCCGCCCACTCAGTCTACCTGCAGCACGGCGAGAAAAGCCTCCTGTGGAATCTCCACGGAGCCGACCTGCTTCATTCTTTTCTTTCCCGCCTTCTGCTTCTCGAGCAGCTTGCGCTTGCGCGAGATGTCGCCGCCGTAGCACTTGGCCAGCACGTCCTTGCGAAGAGGCTTGACGCTCGTTCGCGCGATGACCTTCGATCCAACCGCCGCCTGAATCGCGACCTCGAACAGCTGCCGCGGAATCAGATCCTTCAGCTTGTCGGCGATCTTGCGTCCCCACTCGTACGACTTGTCCTCGTGGATGATTACGCTGAACGCATCGACCGGATCCCCGTTGATCAGCATGTCGAGCCTGACGAGATCGCTGCGGCGGTACTCCAGGATGTCATAGTCGAGCGAAGCATAGCCGCGACTCACGGTCTTCAGCTTGTCGAAGAAATCGAGGATGATTTCGCCGAGCGGGAATTCCCAATCGAGCTCGACGCGCTGGGTGTCGAGGTACGTCATGTTCTTGTAGACGCCGCGCCGCTCGGTGCCGAGCGTCATGATCGGGCCTATATACTCGGCGGGCACCATAATCCGTGCCTTCACGTACGGCTCCTCGACGTAGGCGACGGTCTGGCCGGACGGCATCAGCGATGGGTTCTCGATCAGCTGCATCGATCCGTCGGTCAGATAGACCTTGTACTCGACCGAAGGAACGGTGGTGACGAGCTCGAGATCGAATTCGCGGCGCAGTCGCTCCTGCACGATCTCCATGTGAAGGAGCCCGAGGAACCCGGCGCGGAATCCGAATCCGAGGGCGGTCGACGTCTCCGGCTCGTAGTTGAGCGACGCGTCGTTCAACTTCAGCTTCTCGAGCGCATCGCGCAGCGTTTCGTATTGCGTCGTGTCGGTGGGGTAGAGTCCGGCGAACACGAAGCTTCGCACGGCTTTATAGCCTGGTAGTGCTTCACTGGCGTGGTTCTCGGCGTCGAAGATCGTGTCGCCCGCTCGGGTCTCGCTCACCGATCGCACGCTCGCAACTACGTATCCGACTTCGCCCGGACCCAGCTGATCAGCGGGAACCTGACGCAGCTGGTTGTATCCGACTTCATCGACTTCGTATACCGACTCGCTCGCGCCGAACGTGATGTGCGTTCCCTTTCTGATCACTCCGTCGACTACGCGCACGCTTGGGATCGCGCCGCGATACTTGTCGTAGTACGAGTCGTAGATCAGCGCGCGAAGGGGAGCGTTCTCGTCGCCCCCGGGCGCCGGGACCTTGCGCACGACCTCCTCGAGGAGCTCGCTGATTCCGATGCCTTCCTTCGCGCTGACGAGAAGGATTTCGCTCCCGTCGATGCCGAGGAGGTCGGCTACTTCCTTACGACGCTTCTCCGGCTCGGCCCCCGGGAGATCGATCTTGTTGAGAATGGGAATGATCTCGAGGCCAGCGTCCATCGCCAGGAAAAGATTGGAGAGAGTCTGGGCCTCGATTCCCTGGGACGCATCGACGACGAGGATCGCGCCTTCACACGCGGCAAGTGAGCGCGAGACCTCGTAGGTGAAGTCGACGTGTCCGGGAGTGTCGATGAGATTGAGCTCGTAGTTCTGTCCGTCGCGCGCCGCGTACGTCATCCGCACGGCGTTGAGCTTGATGGTGATCCCGCGCTCCCGCTCGAGGTCCAGGGTATCGAGCACTTGGGCCTTCATCTCGCGCTTCTGCAGCATGCCGGTGGCTTCGATGAGCCTGTCGGCGAGGGTCGACTTGCCGTGATCGATGTGTGCGACGATGCAGAAGTTGCGGATGTGCTCGAGCTTCAACGGGTGTCTCTGGGTTGTGCGGGATGCGGCGGAGGGGACGTCGTAATATAACCGTCAAAACCTCCTTTCCCGGCGCTCAGAAAAAGAAGAGGGCTGCTTCCGCAGCCCTCTTTTCTCGAATCAGTTGTGTCTACGCCTATTGCTTGTTGGGCGGAGGAGCGCGAAGCGGCTCCGACTTGGTAATCGGTGTCAGCACTCGTGGTGGCGGAGGCGGCGGCGTAGAAGCCGGCTCATGTACCACCGGTGGAGGAGGTGGAGATTGTCTTGGCGGGTCAGAGACGCGAACTGGCGGTGGCGCCGCTGAGCGCGGCTCGGGCCGGTACTCGCGGAGAGGTTGCGGCGACCCGGTCGACCCATTCGCTGCTGTTGGTTCCCCGCGCGGCGCTGTGACGCGCTCGATCGGGACTCGACCCTGCGGGGGCGACATCGTTCCCGGCTGTGGCCGGTAGCCCTGAAGAATCTGGCCCGGTTCGGTACGGCGCCTTCCTGGAGCCGTGATCGTCACGTCGCCCATCTGAGGAAGACCGGTATGCAGCGGAAAGACTCCCTCCGGAGCTGTTCTGCGACCGGACTCCGGGGGATGCCGTGGCGTGGGATGCCGAGGGAACCGGTTCCTGGGAAATCCGGTCGTGTCGCCCGGAGGGCGCGATGTCGGCGGACGCCGCCCGGCTACCGTCAACGGAGCGATCGCGATTATCGGAGAGCCGCAAATGTCGTAGCCGAGGATTCTCACCTGCTGGCCGTGCGACCTCAGCTGCCCTATGCGGTTGAAGGCCTGAAAGCGATTGAATGCCAGAGTCGGAGCGAACGCGTAACCGTAGTACAAATCGCATGAAGAGTACGAGCCGAGCGCGTAGCCGGCGTACCGGTTGCCAGAGAAGCGCATGTAGTCCCGTCCGATCGGCTCGCCTTTGGCGCCCAGATAACTAGCCAGCGCCTGCTCGGCAGACTCCGGACTCCGGCCCTCGATCAGCCCTCTGATCGCCGAGATGTTCCAGTCGCCGTCGCGCTCGATCAGGTCGAGGTTGAACGGTGCCCGCGACGCCAGCGCTATCACCGTGCCCCGCGAATCCATATAACCGTTGTCGTAATTGCCGTAGCCGGAGTAGGAGGCCGAGGAGTAGTACCCGCCACCATCATTCGGCTGCGCAAAGCCGGCGAAGAAATTTGGAAGATTGAGCTGCTTGTGGGCCAGAATCCGCACCGAAATGCCGGGGAAATCGGGGTGCAGGACCTGGATGCGTCCATCGACATCCATCGAGACCGCGAATATGTAGGCGTTCTCCGAGACGTCTATGACGGGAGTCACATAGCTCGTGGTCTGGAGGGCGTAGGAGCCGTTCGAGGAATAGACCCGGATTAATGGGGCTCGCTGCCGGGCTCTCTCCTGCGCTCCCGCGGCTGAAGCGAGCGCGCACAGCAGTAACGAGGAAGTACCCACCGCCGCCGCCAATCTTGTCGCTCGCATATCGACCTCCACGGGTTTGTATACAATTTCGCGATACGGATTTGTAAAGTCAATGCTGAACTGAGGCGGAAGTGGGCGGGCCAGAGTCCTGTCAGGCTGCTGTCAGGGGCGCCTGGCCCGATCTACCGTGGGCCCGGCCGCTACCTGTAGCTCCGGGGCGCACTTACTTTGCGCCATGCCGCTCCCACAACTGCTCTCGATCCTCGAGTCTCTGGCCGAATTCCGGGAGCTGCTGAGCGATCTGCCGGGTCCGGCCTCGCGCCGCGCGCTGGGCGGCCTTCACGGATCGAGCGACGCCGTGGTGCTCGCTTCTCTCTCTAAGAATCTTACGCGCCGCTTCTTCGTCGTGTTGAACGACGACGTCGCCGGCGCCGAGCGCTGGCTCGCGGATTTGGGCACCCTCGTAGAGCCCGAAGAGGTTGCCTTCTACCCTCCGAGGGAGAGCTTCGGGGAAGCGGAGGCCCACGCGGAAGTCGCCGGCGAACGTGTAGAGACATTGGAAAGAATCGGCCGCGGGGACCTTCGAATCGTCGTCACTACCAGCCGAGCGCTGCTTGAGCGCACCCAGCTGCCGCGCGCACTGGCTTCCGCGCGGCTCGAGCTGAGAAAGGGAGATACCAGGCGTCCCGAGGAGCTGGCCGCGCATCTCGAGGCCATTGGCTTCGAGCGCGTTCCCATGGTGGAGGACGTTGCGCAGTTCAGCGTGCGCGGCGGGATCTTCGACATCTACAGCTTTGGCATGGCGGAGCCGGTGCGCCTCGAGTTCTGGGGCGACGACATTACCGAGTTGCGGCACTTCGACCTCCTTTCGCAGAGGTCGACCCGCGACGCCCCGATCGCGCTCGTCCTCCCGGTCGATGGCCAGATCAGCACGGGGGATGTCGAGCCGGAGCGCTCTTCCATTCGGGCGCTGTTTCCGCCCGACACGCTGTTCGTGGTGCCGCGAGGAACCCACCTGAAGCCCGAGCTGGAGCGAACCTGGGCGGAAGCGCAGCACCACATCGACCTGGCCCGCCGTCGCGGGGAAGACACCCCCAGCCGCGACGAGCTGTTCGAGTCTCCGGACACCACGCTCCGGGCGCTCAGCGAATACGGAACGATCGATCTCTCCGGTGAAGATGCGCGGATAGTATTCCCAATCAGGGAGCCGGAAGAGATTCAACGCGACATGAGGCGGCTGAAACAGGTCGTCGCCGACGGAATCCCAACGGTGATCCTCTGCGACAACGCCGGTCAGGCCGAGCGTCTCGACGAGCTCCTGAACGATGATCGCGTCTCGCCGGCGACCCTCGCCATCGGAGTTCTGGACGGCGGCTTCGTGATTCCGCCGCGCGGAGCGTCCTTCGCGGGCTATCGAGTACTCACCGACCACGAAATCTTCCGCCGTGAGCGGCGCTTTCGCCGAGCGCGGCGCTACGTCACCGGCGCCGCTCTCGAGAGCCTGACGGCGCTCAAACCGGGCGACTACGTCGTGCACCTCGAGCACGGAGTAGGGATCTACCGCGGCATGGAGAAGATCTTCGTGCGCGAGAGCACGGTCGAAGTCGCGGTGATCGAGTACGAGGGAGGCGACCGGCTCAACGTCCCGCTCTATCGCATCGACCAGATCGAGCGATACCGATCCGCCGCCGACATCGCAAAGGACGCCCCGCCGCCGCGACTGCACGCGCTCGGCGGCAAGCGCTGGGCGTCGCAGCGGGACAAGACGCGGGCCGCGATTCAGGAGATGACGGTCGAGCTCCTCGACCTGTACGCACGTCGCAAGGTCGCGATCCGACCGCCGCACCTGCCGGATACCGTGTGGCAGCGCCAGCTTGAATCGTCATTTCTATTCGAGGATACGCCCGACCAGCGCACCGCCACTACCGACGTGAAGGGCGACATGGAGCGTCCTCGGCCCATGGATCGGCTCCTTGTCGGCGACGTTGGCTACGGCAAGACCGAGATCGCGGTGCGCGCCGCGTTCAAAGCGGTACAATCGGGCCGGCAGGTGGTCGTGCTGGTGCCGACGACGATCCTTGCCGACCAGCACGCGCGAACATTCGGCGAGCGGCTGGCCGATTTCCCGGTAAGGGTGGAAACACTGAGCCGCTTTCAGACGCCGAAGGAACAAGCGATCGTGCTCGCCGGTCTCAAAGCGGGGAAGGTCGATGTCGTCATCGGCACGCATCGCCTTCTGAGTCCGGACGTCGCGTTCTCCGAGCTCGGACTGATCGTCGTTGACGAAGAGCACCGCTTCGGTGTCAAACACAAGGAACGCCTCAAGAGGCTCAGACTCGATACCGATGTGCTCACGCTGACCGCCACGCCCATTCCGCGGACTCTTCACCTCTCGCTGGCCGGCCTGCGCGACATGACACTGATGCAAACCCCGCCTCGTGACCGGTCGCCAGTGCTCACCTACGTCGAGCCCTGGGACGATGGCTTGATCGACGAAGGCATTTCGCGCGAGCTCGATCGTGGCGGCCAGGTTTTCTTCGTCCACAACCGCGTCGAGACGATCGACGGAATGGCGGAGCACATACGCCACGTCGTGCCGCGCGCTCGCATCGGCATCGGACACGGGCAGATGCGCGAGCGTGATCTCGAGCAGGTGATGCGCAAGTTCGTCGACGGAGAGATTGATGTCCTCGTCTCGACGATGATCGTGGAGTCGGGTCTCGACGTTCCGAACGCCAACACGATGTTCGTGAACCGCGCCGACACCTTCGGCCTGGCGCAGCTGTATCAGCTGCGCGGCCGGGTCGGCCGCTCGCACCGCAGGGCGAGCTGCTATCTGCTGGTGCCGGATTCGATCGACGAAGATGCGAATCGCCGCCTCACGATTCTGGAACACCATACGCAGCTCGGGGCCGGCTATCAGATCGCTCTCAAGGATCTCGAGCTGCGTGGCGCCGGCAATCTTCTCGGTCCCGAGCAGTCGGGGTTCGTGCACGCCGTCGGGTTCGACATGTATCTCCGCATGCTCGACGAGACCGTCAAACGCCTAATGCGCGGCGACGACGCTCCCCGGCTCCAGCCGTCCGAGGTCTCGCTCGACGTACCGTCGTATCTTCCCGACGAGTACATCAATTCCCAGGACGCCAAGCTCGACATCTACCGGCGCCTCACGCACATGACGGACGCCTCGGAGATAGAAGCCTTGAAGGAGGAAGTGCGGGATCGCTTCGGAGTGCTCCCCGAGCCGGCCCGCGTTTTTTTCGCCACCGCTCTGCTTCGCCTGCTGGGCGGCGCTTCCGACATCGAGTCGGTGCTGGTGCGCGGAAACGAGGCCCGTATTACCTTTCGCGAGCACGCGGTGCCCCGTATGAAGGGGATTTCGGCGGCGTTCCACGAGGTACAGTTTCAGGCGGAAGTGCGTCGCGCGCATCCGCTGTCGCTCAAGCTCACCCGTCTTGGAGGAGCTGAGATGCTCGATGGACTTGTCCGTGCCCTGACGACACTGCGCCCCACCTGACAGCTAACCCGTACGACGCAAACATGAAACGCAATATCGCTCTCGCCGCTGTAGCGGCTTTTACGCTTTCGGCCTGCTCCGGCCTCAAGGACGCCCTCAACGCGCACACCGACTGGGTCGCCCGCGCCGGAAGCGCTGAGCTCACGGTCGCCAAGCTCGGAAATCTGCTCGGCAAATCGCGCGCGCCGATCCGCAAGGACATCGCCAAGTCGATCGCGAACGTGTGGGTCGATTACCAGCTGCTCAGCGTCGCCGCCGCGCGCAATGACTCGCTCAGCGATCCCAAGATGATCGACGAAGCGATGTGGCCGGCGATCGCCAATCTGAAGGCGCGCAAATGGTATGACATCGTGTCGAAGGGGTGGGGCGTTGAAGACACCGCCGCCGCCAAGCGCCAATGGGACAGCGACCAGATTCTGGCCGCCGACCACATCCTCCTGCTCACGCAGGGGATGAACGACGCGCAAAAGGCACAGGTCAAAAAGAAGATCGATGCGATTCGCGCCACGGTGACTCCCGCCAACTTCGCCGATATCGCGAAAAAAAACAGCCAGGACCAGCAATCGGCGCGTAACGGAGGATCGCTCGGAATCTTTCCGAAGGGCTCAATGGTTCCCGAGTTCGAGAAAGCAGTCGTCGCGCTCAAGCCCGGCCAGATCTCCCCCGTGGTTCAGACCCAGTACGGGTTTCACATCATCCATCGGCCGACCTACGATCAGATCAAGGGCCAGCTGCTGATCGCCTCGAAGGGACGAAGCGTCGCCGTCGCGGAGAGCACGTACCTCGCCAAGATCGAGGCGAACGGCAAGATCGAAGTGAAGAAGGACGCTGCTACGACCGTGAAAGCGCTGGGCAATGATCCGGACGCGTACCGGCGCGACAACACCGTGCTCGCGACATCGACCGCGGGAAAATTCACGACAGCCCGTCTCGTCGGTTGGCTGGAGACGCTGCCGCCACAAGCCCGGGTGCTCGATCAGATCAAGCAGTCGCCCGATTCGCTCCTCGTGCAGCTGGTTCGCAACTTCGTCAAGAATGAGCTGGTGCTGAAGCAGGCCGACAGCGCCAAGGTACAGATCGATCCGGCCGAGCTGGCGCAGCTCCGCGCGAGCTTCACCAACGCCGTTCGCTCGGCGTGGGGGCAACTGGGTGTGACGCCGTCGTCGCTGGCGGACAGCGCCAAGAGCGAGGGCGACCGCGAGAAGCTCGCCGCCAAACGCATCGACGAATATTTCGCGCGCATGATCCAGGAGCAGGCGACGTTCGTGCCCGTTCCGACTCCGCTCTCGAACGTTCTGCGCGAGAGGTTCAAGTATTCGTTCAATGACGCGGGGTTCGACCGCGCTGTTCAAGAGGCCGCGAAGATCCGCAGCTCCGCCGACTCGGCGCGCTCGGCGGCCCAGCCGTCGACGGCAGTGCCTCTGGGACCCCAACCGGTCCCGGCTCCGCCGACCGCTTCCTCGACTTCTCCGGGCGGCAAGAAGTGATCGAACCACGATTCAGTCGCGGGGTAGGATCCCGGATGATCAGGCGACTACTCATTGCAGCGGCGCTCGCGCCGATAGGGATTGGAGCGCAAACACCAGCCGCTGCCCCACAGGCGGTGCCGCCGGCCCTGCCGATCGATCGCGTTGTCGCGATCGTTGGCGACCAGCCGGTTCTCTGGAGCGATGTGCTCACCTCCATCAATCAGCGTAGAGCGCAGGGCTTGCAGCTTCCCACGGATTCCGTCGGACAGGCCACTCTCGCGCGTACGGTGCTGGGCGAGCTCGTGGACGAGGAGATGCTCGTTCAGAAAGCGAAGGAGATGAAGCTCGAGGTTACTGATGCCGACATCACCGCCGGTGCCGACCGTCAGATCAAGTCGGTCCGCGCGCAATTCAGCTCAGACGACGACTACCGCGCCGAGCTCAAGAAGGCAGGACTGGGGTCGCCTGAGGAGTATCGCAAGTCACTCATCGAGCAGTACCGGCGCCAGAACCTCCAGCAGAAGGCATTCGCCGAGTTGCGGAAGAAGGCCAAGCCCGTCAACGTCAGCGAGGAAGAGGTGACGGCGGCGTTCGAGCGCAGCCGCGCCGATCTTCAGAAACGCCCCGCGACGGTAACGTTCAGGCAGATTGTCGTGGCGCCGAAGGCATCACCGGCGGCAAAGGCGAAGGCGAAAGCGCACATCGATTCGCTGCTCGTCGAAATCAGAAAGGGCGGCGACTTCGAGCAGATCGCGAAGCGGGAGTCAATGGACCCGGGGACCAAGCAGCTTGGCGGCGATCTGGGCTGGAATCGTCGCGGCAGCGGTCTCGTTCCCGAGTTTGAAGCGATGATGTTCGCGCTGCGCCCGGGGGATGTGAGCCCGGTCATCGAGACGCCGTTCGGCTATCACATCATCAAGGTCGATCGCGTGCAGTCCGCCGAAGTGAAAGCGCGCCACATCCTGATCGCTCCGGTGATCGACTCCGCCGACGTTGCCGCCGCCAAAGTCGAGGCGGACACGGTAGCGGCGCAGTGGCGTCGCGGCGTCCCGTACGATTCGCTCGTCGCGAAGCACCACGATGCGACGGAAGAGAAGGGTGTGCTGCAGCCGTTCCCACGCGATTCGCTGCCGGCGTCCTACACCGCGGTCATAACCGGCGCCAAGGCAGGCGACATCACCGCACCGTTCCAGCTGGCGAATCCGCGCGGACAGCCCAAGTACGCCGTTCTCCAGATAGTGACGGCGACGGACGCCGGCGAATACAAGGAGAGCGAGATCCGCGATCAGATCCGCGCGCAGCTCTCGGACGAGAGATCGATCAGGCAGCTGCTCGACGACATGCGGAAGCAGACTTACGTCTCGCTCAGGATGTAGACAGTGAAAGCGCGTCTTGCCATGACCGTCGGGGATCCCCGCGGGATTGGACCGGAGATCGTCGCCAAAGCGCTCGCTGACTCACGGGTCGGCGAGCGCTGTGACATTGTGGTGGTGGGTCCGGAGGCATCCGGGGTCGACGTCGAAGAATCAGTGGGACGGTGGCGCGCCGAAGGCGGCCCCGCGCTGGCCGGAAAACTGAGCGGTCTCGCGATCGAAAGAGCGATTCAGCTGGCGATGAAAGGAGATGTAAGTGGCATCGTGACCGCTCCGATCGACAAATCAGCGCTGCACGCCGGCGGCTACGACTATCCGGGACACACGGAAATGCTGGCGCACTTGACCGGCGCGCCTGTCGCAATGATGCTCGCGTCGGACAAGCTTCGAGTCGTTCTCGCGACAACGCACATCGCCCTCCGCGACGTACCCGAGAAGCTGACCGCTGACCTTATAATCCAGGCAGCCGGGATCACGCGCAAAGGACTAGAGGAGTGGTTCGGCATTGCCGAGCCACGCATCGCGCTTTGCGCATTGAATCCGCACGCGGGCGATGGCGGGAGATTCGGCAGCGAGGACTCCATGCTTCTCGCGCCCGCGGCGCGCGCCGCTGGAATCGAGGGGCCTTTCCCCGCCGACACGGTTTTTGTGCGCGCCATGCGCGGCGAGTTCGATGCGGTGATCGCGCCATATCATGATGTAGGCATGACTGCGATCAAGGTTGCGTCCTTCGGCAGTGCCGTGAACGTGACGCTCGGACTTCCATTTCCGCGCACGTCGCCGGATCACGGAACCGCGCTCGACATTGCCGGCCTGAATCGCGCCGACCCGTCGAGCATGATCGCGGCTACGCTTCTTTGTGCGTCGATTGTGGCTCGTTGTCAGTCGCGCGGCGGTCGCCGACCGCTTGCAGATCGACCGACAGAGACTCGATCCTCCGCCCGTCCATCTCGCGCACAGTGAATATCGCGCCGCCGGCGATCACGCGGTCACCGACGATGGGCAGCCGGCCCAGCACGCCGAACACGTAGCCCCCAATCGTGGTGTAATCCTCGTCGGGGATGGTGAGACCGAAGTGCTCGTTCAGCTCACCGATGTGCGTGCTCCCCGGCACCAGCGTCTCTCCCGCCTTGGTGTGGAGGGGAGCTTCGGCATCCTCGGGCGTGTCGTACTCGTCGAGAATCTCGCCGACGATCTCCTCGAGCAGGTCTTCCATTGTCACGACCCCGGCCGTTCCACCGTACTCGTCGAGCACAACCGCCATGTGCTCCTTGAGCCGCTTGAAATCGGCGAGTACCTCCTCGACTTCGCGCGAGCCGGGGATCACGTGCACGGGGCGCATGATGGACGGAAGATCGAACGCGTCGGTGTCCGTGCGAGGCGCGAGAAGCTTGAGGAGATCCTTGGCCAGCACCACCCCAATGATGTTGTCGATTGATTCGTCGTACACGGGATAGCGCGACAGCCCGCTCTCCTGGACTACGCCGAGCACTTCCGACAGCGTCGCTTCGACCGGTAACGCGACGAGCTCCGTGCGCGGCGTCATGACCTCGCGCGCGTTCTTCTCGGAGAACTCGAACACCGCATCGATCAGATCAGCGTCGTGGACCCCCATCTGTCCGCTCTCCTGCGACTGCTCGACGAGGAGGCGAATTTCCTCGGGCGAATGAACTGCTTCCTCCGAGCCCGCCTTTTCCTGACCGAGCGCGTGCAGAATCACCAGCGAGGATCTGTTGAGGAAGAAAGTGAATGGAGTAGTGATCCAGGCGAAGAACAACAGCGGCGGCGCGAGCCAGCGGGCGAGCGATTCCGGGTGGTTGAGCGCGGCGGCCTTGGGCACCAGTTCGCCAAATACCACGTGCAGATAGGTGACGATGATCAGCGCTACCGTTGCCGCCAGCGTAAGGCGCATCGACACCTCGATGGCGAACGGGAGATTCGCGAACAGGTGTTCGAACACCTCGCCGACGGTCGACTCAGCGACCCACCCCAGCCCCAGGCTCGCCAGCGTGACCCCAAGCTGGCTCGCGGAGAGGATGCGGGAGATATTTGAGACGGCACGAACGGCGAAGCGGGCGAGTCGGTCGCCACTTCGGACCATCGCTTCCAGACGCGTCCGTCTGGAGCGGACAAGAGCGAACTCGGCGCCAACGAAGAACGCGTTGAGGAGCACGAGCAGAATTATGGCGAGCAGCCGGCCGAGCACGGATACAACTTACCACAATCCCGGTCAGGGAGACCAGCACGACGGCCCGCATCATCACGGGCCGGGCCACTCGCACGCCAGCGATGCTCCAGTCCGGAGCCTGCGAATCGCCCTCGTGCTCACGGCGACGCTGCTGGTCGTCGAAGTCATCGGCGGATTTCTCTCCAACTCGATCGCCCTCCTCGCCGACGCCGGGCACATGCTCACCGACGTGGCGGCGCTCGCGCTCGCTCTGTTCGTGGCGTGGTTCAGCAAGCAGCCGGAGACGCCGCAGAAGACCTACGGATACCTGCGGTGGGAGATTCTGGCCGCCTTCCTCAATGGCGCCACGCTGCTGATGATTTCCGCGTGGATTCTGTGGGAAGCCGCCTCGCGGTTTCGCGCACCCGCGCCCATTCAGGGCGGCCTGATGCTGACGGTGGCGACGGCCGGATTGATCGTCAACATCATTGCGGCGCGGGTGCTGGTTGGCAGCTCGTCCGACAGCATGAATGCCCGCGGCGCCTACCTGCACGTGCTCGGGGACCTGCTCGCGAGCGTCGGCACGCTGGTCGCGGCGATTCTCATTCGCTACACCGGCTGGTTGGCGGCGGACCCAATCGCCTCGATTCTCACGACGGTTCTGATTATGAGGGGCGCCTGGCGCCTGGTGCGGGAGTCGGTGGACATCCTCCTCGAGTCAACGCCGGCGCATATCCCGCTTCTGGCGGTGCGGGCGCAGCTGGAGGCGATCCCCGGAATCGAATCGGTGCACGATCTGCACGTCTGGGCGGTCACGCCGGCGGTGGTGGCGATGAGCGCGCACGCCATTGTGCGCGAGCCCGGACAGCACCAGCACGTCCTGGGGCACGTCCACGACGCGATGCGACTCTTCGGCATCCAGCACGTGACAATCCAGCTCGAAAAGGACGATATGCTGGATCGCGAGAGGCACTTGCACGCCTAGCTAACTTACAAGGCTATGGCAAAGCTGGAATACCGTAACATCGCGATCATCGCGCACGTCGATCACGGCAAGACAACTCTCGTGGACAAAATGCTCCGGCAGGCGGGCGCATTCCGCGAGAACCAGGTCGTGATGGAGCGCGTCATGGATTCCAACCCGCTCGAGCGCGAGCGCGGCATCACTATCCTCGCGAAGAACACCTCGGTCCGGTGGAAAGGGACGAAGATCAACATCGTCGACACCCCGGGCCACTCCGACTTCGGCGGCGAGGTGGAGCGCATCCTCCGCATGGTGGATGGCGTGCTGCTCGTCGTCGATGCGTTCGATGGGCCCATGCCGCAGACCCGCTTCGTCCTCAGAAAGGCTCTGGCGCTCGACCGCACGCCGATCATCGTGATCAACAAGATCGACAGGGCCGGCTCGGACCCGATGCGCGTGCACGACGAAGTGCTCGACCTGCTGATCGAGCTCGAGGCGAACGAGGCGCAGCTGAACGCGACCGTCGTGTACGCGTCCGCGCGCGAAGGTGTGGCGACGATGGACATGGAAGTCACGCCAGTCGACCTCTCGCCCCTTTTCGACGCGATCATAGAGCACGTCCCCGCGCCGCCGCATGATGATGCGGGCCCGTTTCAGATGCTGATTTCGACCATTGATCACTCACCATACCTCGGACGTCTGGGGATCGGCCGCATCGAGCGGGGCACTATTCACGTCGGAGATCCGGTTGCGCTATTGCCACTCGATGGCTCGCAGAAGGCGGAGCAGTCGCGCGTGACCAGGCTCTTCACCTATGAGGGGCTCGATCGTATTGAGGTTCCGCAGGCATCCGCGGGCGAGATCGTGGCGCTCGCCGGACTCGAGGGAGTCGAGATCGGCCTCACCGTGACGGATCTCGAGCATCCGGAGCGGTTGGCCGGGATTTCGGTCGAAGAGCCGACGATCTCGGTGGACTACCTCGTCAACAACTCTCCCTTCGCAGGCAGGGACGGGAAATTCGTCACCTCTCGTCAGATCCGGGAGAGGCTGTTCAAGGAGCTCGAGCGGAATGTGGCGCTCAGGGTGGAAGACACCGAATCGACAGACACGTGGACCGTCTCGGGCCGTGGTGAGCTTCACCTCACCATTCTCATGGAGACGATGCGGCGCGAAGGTTATGAGTTTCAGGTATCACGCCCGCGGGTGATCACGCGTGAAGGCCCGCAGGGCGAGCGACTCGAGCCCTACGAAGAGTTGGCTATCGATGTCCCCGAAGAATTCCTCGGCGTCGTGATCGAGAAGCTGGGGCCGCGGCGGGCGGCGATGCTGGAGATGAAGAACCCGGGGCAGGGAATGGTACGACTTCTTTACAAAATCCCCGCGCGTGGACTTTTCGGCTACAGATCGGAGTTCCTCACCGACACCCGGGGCACGGGCATCATGCACCATCGCTTTCTCGAATACGGGCCGTGGGCTGGTCCTCTCGCGGGGCGGATGAGGGGCACGCTCGTCTCCATGGAGGGTGGCGTGATAGTGGCTTTCGCGCTTGCAAATCTCGCGGAGAGAGCTACCCTTTTTGTGGCCCCTGGTGACGCGGTTTACGAGGGCATGCTGGTAGGCGAGAATTCGAGGCCGGGCGACATGGATGTCAATCCGACTCGTGAGAAGAAGCTGACCAACATGCGGTCCAAGTCGAGCGATGAAAACATTCAACTCGAGCCGCCGCGGGAGTTGACGCTGGAAGGTGCGCTGGAGTATATCGAGGAAGACGAGCTGATCGAGGTTACGCCGAAGTCCATCAGACTGCGGAAACGCTCCCTCAACTCTAACGATCGGAAGAAACTGTCACGCGAGGCGAAGCGCGAGCGCGCTTCGGTCTAACAACCAGGGAGATTACGGTAATGTGCGCCATGCTGGAGTCCGCGGGCAGTTTCCTGAACGAGGAGGAGACTGAAGCGTGGCTGGCGAAGAAGGCCCCAGAAGGTGACCCCGAGGACGAGGATCTCGAGGACGATCTGGAAGATGATGATGAGGATGATGTCGAGGACGAGTGGGCCGACGATGTCGAAGACGCCGACGACGTGGACCCGGACGACGATGATCTCGACGAGGACGACGAGGATGACGATCTCGACGATGAACTCGACGACGACCTCATAGATCTTGACGACGAGTTCGATACGGAGGAGATCGAGAAGCCTCACCCGGCGCATCCTCGCAAGTACGAGGACTGAGCGCCGCTCTCATTCCGATCGTCGTAGTAAAAATGCCCCGCGGTTGCGGGGCATTTCTTTTCTTCTGCCGCGTGAGCGGTAATCGGCGAGCGCTTCAGTTCGGAGAAAGGATGCCCGTCGTCAGCGCATTGCCAGTAGTGCAAGTAATCTCTCCCGCACGCATCTCGCAGCTTTGCGAAGTTTGCGAGTGCTTCACCGTGGCGGTCCAGTCAGCGAGCTGGCTGCCAAGGATGTTGAACGCGACGAGGGTCACGGTCACGTCTTTCGAGGGCGTGAATCCGTTGAGCGGAGTGTCCGTTGTCGCTGTGCCGCCGAAATACTGGCCGTGGTTGTCGGCGGCAAACTGTTCCTCGTAGATCGCGACCGTATGCAGGTCGGCCTTCATCGCGGCGACGTATGCCTTGTCCTTGCTTCCGGCCAGGCGCGGCACCGCGACCGCCGCGAGGACGCCGATCACGACTGTGACGACCACGACTTCGATTAGTGTGAATCCCTTTCGATTTTGAGTCATTCGATGCTCGAAGGAATGAGGCTGTACGTTCGAGGGAGATTTACCCGCTCTAAATATTCATCTCCGAGCATGACGCGATCGTGAAAACAGGCTTACTATTTCGTCACGATCGTCGTGTTCCGCCGATTGACCATGCCTCGGGGCGCGGCTAACTTGCAAGACTCTGCGCCACACGCGGTTAGCTGTGGCGAGGGGCCTGTAGCTCAGGTGGTTAGAGCGCACGCCTGATAAGCGTGAGGTCCGAGGTTCAACTCCTCGCAGGCCCATAAACCTCAGATCATTACCCCGTAAGCGTTTAGGCGCTTGCGGGGTTTTTCTCTTTTGTGCCGGATTGCTCCGTGGTGTCCATTCGTGGTGTCCGTTCGGCGACCTCCAACCCGCCTTTCATCAGGGTTCCCCGCTTGGCGAGAGCAGACCGAAGCGTGACGTCGTCCGGCTGCTGGTAGCATTTGAGGATCGTCTGCGCCGACTGCCAGCCTCCCAAATAAGCGAGGTCGGCCAAGGGAACGTGTTTCAGCTCCGTGGCGAACTTGCGCCGGAAAGTGTGCCACCCTCTGCCGCCTTCCGGCGGCAAACCTGCGAGCGTCTCCAAACGCTTCCACCAGACTCCGTCAACGAGAATCGATTGGATCTCCTTGAAACCGTCCTCGTATAAGCTGACAAGGTCCTCAAGCTCGGCATCCGTCTGTGCCCCGTCTCTCTTTATGGCCACCACGATCATTCTCCCTGAAAGCGAAGTCCGCCACGGTGGACAATGCCGCTCAGACTACCGCACTTGTTGAAGACCAACGCATATTTGTCCTGCCCAATTGATGTCAGAGGCAACCCGGCCGGGAAAGGGGGAGTTCAGAGATTTGGGTGAGGAGACAAATGCGCAACGGGAAAGCGAAGGTACGCGATCTGCTGGTACCAATAAACCAGCAGATTCTGCGGGCCTTACTTGAGGAGCGAGGATTAACGATCG
>Ga0208078_1000066_pt1 | contig 31732 bp, 32 predicted proteins | sample NGESurdeep072012_3_FD_184468 | JGI IMG/M metagenome (GOLD analysis project Ga0208078, IMG submission 184468) | Arctic peat soil microbial communities from Barrow, Alaska - NGEE Surface sample 53-2 deep-072012 (SPAdes) | ecosystem: Environmental > Terrestrial > Soil > Wetlands > Peat ...
GAGATGAAAGCCGCGTGGAGGATTTCTACCGCCTCGGCGTCGCGCTGTCATTCATGCGACGCGAGCTCGACGCTCGCTAGCGGATGCACGAAGGGGAGGAACCCGTGAGCCCCTCCCCTTCGCCACTACGATTGCCACCTTGCACTAGCGCGGCGGCGTCTTGGTCGGACGGGTGGGCGGAACGCCCATCCGCGTCGTGTCCACCGGCGTCACGATCATCGTCGAGTCGGTGTGCGTGCGCCCCGCTTTCGTCGTGTCGGCAACGGTCGTCTTCTTCTTGGTGTAGATGCTTCCGTTCGCCGTATCGACCTTCGTCGAATCGGTGCGAATGCGCGTCGTCGTGTGCGTCGTGTCCTGCGGCACCGTCGGCGTGGTCGCCTGCGCGTGGGCTGCAGCCGGTGCGGCCATGATGGCAGCGGCGGCAATGATTTTAAAGAACATGTCTACTTCCTCCTGCTGTACGGTTCATCCATAAGGTCGACTCCGCGCCGAAGAACGTGCACGAAGAGCTCATTGTGGACTCTTGCAATGCGCGGACCCAATGAGGTGAATTCAGAGAGGAATATGTCAAAAAAAAGCTGCCGGTCTCAGAGTGTGAGACCGGCAGCTTTCAAACGGTGACGCAGATTACCGAGCGTGCAAAACCGTCGCGCCAACGGCAACTCCGATCGCGAGAGCACCAGCGGCCGCAGCGATCGCGACAGCAGGAGTCAGCGTAAAGGAGCGGCTGTACCACGGCTCGGCTACGGCCGGGGCGGCGGTGGGAAGCGCTTCCATGATTCGCTCGTAGAGGTGCGCGGGCGTCGTCATCTGGCGACGGACCTGCACTTCACGATCGAGGCGAAGCCAGAAATCCACATCGCGCGATGCATCGCTCGACCGAACAGCGCTCTCGGACAGCTCGCCGTCCAGCCACGAATGGATCGCCGTGGGCGTCTGCTGCCCCGTGAGCGGAACTTCGCGATCAGTGATCGGGCGTACCGGCGCGTCTCCCTTGGGAGCCGACGGATTCCGATACTCTCTGGGATCCAGGTTGTCTTGCATCACGCGTACTTTTCCTCAAGAAGAGCCTGGAGCGCCTCACGCGCGCGGTGGACGCGCATCTTAAGTGCTCCGACGGTGGTAGTCAGCAGATCGGCCATCTCTTCGTACGAACGACCTTCGACGTGCTTCATCACGAACGCTTCACGCAGCGAAGGCGCCAATTGCATGAGCGCAGTATCGAGATCACTCCGTAGCTCCGTGCGGTCGAGCTCTTCGTCCGGCGTCGAAAAAGAAGAGGGCTGATCGTCCTCCTCGTAGCTCTGGTGCGTGCGGCGAATGTTCTTGAGCCAGTCCTTGCACCCATTCGCCACGATCCGGAATATCCACGCATCGAACCGTCCGTGCACTTCTGCGAGATGCTGGTACGCCTTGATGAACGAGGCCTGGAGAATATCCTCTGCCACATCAGGACTTCCTGTCATCCCGAGCGCGTGTCTGAACAACGGATCGCTGTAACGTCCGATCAACAATCCGAACGCGTTACGATCCCCCTGTAGCACACGCGCAATTACGTCGTGATCCGCTTCGAGCGGATCGATCGGTCGCGGCGCTGTCACCGTGGTCTTCACGACGCTAGTGTAACGCTTTGTGCGCCCTCTGGACAGCCCCGTAAGATCGGACAGCGAAGGTGCGAGGCTCGCCATGCTACAGAGACGAATCGCACTGCTGCGAGTAACGGTATAGTCACGTCACCGAAGTCGCACGTGATAGAGTAGTTCACGAACCAAATCTCCCTGATAGACTCGGCCGACGCGGTCGCTATCTGACCGATACCGCCGGTAACCGCGCGAGAAGCGCCCCACTGCTCCAAATTTTGCCGCATTAGCCAGCACGTCCCGAAGGTCGCGCTCGCTTAACAGCCCCTCCGAATTGTAGCTGACCAGCGCGTGGCGCGCGCCCGTGGCCGCCAGCAGCGCTGCCAGCGCCGCACCGGCTTTGCGCGCCGAGCACCAGTCGCTGTGCTGTCCGTCGCCGGCAACCAAGCCGGTCTTTCCGCGGAGGACGGGCACCGCGTCGAACCACCCGCGCGCGATCACCTCGGGCACGTGATAGTAGCCCGAGTACTGCCTCGCGTTGTAGGGTGGATCGATGTAGATCAGCTCGACCTCGCCCGTGCTGTCGGCGACGAGCGTCGCGTCCGCGCGATGCGCAGTGGAGCCGCGCGCGCCGCGCTGCGGAATCTCCGGCTTGAGCGTCAACGCTCGGCGCGCGTTCGACTGCCACCGCTTGATGTACGCCGCATACACGCCAGCCGTGTTCGCGACGCGATCTGCGCCTTCGATCAACGCGGCGAGCAAAACGTAATACGCATCGTCCTGAATGAGCCCCGACGACCACCACTCGTGGAGCCGTCGTCGTATCGCGTCGATGCGATCGGCGTTCTCCTGCGTGAAGTACATCCGCCCGCCGGCCGGCGCGAAGTGCGTGCCGATGAAGCCACGCTCGGCATCGACCCACCGCGCGAGGTATTCGCTCATTGCGCCGAGCGCGCCTTTGCCCGCGATTGATTGTCTGAATGACGGCGAGCGAAGCGCGCGCCGCAGCTCCGGATCGCCGGCGCGCAGCGCTGCGAAGCTGGGCGATCGCTGCGCGACGACGTACGCGCGCTGGAACACGTACGAGTACGTCATGAGATCGCTCGATGCCACGCGCCATCCCGCGTCCTTGAGCGCGCGTCCGACGGCGGCCGTGCCGGAGAAGGCATCGTGCGCCGTCTTGGGAGCGAGCTCGAGTCGCTCGATCGTACCCATCAAGAACGGGAGCAGGCGGGTCTTGTTGCCGATGTAGCGCATCGGTCAGCGCGGCGCCGTGAATGCTGCCCATCCATTTGCGCGGATCTCCGCGCCGTGCTCGTCGAGCCTGGGCGGCGGCATGCGTATCGTTCCCGGAACGCTGGGCGCAATCCCAGTCTGCGCGGTTGCGTCGATGTCGCGCAGCGACTCGAGCACCGTGCGCACGACGCCGCAGGGCACCCCCGCCTTGTCCAGCAGCGCGATCCAGTGCGACGACGCACGCTCGGCTATCCGCGCGGTCATCGTCGCGATGACGCGGCCGCGGTCGGCTATCCGTCCGGCGTTCGTGAGCAGTCGCGGATCGTTCGCGAGCGTGTGCAGCCCGAGCGCGCGGGCGCACGCGCTCCACTGCGCATCGTTGCCGACGGCGATGACGAGGGGGCGATCACTCGCCTCGAAGAGCTGATACGGAACGAGATTCGGATGCCCGTTCCCCCAGCGGCGCGGCTCTTCGCCGGAGACGAGGGCATTCTGCGCGACATTCACGAGCGCCGCGCTCGCGCTCGCCGAGAGCGAGATGGTGACGTGGCGTCCTTTGCCGGTGCGGCCGCGCGCGACGAGCGCGGCGAGGATCGCGATGCACGCGTCCTTCCCGGCGACGACGTCCGCGAGCGCGACGCCGACTTTCATCGGCGCGCCATCCGGGTCACCCGTGATCGCCATCCATCCCTGCTCGGCCTGCACGACGAAGTCGTAGCCGGCGCGATCGCTGTCGGGACCGAAGCCGGTGATGGTGCACCAGACGAGCTGCGGATGGGCGGCGAGGATGCTCGGGATGTCGAAGCCGTTCCTGGCGAGCATGCCGCGCTTGAAGTTGTCGACGACGACGTCGGCGGAGCTGATGAGGGTGCTGATGAGCTCGCGATCGGCGGGGCTGGAGAGGTTGGCGGCGACGCTCTTTTTATTGCGATTGACGCTGAGGTAGTAGGCGCTTTCGCCGGTGCTGTCGAAGGGCGGACCCCAGCCGCGGGTGTCGTCGCCGGAGCGGGGACGCTCGACCTTGATGATGTTGGCGCCGAGATCGCCGAGGAGCATGGTGGCGAGCGGGCCGGCGAGAACGCGACTCAAATCCAGCACGTTGATATTTGTAAGCACTGTTTGGCGCTATATACGTTGAATTATGTCGTTATTATGGCGCTAAAATCAATCACGATTCTGTGCGTTCTTGAGGGGAATTCTTTGTGACCTGCGCCCAAATTACCCCGGTTACTCCTTGCATAGCCACAGCAAAATCATATACTTACCCTCCGAAATCACGTGGTGGCACCATCCGCCACCGTCCGCCCTGATACATATAGATAGTAGGCCCACCCGGCCTTCCACATTCGCGCACTCGGAGTGCGACCCGCCATGGCCGACAAGCCACTGACCGCCGATACAAACGCCCCCGTCGATCTCGGGGCGCCTACCGCTCCGGTCGCTCCTCGCCGCCCTCCCGGTCACCGCAGCACCGATGTTCGCGACACGGTTGCCGAAATGGCGGCCCGCGCGCAGGAGATCAGTCAGGAAGCCGGAAGCAAAGTCGCCGCCGCCATGAAGGATGTGATCGGCGCCGCCGCCGGCCTCGCAGGCTTCGCCATCGAAAGCGCCCGCGACCTCGTGCAGTACATGGTACGCCGCGGACAGATGACGCAGGAAGAGGCCGACAAACTGATGCGCGAGGCCGAAGAGGCATACTCGAAGCGTCCGAAGCCGCCGGCTCCGAAAGTCGCCGATGTTCCGAAAGTCGTGGCGAAGGCGGCCGAGCATTATGCGGCGCCGTCGCACGCTCCGCACGTGACGCATGCCGCGCACACGTCGCACGCTGCACCCGCGAAGAAGGCCGCCGCCGCGCCCGCGAAGAAGGCCGCCGCCGCGCCCGCGAAGAAGGCCGCCGCCGCGCCCGCGAAGAAAGTCGCGAAGCCCGCTCCAAAGGCTGCTCCGAGGCCCGCCAGCAAGTCCGTGAAGGCGGCGCCGAAAAAGGCGAGTAAGCCCGCGAGCGCTGCATCACGCTCGAAGTCCAAGCCCGCCGCCAAGAAAAAGAAGTAAGCAGAGCCGCGCGTCGCGGGGATCACCCGCGACGCGATGCGAGCCACTCCAGAAAGTCGTGCACCGCCGCCGGGTCTCGCAGTCTGACCTCGGCGGCACTTTCGTCTGCGCCACTCTCGTCGATGCGAATCGTCACCGCGTGCGGCGATCGAGCGCGCAGCGAGCGAAACGCATCTTCGTCCGTGCGATCGTCGCCGGCAAAGACGATCGAGGCGCCGTCCTCGAAGGCGTGCAGCTGCTCCCCCATCGTCACCACCGCCGTCCCCTTGTCGACGTGCGCGACGGGCCGCACCTCCACGACTTCCTTCCCGTCGGTCATGCGCAGCCGGAGCCCGAGCGCCACACGCTCGACCTCCGCGCGCAGCGGAGGAACCGCATCACGCGCGGCGAGCCGATAGTGCACGCTCAGCGTCCACCGCTTGTTCTCGAGTCGCGCGCCCGTCACCGCTCCGACGATCGGCTCGAGCTCGCGCGCGGCCTGCGCGATCGCGGCCGACTGGTCAGCGAGATCGGGGTCCGTCTCGAGCTCGCCCGCGGGCGTCACGATCTCGAAGCCGTGATTGCCGACGGTCCACACGCCTTCCACGCCAACGAGTGCGCGCGCGTCGCTCGCCGTGCGCCCCGACACGATCACCACCTCGACGCCCGGCGTCGCCACGAGCCGCTCGAGTATCGTGCGCGTGGTCGGCGCAACGGCGGCGTCTTCCGGCCGAGAGGCGATCGGTGCGAGCGTCCCGTCGACGTCGAGCATCACGATGAGTGGCGTACCGGCGAGCCGTGCCTGGATCTCTGGCGTGATCGCCGCGGGCGCAGCGCTCATGCGACGCCACTCTCCGGCTCGCGCTCCGCGATGATGTCCTGCGCCCTCGTGAGCACCGCCGCGAGCCAGTCGAAAATCGTGCGCTCGTGCAGCTGTCGACGCATGCGATGCATGCGCACGCGGCGCTCGCCCTCGCTCATGTGCAGCGCGCGACGAATCCCCTCGACGAAGCCGTCGAGGTTGAACGGATTGATGAGCACCGCGCCATCGATCTCCTCCGATGCGCCGGCGAAGCGGCTCAGCACCAGCACGCCACGCTCCTCCGTCTGGCATGCGATGAACTCCTTGGCCACGAGATTCATCCCGTCCTGCAGCGAGGAGATCAGGCAAAGATCCGCCGCGCGATAGGCGCCCGCGAGCATGTCGGCGCTCACGTTCTCGTGGATGAGCACGATCGGATGCCACTTCGCCGTCTTGAAGCGCTCGTTGATCTCGATGACCGTCGCGAGCATCTCCTCCTCGAGCGCCCGATACGCGGGGAGCTCCGAGCGCGAGGGCGTGGCCACCAGCAGGAAGGTGAACGTCTCGCGCATCTCCGGATGCCGCTCCCACAGCTCGCACAGCGCGCGCAGCCGTTCGGGAATGCCCTTCGTGTAGTCGACGCGATCGACGCCGAGCCCGAGGCGCTGCCCGTTGCTCGCGTAGCGCTTGCGGAGGCGATCGACGAGTGCCGTGCTTTCCGGCGTGCTCGCGAGCTGCTCGTAGCGCTCGACGTCGATGCTGATCGGAAAGATTCCGACATCGATGCGCCTACCATCGTAGTGCACCGCGAGCGTGTCCGCGTCGATCTCCGCCTCGGGCACCAGCTCGGCGACGCAACCGAGGAAATTCAGCGCGTAGCGTTCGGTGTGGAACTCGACGAGGTCGTTGCCGAGGAGGCCGCGCAGGAGCGCTTCATCGACGCCGGTGGGGAGGAGGCGAAGAATGTCGGCGGGGGGAAAGGGGATGTGCCAGAACTGGTGAATCAGCGCGGGCACCGCGAGCTCGCGGAGCATCTCCGCCGCGAGCGCGAAGTGGTAGTCCTGGATCCAGACGATCGGCTTCTGCGGCGACCTGCGCACTTCGTCTGCGACTGCACGCGCGAACTTCGCGTTCACTTCCTGATACATGTTCCAGTAGTCGGTACGATACTCGAAGTGTTGCACGAGCATGTGGCAGAGCGGCCAGAGCGAGCGATTGGAGAAGCCCATGTAGTAGCCATCCACTTCCGCATCGGTGAGGAACACGCGCCTGAGCGTGAATCCATCCTCGCCGGGCGGCACGCGCAGCCGCCCCTCGTGATCCGCCGTCTCGGCATCCGCGGAGCCCGAGCCCCACGCGACCCACACGCCATCGGTGGCCTGCATGGTGGGATCGAGCGCGGTGACGAGACCGCCGGGCGGACGGCGCACGTCTATTCCCATCTCGCCATGCCGATGTTCGTACGGCTCGCGGTTGGAGAGGAGAATCAGCGTACGATTTGAAAACGAGCGAATGTCTGGCATATCCGGCCTGAGGCGCAGGAGACGTGCCGGTTGCCCGAGTGTCGGGCTGGCGGCCGTCACCGCACACGATAGCTTTGGGCTTCTTCTCCCTCCCTTCGCATGCGCGACTACAATATGTACAACTTCCAGCGCGTCGCACTCCCCTCCGGCATCCCGGCTTCGATGCCTGGAGAGATTGTCGCACCAAGACCGGCGCCGGGGAAGGCGGGATCGAAGATCGTGCGCGAGCGTTCGAGCTGAACTGTGCGTGAGGTCGTCGCGCGAGCGCCAGTGCGGGTGGATTTCGGTGGCGGGTGGACGGACGTTCCACCATACACGGTCGAACAGGGCGGCTGCGTGTGCAATCTCGCGATCGCGTCGTACGCGAGAGCGACGCTCCGGGCGGCCGCGCGCGGCGGCGAGAGCGACGCCGGCGGCGACGCGCTGTGCACCGCCGCCCTTCGCGTCGCGCGGCTCGACAACGTGCATCTCGAGCAAACGAGCGACTTCCCGCGCGGCGCGGGGCTCGGCGGGTCGTCCGCGGCGGGCGTCGCGGTGGCGGCGGCCATCGCCGCGTGGCGCGATGAGCGCGTGAGCAAGAGCGAGCTTGCGGAGCGGAGCCGCGCGCTCGAGGTGAACGAGCTCGGCATCGCGGGCGGCTTTCAGGATCACTACGCGGCTGCGTACGGCGGTGCGCTCGCGCTCACCTTCGGCGCGAACACGATGGCCACGAAGATTCGGCTCTCCGATTCGCTCGTCGAGCGGCTCGAGCGCCAGTGCATCATCGCCTACACGGGCGAGTCGCGCATCTCCGGCGCGACGATCACCGCGGTGCTCGACGGCTATCGCGATCGCGTGCCCCGCGTCGTGTCTGCACTCGCGAAGATGCGCGCGCTCGCCGTGCAGATGATCGACGCACTCACCCGCGAAGACGTCGACACGCTCGGCGTGCTGGTCGGCGAGCACTGGGTGGAGCAGCGGTCGCTCCACGAGAAGATCACGACGCCGCCCATCGACGCGCTGCTCGATGCCGCACACGCGCACGGCGCGCTGGGCGCGAAGGCGCTCGGCGCCTCGGGCGGCGGATCCGTTGTGATCATCTCGCCAGTGGAGCGCGCGGACGAGGTGCGCGCGCACGTTTCCGCGCTCGCCCGCCTTTTGCCCTTCGTAGTAGATCGAGTTGGCGCACATGTCACGATTCGCGAGCGAGAAGAGAGCACCGCATGGCGGAGCTGACCACCGATCAGTACGACCGCCTCGAGCGCGCGGTGATCGACAAGAAGCGCATCGTGATCTATCGGCGTGGCACTGAGTACATCGTCATCCCGAACCGGCTCCATCTGGTGGGCGGGCGCGAGCGCATCGAGGCCGTGCATCCGACCACGGGCGATCGCATGACCATCTATCTCGACGAGATCGACTCGCTGCAGGTGATCAACTAGATGGCCGGCGTCACCAACTGCCTGCTCGCGGTCTACGCCGACGAGTCGTGCCTCGGCAACGGGCGCGAGGGCTCGAATCCGGGCGGCGCGGGCGGGCTGATCGAGCTCGCGCATCCGAAGAGCGGCGAGCTCGTGCGACGCGACTTCTGGCTTTCGGAGAAGGCGACGACGAACAACCGCATGGCGCTGCGCAGCGGGATCGAGGCGCTCGACATCGCGTCGACGAAGAAGTGGAATTGCGTCGTCGTGTTCACCACCGATTCGCGCTACCTCGTTGACGGCATGACGTCGTGGGTGCACGACTGGGCGCGGCGCGGCTGGAAGCGAAAGGGCGGCGAGATCGGGAATCTCGAGCTCTGGCAGGAGCTCGTGGACGTCGCCGCCAACCATCGCGTGGAGTGGCGCTGGGTAAAGGGGCACAACGGGCACCCACAGAACGAGTACGCGAACATGCTCGCCACGCGCGCCGCGGCGGGGCAGGATGAGTCGGACGGGGCGGTCGACTCGGGTTTTGAGGCGTGGATGGCGAGCGAGCGCGAAAAGGGGCGGATGAAGCTCGACCCGTCGCCGCTCCCCGAGATGCGGTCGTTTCGGGAGGCGCGATCGTTACCGCGTGGCGAGGCGGATAGTCTGTTCTAGGCTATCATTCTCTTTCGGAAAGGTCTCATGTTCAAGCCCGTACTATTGATCTGCGCCGGTCTGGTGATCGGCTACTTCGCCGGCTTCAGCGATGCGCAGGATCACACGGAAAATCTCGGTGCACGCATCATTCATCGTGTTGGCGGCGACAACAGGGAACGCGTGTCCACGGACGTCGACAAGCAGATGGAGCAAGTCGGTAAGCCGTGACGGATTGTCGCTGACTACTTCAGCTCAGGCTCTCGTTTGATGGTTCGCGCCAGACCGATCACGCTCAGCGTTCTGATCCCCTGCTACAACGAAGCCGCCACCATCGACCGCACGCTCGATGCGGTGCTGGCGCTCGGCGATCAGATTCTCTCCGACGGAATACAGCTGCAGATCGTCGCGGTCGATGACGCATCGAAGGACGCCACCTTCGAGCGGCTCACCGAGCGCGCCGCTACGACGAGCGGGCGCATGCTCGTCGCGCGGCACCCAGAAAATCGCGGCAAGGGCTCGGCGATCCAGACCGCGCGCGATCACGCCACGGGCGACATCGCGATCATCCAGGATGCCGATCTCGAGTATGACCCCGGCGACATCCCAGCGGTGATCAAGCCGATTCTCGAGGGCCACGCAGACGCCGTGGTCGGGACGCGCTTCGGCTCCGGCTCGCATCGCGTGCTCTACTTCTGGCATCGCATGGGCAACGGCGGGCTTACGCTCATGTCGAACATGTTCACGAATCTGAACCTCACCGACATGGAAGTGGGGTACAAGGCGTTCACCGGACGCACGCTCAAGGCAATGCACCTCACGAATCCGCGCTTCGGCATCGAGCCCGAGATCATCGCTCGGCTCGCGCAAATGGGCGCGCGGGTGTACGAGGTGCCCATCAGCTATCATGGACGCACCTACGAAGAGGGGAAGAAGATCACGTGGAAGGATGGTGTCGCCGCATTCTTTCATATTCTTAGCGCACGGCTCTCGTCGTCCAAGCAGCAGCAGCTTCCGCCTGAGTGAGATAGCACATGGATGATCTCGATCGCCTCGTTCGACGGCTCGTGCAGAACGTTCGGAACAGCTATCCGCAGTATCTGAGTCAGCCGGTGGATGTGTCGGAGCTCTACCAGACGCTCATTCCGTATCGGCACAATCGCACCGAGCTCGAGATCGAGACGAACCAGGACTACGAGGCGGCGCTCTGCCAGCTGCTCTCGGGTGAGCGCGGCTACGCGACCGGCGACTCCGCGATGCAGGACGCAATGCGGAAGGAGCTCTCGAGTCCGAATCCGAACACGGCCGTGTTCCGCGACTTTGCCGCCGCGCGCGTGACGCTCACCGCCGAGGCGGTGCGCCACTTCGCCGATTCGCCCACGAGCATCCAGCGCGGCGCCCCGAGCTCGACGCCGCGCGCGTCCTCGGCTGCATCGAGCACCAATTCCGCTGCCGGCGCGTGCCGGTACTGCGGCGGAACTCTCCCGGACGGGCGACGCGTGCTCTTTTGCCCGAGCTGCGGGCAGAATCTCATGGTGCAGCGCTGTCCCGCGTGTGGAACGGAGCTCGAGATCCACTGGAAGTACTGCATCACATGCGGCCGCGGCGTCGCGGCCACGTGACGCGCGCAGCGCGGCGAGGCTGAGTCGTGCCCCACACTCTCGCAGTCATCGCGGGCGATGGGATCGGCCCGGAGGTCGTCGGCGAAGCGCTCAAAGTGCTCGACGCGGTCGAGGCGGTGCACCATCCCGGCGTCGCTGTCGAGCAGCTGCCGTGGGGCGCCGAGCACTACCTGAAAACGGGGATCACGATTCCGCCCGAGGAGATGCAGCGCCTCGGCCGCGACGTGAGCGCGATCCTAGTTGGCGCGCTCGGCGACTCGCGCGTGCCCGACAACGTGCACGCGCGCGACATCCTTCTCGGGATGCGCTTCCAGCTCGATCTCTACGTGAACGAGCGCCCCGCGCGGCTGTTCGACGATCGGCTCACGCCGCTCAAGGGGAAGACCGTTCGCGATTTCGATCTCGTCGTCTTCCGCGAGAACACGGAAGGGTTGTACGTGAGCGTCGGCGGCGCGTTCAAGGTCGGGACGCCGGACGAGATCACGATCGCCGAGGAGCTCAACACGCGCAAGGGTGTGGAGCGGATCATCCGCCACGCCTTCGCATGGGCGCGCGAGCACGGGAAGACGCGCGTCACGATGGCCGACAAGGCGAATGCGATCGCGGCGCATGGGCTCTGGCGCCGCGTGTTCGAGGAGGTCGGCGCGGAATACACAGACATCAAGCGCGACACGCGCTACATCGACGCGATGGCGATGGACCTCGTGCGCACGCCGGAAGCGTTCCAGGTGATCGTCACGGGCAATCTCTTCGGCGACATCCTTTCCGATCTCGCATCGATTCTCGTGGGCGGGCTGGGGATCGCGCCGAGCGCGAATCGGAATCCGGGACGCGTGACGATGTACGAGCCGGTGCACGGGAGCGCGCCGCCGCTGGTCGGGAAGGACGTCGCGAATCCGATGGCCGCGATTCTCTCGCTCGCGATGATGCTCGAGGGCGTCGGTGAGCATGCATCGGGGGCGGCCGTCGAGCGCGCGGTTCGCGCCGCGATTACCGCTGGCGTCGGCACGCCTGACATCGGTGGCACTCTCGGGACGCGCGCCGTGGGCGACTGGATCGCCAACCACGTGCGCAAGGGCTGATTCCTGGCAGTTCCCCCCATGGCGGGAGGTGGTCATCTTTCGAGACTCACCACCGTTCGGGGACTCCAGTGGGCACTCAGGGCAGCAACCGCGACATCGTCTTCCTTTCCGGCGTGCGGACGCCATTTGGCACCTTCGGCGGCGCACTGAAAGACTTCAGCGCCATCGATCTCGGCGTCTTCGCGAGCAAGGCCGCGATGGTTGCCGCGCACGTCGAGCCGACGGAGATCCAGCATGCGATCTTCGGCAACGTGATGCAGACGACGTCCGACACGATCTATTACGCGCGCCACGTCGCGCTCCGATCGGGAGTGCCACAGGAGGTGCCCGCGCTCACCGTGAATCGTCTGTGCGGCTCCGGATTCCAGGCGGTGGTGAGCGGCGCACAGGAGATCCTGCTCGATGAAGCGGAGATCTGCCTCGTGGGCGGTGGCGAGTCGATGTCGCAGGCGCCGCACATCGCGCGCGGCATGCGCTGGGGACTCTCGCTCGGCAAGAGCCCGATTCTCGAGGACTCGCTGTGGGAAGGCTTGAAGGATCCGTACGCCGGCTGCGCGATGGGCGATACCGCGGAGAAGCTCGGCGCGCAGTTCAGCGTCGATCGGCTGTGCAGCGATGAGTTCGCGCTGCGCTCGCAGATGCTCGCGGCCGATGCGTGGGCGACGGGGATCTACGCGGACGAGGTCGTCGGCGTGCCGGTGCGCAATCCGAAGACGAAGAAAGAAGAGATCTTCGCGCGCGACGAGCACATGCGTCCGGACACGACGGCGGAAGGGCTCGCGAAGCTGCGAACGGTGTTCAAGGAAGGTGGACTCGTCACGGCGGGAAATGCATCGGGGATCGGCGACGGCGGAGCGGCACTCGTGATCTCGAGCGCCGAGTACGCGAAGCGCACGGGGAAGAAGCCGCTGGCGCGCCTGGTGTCGTGGGGCGTGGCGGGCGTCGATCCGACGATCATGGGAATAGGGCCCGTGCCCGCGTCGCAGATCGCGCTCAAGAAGGCAGGAATGACGCTCGAGCAGATCGATCTCGTCGAGGTGAACGAAGCGTTCGCATCACAGGTATGCGCGGTGGAGCGCGGGCTCGGCATCGATCGCAATAAGCTCAACATCCACGGCGGCGCGATTGCGATGAGCCATCCGCTCGCCGCGTCGGGCGCGCGCATCTGCGCGCATCTCCTGCACGCGCTCAAGGCCACTGGCAAGCGGTATGGGCTCGGCTCGGCCTGCATCGGCGGTGGTCAGGGTATCGCGGTGATCATTGAATCGCTCGAGGCGTAGTCGCGTCGCGGCGGCGGGCGCGTTGCTGCTCGCTGCCGGTTGCTCGGGACTCGTGGGCGCGAACACGACCCCCGAGGTCGAGCCGGTGGCCGCGCCCACCGGCATCAATCAGGAAGTAATCGGCCAGACGCCGTGGCCGGTGAAAACGCGCTACGTCGTCGACCTGTGGCTGCACGGCTACGCGATGCTCGTGAGCGACACGTCGCGCACGCCACTGTTTCGCGCGGACTATCGCGACGCGATGATCGTGGCGAAGAACAGCCGCAACATTGCCTCGCAGCTCGACGACAACGCGGAGGCGCTGCGTCACGGACTGCGCGTGAATCCGCGGCTGCTCGACGGAGCGCGGCTCGCGTTGCGCGAGGGGAGCTGGGAGGAGATGGGGAACGACATCGCCGCCTTTCTCACATTGGGTGAGGAAGCGGCGAGTGGCAAGAAGCGCCCGTCGGCGCTCTCCACGTGGAAGCGCACGCCGCACCCGGCCGAGGAAACGACGGAGATGTCGGCGGTGCTCGGCTCCGTCTTTCGCAGCGAGAGCGATCGCGCGTGGCTCAAGCTGTTCGCACTCTCGCTCAGCGACGAGCACTCGAAGTTCTACGAGCTGTACTGGCGCGAGCAGCAGCATGCGCTCCGCCCGACGCTCGCCGCCGTCGACTCGCAATTCTCGCAGCGCTACCTGAAGCAGCTGCGCAGCTATCTCCGCGGCGTGCAGCTGCCGACGGGTGAGATCGTACTCTCGCTCCCGTTGGGCGGCGAGGGGCGCAGCATTCTCGAGGGGCAGCACTCCGTAGCGATCGGCTTCCCGGCGACGGCGGATTCCTCGCTCGACGCGGTGTACGAGTTCGCGCACGAGGCGGTTGGCGGGATAGCGGAGCAGGCGGTGCGCGAGCGCATCTCACCGGCGGAGTTTCGCGCGGGCGCGGCGGCGCAGTTCGAGAGCCCGACGAAGGTTCGCGGCGGCGCGATGCTCCTCCAGCGCGCGATCCCCGAGCTCGTTGCCGGCTACGAGCGACACTATCTCTCGGTCGCGCGCGTACGATTTGGTGGAACCGATGTGGACTCCGCATTCGTGCGCGCGTTTCCCGTGAGGCAGGCTATTATCGACGGTATGGATCAGCAGCTCGATCAGGTGCTCAAGGCGGCCAACTGATGGCCGGCGACTCGAAGCCCGTGCCGGCTCCCATCGTTGCGCCTGCGCCCGGCGCGCCGGTGCCGCTCGAGCGCGCGGCGCTCGAGCGCGTGCTCGCGCGCGCCGCGGAGCTGCAGGCGCAGGAGGCGGATCCGGGCGAGCTGACGCTCACCGAGGCACAGATTCTCGAAGTCGGCAACGATGTCGGCATCCCCGCCAAGCATTTGCGCCAGGCGCTCGCCGAGGAGCGGTCGCGTATCGAGGTGCCGGTGGAGCGCTCGCGCATGGCGGCGATCTTCGGCTCCGCGACGGTGTGCGCGAGCCGCACCGTGCGCGGGACGCCGGCGTCGATCTTCGACCGCCTCGACGACGCCATGCAGCGCGAGGAGTCGCTGCGCGTGAAGCGCCGCTTCCCCGATCGAATCGCGTGGGAGCCGCGCGGCGGCATGGCGACGGAGTTCAAGCGCATCATGAATGTCGGTGGCCACGGCTATCGACTCTCGCGCGCAGAAGAAGTTGCGGCGACGGTGATCGCGGTCGATGCGGAGCGCTCGATCGTGCGCCTCGATGCGAGTCTCACGACGCTGCGTTCGCGCTACGTTGCCGGCGGAAGCTCGATGGTCGTCGTCGGCGGCGTGACGGGCGGCATCATGATCGCCCTCGGCGTCATGACCGCGGTCGCGGCGCTGCCCGTTGCAGCGGGGCTGGTCGCGGGATACTTCATTGCGCGCGGCCATACGCCGCAGGTCGCGGGCGCACAGCTCGCGCTCGAGCAGATGCTGGATCGCCTCGAGCGCGCCGAGATGCAGCGGCCGTCGCTCCTCTCGGCAATCACTGCGAGCGCCGGACTTCGCTGGCCCTGATCGCTTTTCTTCCCTTTCTCTTCCCTCTGAAATCAACCAATGACAACGATTGCGACCGTCGGCGTGCTCGGCGGAGGACTCATGGGCTCTGGCATCGCGCAGGTTGCGGCGGTGAATGGCTTCAAGACCATCGTGCGCGAGGTGGATGACGCGTCGGCGGCACGCGCGCGTGCGAGCATCGAGAAGTCGTTGGCCAAGGCGATCGAGAAGGGGAAGCTCACCGAGCAGGCACGCACGGAGACGCTCGGCCGGCTGACGTTCACGACGAAGGTCGCGGATCTCGCGCCGGCGGACATCGTGGTCGAGGCCATTGTCGAGGATCTCGAGCTCAAGAACGCGATCTGGAAGGAGCTCAACACGCTGTGCGCGGCGCACACGATCTTCGCGTCGAACACTTCGAGCCTCACGATTGCCGCGATGGCGGCGGCAGGCGGGCGCGGCGACCGGATGGTGGGGCTGCACTTCTTCAATCCGGTTCCGGTGATGAAGCTCGTCGAGGTCGTGAAGACCGTCACGACGAGCGACGAGACGTTCACGCGCGCCTTCGAGTTCGCGAAGATGCTCAAGAAGGAGCCGATCGCGGCGAAGGACAACTCGGGCTTCGTCGTGAATCTGCTGCTCGTGCCCTACTTGCTCGACGCGATCAACGCGCTGGAGCACGGCGTCGCGAGCGTCGAGGACATCGATAAGGGGATGATGCTGGGCACGGGCTACCCGATGGGGCCGTTCACGCTGCTCGACTTCGTCGGGCTAGACACCACATACAAGATCGCCGAGATCATGTTCGACGAGTATCGCGAGAAGCGCTACGCGCCGCCGCCGCTGCTCAAGCGGATGGTGCTCGCGGGCTACTATGGTAAGAAGTCGAAGCGCGGATTCTACGACTACAACGTAGAGCCGCCGGTGGTGAGCAAGCTGGGGCTGTAGGGGTGAGCAATCCGCGGGAACACAATCCGTCAATAATTGGAAAAACGACTTGAACGGAAAAAGGCACGGCTTTGAACGGAAAAAGCTCTGCATCGGCTCATCCCATCTTATTCGTGCTCATTCGTCTTTTTTTGTTTTTTCGTGCTCGCGGTTGGCAGTACCTATCCGCTCGCCCTAACGCTCTCGGCCTAAGCGCCGCCCTTCACTAAATACTTCCGGACAAACTCATCCATCCGCACCAGATCGAGCGCGGCGTCCTTGCATGGGCCGTTGGGGAGCGTCATCGGCAGCCCGAGCACGGGCACCCGCCCCGCAACGTCGTGCAGCCCGCTCACGAGATCGCGCTCACACGCGACCGCGACGACCGCCTTCGGGCGTCGCTCGCGGATCACGCGGCGCGCGAGTTGGCCGCGCGTAGCGACGAAGGCGGAGACGCCGTAGCGCTTCGCGATCTCGAGCACGCCGTCGAGCGCCTCGCGCGAGAGGCAGCGCGGGATGAGGATCAGCAGCTCGGACGGATTCACGCGCCGCTCGCGCGCGAGGGCAAGATCGTTGTAGACGACGACGCTCGCGTGGTCGGTCCAGTCGCGCTTCACGCCGAAGAGCTCACCCACGCGCCACGCCAGGTTGAGCGTACGGAGCAGCAGCCCGCGCTCGGCCAGCTTCTCGGGGAGGAGCGCACGTCCAGTCCACACGGAGAGCGCGAGGAGCGTGAGCCACGCGAGCGAGATCGCCACGAACGAGGCTATCCCGAGGTAGAGCGCGAGTGGAAGCCGGCGCGAGAGGAAGGCGAGGCGCGGCGCGAGCAGGTAGACTGCCGCGGCGGCGAGAATCGCGACGAGCACAATGCCTACGGCCGTGAATCCGAAGTAGAGGCGCGTGGGCGAGGTGAAGTCGCCACCGTTGTCGAGCGCGCCGCCATCCCATTCGTCCCATTCGTGTCCGAGCCGCCGGTCTGTTTCGATCTTGATCAGCGGTCCGACGTGTCGCAGCGGTACTTCGCTCTCCATGCTGGATGATGACGGGACCGCGAGTGCCTTGTCAACGGCGGCCGCGCGCGCCAATGTGCCCGTCGTGAAGCCCAATGGATTTCGTGGCGTCTTCCGCGACGATGAGTCCGCGCGCGCGGTCTACGCCGAGGGGGCGGGGATCGCGCGCGTGATCCCGGCGGCGGTGGCGGTGCCCGTAGATGCGGACGATGTCGCGGCGCTCGTGCGCTGGGCTGCGTCGAGCAACACGGCGCTGATCGCGCGCGGCTCCGGCAGCGGGATGGCGGGGGGCGCGGTGGGTCCGGGAGTCATCGTCGACTTGAGCCGGCTGGATGCGATCGGGGCCATCGACGTGAGCCACCGCCGAGTGGTGGTTGGCCCGGGCGCGGTGCGCGGCGCGGTGAACGAGGCCGCGCGCGCGAAGCAGCTGCGCTTCCCCGTCGATCCGTCGAGTGGCGCATTTTGCACGATCGGCGGAATGGCGGCGACGAACGCCGCCGGCGCGCACACGCTGCGCTACGGCGCCACACGCGCCTGGGTGACGGCGCTCGACTGCATCTTCAGCGACGGCTCGCGCGCGCTGATCCGGCGCGGCGCGCCGATTCCGGAGATTCCCGCCGTGGAGCGCTTCCTCGCCACCGCGCACTCGGCCATCCTCGCGTCGCCGGCGCGCGTGCGCTCGCATCCGGGCGTGCGGAAGGACTCGTCGGGATACGCGCTCGCGGACTATGCAAGAAGTGGCGAGTTGCTCGAGCTGCTGATCGGCAGCGAGGGCACGCTCGCGCTCTTCGTAGGGGTCGAACTCTCACTCGCCGCGCTCCCGGGCGCGACGAGCTCTCTCGTGGCCGAGTTCCCGACGCTGGAGCAGGCGGTGGATGGCGCGGCGCGCGCGCGGGTGGGCGGCGCGAGCGCGTGCGAGCTCCTCGATCGCACCTTCATCGAGGTCGCGCGCAGCGGGCCCGCGCTCGTCGCGATCGACGCCGCGAGCGAGGCGGTGCTGCTCGTCGAGATCGAGGCGGGCGACGAGCGCGCCGCCGAAGGGGCGGCGAAGGTGATGGAGCAGGCAATGATGGCGTGCGGCGCGACACGCGTGACCGTCGCCCTCAACGCGGACGACGAGGCGCGGCTCTGGGCGCTGCGCCACGCGGCGAGCCCCATTCTCAATCGACTGTCGCCCTCACTCAAGTCGATGCAATTCATCGAGGACGCGGCGATGCCGCCCGAGAAGCTCCCGCAGTACGTCCGCGGCGTCCGCGAGATTCTCGCGCGCCACGAGGTGAAGGGCGTCATCTTCGGGCATGCCGGCGACTCGCACGTGCATGTGAATCCGCTCATCGACGTCCGCCGCACCGACTGGCGCGACACGGTGCGCTCGATCCTCGACGAGGTGACGTCGCTCGCGGCGCAGCTCGGCGGTACGATCGCGGGCGAGCACGGCGACGGGCGGCTCCGCACGCCGCTGCTCGAGCGGGTGTGGGACGCGCGCTCTGTGGCTCTCTTTGCCGAGGTGAAGCACGCCTTCGACCCGCAAAATATTTTCAATCCCGGCGTGAAGGTGCCCACGGGCGCTGGGCAACCGATCGGCGACGTGAAGTACGACCCAACGCTTCCGCAGCTTCCGCTCGATGCCCGGAAGGCGCTCGACCGAGTCGAGCGCGATCGCGCGTGGAGCAGCTATCGACTCTCGATGATCGGCGGCCACTGAGCCGCCTCAGCCAACCTCTGGAGATCCGTGTACTACTACGAGCCGCGCATTACCCTCCTCGCGAAGCCGACCTTCACCGCACCCGAGCACCTCGACGTCGCGTGGATCGGTGAGAGCACCGCCGGCGAGCAGCTCGCCGAGTTCGCGGGGCGCCTTTGTTACATGAGCCAGAAGAATCCCGCGGGGCGCACCACGCGGGCTTACCTCGAGAACATCAAGAAGCAGGGGCACGGGAGCGTTCTCGAGCACGCGAGCTATTCGCTGCTCTTCGAGGGCGTCAGCCGCTCGCTCACGCATGAGCTGGTGCGTCACCGGGCGGGCTTCGCCTACTCCCAGCTCTCACAGCGCTACGTCGACGAGAAGGACGCGAGCTTCGTCGTGCCGCCGGCGGTAGCGGGCGACGAAGCGCTCGAGGGCGCATGGCGCAGCCAGGTGGACGGCGCGCTCGCGAGCTATATCGGGCTCGTCGAACAGCTGATGGAGCGTTACTCGTGGGTGGCCGACAAAGTCCATCGGCGGAAGATGGCGCGCGAGGCCGCTCGCGGCGTGCTGCCGAACTCCACGGAGACGAAGATCGTGGTGACGGCGAACGCTCGCGCCTGGCGAACGATGCTGGAGCTGCGGTCGAGCGAGGGCGCGGAGCTGGAGATTCGGCGGCTAGCGGTGGCGACGCTGCGGCTGCTCGCGGCGGAGGCGCCGGGATTCTTTTCGGACTTCGAGATCTACGTCGGCGACGATCGGCGAGAAGCGGCGCGAGTCGGATTTCACAAAGTGTGAAATAAAGTCCGCGCACTAGCAAAAAATCATTGCGCTGCATTTCATCGACTCTTATTTTGCTCGCACGTTCGATGTCGGAGTCGCCGTTGCTTCAGGTTAGAGCAGCGAGATGTGAACGATTCGAGCGAGATGCGCGTCAATTGAAAAGAGCACGGCGCGCGGGTTGGGTGGCGGCGAGTGTTCGACCGGAATTGTCTGACCTCAAGCAGGATCGGATGACACGAATCGGGTTCGCCTACAATCAGAAGCCTGAAGTACCTGCTCTTCGTCTCGAGGACGGCGCCGAGGATGCGCGTCCCGACGAAGAGCCTCCCAGTAGCGCAAACTCCAATTGGGGGAGCGCTGCGGATTCCGCGTCTGCCCCGCTCGCTGGCGGAATAGCCGCCGCCGAAGTCGACGACGAGTTCGCGGAGTGGGACAGCGCCGAGACCATCAATGCGGTCGCGAATGCGCTCAGCGCGCTCGGCGAAGTAGTTCGCCTCGAGGCGAACGCGGACTTCCCCGAGCGCCTGCGGGCGACTCAGCCGGACATCGTCTACAACATCGCGGAAGGAATGGGCGGCGTGAATCGCGAAGCCCACGTCCCCGCAATTTGCGAATTCTTCGGCATCCCATATTCGGGATCCGATCCGTTCTCGCTCTCGCTGTGCCTCGACAAGGCGCGCGCGAAAGAGTTTTTGGCGTACCACGGCGTACCGACGGCGCCCTTTGCGCTCATCCGGACCGCCGCCGAGATCCCCGCGATGCTCGACCGCCTCACCACGCGTAAGACGAAGAGCGGCAGCACGCGCCTTCGCCTGCCGCTGTTCGTGAAGCCGGTGCACGAGGGCTCGTCCAAGGGAATCACGGAAGACAATTTTTGCCGCACGGTGAGCGAGGCGCAGGAGCAAACTGCGTTTCTTCTCGAGCGGTACGCGCAGCCCGTGCTGGTGGAGGAGTATCTCCCCGGCCGTGAGTTCACCTGCGCGGTGATGGGTAACGGCGATGGCTCGCACGTATTGCCGATCGTCGGGATGAACTTCGATGCCCTGCCACCGGGTGCGCTTCCGGTGTACGGCTTCGAAGCCAAGTGGCTCTGGGACGACCGGAGCCACCCGTTACAGATTTTTGAGTGCCCTGCGCGGATCGACGAGGTGCTGCGGAGCAGGATCGTAGAGGTCGTGCTCTCCGCCTACCAGGTTCTCGGCTGCCGTGATTGGTCGCGCATCGATGTGCGACTCGATGCCTCTGGCGTGCCGAACGTGGTGGAAGTGAATCCCCTTCCGGGAATCCTTCCCCGTCCCGAGGACAACTCGTGCTTTCCCAAAGCGGCGCGGGCAGCCGGATTGAGCTACGATGAGCTCATCCAGCGCTCCCTGCGTTTCGCCGCGGAGCGACAGGGGATCACCCTGTCGGGAAAGGCTGCACGTCGAGTGCGACGTGCAGCGGCGTCGGGCTGATCGCGCGAAGCTTCGCTCCGGATTTCGCGCGTCGCCCCACCACGAGGCGGGGATGTAAATGAAGATTGCTCTTTTGTTCGACGGCGCATCAGCGCTCGGCAAGTCGCCCGATCTGGCCATCCTCGAGACCGTCGAGGCCGTCGAAGCGGTGCTCGCGGCCGAGGGAAACAAGGTCGTGCGCGTGCCGGTGAACACGGACGGCCGCTGGATCGAGCGCACGCGCCGCACCAAGTGTGACGTCGCCTTCAATCTCTGCGAGGGGATCGACGGCGTGGCCGAGCTCGAGCCCACCGTCATCTCCGCGCTCGAGGTGCTCGGCATTCCGTTCACGGGCAGCTCGTCGTGGACCACCTCGCTCTGCCTGCGCAAGCACGTCGTCAACGCGATCCTCGATCGCTGCCGCCTCCCGATTCCGCGCTTCGCGATCGTGCGCCGCGGCGACCCGATTCCCACCGTCGGCTTTCCGGCGATCTGCAAGCCGGCCGCCGAGGATGCATCAGTGGGCGTCGAGCAGCGCTCGGTGGTGCGCACCGCACGCGCGTTGGCCGAGCGCGTGAACTCGATGCACGAGCGGTGGGACGAGGTGATCGTCCAGCGCTACATCGACGGGCGCGAGGTGAACGTCGGCATCGTCGGCGACACGGTGCTGCCGGTGTCGGAGATTCAGTTCGACGCGATGCCCAAGGGAATGTGGCGCATCGTGTCGTACCGCTCGAAGTGGGCGTCGGGGAGCGATGAAGACTCGGGCGCGCAGCCGCAGTGCCCGGCGAATCTCTCCACGGAGCTCACCGAGGAGCTGCAGCGCATCGCGCTCCAGGCGTGGCAAGTTGTCGGCGGCGACGGCTACGGCCGCGTCGACTTCCGCATCGATCGCGCGGGGAAGCCGTGGATCCTCGAGGTGAACTCGAATCCCGACATCTCGCCGGACGCGGGGCTCGCGCGAATGGCCGGCGTCGAGGGGCTCGACTACGGCGCGCTCGTGCGCGCGATCTGCGAGCGCGGGCTGCACCGCGAGCGGCCGTCCACCTCCGACCAGTGGGCGCTCGCGCAGCGGCTCTCCGGCGTCATGGTCGAGGGAGAGGGCGCGGCGCTCGAGCTGTTCGCTGTCGGGCAGCGCTGAGCGGCACGCTGAGCGCCGGGCAAGCTGCCCGGCTCGTTGGTCCGCTCGCGTCGCACCATCGCGAGCGCCTCGTCGAGATTCTCGAAGCGACGGGCGTTTTCGCACCCTCGGAGATCGACGTCGCGCTCGAGCTCTTCGACGAAGGGATGCGGAGCGCCGAGTCGTACGAGCTGATGGGCGTCTTCGACGAGCACGGGGCGCTGCAGGGCTACGCGTGCTGGGGCCCGACACCGGGCACCGATGGTGGATACGACCTCTACTGGATCGCGGTGGATCCGCGCGCGCACGGCGGCGGCTACGGGAGCGCGATGATGCGCGCAGTGGAGGAGCTGCTGCGGGGACGCGGCGCTCGGCTGCTCGTGGCGGAGACGTCGTCGCGCGACGTGTACGCGCAGACGCGCGACTTCTACGAGCGCGGCGGATACGTGGAACGTGCGCGCATTCGCGGGTTCTATGCTGTGGATGACGATCGCGTGATTTTCTCGAAGCAGCTGGCGGTGCGCGCCGGCGAGGAGACGCCATGAGTGAGTGGCAGAAGGTTCTGCGCGAAGGGAGCGTGGACACACTCGAGAAGCTGGCCGAGAAGTTCGGCCGCGACGTGATCGACGTCGAGGCGCTGCGGCCGGCGTTCGACGGCTTCCAGGTGCGGATCACTCCGGCGGCGCTCGAGCAGATCAAGGAAGTCGGCGATCCGATGTGGAACCAGTACGTGCCGTCGATCCGCGAGCTCGAGATAGTGGATGGCGTCGTCGACTCGCTCGATGAAGATGGCGACTCGCCGGTTCCGAACATCACGCATCGCTATCCGGATCGTGTTCTGTTTCTCGTGAGCCCGGTATGCGCGTCGTACTGCCGCTTCTGCACGCGGCGCCGGAAGGTCGGCGACCCCGAGAAGATTCCGCTCAACCAGTACGACTCGGCCTTCGCCTACATCGCGGCGCATCCGGAGATTCGCGACGTGATTCTCTCCGGCGGCGACCCGATGATGCTCTCGGACCGGCGGATCGAGCACATCCTGCAGAAGCTGCGCGAGATCCCGCACGTCGAGATCATCCGCATCGGAAGCCGGATCACGTCACATTTGCCAGAGCGGATCACGCCCGAGTTCTGCGAGATGGTGCAGAAGTACCATCCTATCTACATGAACACGCACTTCAATCACCCGAGCGAGCTCACGCCGGCAGCGGTCGCGTCGCTCGATCGGCTCTCGCGCGCGGGTGTGGTGCTCGGCTGTCAGACGGTGCTGCTCAAGGGCGTGAACGACGATCCGAAGGTGATGATGAAGCTGATGCACGAGCTGCTGAAGGCGCGCGTGCGCCCGTACTACATCTACATGGCCGACCAGGTGGCGGGAGGCGAGCACTTCCGCACGATGGTCCAGACCGGGCTCGAGATCATCAAGGCGCTTCGCGGATGGACGTCGGGGCTCGCGGTGCCACACTTCGTCATCGACGCTCCGGGCGGCGGTGGCAAGGTGCCGCTCCTCCCCGAGTACGTCGAGTCGATCACCGATGACGAGGTGATCTTCCGCAACTATCAGGGGGAGCGATTCACCTACAAGCAGCCAAGGATCGCGGTAGCAGCTGAGTAGCCGGCGGCGCTCACTTCATTGCTGGCGCGCGCACGTTCGCGTAGTCGAACTCCAGGGTCACCAGCAGGATGTCCTGGTCGACAACATCATGAACGGGCAGACCGCTCTTGGGTGATATCCAGATCTTCGCTCTCCGCCCAGACTCCATCTTGATGTCATAGCCCGCCGCTGTCTCTCCGCGAATCGACATAGAAGGCAGCGGCCGACAGTCGCTGAAGCCCTGGATGGGGCCGGTAAATCCTCCCATTGGATTTTCCGTCACAGGCGCATGCAGCCAGCGCTTGTCGGCGAGCAAAGTGTACATCGTCTTGTCGACCCAAATCTCCTCGTGATGCTCAGTCGGGAAAGCACCGGGAGTCGTGGGCGTTACAGTGTACACGGCGTGAAAGGGCGTCTTTGCCTGCAGCTTGGCGGCCGTCATGAGTGCCGTGCAGTCAGCGGCGCCGGCATGTGCGATGGCGGGGGCACTCATCGTCATTGAGCAGGCGGCGACTGCCCGCACCACGAGCCTCTTCGACTTCGCAGATCGTTTCTGAGCAAAGTGTTCGATGCGCATAATGATTCTCCTGAGGTGAGGCGCCCGGGTGCGTTCCCCGCTCCCGGGCGCGATTGATCGCGCTGTAGTGATCTCTACTCGCATCCCGGATTGCACGCCTTCATCTCGATCGTGTACACGGCCAGATTCTGGTTCGCCGGACGCTCTCGCGTCGCCGTTTTCTCGATCAGCATGGTCTTCCCCTTCGTCTCCACATCGTAGTCGCCCTTCACGACCTGGTTGAGAATGAAGGCGGCCTTCACGTAGGGGAGCGTGAAATGCCCCATCAGCGGCAGCCCGAGCGTGCGCTGCGCGATGACGACGAAGAAGGTGTGCCCCTGCGTGTACGACTCGTTGAAGTCGGAGCGCGCATCGCCGAGTGCGATGGTCATCTTGCTGCCGTCGAGCGTGCCCGTGAGCGGGATGTAGAACGACGTAGGTGAGATGAGCGAGTTCACCATTCCGCCGGCGCCATTGTCCGTCGCGGCGGGTGCGACATCCTTGGTGAGATACTCACCCGGACCGAACATGTTGCTGCCGAACAGGCTGCTCGTGAACACGTTCGACTTGTAGGTGAAGCGCGTCGCTCCGCCCTCGAGCTGGCCGCTTAGCGCCACGGCCTTTCCCGTGGCGCCCTTCGGATATCGAAGCGTGATTTTTCCCTTGACCGCGGTGGAGTAGGTCCACCATTCGGTTGGCTTACCGTCGCCATTCGCCTTGCTGTAGAAGTGCGCGAGCATCGTCGCCGTGAAGTCGCCTTCGAACTTCTCGCAATACTTCCCGAAGAGCTGCTCGTTCGCGTACGCGACCACCGCGCCAGCGAGACTCGTCGCCTTGTCGAGCATGTCGATCGGGCTCTTCGTGCCGTCGACGATCGTGGGCAACCACTTCTTCGACTCCTCGACCGCGAACTTGTAGCCGGGCGTGTGCCGCACCGGTTCCGGAATCCGCTCCACCATCTTCTCGGCGATCTCCTGTTCGGGTCCGAGTTCCAGCTCATTCTCGGCCAGCGATTCGGCGGGCTTGCCGGCGGCAGTGGGAAGATTTTTCACGAGCCCCCCAATGGCGTCGGCACCGGGGCCAGCTTTCGCCGGGAGCTCCGACTTCGCCATATTCGTCCCGAACGATGCCGCGAACTGCCACGGTTTCTTCGCGATGCCGATCATGTCCGGAACTGCCTTGAGCGCCTGCGTCGCATGATCGATGGCATCACACGTCTGCGAGCCCTTCTGGCTCTCCGCAATCTCCTGGTCGAGCTCGACCTTGCTCTTCTTCATCTGGTCGTCGAGCTGCGACAGATGATCGAACATGGGCTGCAGCGTTTGCTCGGCGTCCGGCTGCTGCGTGACCATGTTCTTGAACGGCGCCAGCGCCGCGGCGAGGTGCGTGCTCTGATCCGCGATCGGCTTCTCTGCCTGGTCTAGCGCGTCGAGCTTCGTCTCCATGTCGGTCTTGGCGGGAGAATCCGGGACGCTCTCCACCTCCTTCTTCACGGCCGTCACGAGCTTGTCGACATCCTCGAGAAACGACTTGTTGTCCGCGACGTCCTCGTCGATATCGATCAGGTACGTTTGCACGGTGAACTGCGCGAGCGCGGCGCCCGACTTCGCGCCCGCCTGCGCGCTCACCTTGTAGACACCGGCAGCTCTCGTCGAGCCGAAGGTGATGGCGTAGTTGCCATCCTTGTCCTGTGGCGCGAGGAGCACTGAAGGACCGCCGGATGGAGGCGTCACCGTCACGTGCACCTGCACGCCGGGTTGTGGATAGGCCATCCCCGAGATCTTGACTGTGCCGTTCGTGGGTATCTCGGCAGCCGAGAGCACGAGTGTCACCGCGGGATCGCTCGCATTGAGGGCGGGAGCTTGGGCGGCGAGTGGTGCTGCACAGGCACATGCCACAACGAACGCCAGCGCTCCCGAAACCGATAACGCCTTCACTATTGTGGACACTGATTCCTCTTGCTCAATGTTTGTCGTGAATGCCCGCGCGCTCACGGAGCCGCCCGAAGCAGCTTCTTGCAGAGATTCCCGATTCGATCCTCGAGCACGTCGTCGGAGGGATCGGTGAAGTCGCCCTCCGTTCCCAGCACCGAGATGTCGCAGAGCACGTCGTTGCGCTCGGCGATCACCTCGTGCAGGTCGCGCTGCCACGCGGCGCGATCGCCGACATCATAGAGGGGCGTCGCCTCGAGCGGCATCGTGCCGGACACCCAGGCGCGCACCGTGGCCTTGCCGCGCGAGGGCCGCAGGGTGATTTCGATTTGTGGGCGCGAGGCGGTGACGAAGGCGCAGCTTTCGGGGTCGCCGGAGATGAGCGCGATACCGGTGATTGGAGCGCGGAGAATGCCGATTACGTCGCGCGCGCTTAGAAGTCCCCGCTCGCAAGGGCTCCCCGGCACGTGGGCACGAGGGGCGCTGTCCCCGCTGAGGCAGCTGAGCACCACCCAGGCACATGCGATCCCGGCCGTAGACGCCCAGCGATGAAGTTGCCGTGTGAGTGCTTGCATGGGCGCACACGCTAGCGGCGACGTGTCGCGCGGCCGTTGCTCCACCGTTTATTGCTGAGCGACGGCGCGAGACCTACGTTCCAACCCTGATGATCGAGCTAACTCTTCTCGGCCTACAGAGTGTTCGCGACTCGGACGGCCGCGACCTCGGCTCGCTCGCGGCGCAACCGAAGCGCTTTGCGCTGCTGGCCTATCTCGCGATCTCCGGGAGCACCGGCTTTCATCGCCGCGACACGCTCGCGGCGATGTTCTGGCCCGACCTCGACCAGTTCGCGGCGCGCAGGGCGCTCCGGAACACTTTGTACCATCTGCGAGAAACCATCGGCGACGGCGCGCTCATCACCCAGGGCGATGACGCGATCGCGATCGATCCCGCGGCCATTACCTGCGACGTCACGAAGCTCGCGTCCGCCGTGGCCGAGGGGCGCTTCGAGGAGGCGGTGGAGCTCTATCGCGGCGAGCTGCTCGCTGGGATCCACTTCGCGAATGCAGGAGAAACCTTCGAGGAGTGGCTGTCGCACGAGCGCGCGCGCGTGATCGCGCTCGTGAGTCGCGCGACGCGTGCGATGGTCGATCGCGACGAGCAGTTGGGGAACGTCGCCGGCGCGGCCTACTGGGCGCAGCGCGCGTGCGCCTTCGCGCCGGACGACGAGAGCCTGCTGCGGCGCGCGATGTCGCTGCACGATGCCGCGGATGACAGGGGCGGCGCGCTTCGGCTCTACGACGGCTACGCTCGCCACGTCTCCATCCAGTTCGACACGAAGCCGAGCGCGGAGAGTGCGGCGCTGGCGGCGCGCATTCGCGCGGGAACGCCGCGGGCCGCGAGCGCGCCGGGCCCCGCGACGCCGGAGCGCGTCGCAGAGCCAGCCGCTCCCGCAACCTCCGCATCGACCGCTCCCGCGCGCGCCGACGCCGAAGCGGCGGCTCCCTCGGCGCCGGCGAAGCGCCACCCGCCGCATCTCGTGCGTTGGGGCCGCGCTCTCGCCCTCTTCGCCGTCGCTGCCATCGCCGCGCTCCTCATCGTCCGCGCCGTGAACGCGACGCGCGTGCAACCCGTCGCGAAGGCGCGCGTGCTCGTCGACGTCTTCGACAATCGCACCGGCGACCCGAAGCTCGACGCGCTAGGTCGAATGGCCGAGGACTGGATGTCGCAGGGATTGCTTCGCACGGCGTTGGTGGATGTCGTCGATCCGCGCGTCGTGTATGTCCAGACGCATGCGGCCGCGGGCGACATTGTCGACCCCCTCGCGCTCGCCCGAAAGACCGGCGCCGCTTTTCTCGTAACGGGGAGCTACTACCGCCTCGGCGACAGCGTCCTCTTTCAGGCGTCCGTGATCGATGTGAACGCCGGTCACATCGTGCGCGTCGTAGGGCCGATCGTGGCAGGGCAGAACGCGACCGTCGCTGGTCTCGATGAAATGCGATCGCGAGTGATGACGGCGCTTGCCTCAGTCGTCGATCTGCACGGCACGCACGCCATGGAGAACGGCGGTGAGATTCCGCCCTTCGAAGCATACGAATCGTATGTCGAAGGGCTGGACGCGTACTGGCATGGCGATGGCAAACGCGCGGAAGCGCTTTTTCTGGGCGCCTCGCGTCGGGACGCTGCGTTCACCGACGCATCCGTCGCCGCAGCATCGGTAGCATCGAATTTCTACGAGTGCGCTCTCGTCGACTCGATCGTTCACTCGCTCAGCGGCGCGCCCCGTCCGCTCGATCGCGTGCAGCGCTTGACGCTTCAGATAGCGGAGTCCCGCTGCCATGGCCGTAACGAAGAGATGTTGCGACTGACTCTCGAGCGCGCCGACCTCGAGCCGCAAACTTCCTCGCTGCGCATGTCAGCCATCGCCGCGGCGCTGTGGGCCAATCGCCCTCATCAGGCCATCAATCTGCTCAAGCACATCAATCCAGAAACGGATCTCGCCTTTAGCACGGATTCATCGCACTTCACGTACTGGGGTGGCTGGGGGGAGTCGCTACATCTGCTCGGCGATCACGAGGCGGAGCTGGCGAGCGCGCGTCGAATGTCGTCCATTGCTCCGCTCTCGAAGGCATTCCTGGAAGGACGAGCGCTGGCGGCGATCTCGCGTCCAACCGAGGTATTGGCGCTCGTCGACACCGCGCTGACGCTCTCGTCTGAGACGTCGATGACCATCGGCCTGGCACCCTACATGAACGGCCGCCCGGAATATTCAGCGACACCGGCGTGGGTCGCGGTCTGGATCGCGCGAGAGCTCGCCGTTCATGGCGATAGCGCGACATCGCGGCAAGTGGCGACTCGCGCCCTCGCATGGTACAAGTCGCGACCGCCGGCGGAGCACGCCGCCGTCGAGGAGCGGCTCGTGGCCGTGTGGTCGGAAGAGTTGATGGGCGCCTACCCCGCCGCAGAGCAGGGTGCGAGATCGCTGCTCGCCGGGGACAGCTCCAACGTCGACTACATGGGAATACTCGGATCGATCGCCGCCGAACGCGGCAACGTGGCCCTCGCCGATTCCGTCGATCGTTGGCTCGCACGCCAATCCGGGGATGTGGTGAGCTGGTCGGCGAGCTACTATCGCGCGCGCAACGCGGCGCTCCTGGGACGGCGCGCCGATGCGATTGCACGACTTCGCGATGCGATGGACAAGGGAGTTTGGATGACGTACGTGCACATTGATCCCGCTTTCATCAGCCTGCGCACGATGCCGGAGTACATCGCGCTGACGGCGCTCAAGGACTGATCGCGATCGTCGTCTACATGGCCGACTACGGCTTGATCGCCACGCGCTTGAAGAACACATCGTCGCCAACGGCCAGCCCCGCCACTGTCCCGTCTTCACCGAGCCGGAAGGTGACGAGCTGCCGCCCGCGATACGCGTCGTGCCAGTGCGCCATGAAGCTGTCGTAGTGCCAGTGCTCGAGATCGGCGGCTGACAGCGGACCGAACGAGACGACGAGCTTCTTCCCTTCCATCTTCACCGCCGCGGTGCCGTACAGGCTGTCGGCGTAGACGCCCGCGTAGCGCGCGACTGGCAGCGATGGCTGAGTCCCCGTCACGTGCGCCGCGTCGATCTGTCGCTCGGCCTTCTTTCCTTCCTCGCGCAGCGCCGTGTACATCGTGAGCATCTCGGCGCTCCAATCGTGCTTCGAGGGGCCGAGGTAGCGGTCGAACACCGTGTACATGAGTGCGTGGCGCAGCTCGGCGTGATCGCGATTCGCGAATACCACGACGCCCAAGTGCTTCTCGGGGATGAGGCCGACGATGGCCACCATCCCGTCGATGCTCCCCGTGTGGAAGGCGACGAACTCGCCGCGATAGTCTTCGAGGAACCAACCCTGCCCGTATCCCTGGAAGCGCGGATGCGTGAGCGTCGCGGTCGGATAGAACTGCTTTTCGTCGACGAGAATGTGCGGCGCGAAGAGGTCGGCGTAGCCGCGCGGCGAGAGCATGCGCTTGCCGCCCAGGCGCGTGCTGTCGAGCAAAAAGCGCATCCAGATCGCCATGTCGGACACGCTCGAGTACATCGCGCCGGCGGGACCGATGTTGTCGGTGGCGTAGCGCGGGATGACGCGCACGGTGTCGTTCACGTAGTCGTGCGCAAACGCCATGTTACGGTGCGACGACTCGTCGGGCGTGCCGGTGGTCGTCTCGCGCATGCCGAGCGGGGCGAGGATGCGGTCGTGGACGAGCTTCTCCCACGTGGTGCCGGCGCGCTGACCGGCTATCTCGCCCGCGAGCGCGTAGGTGATGTTTTGGTACTCGAAGTGCGAGCGCACGGGCGAGTCGAACGGAACGTAGCTGAGGCGCCGCATGATCTCGGGAAACGACGAGCTATCGTCGTACCAGATATAGTCGGCCTCGGGGACGCCGGTGCGATGCGAGAGGAGATCGGCGATGGTGATCTCGCGCGTGGCGACGGCGTCGGAGAGGCGGAAGGCGGGCTGATAGGTGATCACGGGCGCGTCCATCCGCATCTTCCCTTCGTCGGCGAGCAGCTCGACGACGAACGACGTGAAAGCCTTCGTCGTAGACGCGTTCGCGAACAGCGTGTGCGTGTTCACGGAGTCCTGCGTGCCGAGCTTGCGCACGCCGTAACCTTTCGCGAACACCACGGAGTCGTCCTTCACGACGGCGATCGCGAGCCCGGGCACGTTCCAGTCCTGCACGCCGCGGGCGACGTAGGCGTCGAAGCCGGCAAGGGGGGATTGGGTGTGCGCGGAGGGAGCGGCGAGCGCGAGCGCGGCGGAGTACGCGAGGGAGCGAGAAGTGATCATGTCGGCGAAGATACGGCGCGTGGGAGGTGAACTCCAGGTCTATTTCCCGCGCGCACGACCCCCAGATGTACGAACGGGAGCGCCGAGGCGCTCCCGTTCCTGCTTCATTCAGACTGAGAGAAGTTCGTTAGTCTCCCTCGAGTTCAAAGGCCATCCCGTCAGACTCGCGGAAGATGTCGAGCACGCTCTCGATCTTCGCGATCGCAGCCCGCGTGGGCTCGATGACGGGGTCCAGAGTGATCGAGATAGCGCGTCGTGCGCCCTCCGGCCAGTCCGGCATGGAAAGACCTGCGACGAGGCGCTGCAGCTTGCCTCCGAAGTGCGCGACGAGATGCTGCGCGGTGGCGGTGAGGACATCGAGTGGGATGTCCAGATCCCGGGTGACGATCTCGCCGGTCGTGGTATCGCGCCACGCCGCATCACCGACTGCTCCACGCCCGACCAATAGGCCGAGGTGGCGGAAAGTGCCAGGGCCCACGCCGGTGCGGTGACTCTCCACCGCGGCCGCGAGCGCCAGTGCAAGGGATTCGGTTTTCGGGACGCCATAAAGTGTCACGACATCTCTGTCGCAACGCTCCTGGGAGAACGCCGAGGGCACCGAGTCCACCCGCGCGAGCACGGGGGACAGATCGACACCTTCCTCTAGCATGACGAGGAAGTCCATTTTCCCTCCTGTGAAAAAATGGTCGTACGCCGGACGTTCTT